>Ga0209270_1003157_pt1 | contig 14874 bp, 11 predicted proteins | sample MTBAKSrepl1MetaG_FD_187456 | JGI IMG/M metagenome (GOLD analysis project Ga0209270, IMG submission 187456) | Enrichment culture microbial communities from Arthur Kill intertidal strait, New Jersey, USA, that are MTBE-degrading - MTBE-AKS1... | ecosystem: Environmental > Aquatic > Marine >...
GCTACAAGGCCGAGATGACCGGCACGCCGCTGATCTACCCGCGCATCCATTCGCTGGGCGCGACCCTGAGCTAAGGAGGCACGGCCATGATCGTTCGACGCAAAGGCGGCCTGACCGAGTTCATCCCTTCGCCCCAGGAGAAGCGCGACGGCCTGATCCGCGACCACGCCCTGGGCCTGCTGGAGAATCTGCACCAGCGCCTGGCGCGGCTGGAACGGGCGTCAAAGCTCCCGGCCACCGAAGCGGAGGCCTTCACGGCGCTGCTGGCGCGGATGCGGGCCGACGAGTCGCGCAACCTCGAGCTGCACGCCAGCCTGATCACCTCTGATACCGCTTCCGGCTGACCGGCTCACTGCCACCACCAACCCAGAAACCCCGGATACGGCCAGCCCGTTCCGGGGTTTCTGCCGCCTGTGCGCCGCCCAATCCAGCCAAGTTCTCAAGTCATTGAAAATAAAGGTGTTAAATGTCGGCTTCGGCTGTTCTTCTACTTGATTTGTGTCCGGAAAGAAGCATTCATTCATGGTGTAAGCGGAGGCTGAAAAGCCTTGCCAGACAACGACTTATAAGCGCCATGAACGACGGAGGCACGCATGAACCTGAAAGAGATCCATTACGGGATCGAGATCGAGACCGTAAAACGCACCCGGGAACAGATCGCCTGGGCCATCCACTCGGTGGTGGGCGGCACGGTCCGCCATGTCGGCATCCCCAGCAGCTATGACCCCTGGGAGGTCGAGGACCTGCGCGGCCGCGTCTGGAAGGTGGTGGGGGACGCCTCCCTGACCAGCGTCCCGGCCCATCTGCGGGCCGAGGTGGTCAGCCCGGTGCTCGGCTACGACGACATCCCGCAACTGCAGGAGGCGGTCCGGGCCATCCGCCGCGCCGGAGGCAAGATCAACAGCCAGTGCGGCATCCACATCCATATCGACGCCGCGCCCTTCGACGGCAGGCACCTGGGTAACCTGGCCAAGATCATCTACAAGCAGGAGCCGCTGATCCTCCACGCCCTCGGCATCAGCCGCGACCGGCTCAACCGCTACACCCGGCCGGTCAGCGACGAGCTGATCCAGCGCATCGAACAGCATCGCCCCCGCACCAAGGACCAGCTCAACCGCATCTGGTACGGCTACCACAACCGCCAGCCCCAGCACTACGACAACAGCCGCTACCACGGGGTCAACCTGCACAACGTCTGGTACCGGGGCACGGTGGAGTTCCGCTGGTTCGAGGCGACCCTCCACGCGGGGCGGATCAAGGCCTACCTGCAATTCTGCCTCGCCGTTGCCGCCAAGGCGCTCAACGGTCGGGCCGCCTCCAGCCGCAAGCGGGACTTCGACCCCCAGAGCGCCAAATACGACTTCCGGGTCTTCCTGCTCCACCTCGGCCTGATCGGCGACGAGTTCAAGACCGCCCGCAAGCATCTGATGGCCAACATGCCCGGCGACGCCGCCTTCAAGAACGGACGGCCCAAACCGGAGGACGTCCTGCCGGACGAAACCGAAACCACCACTCTCATCAACGAGGCCGGGCAAGTTCCCGGCCTCACTGTTTAAGGAGATGCCCCATGAAGATTCTGATCCGCTCCACCACGCTGGACGGCGAACCGATCCCCGGCAGCGGGGACACCATCCAGGCCGCCGACTGCCTCGAAGTTGTCGAGCTGATGCGCGGCCAGACGCCGTTCACCTCCAGCCGAGCGCCCCGGGACTACATGACCGAGGTGCTCTCCGGCATCGAAGGCGGGCCGACCCAGCCGTTGCCGGAAGACGCCGCCGTTGCGGCCGCCGAGTTTCTCACCCGCCTGGCCCGGCACGGCCTGATCGAATTCCTGCCCGACGACAAGGCCAGCGATCCCTGGCCGGAACGCTTCCTCGAAGCCCTGGAGACGGTGCGGCTCTCCGGTCGCACCAACATGCTCGACCACCCGGAGGTGACCCGGCTGACCGTCGAGATGGGCTACCCAGAGGTGGCCGAGTGGCTGGCGGACCACCGGCGCGAATACGCGGCCTTCGTTCTCGAAGGGACGAGACCGCTCGACAAGAACTTCGGCGGTAAGGAGGACCCGGCTCCATGTGCGGACAAGTAGGCATCATCTTCGGCCGCAAGCGCAGACGGCCCGACGAGCGGGATTACCTGCGCGAACTCTTCATCCGCATGCTGCTGCACAGCGAGGAGCGCGGCCCGCACGCCTCCGGTCTGGCCTGGCTCAAGACCGACGGCAGCCACCGCATCTTCAAGCGGCCGATGCGGGCGCACGAGCTGGTCTACGAGAAGCCTTTCAAGGAGCTGCTCTGGCAGGTCGACAACGAGACCACCATCCTCATGGGTCACACCCGCTGGCGCACCCGGGGCAACGAGTTCAACAACCGCAACAACCATCCCATCCGGGCCGGGATCGTCATCGGCACCCACAACGGCACCATCTACAACGCCGACCACCTGTTCCGCCGTCTCGGTCTGCCACGCTATGCCGAGGTGGACAGCGAGCTGATCTTCCGCCTGGCGGACCACTTCGCGCCCGAAGGCCCCATCGACCAGGAGGGCCTGAAGAAGGCACTCGCCCTCTGTCGCGGCCAGATGAGCGCCGTGCTGGCATCAAAGCTCGACCCCGGCACCATCACCGTGCTCAAGGGCAACAAGCCGCTCTGCCTGCGCATCCACCGCCAGCACCGGGTGGTGCTCTACGCCTCGGACGACGCCTTCATCGACTTTGCCGTGGACAGCGAGAAGGGCTGGCGCGAGCTGGATGTGCCGCCCATGACCATGCTCACCATCCGCCACGAGGATGTGCGGGCCATCGAAAACAGCAAATTCCGCTTCATACCCCAGGAGCGCAAAGGGACACTGCCCGAAGGAGTGAATGCATGAACATTGGAGACACCGTAAAACTGAACACAAACCCGGAAGACAGTCCCGAGACCAACCTCCGGCTCTTCGTCTACGGCACCCTGAAGCGGGGCTACTGGAACCATCAACGTTTCTGCGCCCAGGCCCGCAGCATCGAACCGGCCGTGGTCTGGGGCAGGCTCTACCATCTCAACGCCGGGTTCCCGGCCCTGGAAGTGCCGGAATGTCTGATCCTGGCCCGGGGCACCGCCGATCCACTGGCGGACGCCCGCAGGCAGCAGGAGAGCGGCACACCGCGCTTCGGCCGCCCGACCGGCGACTGGGATCTGATCCATGGGGAACTGGTGACCTTCACCGACCCGCAGCGCGACCTGCCGCCCATCGACCGGTTGGAAGGCTTCCGGCCCGGCGGGCACAGCATGTACCAGCGGGTGATGGTGGCAGCAGCCAGGGGCTCAATCGCCTGTGCGGTATGGACTTACACCATGTATGGGCCTCAGAACGGTCACCGGGTCACCAACGACAATCAGGCCGTTTTTTGGAAAAGTCGGCACTAATCGGCACAAAACGCTTGATTTTGGCAATCCGCCAATGTAATTTGTGAGGGTTAATTTGCGGCACTGTGTCCGGATTTCGGGTTTCCCGGAGACCTTCGGGCTTTTACCGAAAACATGATGAACGAAGGACGAAGGCTATGGATGAGAGATGGCTGACGGTCGATGACATTTGCAAATATCTGAATGTAAGCAACGAGACGGTCTACAAGTGGATCGAACAACGGGCTATGCCCGGTCATCGCGTCGGCCGTCGCTGGATGTTTAAACAAGACGAAGTGGACGAATGGGTCCGCTCCGGCGGTGCGGCTGACAAAACCGATAAGCCGGACACCGAGCAGTAAGGAGCGACCATGGCCGAACCGATTCACGACAAGATAAAACGATCCCTTCAGGCAGCCGAAGGGCTGTATCACCGCCTGGTATTGCTGGTGGGTGAGACCGGTTCCGGCAAGACCGGCGTTCTTCGGGAAGTTGCCGAGGAGTTCGGCTCATCCGTCGTCAACGTCAATCTGGCGCTTTCCGGCGAGCTATTGGAGCTGACGGCAAAGCAGCGGTCACTACGGCTGCCAGGCATCCTCGACCAGATCGCGGACCAGGCTCAAGCACCGGTGGTGCTGGATAATCTCGAGATCCTCTTCGACAAGGATCTCCAGCAGGACCCCTTACGCCTGCTGCAGTCCATTTCGAGAAACCGGGCCGTGGTGGCTTCGTGGAACGGAATCGTGAATTCCGGGAGGCTTTTGTACGCCGAAACCGGCCATCCCGAGTACCGCAGCTATGACTCGGTCGATGCGCTGATTGTGGGCATGGATGGCACGGCCACGGTCGATTCGGCAAAAAACAATAGAGAGGCAGGACAAGCATGAAATACGGAGACCTTATCCAATTCGACCCGATTGAGTCGGTCGTTCAGTTGCGTGACGCAGACAAATCGAGCGCCGCGCACACCCTCGTGAACACCTATGTCATTTCCGAGGAAATGGCCGAACGGCTCACCCAGCTTGTCATTCCTCAGATGCAGTTCGACCAGCCGGTCGACAACAAGGGCCTGCTGGTCGTTGGTAACTACGGCACCGGTAAGTCGCACTTGATGTCGGTGGTCTCCAGCCTTGCCGCAGACGCCTCCCTGCTGGAAGGGCTGAAGAACGATGGTGTCCGCGATGCGGCCGCTCAGATCGCCGGGCGGTTCAAGGTCATCCGTACCGAGATCGGAGCCACCACCATGTCCCTGCGCGACATCTTGGTGGCCGAACTGGAAGAGCATCTCGAAAAACTCGGCGTGGAGTATGTGTTCCCCGAGGCGGGCACCATCACCAGCCACAAACGGGCCTTCGAAGACATGATGGCCAAGTTCGGCGAGGTCTTTCCCGAACACGGCCTGCTGCTGGTGGTCGACGAGCTGCTCGACTACCTGCGTACCCGCAAGGACCAGGAGCTGATCCTCGACCTCAACTTCCTCCGCGAGGTCGGCGAGGTCTGCAAGGATCTGCGCTTCCGCTTCATGGCCGGTGTCCAGGAAGCCATTTTCGACAGCCCGCGCTTCGCCTTTGTCGCCGACAGCATCCGCCGGGTGAAGGACCGCTTCGAGCAGATCCTTATCGCCCGCAGCGACGTGAAATTCGTCGTGGCCGAGCGCCTGCTCAAGAAGACCACCGAGCAACAGGCCAAGATCCGCGACTACCTGATGCCTTTTGCCAAATACTACGGCGGGCTCAATGAGCGCATGGACGAGTTTGTCCGGCTCTTCCCGGTGCATCCCGATTACATCGACACCTTCGAGCGCGTCACCGTGGTGGAAAAGCGCGAGGTGCTCAAGACCCTGTCCATGGGCATGAAAGGCATCCTGGGCAAGGACGTGCCGCAGGACGAACCCGGCCTGATCGCCTTCGACAGCTACTGGAACACGCTCAAGCAGAACGCCTCGTTCCGCGCCATTCCCGAAATCCGGGCAGTCATTGATTGCAGCCAGGTGCTGGAGTCCCGCATCGAGAACGCCATCACCCGCAAGCAATACAAGCCGATGGCGCTACGCCTGATCCATGCGCTGTCCGTCCACCGCCTTACCACTGGCGACATCTATGCCCCCATGGGCGCATCCGCCGAGGAACTGCGCGACCGTCTCTGCCTGTTTGATCCGCTGATCGCCGAGCTGGGTAGCGACGAACCCGACAAGGACCTGCAGACCCATGTGGAAACGGTCCTGCGCGAGATCCACAAGACAGTCAGCGGCCAGTTCATCTCCTTCAATGCCGACAACCGCCAGTTCTATCTCGACCTGAAGAAGACCGACGACTTCGACGCCCTGATCGACAAACGGGCCGAAAGCCTGGGCCAAGCGCAACTCGACCGCTTCTATTACGAGGCGCTCAAGCGGGTCATGGAATGCCAGGACGCCACCTATGTGACCGGCTACAAGATCTGGCAGCACGAACTGGTCTGGCAGGAGCACAAGGCCGCCCGCTCCGGCTACCTCTTTTTCGGTGCTCCCAACGAGCGCTCCACCGCCGTGCCGCAGCGGGACTTTTACCTCTACTTCATCCAGCCCAACGATCCGCCGCGCTTCAAGGACGACAAAGTCAACGATGAGGTCTTCTTCCGCCTGAAAGGCACCGACGAGGAATTCCAGACCGCGCTGAAGAGCTATGCGGCTGCTCTGGACCTTGCCGCCACCTCATCGGGCCACGCCAAGGCCACCTATGAATCGAAGGCCAACGGCTTCCTGAAGAAGCTGGTCCAGTGGCTGCAGAAGCACATGAGCGATGCCTTCGAGGTCACCTATCAGGGCCGCGCCAAGTCCATGACCGAATGGGCCAAGGGCAAATCGATCCGCGATCTGTCCGGCCTGTCGCCCCACGAGACCATCAACTTCCGCGATCTGGTCAACACCATCGCCGGTGTCTGCCTGGCTCCGAACTTCGAGAACCAGGCCCCGGACTACCCGTTCTTCTCGGTCCTGATCACCGGTAACAACCGCGCCCAGGCCGCGCAGGACGCCCTGCGGGCCATCGCCGGGCAGAACCGCACCAAGCAGGCCACCGCCGTGCTGGACGCCCTGGAGCTGCTCGACGGCGAGAAGATCGACCCCTACAAGTCGAAGTACACCAAGTTCATCCTCGATGCCATCAAGGCCAAGGGCCACGGCCAGGTGGTCAACCGCAGCGAGATCATCCAGGACGACCACGGGCTGGAATACATGAACCCCGGCGGTGGTCGACTTGAGCCGGAATGGGTGGCGGTCATCCTGGCTTCGCTGGTCTATTCCGGCGATATCGTGCTCGCCATCCCGGGCAAAAAGTTTGACGCCACCGGGTTGCAGCAACTTGCCGCGACCGGCATGGACGAGTTGGTCCGCTTCAAGCACCTGGAGCAGCCCAAGGAATGGAACCTGCCCGCGCTCAAGGCGCTGTTCGAACTCCTCGGCATGACACCGGGCATGGCCCAGCTCGTCACCCAGGGCAAGGACGAGCCGGTGCAGAACCTGCAGCAGGCGGTGGGCAAGATCGTCAAGCGCATCGTCATGACCCAGCAGACCTTGCGTGAGGGCCTTTCCTTCTGGGGCCTGGACCTGCTTGCTGGCACCGACTTGGCCAGCCAGGCCAGCGGGCTGGACGAGGCCAAGGGCTTCTTTGAATCGCTTCAGGCCTATTCCTCGCCGGGCAAGCTGAAAAACTTCCGTTACAGTGCTCCCGAAGTGCTGGCCCACGAAAAGGCCGTGAAGGCGCTGGATGAGTTGGACGCCCTGCGCGAGTTCATCATGGACCACAGCCCGACGGCGTCCTGGCTCTCCACCGCCGAGGCGGTGCTGCCCGCCGAGCATGACTGGGTGGATCGCATGAAGACCACCCGGCAGGATGTGCTCGATGCCCTCAAACAGGCCGACCTGACCGAGCTGGCCAGCCAGTCCCAGAGCATCGGGGCCAAGCTGCAGAAGCTGAAGAAGGATTACACCGTCGCCTACATCGGCCTGCACACTAAGGCCCGGCTGGGCGTGAATGACGACAAGCGCAAGGCGGGACTGCTCAACGACCAGCGGCTGCAAACCCTGCTCAAGCTGGCCGGTATCGACCTGATGCCCCGGCAGCAGCTCACCGATTACCAGAACCGCCTGGCCGGACTGAAGAGCTGCTTCGCACTGACCGAGCAAAACCTCGACGCCTCGCCCATCTGCCCGCATTGCGGGTTTCGGCCTTCGGTGGAAACCGGCACGGCGGCAGGCTCGCAGATGATCGACCAGATGGACGCCCAGCTCGACGCCATGGTGACGGCCTGGACCTCCACCATCCTCAGCAACCTGGAGGACCCGATCACCCAGGCCAACATGGATCTGCTGAAGATCGATGACCGCGAGCCGCTGGAAGCCTTCATCAAGTCGAAGGAACTGCCGGTGCCGCTGGACAGCAACTTCGTTCACGCCCTGAAGGAGGTGCTCTCCGGTCTGGTCAAGGTCACCGTCAAGGCGCAGGAACTGCAGCAGGCCCTGCAGGTCACCGACGGCCCGGCCACCCCGGCGGAGATGAAGAAACGCTTTGAGGAGTACATCGATCAGCTCACCAGGGGCAAGGACCCGGCCAAGGTGCGGATCGTCATGGAATAAGAGTGACTAAGCGAGTGACCAACTCCGCCGAGCTTGGTCACCCGCAAAGTGACCAAGCTGAGACACAACAAAAGCCAAGGATTATGAAGATGAAAGAAACCAGTTTGTTCGACTCGCTGCTTGAAGAGCCGCAGAAGCCCTCCGGCCCGGTGACTTGTTTCGGTATGACGTTCGAGAATGACGAAGCCCGCCGTGCACATTTTACCGACGAGCTGCGCATGAAGCTGCAGGACCCGGATTTCCGCAAGATCGAGGGCTTTCCCATCGGCAGCGACGATGACATCCTGAACCTGAGCGATCCGCCTTACTACACCGCCTGCCCGAATCCATGGATCGCCGACTTCATCGCCGAGTGGGAGGCGCAAAAGCCAGAGCAGCCCGAAGGTTCTCACTACCACCGGGAACCTTTTGCTGCCGATGTGAGCGAGGGAAAGCAAGATCCGATATACAACGCACATTCTTACCACACTAAAGTTCCTTACAAAGCCATCATGCGCTATCTCCTGCATTACACTCAACCGGGGGATATTGTTTTCGATGGTTTTGCCGGAACTGGAATGACAGGAGTGGCCGCACAAATGTGTGGTGACCGCGACGTGGTCATGTCTCTCGGCTATCAGGTCAAATCCAATGGAGAAATCCTAAGAGAAGAATTGGATGAAAATGGAAAGAATGCATGGAAGCCGTTTTCAAGACTCGGCGTGCGCCGTGCAATCTTGAACGACTTATCACCAGCCGCCACATTTATTGCCTCAAACTACAACACAAATATTGACATCCAGCGTTTTCAAAAAGAAGCCAATAGGATATTGGCAGAGGTCGAAAATGAGTGCGGCTGGATGTACAAGACAAATCATACCGATGGAAAGAGTACAGGCATTATCAACTATGTTGTGTGGAGTGAAGTGAATCTATGCAGTGAGTGCGGACATGAATTCGTCTTCTATGATGTTGCGCATGACAAGGAAACCAAGAAGGTTCGCGAAAATTTTTCTTGCCCTCATTGCAGTTCTGAGCTGAAGAAGGGACGGCTTGATATTGTTTACGAGAGCATATTCGATGTCAGGCTCCAGCAAATAGTCAAGAGACCTAAGCGAGTGCCAGTTCTTGTAAATTATTCCGTCGGAAGGAAAAGATACGAAAAAATACCTGATGCTAATGATATCGAGCTATCCAGAAAAATAGGGGATATTCCTTTGCCTGAAGAGGTCCCTTCGACAGAAATCCCAGACATGCAGATGATGCGTGTTGGCAGGATGCAGGGATCTGGCGTTACGCACACTCACCACTTCTTTCTTTCAAGGCCTGCATATGTTCTTGGATTGTTTTGGAAAAAGGTAAACTCGCTACAACGTTCGAACGTTAAGTCACTTCTGCAGTTCTGGCTCGACAGTCATCTTGTCAATCTTTCTATCCGCAACCGTTACCGACCTGAAGTTTCGTTCCCATACAATCCTCTTACTGGGGTGTTTTATGTCCCTTCGATGGTCAGCGAACCATGTGTATTTCCGGCGTATTCCAATAAGTTGAAAAGAATAGTCGCAGCACTATCAAATTTCCGAAGCAATAACCATAACCCTGTTCAAACAGCTTCTACTAGTGCATCCATATTGCCTCCAGATAGCCAAGACTACATCTTCACAGATCCGCCATTCGGAGAAAATATTTATTACTCTGACCTAAACTTCTTTGTTGAATCCTGGTATCGCGTATTTACAAACACAAAACCTGAAGCAATTGTTGATAAAGTCAGGCAGAAAGCTCTCACTGACTATCAAAGTTTAATGCGAGACTGCTTTTCAGAATATTACCGAGTACTGAAGCCAGGGCGCTGGATAACCGTGGAGTTTTCAAACTCCCAGGCGTCCGTTTGGAACACTATTCAGACCACCCTGCAGGAGGTCGGGTTTGTAATTGGTAACGTTGCCGCACTTGATAAAAAACAAAGAAGTTTTCAATCGGTTACCAGTCCAACAGCAGTAAAGCAAGACCTGGTTATTTCAGCTTACAAGCCAAACGGCGGGTTCGAGCAGAGGTTCGAACATGAAGTTCAAACAGAGGAAGGTGTCTGGGATTTTGTACGAACGCATCTTAGCTACTTGCCGACAGTTAAGGTTCAGGGGAACGCTCTTCAATTCATACCAGAAAGAGACCCGAGAATCTTGTTCGACCAGATGATCGCCTATTTTGTACGAAAAGGTTATCCCGTTCCAATATCAAGCAATGAATTTCAGATTGGACTTGCGCAGCGTTTCATTGAGCGTGACGGCATGTATTTTTTGCCAGAGCAATCTGCGGAGCACGATAGAAAGAAAATGTCTATCGGCCAAATTGTTCAGGCCTCACTCTTTGTTTCAGATGAAGCCAGTTCAATCCAATGGTTAAGAGCATTGCTTAGGGAAAAACCACAAAGTTATCAAGACCTCTATCATCAGTTCATTCAGGAAACCCAACGCGCCTGGAACAAAAACGAATCATCCCTAGAGCTTTCAACTCTGCTTGAGCAGAACTTTTTAAAATACGACGGCAAAGGACCGGTGCCCGAGCAGATCCACGCCTACCTCTCCACCAACTGGAAAGAGCTTCGCAATCTGCCCAAGGATGATCCGACCCTCGTCGCCAAGGCCCGCGACCGCTGGTACGTACCCGATCCGAACAAGGCAGGCGACCTGGAGAAACTGCGCGAGAAGGCACTGCTCAAGGAGTTCGAGGAATACAAAGAGGTCAAAAAGAAACTCAAGGTCTTCCGCCTGGAAGCTGTCCGCGCCGGATTCAAGAAGGCCTGGCAGGAGCGCGACTACACCGTCATCGTCGCCGTGGCCGACAAGATCCCCAACAACGTCCTGGAAGAAGATCCCAAACTGCTCATGTGGTATGACCAGGCGGTAACAAGAATGGGAGGGGAATAGCCCATGATCACCAAATGGAAGGTCTTCAACTTTAAATCGATTCGTGAGGAGACCGAGCTGGATCTCGGCCCTCTTACGATCTTCGCTGGCGCAAACAGCAGCGGGAAAAGCACATTCATCCAATCCGTCCTTCTCGTAGCACAGACTTTGGCCCATAAGGTCGGATCGAGATCTGTCGTATTGAATGGTGCTCTCACGAGCCTGGGCCAGTTTGACGACCTGAAATCCAATGGTGGTGCTTCGGACCAGATCACCATCAAATGTACCTGTCGGCCACTTCCGGATCAGGATGCTGCAATAGGCAGGCGGTCTCAGTTCGCGCCCCGTGGTGCTATTTACTATGGACCGCGCTCCAATCAGCTTCAGGAAATCGCTTGTGAGATTTCGTTCGACGCTGATGCTTCGAGCTCCCAGCGTGATCTGTTCCAAATCCAACCTCGGCTTTTTGCCACGCAGTTGTCCTGCATATCCAGAGACGAGGACAACGTGGATCAGAAAGCCGATATATCGATCCATCATTCCACCAAGGCCATCTCCGAGATTGAAGGAGCTGACAGCGCCAGTGAAATTGACGATCAGCTACGCGCCAGTTTGGCTTACGCTGTTGAGCTGGACGATGGGTCCATGGCTGAGGTGAAGGATGACTTTCGCTCGGCCAAGCCAATCGGCTGCATGCTTCGACACTTCCTTCCCGAGAGAATTGTTTACGCCATCGATACCATCGAAGAGGACGCCAACGCCATCACCACGGCCCTCCAGGATGATGGTCGCCGTGCCATGGGCTTACGGCGCAACATGGGAAGGGAGATTCTCCTTTCCGAAGAGATCGTTGCGGTGTTGCGCGAAGTCCTCAAAGGCACAATCGATTTTGATCAAACTTTCAAGGACAGGTACCGGCAGGAGTCACTCTTCGGTTCCGAGGCCGACACACTTACATTCAGGTCTTGGTATGAAAGGTTGCGCAGCCTCCCACGCGACGAGCGCCTGAAAGTTCAGCAGGTCCTGCGTGAGCGCGATGATCTTTTTGACCGCATCCACCAAGCCATGAGGGCATCAACGGCAGAGAAGCCAGAGACCCATGCCTTCGTCCAAGCCAGGCCACCTCGCTTGATAACGGAAGCTACCTGGTATCTGGATAATTTCTTCGCCTCTGCCTTGAAGTACCTCGGGCCGTTGAGGGATGCTCCCAAACCGCTGTATCCGCTCGCGCCAGCAGCGGACCCACACGACGTAGGCTTACGCGGAGAGCACACTGCTTCCATTCTTGAACTGCATAAAAACAAGAAGATCCGCTATATCCCGTCCGTAAATTTCAAAGAGCCGGTAGTTGACCGCAAAACAGTTACCCGGACTCTCGAAGCGGCGGTTATCGATTGGCTCCAATATCTGGGAGTCGCAAGCTCAGTCAAAAGCCGAGACCAGGGGAAACTGGGGCACGAGCTGAAGGTGGGGCTTGCCAATTCGGATAGCACGCATGACCTCACGCATGTGGGCGTAGGTGTCAGTCAGGTTCTGCCAATCCTCGTCATGTGCCTTCTCGCCGACGCGGACTCTACACTCGTTTTTGAACAGCCGGAGCTGCATCTTCACCCGAAAGTTCAGACACTACTCGGCGACTTTTTCCTTTCGATGGCGCTCTGCAATAAGCAATGCATTGTTGAAACCCACAGCGAGTATTTCATCGACCGCCTTCGCTTCCGAATTGCAGCGGCAACGCCCGAGAAGGAACTGAACAGTCAGACCAAGATCTACTTCGTGGAAAAGCCGTCGCAGGGTTCAGCTTTCCGAGAGGTGGTGATAAACGAGTACGGAGCCATCTCAGACTGGCCGGAAGGATTCTTTGATCAGTCCCAACAGCAGGCCGAGGAAATCCTTCGAGCTGCGGCGATGAAGCGCAAAGCAAGCCGGAGGAATAAAGATGCATAGCCTGCCCAGCGTAACTATCGACGCAGGCGTGCTCGCTGTTCCCCATGTTGATTGCGCCAAGGATGATGCTTTCCAGTACGTGGATACGCTACTGGACTGGAGCAAGTTGCTTGATGAGCCCTGGGTGGCCATTTACATGAGCGAGCGGGCTTCAGAGTCCCTTTTTGCCGATGGACTGTATCCACTGAGGGAGCAACTCAGAGAACTGTTCAATGCGCACGGCATAGTAGAATACGACGTCAATACGGTTGCGAGAATTGCCAACCAGCTTCTGGCGATCACTCCATCCTTTGAAACCTACTATCGGGTCAAAGATGTCTTGTCAGAACATCTGGAAACAGATCCGGATGTTATTCGGCTGACAACTCATGACGGCCTTCAGTCCGATCTTGCCCGATGCATCACGTTGATCGCCGTCCTACGCAAGCACTGCTCCCAACCTCTTGGGGGCCATTCGCTCATACTGAGAGAAGCGCCCAAACAGGTAATCCAGGTAAGAGCCCATATTCACGAGCTCGAACATTCCAGGGACGATATCCCGGTTTTGCCGTGCCCGCCCGAGTTCTTTGAGGGCGATGTGTTGGTCTGTGACGATTTTCGGGGCCTGATCGATTGTCTCGATGAATCCGCCATTCTGGTTGGCGCGTCTGACGACCTTGGAATTGATCTCGCCGTCCGAATCGCTCTGTTCAAAAATACGATTGCGCAAGGTGATTCCCCTGACTGGAGCGGCGTGGTTGTTCCAGCCATTGGGTCCAGATTCCGGGAGTTGTGCCAGCAGGTTTGCGCCGACCAAGGGGACTCTGTGCCACCTAAGATTCTCCGATCAATCGTTGAGACAATCAAAGGACAGAATCTTCCAGCCGTACATGCTCTCCGGACAGGGCCAGGCGGAAATGATCCGCAAAGAATGCGTGGCTCTGATAAAGCGCAGCGTAGAGATATCGATAGGGAATTCCATCTTCATTACTGGGAGTGCGCCGACGGGACAGTCGAGTTGGCGTCCGTGGTCTATCACAACGATTTTTCAATTCCGGGATGATGCCGATGCAGGATGCTTGGCAATACAGCACCGTTCATAACAGCGCCTGCAAGGTTATCGAAGAACAGACCTTGTGGGGGCAGACGGTGTGCCGCATCTGGTTGCCGAATCAGGACGCGGTGGTGCGCGTTCCCCGCTCCGCCTTGCGGCCGCTGAGTGCCGACCTGCAGCCGGAGATCGAGGCCGGGCGCATTGCCTATGTGGCCGCCGCAGCCAAGGTGGCCGAGGTGCTCGAAGGCTCCACCAGCGCCACCGAGGGCCATGTGCTGCTGGCTCCTATGGAGTCCAATGTCATTCCGCTGCCGCACCAGATCCACGCCTTGTCCCGGGCCATCTCCGGTGACCGCGTGCGCTACCTGCTGGCCGACGAGGTGGGTCTCGGCAAGACCATCGAGGCCGGGCTGGTCATGCGCGAGCTCAAACTGCGCGGACTGGTGCGTCGGACATTGGTCGTCTCGCCGAAGGGAATCGCTACCCAGTGGGTGGCGGAAATGCAGACCCACTTCAACGAGCAGTTCCAGCTCGTGCTGGGCGACGACATCGGCACATTGCAACGCCTGGCTCCAGGGGCGGATCACCGGAGCTCAGCCTGGTCGATGTTTGATCAGGTCATCGTCTCCCTGGATTCGGTCAAACCCATGGACAAGCGGCGCGGCTGGACCGCCGAGCGCGTTGCCGAATACAACCGCAGCCGGTTCGAGGATCTGATTACCGCCGGTTGGGACCTGGTAGTGGTGGACGAAGCGCACCGTCTGGGCGGCAGCACCGATCAGGTCGCCCGCTACAAGCTCGGCAAGGGGCTGGCGGAAGCCGCGCCCTATGTGCTGCTTCTTTCGGCGACTCCCCACCAGGGGAAGACCGATGCCTTCCATCGCCTGATGAACCTGCTGGATGACGACGCCTTTCCGGATATGGACAGCGTCTCCCGTGAGCGGGTGGCCCCGTATGTCATCCGCACCGAAAAGCGCAAGGCCATCGATGCCGACGGCAAGCCGC
>Ga0209270_1003167_pt1 | contig 14810 bp, 9 predicted proteins | sample MTBAKSrepl1MetaG_FD_187456 | JGI IMG/M metagenome (GOLD analysis project Ga0209270, IMG submission 187456) | Enrichment culture microbial communities from Arthur Kill intertidal strait, New Jersey, USA, that are MTBE-degrading - MTBE-AKS1... | ecosystem: Environmental > Aquatic > Marine >...
TTGAAAAAATTCCTGTGGTTCTTGCCAGAAATATGGGAATGAATGAAATCGATGCGATGGCGCAGCTGAGAAATTCGTATGCAAGAGGAGTGGAAGCAAGGATAGACCTCTCAAGAAAGGTAACTGAGAAGGGACCTAAAGTCTACGACTCAGCAACTGTGAAGAAACTCGCCATTATTGCGGGCACGGAAACGGCAAGGAACGTGCTCAGGATAGATGAGATAGTGCCTAAGCGATGAAACAGGCATAGAAATAGAAATCCGGAAAAGGGAGCCAGGAGATTTCAAAATTCAAAAATATCACGCTGATAACAATGCTACTCCCTCTCCAAGAGCATTGTTGTCATATGCACAGAAAAGGAAGTTAGACCTGCAATACTCTTTTCCGGAAAGGCACAAATTTGCCATTTAAAGATGCCTTTCCGGAAGGGTACCTGTACCTGGAAAAACTCTGAATAGGCAATATACTCCGGTTTTGCCATTTGCCGGGAGATTGCCATCCAGAAGCCGGGAAAAACGACTTGATACTCCAAACCTGAATCACCTCGCAAAAAGAGTATCAAAGAAAAAAATCAGGTAAAAGGTCCTTTTCAAACCCTTTTGCCATTTTAAGGGTTTAAAGAAAAGAATGTAAAACCTGAAGCATAGGACAGGTAAGCCCCCATTTACTGCTACAACCCCAGGCAGAAAAGGGGCAATATTCCTGCCTATATCAATGCATCAGGCAGGCAATTAGCACTATAATATTACTGCTGACAGTACAGGCAATATTCCAGTAATAATATACAATTCTTACCTGAGATTCGATTTAACCTTACATGATGTTCAATTCTTACCGATATTCAACTCTTACCGATATTCAATTCTTACCTGAAGGCATGAGGAAGAGGGCAGAGCCATGAAATGCATGATAATCGGAGGATTCCTCGGAAGCGGAAAAACGACAACGATAAGAAAACTTGTCGAATACCTTGGAACCCAGGGGCAGCGGACGGCAATAATCGTCAATGAAATAGGAGAAGTAGGGATCGATGGGGACACTATCTCGGAAGGGGGAGTGGAAACCCGGGAAATTACAAGCGGATGCGTTTGCTGTACCCTGAGAATCAGTATGGAGTATACCCTGAGAAACCTTATGCTCTCCTATCGTCCGGATACTGTTATTATAGAGCCCACAGGGATAGCCTTCCCAAGACAGATCAAAAGCAATATAGAAAGCATGGGTCTTCCGGAGATTAGCTTTACTCCGATTGTAAATCTTGTGGACCCCTCCCGCCTGAGCCCGGATGCAGGAGATCTGCAGAATTTTGTCCGAAATCAGATCGAAGATGCCGAGATCCTGGGCATAAACAAAGTAGACCTCATAGGGCAGGAAAAACTTCTGGAGACGTGCCTGCTCCTCCGCAAATTGAACCCGGGAGCAAGGATCGTTCATTTTTCAGCCAGGCAGGGGGGAGAAGCCCTGGAAAAACTGTTCGGCCTGATCGGGAAAAGCAGCCGGGATAAAACAATTCATGAAGCAAGAAACTCTGTTGAAATGTCCGGGGTTTCAGCTTACTCAACCGAGTTTGAGATCACTTCACAGGAAATACCTCTTGAAACGGCGGTCTCTGTTTCGGGGCAGATCCTGGACAGCATAAGAAATAGAGTGACACAGCTGAACCCTGAATTTACAGGGCATATCAAAGTTTCCTTTGCACACAAAGAGAATTTTGTAAAAGGAAGCGTGACTTCAGCACATGAAAAACCCGAAATAGAAATCCTCAAAAAAGAAAAGAATTCCCGCTCAAGGCTAAAGATACTCTCTGCGGTGACATCCGTGCCCAGGGAAGAACTTATCAAAACTGTGGACACAACGGCAAGCGGACAGCTGGAAGACAGGAAGCTTTCATACATAAAGGTGGAAAAAAGCAATCACGGCTACAGCCAGGCTCCGATAAATCCCCTCAAACAGAGGAACTTCTGAAGGAAGGATGTTTCCGATTGAGGAAAACTGCGGCCCGACACACAAAAACTTTATATATGTTAAAATTGTCCTCGCTCCTTGCCCGAAAGAGTCCCCTCATGTAGAGAGGAAAAATGCTCTTTCAGCCTTCCAGAAAAACTGGCTTCAGGATTGCAACAAGTTTATTGAAAATATTCGGAAGTTTTGCCTCCGAAGAAATTAAAGACAGAGATGCAATAACCTACCAGGGAAAAAGTTCGCCCACATTTTAAAAAACGGCAGGAAAAAGGCAAAAAATTTGATCTAGCCGAACTAAGGGACAAATTAAAGTCCGGAACTTTAAAAATCCAAAAAATATATCAGGAAGAAAATAAAAGTTCCGGAAAAACGGAGAAAAACAATTGAGCATGTTAAGCTTACTTGCATGCTTTTAAGAGAAGGTCCCGATGCATCAGATTTTGCCTTATTGAAGATTCCAGACAAAACAAATCCACTTGATAACCTCCATAGCTCAAATTAAAGCCTTCAGCTCTTCAATGTCCGTAAGAAAAAATCCCTCTGAAAAGAGGACAATTGCCAGATAAATTTTGACCTCATTGATCAGAACAAGGGGAACAAAAAAACAATTCTTTTTTATAAAATCATTTGCGGAAAAAATTGGAGCGAGAATTATAAAATTATAGCTGCGCAAAAATTAGCACAGATGAAGGTATATGCGAGGAAATCCAACTGTCATCTGCAAGTGAATTCCCGAGTTGCAAGGGAGTACACCTTTCAGTAGTTAACTGGGAAGAAAAGGTCTACTGGCACCTGAAAATAAACTGGGATCCTGTAACCAGGAAATCAGTAATCATTTCTAAGGAGCCTGAAAAACAGGAAAAACGGGACTGTAATTCGGCACTCTCGTGCAACCAGTACACCAAAAGAGGTTATCCATACCCCCCACAATGAAAAGGATTCGATCTGGAGGTTTTCGAATTCGTTTACATTGTTTCAGAATATATTTAGGAAGAATATATCTGAAAGGGAAGATGCAACTTGCATGGTCGCAGATCTGAGCAATCTGAGATCGCTTCATTATTAAAATGGAGGTTAAAATATGTTGGATTTGAAACTGGAAGACATCGATGGCATATTAGTACGCTATAACGTCGCCCTCGAAAAGGAAATGACCCCTGACGAAGCAGCAGAAGAGCTTTACCCGAAGGATGAACTCATCTACCCAATTGCAAAAGCAATCTACGAGGGAGAAGAAGACGACGTTGTTGATGCCCTCAAAGCCGCAATCGGTGCAGGCAAGAAGCCAATCGACCTTATCAACGATGCCCTGATGGTAGGCATGGGTGTTGTATCCCAGCTCTACGACGAAGGTATCATTTTCCTCCCCAATGTTATGATGTCTGCAGATGCAATGCTGAATGGTATTGAATACTGCAAGTCCCAGACCACCGAAGTACCTGAGCCAAAGGGCAAGGTCGTCTGCCATGTTGCAGAAGGTGACGTCCACGACATCGGTAAGAACATTGTTGCTGCCCTCCTGAGAGCAGCCGGCTATGACGTAACTGACCTGGGCAGAGATGTCCCTGTTGATGAAGTCATTGCAGCTGTTGTAAAAGAGAAGCCGATGCTTCTGACAGGTACTGCTCTCATGACAACCACCATGTATGCATTCAAGGAAATCAACGACAAACTCCTTGAAAAGGGAATAAAACTGCCCTTCGCATGTGGTGGCGGTGCTGTGAACCAGGACTTCGTTGCTCAGTATGACCTCGGAGTTTATGGTGAAGAAGCTTCAGACGCTGTAAAGATTGCTGATGCAATCGTTGCCAGCGGAGACGACATTGAAAAATTAAGAGAGGAATTCCACAAGCACTAATCGGAGGGAGCAAAATGGTAAAGAAATACACTTCAATGGCTTACGCTAAAGCAGATGACATGCTCTTCGGGAACTCAAAATTCCCAGTAAAGGCAGGGCTTGGCCTCGAGATCGGTGCTGGATACACAACTCCTGAACTGAACTACGCTCCGAGACCTCAGGCAGGCAAGTCCAAAGACAAACTCGTAAAGGAATACGAAAGGATTACCACCGACGCAATGGCAAGAATGGTCCAGATCGGTGCACCTTCCATCGTACTCGAAACCGAACACGTCGAACAGATGTCCAACAACCCCGACTGGGGAGGCGCTGTTGCACACGCCCAGAAGACCATCATGGAAGAATACCACGATGAATACGGCATAAAGTGCGCCCTCCGCCACACCATCGGTGACATCCGTGAAGACCGTGACTACCTCCAGCTCAGAGGAGACAAATACAGCACCTTTATGGAAGCCTTCGAACAGTGCGCCCAGAACGGTGCAGACCTGCTTTCCGTTGAATCAATGGGTGGTAAGGAAGTATTCGACTACTCCATCCTCAGGAACGACACTGCAGGTATCCTCTTCGGTATCGGTGTGCTCGGCAGCATGGACATGGAAATGATCTGGTCCGACATTGCCGACATCGCAAAGAAGAACGGCGTAGTTGCAGCCGGTGACACAGACTGTGCCCAGGCAAACACTGCAATGTTCATCGCAGGCGGTCTGCTTGACAAGAACCTTGCCCACACAACCGCAATCGTTGCAAGGGCAATCTCTGCAGCAAGGACCCTCTGTGCATATGAAGCAGGCGCAACCGGCCCTGGAAAGGACTGCGGATACGAAAACACAATCGTAAAGTCCATCGCAGGTGTTCCGATCGCTCAGGAAGGTAAGACCTCAACCTGTGCCCACTCTGACGTAATGGGTAACCTGACAATGCAGTGCTGTGACCTCTGGTCCAACGAATCCGTTGAATACCACGGTGAATTCGGCGGTACCACCGTTCAGTGCTGGTCCGAGACTCTTGCATACGACTGTTCCATGATGAACACCGCTCTGAAACTCGGAAAGGCAAAGGACCTCAGGGACATCCTCACCCTCTCTGACAAGTACAGAGACCCACAGGGATATGTCCTCGCCTATGACAACGCCTACAAGGTCGGACAGGCAATTTCAAAGAACGGAAACAACAACTACCTCCGTGCAAAGGCAGCTGCAATCGAGTGCTGTAACATTGTAGAAGAAGGCATCAACTCCGGCAAGCTGAGACTCACAAGGTTCGAAACCAATGCTCTTGCAAAGGTTAAAGCAGATCTTGTAGCCCTTACCGACGATGCTGACAAGTTCATGAGTGACAACCTGACCAAATTCAAGCAGGAAGTTGCAGTTTTCAAGACCGAAAACTACGGGCTCTAAGCCCTAAACTTCCTTTTTTTAATTTTTTCTAAAAAATGGCTTCAGGGGAATAATCATGAGCGAAAACGCAGGAACTTCTACAATAATAGTTGATAAAACCGCAAACGCCGCCCCTCTCGGCTTTACCGGGCTGGGCCTTGCTGCAGTTCTGTTAAGTCTGAGCTACATTGGCGTGTACCCTGTGGGGTCAATGATTGTCTCCATGGCAATATTCCTGGGAGGATTTGCCCAGGTGTTTGCAGGAATCATGTCCTGGAAGAAAGGAGATATTTTTGCAGGAACAGCATTTTCAGCATTCGGCCTCTTCTGGTTCTCCCTGGCCGGACTGATCGTAATGCCTGCAATGGGCTGGGTTGAAGCCTCATCTGGCATCGCTATGGCCGCATATCTCTTCATCTGGGGTGTGTACACCTTTGTTATGTTGATCATTACAATGAAGATCGGAGTCAAAGCCCTCCAGTTTGTATTTGTGACATTATTTATACTATTTATGCTGCTGGCCGTTGTAAACGCAACCGGAAATGCCGGGCTGCTTGTAGTGGCTGGATACGTTGGACTCATTATGGGCCTTGGATCTTTATATACGGCTCTTGCCATGGTAATGAATGAAGTCCATGGGAAGACAGTTGCTCCACTCTAAAGATAAAGTAATGACAGCATTACACCCTCAGTAATAGAAAAACGGAACCTAGAAAAACGGAACCTAGAAAAACGGAATCTGAGGAAAACATACACCAACCTCGACGACCTACAAAACCCAAAAAAACGGCAGGGCAAAAACAGAACAGAAAGCCCGAAAAAATTTTCAACCCTTGAAAACACAGGTTTACATAATCTGTGTTTTCAATACTTACCCTCTCCGAAATCTATTGATCTTAGTGGCCAAGAATGCTGCTTTATGTACCGCGTTAGGGAAAATGTAGGCGTTCGAGGCTTCCTAACATTTTCAATTATCGTCGTATCATTTTCAATTACCGTATTATTGCTCTTTTCGACCCTTTTGAACGGGCCTGCTTATGAAGGAGGATTAAAAAATTCATTAGACGGTGAGTTTCGGATGAAAACGGAAAAAAATTTGAATAACCCCCGGAACATCTCGTATACAGGACTCTTTTTTAGTCTTGCACTAACTCTGTTCAAATTGTTTGCCGGATTGCTGGGACACAGTACGGCACTTCTTGCGGATGCGGTCCGTTCCTTCTCAGAGCTAATCAATGAGCTCGTAAAACTTCTTGACCTTTCTATTGCCAGCAAACCCGAAGACTGGAGCCATAATTACGGACATGGCAAAGTTGTGACCCTCTTTACGGGAGCTGGAGCATGTGTGCTCCTGTTTGCAGGCATCCAGTCAGCAACTCTGGCTTCAGGAGAGCTGCTTATGATTATTCAGGGAAGAGAGACAGAAGCCCCTGAAATGTTTGCACTCTCCGCAGCTGCTTTTGCCCTTGTATCAAAAGAAATTGTTCCTCTTTTCGGCAGGCGAGCCTGGAAACAAACAGAGGAAATCTCATCAGAAATCGGCTCTTATACCGGAAACTCCCATCTCAGAAGTTTAGCCCTTTCCTGCCTTGTTACTCTGGGCATAGGATGTACGTTTCTCCCCGGAAAAAACTGGGCTGTGGCTGATTCTCTTATTGCAGTTCTTTTAAGCCTTTACATCCTCGGATCCTCGGGCAGGCTCCTCTACGGTACTGCCAACGAACTCATAGAAGCTTCCCTTGATGAAGAAAATAATTGGAAAATCAGGGAGATAATAAACCGGACAGAAGGAGTACTGGGTTCGGGAGAACTTAAAACCCGGAGGATAGGAAACGGGATAGCAATCAATGCCTGTATTACTGTAAACAGCTCTCTTAACATTCAGGAAGTTGCAGAGATTGCAGACCTTGTGGAAGAGAGACTGAAAACTGCCTATGGGGAAGGCATATACACCCTTATAAAAGCAGAACCTGCCCTTGAAAGGAATTGTTCTTTCCAGAAAAAGCTCAGGGTCTCCGAGGAAGGGGGAAAGAAGACAGTGGTATAAATCGAGAAGGACAAAACAACCGGCCAAAAAAATATAAACCCAAAAAAATAAAATAATAAAAAAATAATAGGATAGAGAAAAAATAAATCCGAACGCGTAAGTGAGAAAAATCGCATTCTGGAATTAACGCTTTGGTCCCTTCGACTTCCAACTTTTATCCATTTAATTAAACTGCTGCCAGGATCAGAGAAAATCCTTCTAGATTTTACAGGCTTCAAAATATATCATTCAATTATTCAACATTCAATTACTCAACATTCAATTACTCAACATTCAATTACTCAACATTCAACTACTCAACATTCAACTACTCAACATTCAACTACTCAACATTCAACTACCCAGGTTTCATCAGAATCAGATATCCATTTAGCTACTACATGTTTAACAACTATTCAGACTTTAATTATAATAACAGGCTTTAACCAGCACCGGAACCTAACTGTAAACCATAGCCCGGAATCTGACCGGGTTGAACATTGCTGGTTGAACATTACTATTACTAAAAACATCACCCAGAAACGAGTAACTTTCCGGAAAGCCTGAGGAAGCCACTATCCAATTCACAAAAGAGGTAAGTAAGAAAATGCACTTCAGTCTTGGAATAGATGCAGGGGGCACATATACTGATGCCGTTATCGTAAGGGATTCTGATGGAGCAGTAGTTGAGTCGAGCAAAGCCCTGACGACCTACCCTGACCCCCTGCCGGGGATGAAAAATGCAATCGACAGACTGGACCCCGGCTATCTTAAGGATATAAAGCTCGTATCCGTGTCCACCACCCTGTCCACAAATACGATTCTGGAAAGCACCGGATTTCCGGTAGGGCTGATCATGATAGGGGACTATGTGATCCCGGAGAAACTTCCGACAGACTACTGGGTAGCAGTCTCAGGAGGGCACAACAGCGACGGAGAAGAATTAAAAGCCCTGGATCTTGATTCGGTGGAGGAATTCGCCCTCAAAGTACAGAGTAAAGTTTCGGCTTTTGCGGTTTCCTCTTACTTCAGCAACAGAAACCCCGAGCATGAGCTTGCGGTCAAAAAAGCGGTAAAGGACCTCACCGGGCACCCTGTTGTGTGCGGGCATGAGCTCTCCCAGGACCTCGGAGCCTATGAAAGGGCTATAACTGCTTTTCTGAATGCCCAGCTAATCCCGATTACCCATAAGTTCATCCAGGCAATAATAAGAGAATTCGAAAGCCGCGGAATCAACGCAAACATGCTGATGCTAAAATGCGACGGGTCGGTGGTCGGAATCGAGGAGGCCCTGGAGAAACCCATTGAAACCATCTTTTCAGGCCCTGCCGCAAGCCTTGTGGGCGCCTCTCACCTCAGCAGGCTTGAAACATGCGCTATGATTGATGTTGGCGGCACGAGTACGGATGTAGCCATGATGCAGAAAGGGCTCCCGGAGCTCAGCAGCGCAGGGGCGGTAGTCGGAGGCTGGCAGACCCGCGTAAAAGCTATCCGTATGGAGACCTCGGCAACCGGAGGAGACAGCCACATCTGGCTTAAAGGGGACAGGATCAATGTAGGGCCTCGTCGGGTTATTCCTCTCTGCAGGGCTTCTGCCATATACCCCGAATTCAGGGAGAAACTCAAGCACAACAGGGTGGCAAAAGGGTATCTCTGCGAAAACATCCAGGTAACGAAATTTTTTGTCCGCACGGGTTTCAGGCCTATCGAGCTGAAAGCAGGAGAACGGGAGATATACAGGCATATCGGAAACGAGCCCGTTTCCTTCGGAGACCTGCTCATTGCACTGAAAAAACGCCCCTCACCTTCAATGCTCGATTCACTCATACAGAAAAGGCTGATTCAGGCCATAGGTTTTACACCCACCGATGCCCTGCATGTCCTTGGGGAATATACCGAGTGGGATGTGGAAGCTGCAAGGATAGGGGCTCACATGCTCGGGCGGCCCCTGAAGCTAAGCCCGGAGGCTCTCAGTGCTGAAGTAAAGAGCAGGGTTGCGCGCAACATTGCCGAAGACCTTATAGCATACCTGATCGAGGGAATGCCCAGAAATGAAATCGACAGGGTACTTATGGGAAAGAACTTTACGCGCTTCAGGGTAGAAATTCCCGTTATCCTTCTCGGAGGCCCGGTAGGAGCATACGTAGAAGACCTGCGAAAACTGATTAATGCCGAATTCATAGTTCCCGAACACGCGGATGTTGGTAATGCCGTTGGCGCCCTTGTAGGAAAAGGAATTAAAAGGGTAGAGATTCTAATAAAAACAAGACTTGTCCCCAAATCCAGGGAAGAAAAACCTGAAGAAGAAGAGGAATACGGCATAGCTCCGGAGAGTGAAGTTATAGAAAGTGCCCTTCAGCAGGAAAAGAAAAACGAGTATATTGTATTTTCCCCTTCTGAGAGGAAGAAATTTGAAATCTACAATGAAGCTATGGAGTATGCAGAAAAGCTTGGGAAACAGCTTGTTATGGACTACATGATCGGGGCAGGGCTTGGAAAAGAGGACATAAGGATAGATGTCAGCAGGAAGCACCTGGCACCCCCCGGCTGGACTGGCGTGCCTCTGGAAACAAAACTTGTGTATGTAGGGGTCGGCGTTCCGAAGAATTCCCAGACAGTCTAAAAGGAAAGATAGGAAGAAATGTTAATTGCTGCACATTATAAGTAGAAATATATATCTTGAAACATAACTTTACAAATCCGGCTAAAAAGGGAATTAATACAGCTAAAAAAGAGATAGATCGCCTAAAATAGAGTAAAAAATGGGGCTGTTTTGACAATGCAATATAGTCTGGGTATTGACGCAGGTGGAACATACACTGATGCGGTTATCTTAAGGGATTCGGACAGCCGGATCCTGGATACAAGCAAAGCAATTACCACCTATCCAAACCTGATGACCGGAATTCGAAACGCAATTGATAAGTTAAACCCGGAATATCTCAAGCAAGTAAAACTCGTGTCGGTTTCAACAACCCTCTCGACAAATACAATCCTGGAAAGGACCGGGTATCCTGTTGGCCTGATCCTTGTAGGGGACTACACCATTCCAAGGGAGCTGCCAGCCGACTACTGTATTACGGTGAAAGGGGGGCACGACAGCAATGGAGACGAACTCCATCCCCTTGACCTCACGGCTGTAGAACAGTTTGCAGTGAGTCTCAAAAAGAAAGTATCCGCATTTGCCGTTTCTTCCTATTTCAGCACCCGAAACCCGGAACATGAGTTGAAGGTAAAGGATGTAATCCTCAAACTTACGGGGCATCCGGTGGTCTGCGGGCATGAGCTGTCCCAGGAACTCGGAGCCTACGAAAGGGCAGCAACCGCAGTCTTAAATGCCCAGCTAATTCCCATAACATACCAGTTTATCCATTCCATCATGAATGAGGTGAAGGAAAGAAACCTTGATGCAAAGATTCTGATGTTAAAATGTGATGGCTCGGTCATAGATATAAAAGGTGCTAAACTGCGCCCGATTGAGACTATTTTTTCAGGGCCCGCTGCAAGTATAATGGGAGCTTCACACCTTTCCGGGCTTGACACCTGTGCAGTAATCGATGTTGGAGGAACAAGCACGGATGTCTCCATAATTAAAAACGGCGTACCCGAACTCTGCGAGAAAGGGGCAGTTGTTGGGGGCTGGCAGACCCGCGTAAAAGCTATAAAAATGGAAAGCTCCGCAAACGGGGGAGACAGCCATGTGTGGTTCAAGAAATGCATAAGGATAGGCCCGAGAAGGGTCATGCCCCTCTGTTTTGCTGCGGTAACTTACCCCAACTTCAAAGAAAAACTGGAGAAAAATCCCATACCTTTAAGGACCATGCTCAATGAGCATATCCAGCCCACCAAATTTTTCGCAAGAACCGGAGTAATACCCATCAACCCTACAGAAAGCGAGAAGAAGCTGCTGGAAGTTATAGGAGACGAGCCTCTTTCAATCCACGAAATATTAAATAAAATGAAGCGTTTTCCTTCTCCTGCAGTCCTTGATTCCCTGCTCAACCAGCGGGTTATCCACGCAATAGGCTTTACACCCACCGATGCCCTGCACGTCCTTGGGGAATACACGGAATGGGACGTAGAAGCTTCCCTGATAGGAGCCAAAAAACTTTCCCGCTTCACTCAGCTGGGAGTGCATGCTTTCTGTAAGAAAGTAAAACAGCAGGTTGCCAGAAATATGGCTTACAGCCTGATGTCCTTTATAATGGAAGGCAGGGGAAAGGACGGGATAAAGATGATGCTGGAAGAAGAAGTCCCTGTCCAGTACAAAGTAAATATTCCCATAGTTCTGCTGGGAGGGCCTGTAAAAGCCTACTATGGAGAACTGAAAGCTCTTATTGATGCGGATATTATTGTCCCCGAACAGGCGAGAGTGGGCAATGCTGTCGGAGCTCTCGTAGGAAAAGGGATTAAAAGAATTGAGATAACTATCAGGCCTTATTCAATGGAAAACCCGGACCAGAATTTCCTTGTATTTACTCCGACCGGAAGAAAGAAGTTCGAGCAGTACAGGACTGCCCTTGAATACTCTCAAAAGGCCGGGGAAGAGCTGATCCTGGATTCCCTGAAAGATTTCGGGCTTCCGGAAAGTTCAATAAAGATAGATACCAGCATAGAGTATCTCGTTCCCCCGGGATGGAAGCAGACCCCGATGGAGACGAAGATGACGTTTGTAGGAGTCTGTACTCCCGGTTTTTCAATGGACTGAATCCTAAAGTTGTCCCCCCCCAGAAACAGGTAGTTTGAAAAAATGCCGGTGAAATTCTGAAAATGAAAACGAACAGCCAAGGAACCAGCCTGCCGGAAAGAAGGATCGGCAGCATATCGCAGCATATTATACTGCAGGAAGTAGGGAGATATGGAATCTTCGCTTATTGATCTTGTTTTCCGCTCCGATAAAAGAAAAAACCTTCTTATACTGCTGGATAGCGGCTCAAAAAACATTGATGAAATCAGGGATGAACTGGATGTTACTGCCACTTCAATTCTCCCCCAGATAAAGAAATTGATAGATAGCGACCTCATTGTACAGGAAGACCGGATGTACAAGCTCACGGTACTCGGAGAGTTCATAATCAAGAAGGTAAAGCCGCTGATCAGTGCACTTGAGGTTGTGGAAAAAAACAACTGTTACTGGACAGGACATGACCTGAACTCGATTCCCCGCCACCTGCTTGAAAGAATCGCAGAGCTTGGAGACTGCACTCTCATAGAGCCGGACCTGAACCACATTTATGAACCCTCCCCCAAGATCATTGATAGCATGGCCAATGCAAAGATGGTTGCAACCTTTGCTTCATATTTCAATCCTGCATATCTGCCCCTGTATGTTGAACTTGGCAGAAAGGATGCCGAACTATCTCTTAATTTTACGCAGTCTGTCTGGGACCATCTCTCAAACGAGCACTCAAATATGATAAAAGAGCTAATGAGCATGGATAACGTGAGCCTTTATATCTCTAAAGAGGGAATAAAGCTAACTGAAATTACGGTTACTGATAGGATAATGCTCCTTGGGCTCTTTGACAAAAATGGAAAGTTCGACCAGCAGTTTATTATGAGTTTTGAGCCTGTAGCCCTGCGCTGGGGTCAGGAATTGTTTGATTATTTCAAGAAACTTTCCAGGCAGGTAAATAAGATATAACTTGAAAAAGACCATATAAGAGGAAAGGCACAGATGAATTCTCCAACTTATACAAAATATATATACTGTCCCCATCTCCCGGCATATGAAAAGAAGATAAAGCAAAGTTTTGCCGGATGAGTCTCAGATAGGGGGACATCAGAAACAAAAATAATGAAAAATAATTATATATCTTATAGTAGTAGTTTGTTACATCAAAATGGCAATTTTCAGAATGTCCCCATAGTTACTAACCTGAAGGTACTTTTTCCATCAAAAGTGATAATGGCAAGGAAGAAAGGAAAGAGAAGTGCATATACTTCTGGTATAGAGATATATACAATGTTAGATATAACAGGATAAAAACATAAGAGAGGGAATCAGATGGAATCATCATTACTTGATGTTCTCTTTCTTTCAGAAAAAAGGAAAAACCTCCTTCTGCTACTTCTGGACGGACCCAAGACCATCGAGGAGATAAAGAATACACTGGATGTACGCTCAAGTCCGATAATGACCCAGATAAAGATCCTGATGAAGCAGGACTTAATTGTAGAAAACAACAGGCTCTACAAACTTTCCAGTATCGGAGAGATTCTTGTTCCCAAGATGAGAGCAATCCTTGAAACCTTTAATGTCTTCGATAAGAACCACGATTACTGGATAAACCAGGATATGACATCAATTCCCCCTGAATTCCTGGATGATATCGGAAAGCTTGGAGATTATATTGAAGTAAACCCTGACCGAAACCATGTTTTTGAGTACCCGAAAGAAGTCGTAAAACACCTTTCCGAATCCGAGAAGGTAATGATCTCATCTTCATTCTTCCTTCCGATCTATCCTTCGCTCTGTATAGAGCTTGCAGCAAAGGGTACTGATATTACCCTCGTATTCACCGAGTATGTTTATGACAGGATGCTCAACGACTACAGAAAAGAGCTTGAACACTTCCTGAACTTAAAATACACCAGACTCTATGTCTGCAACAACAATAATATGAAAATCGCATCAAGCATTGTAACAGAGAAATTTATGGCTCTGTCCCTCTTTTGCAATAGCGGGATCTATTACAACCATAACCTGGTAAGTTTTGACGAAAGCGCACTTAAATGGGGAAAAGAACTTTTTGACCATTATAAAGGCATGGCAAGGCCTATTACAAGGGTCTGAAAAAACTTTTCTCTATAAAATTTCTTTCTATTAAAACTCCTTTTGTTTAAAATTCCGAATTTAAATCTTGCAGCAATCCGTATACTTTTGTCGGAAGAAAAAAGCGGCTCTATAGAGATTTTTTGATTGGATTTTTCCTCAATCTTTCATAAAAGTAATATTGTAAAACTGCTCCTAGCCTTTTGTCCCCACAAAAAGAAGGAGCAGTTAGTATCGAAACCAATAGGTTCGTCATAGAACTTACGCAGTTGAGCTGAGATATCAATAGAGCATTTAACCGTGTATTAAACCTATAAGTGTTCAAAAATATAAAATAGAACAATAGCACCGATTGTGCTTGATTTTTGCATCTCAAATGCGTAAGTTTCCCTGTATCAACCTTTTCTTCAGGCCTCCTTGCAGAGTCTCTTGAGGTTAGTCGGCTGTGCAGAGACATCGAACTTAATCTTCGGGCCGGAAATGATCTTCTTCTTCTTCCAGTCGATTTCCCATCCGTGCTCGGCTTCAAGTATCTTCAGGAGCGCTTCACGCCTGGAGAGCGGGAGGTCGGCTTCGTGCCTGACGTACTTCCACCAGTCTTCTGGCATGATCCCGAGGTACTTCTCGCTGAGTTCAATCCAGTGGGTCAGCTTAATGGACCTGCCCATGTTGTTGTCAGACGGGCGGATACAGTTCTTTGCCATCATTATGCAGGCTTCCTGCCAGGTCTCTGCGGTGGTTATGAGGAACTCCGGAGCTGGAGGAATATCCATTATAGAACCGTTCCTGCTGTCGTAGACCTTCCACTTG
>Ga0209270_1003170_pt1 | contig 14804 bp, 11 predicted proteins | sample MTBAKSrepl1MetaG_FD_187456 | JGI IMG/M metagenome (GOLD analysis project Ga0209270, IMG submission 187456) | Enrichment culture microbial communities from Arthur Kill intertidal strait, New Jersey, USA, that are MTBE-degrading - MTBE-AKS1... | ecosystem: Environmental > Aquatic > Marine >...
CGAGACACTTTGAAACATTGCGGTGCGACATCTGATCTCCTTTCATCCCGAATTACCTCGCAAAGCCCCGGGAATTACCCCGGGGCTGGCAACCAGACGGTAAGTTTGGGCTTGAGGGCGGGCCAGCGGCTCTTCTCAGGTCCCCATGTCCCAGGAGTGGAGGTACTTCTTCTGCTCCCTGGTCAGGGAGTCGATCTTGACGCCCATGGCCTTCAGCTTCAGCCGGGCGATCTCGTCGTCGATCTCCTCGGGCACCGAGTAGACGGTCTTCTTGAGGTTGGCCGCGTTCTCCTTCATGTAGGCCGCCGAGAGGGCCTGGTTGGCGAAGGACATGTCCATGACCGCCGAGGGGTGGCCCTCGGCCGCGGCCAGATTGATCAGCCGGCCCTCGCCCAGGACGTAGACCCGCCGGCCGTCCTTGAGCCGGAACTCCTCGACGAATTCCCGGATCGGCCGCCTCGACTCGGCCATTTCGGCCAGGCCGTCCAGGTCGAGTTCGACGTTGAAGTGGCCCGAGTTGGCCACCATGGCCCCGTCCTTCATGACCTTGAAGTGCTCGGGCCTGATGACGTTGAGGTCGCCGGTCAAAGTGCAGAAGAAGTCGCCGAGCCTGGCCGCCTGGCTCATGGGCATGACCTGGTAGCCGTCCATGACCGCCTCCAGGGCCTTGAGGGCGTCGACCTCGGTGACGATGACCTGGGCGCCCATGCCCCTGGCCCGCATGGCCAGGCCCCGGCCGCACCAGCCGTAGCCGGCCACGACAAAGACCGAGCCGGCCACCAGACGGTTGGTCGCCCGGATCATGCCGTCGATGGTCGACTGGCCGGTGCCGTAGCGGTTGTCAAAGAAGTGCTTGGTCTTGGCGTCGTTGACGGCGACGATGGGGTAGGCCAGGACCCCATCCTCGGCCATGGCCTTGAGCCGGATGACCCCGGTGGTCGTCTCCTCGGTGCCGCCGATGATCTTCTCGATCAGCTCGCGGCGCTCGGAGTGGATGGTCGAGACCAGGTCGGCGCCGTCGTCCATGGTCATGAGCGGCTTGGAGTCCAGGACGGCGTTGATGTGCCGGTAGTAGGTCTCGTTGTCCTCGCCCTTGATGGCGAAGACCGGCACGCCCTGGGCCACCAGGGCGGCGGCCAGATCGTCCTGGGTGGAGAGGGGATTGGAGGCGCAGACGCTGACCCGGGCCCCGCCGGCGGCCAGGGTCTGGATCAGGGCCCCGGTCTCGGTGGTCACGTGGAGGCAGAGCCCCAGGCGGAGGCCGGTCAGGGGCTTCTCCTTCTCGAAGCGCTCCTTTATCTGTCTCAGGACGGGCATGGACATCCAGGCCCACTCCAGGCGCAGGGCGCCCTGGCCGGCCAGACCCGGATCCTTTATCTCGTGGTTCATTTAACCCCCTCGCTCAGAGAAGCGGCCGCGCCGGGCGCGGCCGGTACGGTCTAGCCCTTGACCGCCTTGGCCAGCTTCTCGGCCAGATCGGTCTTCTCCCAGGTGAACTCGGGCAGCTCGCGGCCGAAGTGGCCGTAAACCGCTGTCTTGCGGTAGATGGGCCGCTTCAGGTCCAGGTAGGTGATGATCTCCGCCGGCTTCAGGGAGATAAGGCCGAGCAGGGCCTGGGCGATCTGGTGGCCCGGGACCTTGCCCGAGCCGAAGGTGTCGACCATGACCGAGACCGGCTCGGGCACACCGATGGCGTAGGCCACCTGAATCTCGGCCTCAGAGGCCAGCCCTGAGGCGACGATGTTCTTGGCCAGGTAGCGGCACATGTAGGAGGCGGAGCGGTCGACTTTGGAGGGATCCTTGCCCGAGAAGCAGCCGCCGCCGTGGGAGCCCTTGCCGCCGTATGTGTCCACGATGATCTTCCGCCCGGTCAGGCCGCAGTCGCCGTGGGGGCCGCCGACGACGAAGCGGCCGGTGGTGTTGATGTGGAACTGGGTGTCCGAGTCGATCATCTCGACCGGGACGATCTTGCGGATGACCTCCTCGATGATCGCCTCCTTGAGCTCGCGGTACTTGACGTCCGGCGAGTGCTGGGCGGCGATGACGATGGCCTCCACCCGCTTAGGGGCGTGATCCTGGTCGTATTCGATGGTCACCTGGGTCTTGCCGTCGGGGCGGAGGAAGCCCAGGACGCCGTTCTTGCGCACCTTGGCCAGGCGCTGGGCCAGCTTGTGGGCCAGGGAGATGGGCAGGGGCATCAGCTCCGGCGTCTCGCGGCAGGCGTAGCCGAACATGATGCCCTGGTCGCCGGCGCCCTGCTCCTGATAGAGGCCCGCGCCCGGGGTCACGCCCTGGGAGATGTCCGGGGACTGCTTGTCAATGGAGGTGATGACCGCGCAGGTCTCCCAGTCAAAGCCCATGGAGGAGTTGTTGTAGCCGATCTCCCTGATGACCTGGCGGACCAGATCCGGTATGTCCACATAGATATCGGTGGTTATCTCGCCGGCGACGATGGCCATGCCGGTGGTGACCATGGTCTCGCAGGCCACCCGGCCCTGGGGATCGTCCTTGATGATGGAATCGAGGACGGCGTCGGAGATCTGGTCGGCCACCTTGTCCGGGTGTCCCTCGGTGACCGATTCCGAAGTGAAGAGCGACGGCAGTCGGCTCATGGTCTCTGCTCCTTGACCTTCGGGGTGAAAACTCCCGGCGGCGGGAAGAACGTCGCCAGCATTAAGCGATGGTTATTATCATCCGCTCTTCCGGGTGTCAAGGCCGACTCGACCTGGGTTCTCAACCGCGGACCTTATCCGGGAACCCTGCTCCAGCCGGGGTCATTGATCTTATTTATTGATAATCTTACCTGCTTGATTGACTTTCTCACCCGCTCCGGTCCGGGCTTCGCGTCCGCCCGGGCCGGACTCGACCAACCGCCGCCGGAGCGCCCCTCCAGGAACCGGTTGACACGGCTAAGGAGTCTTGACTATACTGAAAACTCTTTCTCGGCCGGGCTTAAGACCGCCGGAGACCTGGGAAAAGTGGTAAAAATAGAACCCATCGAGGCTGTCTGCCCCAAGTGCGGGCGGACCAAGATTTTCTTCCTGAACAGGGAACCCGTCCCCAAGTGCGAGGTTTGCGGCCTGGAGATGCTGATCAAGGAGATGCTGGTCGAGGGAAAGCATGATTGAAGGGCCGCGGCCAGGGGTCGCGAGTCAAGCCTGGGAGCTTATCTGGAGGTGATCATGAAGCGATCGATCTGTCTCTTGTCCGTCCTGGTCTTCCTGGCCGTCAGCGCCGGCCTGGCCGGGGCCCAGTCAATGGAGCTGACCAAGGCCTCGGTCCTGACCGAGATCCTCAAGCGGGGCGAGCTCAAAGTCGGCCTGGAGGCCGGCTACATGCCCTTTGAGATGCGCTCCAAGAAGGGCGAGATCATCGGCTTCGACGTCGACTGCGCCGGGGCCATGGCCAAGGCCATGGGCGTCAAGCTGGCCCTGGTCAACACCGCCTGGGACGGGATCATCCCGTCCCTGCTGACCAAGAAGTTCGACATCATCATGTCGGGCATGACCGTCACCCAGGAGCGCAACCTCAGGGTCAACTTCGTCGAGCCCTACATCACCATCGGCCAGACCCTGCTGGTCAACAAGAAGCACGAAGGCAAGGTCAAGTCCTACCAGGATCTCAACGATCCCAACTACGTCATCACCAGCAAGCTGGGCACCACCGGCGCTTTCGCCGCCCAGCGCCTCATGCCCAAGGCCAAGCTCAACCTCTTCGAGACCGAGCCCGAGGCGGCCATGGAGGTGATCAACGATAAGGCCGACGCCTTCATCTATGACCAGCCTTACTGCGCCGTGTTCAACGCCCGCAACCCGGGCAAGCTCCTCTTCCTGGACCAGCCCTTCACCTACGAGCCCCTGGGCTGGGCCATCCGCAAGGGCGATCCCGACTTCCTCAACTGGCTGACCAACTTCCTCCACCAGATCAGGGGCGACGGAACCTACGAAACCGCCTACAAGAAGTGGTTCCTCTCCTCGGACTGGCTCCAGGAAGTCCAGTAGCCTGAACCGCAGCGGTCTCCCGGGCCCCTCTGGTCCGGGAGACCCGGGCGATCAGTCTTGAAGCGCACCGACTGGGTCTGGACCGTAGGCAACGTCGTTGTCTTCATCATCATCCTGGTGACGGGCGTCGCGCTCATCGGGTTCCTGTCCGGGCGGGTGGAGTACATCTGGCGCTGGAGCGCGGTGCCCCAGTACCTGGCTTACCAGACCGAGGAGGGCGGCTGGCGGGCCGGGCCCCTGACCTGGGGCCTGCTGATGACCCTCAGGATCTCGGTCGCCTCGACCATCTTCGCGATCATCATCGGCCTTTTCACCGGCCTGGCCCGCATCTCGGCCATCCCGGCCCTGCGCTGGCTGGCCATCTGCTACATCGAGCTGATCCGGGGCACCCCCCTCCTGGTCCAGATCTTCATTTTTTATTTCTTCATCGGCACCGTTCTCAATCTGTCCCGCTTCGTCGCCGGCACGGCCGCCCTGGCCGTCTTTGCCGGGGCCTACGTGGCCGAGATCGTCCGGGCCGGCATCCAGTCCATCGCCGTCGGCCAGATGGAGGCGGCCCGCAGCCTGGGCATGAACTACTTCCAGGCCATGCGTCACATCATCCTGCCCCAGGCCTTCCGGCGCATCCTGCCGCCCCTGGCCGGGCAGTTCATCAGCCTGATCAAGGACTCCTCCCTGGTCTCGGTCATCGCCCTGACCGACCTGACCAAGGCCGCCCGGGAGGTCGTCACTTCAACGTTCTCGACCTTCGAGGTCTTTTTCACCGTGGCCGGGCTGTATTTGGTCTTGACATTCAGCCTGTCTATGCTCATTCAATACCTCGAACGCCGCTACGGCGTGACCAGGGATTGAGGTGTCTTCAAACATGACCAACCAGCAAGCCACAGCAACGCAGTCAGAGCCGATCATCCAGATCAAGGACGTCTGCAAGACGTTCCGGACGACCATCCTGGTCGAGGCCCTCAAGGACGTCTCCAACCAGGTGGAGCGGGGCGAGGTCGTGGTCGTCTGCGGGCCCTCGGGCTCGGGCAAGTCGACCCTGCTGCGCTGCATCAACCAGCTCGAGACCATCGACTCGGGCGAGATCATCATCGACGGCGTCTCGGTCAATGACCGCCGGGCCAACATCAACCGCATCCGGGCCGAAGTGGGAATGGTCTTCCAGCAGTTCAACCTCTTCCCCCACCTGACCGTGGAGCAGAACGTCTGCCTGGCCCAGCGGGTGGTCCGGCGCCGGCCCCTGGACTACTGCCGCGACAAGGCCCATCAGCTCCTGGACAAGGTCGGCATCAAGGACAAGGCCTACGTCCACCCCGGCCAGCTCTCCGGGGGCCAGCAGCAGCGGGTGGCCATCGCCCGGGCCCTGGCCATGGACCCCAAGATCATGCTCTTCGACGAGCCCACCTCGGCCCTGGACCCGGAGATGATCGGCGAGGTCCTGGACGTGATGAAGACCCTGGCCCGGGAGGGGATGACCATGGTCTGCGTGTCCCACGAGATGGGCTTCGCCCGCGAGGTGGCCGACCGGGTCATCTTCATGGATCAGGGCCAGATTGTCGAGGAGGCGCCGCCCCAGGAGTTCTTCGCCAACCCCAGGGAGGAGCGGACCAAGCTCTTCCTGTCCCAGATCCTCTAGCCGGGCCGTCCCCGGCCCTCAAGCCTCGCCTTGACAATCTGTTCGGCCCAGGGGCAGATTAGCCGCGGGAGGAGCCGCCATGGCCAGCCCCAAGACCCTCTGCCTCATTGACGCCCACTCGATCATCCACCGGGCCTTCCACGCCCTCCCGGAGCTGGCCACCCGCTCGGGCCAGCCCACCGGGGCGGTCTTCGGCTTCCTGCGCATGCTCCTCAAGGTCCTCAAGGAGCGCTCGCCCGACCTGACCGCCGTGGTCTACGACGCCAAGGGGCCGACCTTCCGCCACCGGCTGGACCCCAACTACAAGGCCAACCGGCCGCCCATGGACCCGAACCTGGCCAGCCAGCTCCCCCTGATCAAGGACCTGGTCGGGGCCCTGGGCCTCAGGCAGGTCGAGGAGCCCGAGGTCGAGGCCGACGACGTCATCGCCACCCTGGCCGGACGGGCCGCGGCCGCGGGCCGGGAGGTGGTTATCGTCTCCGGCGACAAGGACCTGCTCCAGTGCCTGGGTCCCGGCGTGGTCATGTGGGACACCATGCGCGACACCGTGACCGGCCAGGGCCAGGTCGAGGAGCGCTACGGCGTCGGACCGGCCCGCCTGGCCGACCTCTTCGGGCTGATCGGCGATACCAGCGACAACATCCCGGGCGTGCCCGGCATCGGCCCCAAGACGGCCGGCCAGCTCATCCAGGAGTTCGGCGACCTGGAGACGCTCCTGGACCGGGCCGGGGAGATCAAGCAGCCCAAGCGCCGGCAGAACCTGATCGAGTTCGCCGACCAGGCCCGGCTGTCCAAGAGGCTCTTCACCTTGAAGCGGGACCTGGACCTGGGCCTGCCCCTGGAGAAACTGGCCCCGGGCCGGCCCGACCAGGCCGGCCTGGCCGAGATCCTGACCAGGCTGGAGATGACCTCCCTGCTCAAGGAGCTGGCCGGAGGCGAGGCTTCGGCTGAGCCCGCGGGGCCGGTCGAGCCGGTGGAGTGGCGCCTTGTGGAGGGCCAGGCCGGGCTCAAGGCCCTGCTGGGCAAGGCCAGGGAGCAGGGGCGGCTGGCCCTGGCTCTGGACCTGGAGGGGGGCTCTCCCCTGCGCGGCCGGCTCAGGGGCCTGGGCCTGGCCGCGGCCGACCTGGCCCTGGAGCTGCCGGCCGAGGGGGCGGACTTCCGGGCGGCGGCCGAGCTGCTGGCCGATCCCAAGGTGGCCAAGATCGGCCTGGATCTCAAGGCCGCCTGGCTGGCCCTCAAGCGGGCCGGCCTGGACCTGGCCGGCCTGGACTTCGATCTCCTGGTGGCCGACTACCTGCTTTACCCCGGCCGCCGGACCCCGGACCTGGCCAGCCTGGTCCGGGAGCATCTGGGCCGGGAGGAGGCCGGGGCCGGGCCCGGAGCGGCGGCCCATCTGGCCTGGGTCCTGAGCGGGGTCCTGGCCGAGAAGCTCGAGGCCGACCAGCTCGATGAAGTCTTCAGGACCATCGAGACGCCTCTGGTGCCTGTCCTGGCCGGCATGGAGTGGGCCGGGGTGGGGGTGGACCTGGAAGAGCTGGCCCGCATCTCGGCCGACCTGGCCGGCCGCCTGGAGGAGCTGGCCCGGCAGATCGAGGACGCGGCCGGGGAGGAGTTCAACCCCAACTCGCCCCAGCAATTGGGCCGCATCCTCTTCGACAAGCTCCAGCTGCCCACGGCCAGGAAGACCAAGAAGAAGACCGGCTATTCGACCAGCGTCGAGGTCCTGGAGGACCTGCGCCACCTCCACCCCCTGCCCGGCCTGATCCTGGACCACCGCCAGTTGGTCAAGCTCAAATCCACCTACGTTGACGCCCTGGCCGGGCTGGTCAACCCCGAGACCGGCCGCATCCACACCACCTTCAACCAGACCGTCACCGCCACCGGCCGGCTGTCCTCGTCCGACCCCAACCTGCAGAACATCCCCATCCGCAGCCCGGAGGGGAGGCTGATCCGCCGGGCCTTCGTGGCCCGGCCGGGCCGCCGGCTCCTCTCGGCCGACTACTCCCAGATCGAGCTGCGCATCCTGGCCCACTACTCCGGGGACGAGGCCCTGGTCGAGGCCTTCCGGCGGGGGGAGGACATCCACACCCAGACCGCGGCCCAGGTCTTCGGCGTCCACCCCGGCCTGGTCGACGCCGAACTGAGGCGCCAGGCCAAGGTCATCAACTTCGGGCTGATCTACGGCATGACCGCCTACGGCCTCTCCCAGGGCCTCAGGGTCACGCCCGGCGAGGCCGACAAGTTCATCAAGGCCTATTTCAAGCGCTTCTCCGGGGTCAAGCGCTTCTGGGACCAGGCCATTGCCGCGGCCCGCCGGCAGGGCTACGTGACCACGCTCTGGGGCCGGAGGCGCTACCTGCCCGACCTCAAGAACCCCAACCAGACCAAGCGGAATTTAAGCGAGCGCATGGCCATCAACACCATGTTCCAGGGCTCAGCGGCCGACCTGATCAAACTGGCCATGATCAAGCTCCAGGAGGCCCTCACCCGGCAGGGGCTGGCCGCCCGGATGATCCTCCAGGTCCACGACGAGCTGGTCCTCGAGGTCGAGGACGGGGCGGTCGAGGAAGCTTCCCGGCTGGTCAGGGAGGTCATGGAGACGGCCGCGGAGTTGAAGGTGCCGCTAAAGGTCGGCCTGGCCCACGGGGCCAACTGGGACGAGGCCCACTAGGCGCCCAGGAGCTGGTTCAGGGCCTTCTCCAGGTTGGCCAGGCGGAAGGGCTTCTGGATGAAGAGGGCCCGCCCGCTCTCCACCAGCCGGGCCGCCGCCCCCTCCAACGGCCGGCCCGAGCAGATCAGAATCGCCCCGTCCGGCTTGATCCGTTGCAGCTGGTCCAGGACTTTACGCCCGGGCAGGTCGGGCAGGTGGATGTCGACCAGGACCAGGTCGATCTCCTCGGCCCGCTGGCTGTAGATGGCCAGACCCTCCTTACCGCCGCTGGCGACGACGACCTGGTGGCCCAGGAGGTCGAGCAGATCCCTGGAGACCTGGCGGATCAGGGATTCGTCCTCGATGAGAAGAATCAGAGCCATCGCGTTCTCTCGCCTTTCCCGGCGCCGGGCCGCTCAGGACCTGGCCACGGCGTCGTAGTGGGAGAACTGCATGGTGAACGTGCCCCGTCCCTGGGAGGCCGAACGCAGGGCCGTGGCGTAACCGAACATGCTGCTCAGCGGGGCCACGGCCTGGATGGTCTTGACCGCGCCCCTGGCCGCCACCTCCTCGACCCGGCCGCCCCGGGCGTTGAGGTCGCCGATGACGTCGCCCAGGAACTCCTCGGGCACGATGACCTCCACGGCCATTATCGGCTCCAGCAGGATGGGGCCGGCTTCCTCCAGGCCCTGGCGGACGGCCAGGCCGGTGGCCACCTTGAAGGCCACCGGGCTGGAGAGTCCTTCCTGGAACTGGCCGCCCAGCAGCTCGACCAGCACGTCGGCCACAGGATAGCCTAAAACGGCGCCCGAGCCCATAGACTCCAGGGCCGCCTCCCGGACCGCGGCGATCATGTCCGGCGGCAGCTTCTCCAGAGCCTCCGGCCCGGCCTCGAACCTGAGGCCCTCGCCCCGGGTCAGGGGTCTCAGGCGGAGGCGGACCGCGGCCGTCTGGCGCAGCCCGGCCAGCTCCCGATCGAAGCTCTCCTCCACCTCGGCCGGCCGGGTGATGGTCTCGCGCTGGACCACCTGGGGCCGGCCGACGTTGACCGGCAGATTGTACTCCCTGAGGAGGCGGTGGACCACCACCTCCAGGTGCAGCTCGCCCATGCCCGAGAGCACTATCTGGCCGGTCTCCTCGTCCAGGCGGACGTGGAAGGTGGGGTCCTCCTCGCCCAGGCGGCCCAGAACCTCCAGGACCTTGTCCTGATCGGCCGAAGCCTTGGGCTCCACGGCCAGGGAGATGACCGGCTTGTAGGCGTCGATGGGCTCCAGGAGGATGGGCTGGTCCTCGGCGCAGATGGTGTCGCCGGTGGAGGTCTGCTTCAGGCCGAACAGGCCGACGATGTCCCCGGCCAGAGCCTCGTCCAGCCGCTCGCGCTTGTTGGCGTGCATCCGCAGAACCCGGGCCACCTTCTCCGCGGCCTTGAGCCTGGGGTTATAGACCGACTGGCCGGTCTTGAGCCGGCCGGAGTAGAGGCGAACGTAGGTCAGCTTGCGGCCGCCGTCCATCTGGATCTTGAAGGCCAGGCCGGACAGGGGGGCCTGGTCGTCGTTGGGCCGGGCCAGGACCTCGCCGGTCTTGGGATGGCGGCCCTGGATGGGGGGCAGGTCCAGGGGCGAGGGCAGGTAGTCGACCACCGCGTCCAGGAGCGGCTGGACGCCCTTGTTCCTCAAGGCGCTGCCGCAGAAGACGGGCACCACCAGGTTGGCGATGGTCGCCCGGCGCAGTCCGGCCTTGATCTCGGCCAGGCTCAGCTCCTCGCCTTCCAGATACTTCTCCAGGACGGCCTCGTCCGCCTCGGCCAGCTTCTCCAGGAGCTCCTCCCTGGCCGCGGCCGCCTCGTCGACCAATTCGGCCGGCAGGGGCTGGCGGCTGACGGTCAGCCCCAGGTCGTCCTGGTCGTAGGTCAACAGCTCCCGGGTCAGCACGTCGGCCGTTCCGCTGAACTTGTCCTCGACCCCGACGGGCAGGCTCATAACCAGAGGGTTGGCGCCCAGGCGGCTCCTGATCTGGCGGACTACGGCCTCGAAGTCGGCCCCGACGCGGTCCATCTTGTTGACGAAGGCCAGCCGGGGGACCTTGTACTTGTCGGACTGGTGCCAGACGGTCTCGGACTGGGGCTCGACCCCGCCCACGGCGCAGAAGACGGCGATGGCCCCGTCCAGGACCCTGAGCGAGCGCTCGACCTCGATGGTGAAGTCGACGTGGCCGGGGGTGTCGATTATGTTGATGGTCGAGCCCTGCCAAAGGCAGGTGGTCGCGGCCGAGGTTATGGTGATGCCGCGCTCCTGCTCCTCGGCCATCCAGTCCATGACCGCCTGGCCGTTGTGGACCTCGCCCATCTTGTAGGTCCGCCCGGAGTAGTAGAGGATCCGCTCGGTCAAGGTGGTCTTGCCGGCGTCGATGTGGGCGGCGATGCCGATGTTTCGAGTTTTTCTAAGCCTGGCCTGATTTCTCATAACCAATCCCAATCAGGCTAACTTAAAGTAGGACGGGACTGAGTGTCAAGGCCCGGCAAAGGCTTACAAAAGAGACCCGGCTCTGGCCGAGCCGGGTCTCTCAACTTGGAGGGGCGGGCGCCCCGGAGATCGACTCCAGGCCGCCTCAGGCCTAACCCTGCTGGCGGCGCTTCATCTTCTTGCGCAGCCGCCTCAGCGACTCCATCTGCTGCCGCCGTCTCTTCTCACTGGGCTTCTCGTAGTAGCGGCGCTTCTTGATCTCGCGGAAGAAGCCCTCTCGCTCCATCTTCTTCTTGAGCTTCTTGATCGCCTGGTTAAGGTTGTTGCCTTCAACCTTGACGGTGATTATGGCCTACACCCCCCTTCAACCGAATTCGCTACGGCTCGCTCCGGGGCAACACCCGCGGCCGTCAGGCTCATTGATTCACGCCCTCTCGGGAGCGGAAAGGCTATTTATACCTTTTCCGCGCTGAAAAGGCAAGGCCCAAGAGCTGGAAACGGGCCTCCCAGCCGGGCCGCTCCCCCGGGGACGGTTCAGCCCACCCGGCTCAGATCCACCGGCAGGCCGGCCAGGCTGCGGCGCAGGAGCTGGAGCAGAGTCTTGGCGTTGGAGCGCCGGGGGATGTGGCAGACGAACTCGACCTCGGGCTGGCCCGGCTTGGGGGCCAGGAAGTTGTAGACCTCTTCCAGGCCGGCCCGAACGTTGGCCAGGTCGCGGGCGTAGAGCTCGCCCCAGGAGGTCTGGTGGAGGAGGGCCAGACCGGTCAGCTCGGTCTCGAAGCCGGTCTCCTCCAGGTTGACCACCAGGGCGACCTTGACGATCCCGGCCGGCTTGACCAGGTCCTCCCGGGAGGGGCTGGTCCGCCTCAGGCCGCCGAAGTGCTTGAGCAGGAAAGCGAAGAGCCGCTGGACCTCGGGCAGGGCCACCCGGCTGGCCAGGGGGCCCTCGACGGGGTCCAGGTAGAAGCTGGTGCCGCTGACGGCCAGATCGTTGACCGCCAGCCAGGCCAGGAGGGGGGTCAGGCCCTTGGTCCTGATCAGGGCGTTGGCCTCGCCGATCTTGTCCGCCGCGCCCTCGTAGGCCTCCCAGACCAGGGCCGGACTCCCCTTGGCCCGGCCGATGGGGCGGAAGGTGATCGTCTCCAGGGGCTTGGGGTTCTCCAGCAGGTTGGGCAGGAAGGGCACCCGGTGGCGCTTGAAGCCGTAAAAGAGCATCAGCCGGCGGCCCAGGGCGGTCAGATCCAGGGGGTCGATGACGGTCTGGCCTTCCGGGCTGGTCTTGGCCTGCTCGGCCAGGCGGCCGTAGGTCCGGAACATGAAGTCGTTGATCCGCTCGGCCAGCTCCAGACGCCGGGTCATGGGCCAGGACTCGTAGCTGTTGAGCTCCTCGAGGCGTTCGGCCTCCCAGTCCCACTGCCTGACGTATCCGGCCAGCAGGATCTTGTCCGGACCGAGACGGCGCTTGGAGGCCAAATCCCGGCCGGTCAGGCCCGGGTTGATCTTGAGGTAGAGGCAGGTTCTGACCGTTTCCAGGTCCTCCTCCCGCCCAACCGAGGTGAGGTGCTCGGCGACCAGGTCGAACATGAGCAGGTAGGGGTCCGGGACGTCCTCCTGGCCGGCCATGACCTGGCGCTTGAGCTGCTCGGCCAGCAACCCGCTCCCGCCGGACTCGGCGTAGGCCTCGATGAGGGCCAGCTTGACCACCGACTTGAAGGGTCTGTCCAGGCCCTTCTGCATGTTCCACAGCGAAGCCCCGAAAAACTCGCCCGAGTCCAGGCTCTCCAGATGGCCCAGGTCGACGAAGGCGTTGGCGTCCAGGCGGAGGGCCTGGCGGCTGGCCTCGATGAGGCGCCTATAGCCGGCCAGGCTCAACCCGGGCGGCGAGACCCACCACCAGGGCGTCTGGCCGGCCACCAGAGTCAGGGAGCGGTAGAACTCCTCCTTGAGCAGGGTGGCCAGAGCCGAGCCAACCGATTCGTCGCTCAGTTCGCCGAAACGGTTGAGCCTGACCTCATTGATGTCGGTCAGGAACAGGGTCGCCTCGGCCCGGCCGGCCTGAGCCAGCCAGCGCTCCAGGGCCCGGCACTTGGCCTGGAGGGCCTCCTCGGCCGTCTGGCCCAGCTTCTGGCGATCGACGATGACCCAGAAGTCGAAATCGGAGCGGGAGGTCTGGGCCACGGAGCCCAGGGAGCCCACCAGCAGGAGCGAGTGGATGGGCATGTCCCTGGCGTAGAGGCCCCAGGCCGGCCGGCGGGGCAGCTCGATCTCGGGCAGGCCCTCGGCGGCCAGCTCGGCCAGGCGGGGCGGCTCGGCCATGTAGACGATGCCGGCCGGCGCCTCGGCCGGAATGCCGGCCAGGGGGCCGGTGCGGGTCCTCAGGTCGAGGTGGAGCAGGACCGGGATCAGGCTCAGAGCCCGCCGCTGGCTCTCCGGGAGGCGGGCGTAGATGTGGTCAAGCTTGCGCCGGTTGAAGGCCAGAAAGAGTCGGTGGTAGTGGCCGATCAGCCGTTCCGCTTCCGGGCTGAGCGCTTCGGTCAAACCGGCCTCCCAGGACCCGCCCGGCGGCGAGGGCGGAATCGCCTCCACGCCCCGGCGCGGTCGATGCTTCAGCCATCCAGCCCCCCTGCCCTGTTTAGATTATATCCTCCCCGTCTTGTTCTGTCAGCCCTGATACGGCCGCGCCGGCGCGGCGTTGACAGGCCGGCCGGGAAAAGTCTATTCTGGCCGGCGGGTGGAGGGGCAAAAACCCAGAGCCAGAGTGGTTGATCGACCGTTCCTGGTGTAGAATCCTTCCGCCGCGGCTCAGATCCGTTCGCGCAAGGGGCGATGCCTTGACCGGGGCCGGTCTCCTCCTGACAGGCCTGGGACGCTTGCGGGGAGCCCGGCGGCCGGCGGGGTGGAGAATTGCTCCTGAAGCCTCCTAACAGAAAGGGGCGAGTCTGGCGGGGCGGCCTGCGCTTCATCGGCGGGCTGGCCGCGGCCGGGCTGACCCTCCTCCTGCTGATTCAAGTCCTGGCCTACCTCTCCTTCTCCCTCTCCGGGCTGAAGGAGTTCTCCTTCGCCGAGCTCAAGCGCCTGCCCCCCCCGGAGCGCAACCCCAGCGTCCCCAAAAAACTGCACGTCGTGGCCGAATGGCCCGAAGGGGCCGAGCGCCGCTTCCAGGAGTCGCCCGACCTGGCCGAGCTGGTCAAGGCCGGCCAGCTGCCCCCGGTGGAGGAGCGGGTCGGCCGGGCGCCCCTGGTCATCGTCCCGCCGGACCAGTTGGGACCCTACGGCGGCACCTGGACCCGCTTCGGCATCAGCCCGAGCGACGTCGGCCTCTACCGCCACCGCCTGGCCTACGAGGCCCTGGTGCGCTGGGACCCCATGGGCCGCAGGCTGCTGCCCAACGTGGCCCGGCGCTGGGCCGTCGAGGACGGCGGCCGCAGCTACACCTTCTGGCTCAGGCCGGGCATGCGCTGGTCCGACGGCCAGCTCTTCACCGCCGACGACATTGTCTTCTGGCACGACGACGTTCTCAAGAACCAGAAGCTGACCCCGGCCGTCAGCCCGGACCTGAAGCGGGGCGGCCGGGCGGTCGAGGTGGAGAAGATCGACGACTACTGCGTCCGCTTTCGCTTCAAGAAGCCCCACGGCCTCTTCCTGGAGCTGATGGCCGGGGAGTGGGGCTACGACATCGTGGGCTACCCGGCCCACTATCTCAAGCAGTTCCACCCCAAATACGCGGCCAAGGCCGAGCTGGACGAGAAGGTCCGGGCCAGGGGCTACGACTTCTGGTACCAGCTCTTCGAGAGGCAGGCCTCCTGGAGCAACCCGGAGCTGCCCACCCTGTGGGCCTGGAGCCTCAGGAAGCCGCCGCCGGCCAGGCCGGTGGTCTTCGAGCGCAACCCCTACTACTTCAAGGTCGACCCCCAGGGCCGCCAGCTGCCCTACATCGACCGGATGACCTTCGAGATCTTCGACGTCGAGACCATCAACCTCAAGGCCATCAACGGCGAGGTGGGCATGCAGGGCCGCCACCTAAGTTTCGAGAACTACCAGCTCTTCATGTCCAA
>Ga0209270_1003171_pt1 | contig 14801 bp, 16 predicted proteins | sample MTBAKSrepl1MetaG_FD_187456 | JGI IMG/M metagenome (GOLD analysis project Ga0209270, IMG submission 187456) | Enrichment culture microbial communities from Arthur Kill intertidal strait, New Jersey, USA, that are MTBE-degrading - MTBE-AKS1... | ecosystem: Environmental > Aquatic > Marine >...
GGGCTGCCGGGTGAACACGGTGTAGCCGCCGCCGGCGCATGGCCGGATCGCCGTGGCCTCGGTCTCAGGGAAGATCCTCGCGCCCGCGCGTTCGGCCAGATGAAGGTAGTTCTTGTCGAGGGTGTTCTTGCCTCCCACCGGGCACCCGATCATGCATGCGGCGCAGTGGGTGCAGCCGGTGCGCGGCGGTCCTTCCCCGCCGAAATAGGGGTCCGGCACGGTTTTCCCGGGCGGCCCGAAAAAGACGCCCACGTCGTTGACGTGGAAGGTGTCCTCGCCGCGGAGCTCCCGGCCCACTTCTGCGAGCAGCCGGTCTGCCTGCCCCACCTGAGGGCATCTCACGGCCCCGAGCATGACGCGCGCTCTGGCGTAATACGGGGCCAGTTTCGCCTTCCAGTCTCCGGGCCCCCACTCGGGCTTTCGGAAGACCTCGTCGGGAGGGACGAGGAGGTTGTTGGCATAGACCAGGCTGCCGCCCCCGACCCCGGTGCCGCTGAGCACGAAGACGTTTCTGAGCAGGGTGAGCACCTGGATGCCGTAAAGGCCGAGGCGCGGGAGCCACAGGTACTTGCGGAGATTCCAGTTGGTTTGCGGAAAGTCTTCGGTCCGGTAGCGCCTGCCCTTTTCGAGGACGGCCACCCGGTAGCCCTTCTGCGCGAGCCGGAGGGCCGAAACCGAGCCCCCGAATCCCGAACCGATCACCACGTAGTCGTATTCAGAGACAGGATCCTGCCGCATGATAAGGATTCCTTTTCAGAAAGACCCGGTGAGCCGGGTGCGGGTGGACCGGTAACCCGCCGTGCAGGTCGGACCGGCTGCAATTGGAAAGCCGCTCTACATGAATTTCGTCGATTGAATGATGAATCCCAGCTCCTTCCCGGTTGCCGGATGGACCAACAGACGGCAGCGGCCATTCATGGGTCCGGTCATAGCCTCCATCATCCGATCTGATCACTTTTTCGTCGTCTTTTTCGACCACCGCAGCTTTGCACGATCTATAAACGGGGGGGTGACCTTATTTCGTTTTCCTGAAACGATGTTTTCGAATCCGGGCATAAACCCGGCTTTCCGAGAGTGTCTCTCGCGCACGTCGGCGATCACCGCCTGCCATTCGGCATCACGCCCTGCTTTGACGTAGCATTTTTTTGCACGACGGATATGGTCGAGGGCGGCGTGGTAGTACTTGCTCTTGCCCGCATTGACGATCCGCATGCAAAGCGCTCGGTATACCCTGGCGGAGATCTCGGGATCTAAACGCTCCAGTTTGCGCGCCAATGGTTCTGTCGAAAAGTGGCTGCAGGCCTCCAGTTCTTCATCGGTAGCCTTGCGCACACGCGCTGCAAGCCGTTCGATCTCCCTTTTTTCGAGCCAGAGATCGATTTGCATGGTCAGATTCGCCTTCTCCGAGGCTTCCATGGCCTTCTGATGCCAAGCCGTTTTTTCTTTGGCGGGTACGAATCGCATCAGCTCTTTGTAGGTGTATGGCGAAGGGTAGGCCTGAAACTCTGACCAGGCGGATTGAAGCGCCTCATCAGACCGCTTAAGCTTGGCCAATAGGGTTCTCCTTATTCCGGGCAGTTCAGGTGCTTCAAAGGATTTTTTCTTCTCCGCCTGTTTAATCTCCAGGCCTCTCTCGACCCAGGAAAGGGCGGCTTTGGGACGCTTTCTGCTCCGGTATAATTCAGCGATGATTTTACAGTCTTCAGGTTCGATGCCGGTCTGTTCGCAGACTGCAATGTAAGATTCCACGTCCCGCAAACCGGCGAGCAAGGTTTTCAGGACGTCACGCCACCTCCGGCGGGTGTATGCTCTGGTATTTTTCTCCTTTTCATCGAGGGCCGGAGCGGCATCGAATCGGGCTCGAACCTGCCGTATGAGTGCATCCAGGCCTTGTTCATCGAGCACCTTGACCGCTTCGCGATCGAGGTCATGGCTTAGCCCATAGGGATCGTCTTCCATCCAGGAAAGCAGGACCTTTGCTGTGTCATTTGCGTCGGCCTTCAATGCCTGGCGGGCTTGGATCCAAGCACGAAACAAATCTTCGACCAGCATCCCGAAATCACCGTTCGAGTCGTCGATTTCTTCGGCCTTTTCATGGCACGCTGCAATAAAAATCTCGCAGAGGTGTGCAGCTCGCTGCGGTTCCTGCTCTATCATCTTCTCGATGTCTTCAGCGACTCGCTCGACCTCGTTCACAAATCTCCCTGCGGCGTTGTAGGAAATGAACGTTCCCGGACAAAGGACCTCCTCTATGGCTCGCTCAAGGGGATCGACCTCTTTTCGTCTTCTGGGGCTCACAGCGCTCCTTTCTGTATGCTCCAATTGTTAACGGCTTTACCGTCTTTCCTTTTAATACGGCATGCTCCATCTGATCAAGAATCCATTTCTTGTTTCTCCTTGGATCATATGAAACGGGCGGGTGCGTGGTGTAAGATGCACGCTGGCAAAAAATCCTAAAACGGAGGACAGTCCCAAAAATTAGCTTATATCAGGATAGATTACCACATGAATCCTCTTTTGATCGCCCTGGTGGTCTAGGGCGAGGGGCCAATCCAGCCTTGATTCCTCGTAAGGCAGGCAACCGGCGTGAGAACGACTTCCGGGGTAATCGGGACTTGGCGCAGAATCATACAGCAGGGCTTCTCGGTATGATTCGTCGCACACGGCGAATGTGCGCCAGGAACTGAGCCGGTTCTTCACCAGCGGCTCTTCGAGCTCATTCCTCCACGCCTTCCGCACGCAACACTCGGACCGTGCGTCAGGGAAAGCCCGCTCCTGGGGTTATGGATCGGAAGTGGGGAAGGAACGTCAATGGTCGGGTTTTGGGGTCAGCGGAAGAGCCTCCTACCGGGAATATTTCTTGAAAACCAGGGCTTGCAACCGGCGATAATTATTACCGGATATGGCGGCAACCGGAAATTCTAACGGCCGGGAGGTCGATTTCACCGCCCCGATGCGCGGCAGACCGCGGATGCTGGTCCAGGTGTGCGAGTCTCTGGCGGAGCCGCAGACGCTTCGGGGATCATCGTCCGCCCTCGGCCCGGCCGCAGACGATCCAGATCAGGCTTTCCTGTACATGGCTCCTGCATCACAAGGCTTTTGCATCAAGGCGACGTCTTTTACCGGGATTTCACAGCGCCACCGGTACTGACGCGCGATATAACGCAGCGTGGCCTCACTGAAAAAAACCACATGGGTCTGTTCCCGGCGGTAATGCCAGGCCGCGAAACGCTCATCGTCCGTCTGGAAGCAGGTCATCAGGGCCAACCACCCGCCGGGTCGCAACATCCGGTCCAGCCGGGCGAATTCCTCGGCCGGCCGATGAAAGTGCTCAATGACCTCTGCACAGACGATGAAATCATAGAGATCTTCGAGCGCTTCTGAATCGGGGAAAAAAAGCGGGTCGAACAATCGCACATGGTGCCCCGCCTCACTCAACATGCAGGCAAGCGCCGGCCCCGGACCACATCCATAATCCAACCCTTTCGCCCGCAGAGGCAGCCGTTGCAGCAACGGATCTGCAAGCTTCGACAGGAATCGGCGGTAGCCGTCATCATCCGGATCATTTTGGTGCAGGCGGTACTGCGCGGACTCCGCTTCGCTCGACAACCTTTGTGCCGGATTCAGAAACGTTGCACCGCAAGTGCCGCAGCGCTCGTATCGAGCCCCGTCCACCCAGGCAAAAAAATGGGCCGAGAACATGCCGCACACGATGCATTGCCGGTCATCCTGGGCGGCCGCGCAAGAGGTGTCGTTTTGCACGAACTGATTTGTCCGGTTGTATGCGGAAATGGCGCCCCTCCTTTGGCAAAAGGCGATCCCCCCTTGCCTGTTCATTTCTCAGTCCCTATCAGTGCACCCTTGGCTCCGCCGTTGAGCGCCCCGTATCTGACCGTCCGCATCGCCCCGCCCACCAAGCGCGCAGGCCGAGCCGCCATGACGCGAAAATTCCGCCTTCCACACTGCCGAACTGCCCCTTCCGGCTCCTGCCACCAGATCCGGCTCCTCCCCGCCGGCCTCGTCAAGACCTCGCCAATCCCACGCCTCGATTGCCACACCGCCGCCTCGACATGTCTTTGAGGTTGACTCGAGGGGCAGGATATCATATCGGTTCAGAATATAAACGAATAGAATCGCGGTGCACCTCAGAATTCGATCTCACTCGGTACGGAATCGGGCGCTACAGCAGCGAAGCGGCAAAAGCATGCACGCTTCCCGAAGACATCTGTTTAAGAGGGCCTTTCCCGAAAAATGGGGTTCTTTAAAAAGGAAAACATCCCCTGAGTTTTGCATCGCCTTAGGCTTACCCCATTCACCCATGAAAAACGAGAGGCCTTTGATCCCCTGTTGGAGCGCTCGTTTCGCTTGCAGCAGCCTGACGGTATAGGATGATCACGTTTGCGCAGCAAGCCGAGCGGTTGTGAAAGCAGAAAAGGGGGATGCGCTGAAACACCTATGAGCGGCTCATTCTACGAGGAAAACCACGAAGCTTATTACCAGCAGACGGTCGGAATCGACCCGGCGCCCTTTCTCGAGCCGCTTATCCGATACCTTCCGCCGGCGAGTTTGCTCCTCGACGTAGGCTGCGGCAGCGGCCGCGATCTGCGCTGGTTCAAAGAAAGAGGCTATCGTGTGGTCGGCATGGAGCGCTCGCGCAGTCTTGCACGCATGGCCGCCGACCATGCCGGATGCGAGATCCATGAGGCCGATTTCCGCTCTTTCGACTTCCGGTCTCTCCCCTGCGACGCGATCCTGCTGGTGGGAGCGTTGGTCCACGTCCCACATGAGTCCCTTTCGCGGGTTTTCCTTCACATTACGCAGGGGCTCCGACCACGTGGAAAGGTCCTCCTGACCCTCAAGGAAGGCCGCGGGTCCTCGTCCCTTCCTGACGGGCGCGTCTTCTATCTATGGGAGGATCAGCCGCTACGCGCGCTGATCGCCTCCAGCGGCTTCACCATCCTGGATGTTCAACGTCAGATTTCAGCGGTACGCCCTAAGGATGTCTGGCTCGGGTATGTGCTCGAAAAACCCCATCATGAAGCTGATGCACCCGCAGATCCCCTGGGAGAGCCCGGTTGATGGACCAGCAAGAAGAAAAGCCGGTCATTTACCGCAAGCTCGTGCGCGACCGCATCCCGGAAATCATCCGGGAGGCCGGTAAGGCGCCTTTTGTGCGGACGCTTGGCGATGACGAATTCAGACCGGCCCTCGGCCGGAAGATCCTCGAGGAGGCCCACGAGCTGTTCTCCGCGTGGAGAGCAAAGGATTCGCACGGCGTTCTGACGGAATCCGCCGACCTGCTGGAGGCTGTGTTGGCCGCCCTCCGTGAAGAAGGTTTCACCTTCCATGATCTGGAGCAGGCTCGCCGTACAAGGGCCGCCGAACGAGGCTGCTTCCACGAAAAACTGTTTCTTGAAGCTGTCAACGGATACATCGCCCAAACTGCATCCGGTCGCGACACGCCTGCCTTTCTGTTCAATCCCGGCGACGCCCTGGACCTGATCGAACTCATCCGTTCCGAACTTTTGCGGAGCACCGATGCCTGGATCGCTTCGGCCTTTTCCTCCCCTTCCGCCGTCAATCTGCTCTTGACGGGTTTTGAGCGCTTCGTTGCGTCCGGCGGCAGGCTTCGGCTTCTCCTGTCGACCATGGGCAACGTCACCCGGCCCGAATACCTGAGCCACATCGAACGCCTTCTACCAGGCGGTGAAGTACGGGTTTTTCATCCCCCGCAGATGCCGTTCGACAGGGTGCCCCCGGATTTCCACGTCAAGGCATACCTTTTTAAACGCCGCGACGGCGTGGGCTCCGTGATCATCGGCTCCTCGAACCTCACCGGGGCAGGGCTCACCACCAATATCGAGTGGAACTACTTCACTTCGAGCGAGATCAATCTCGCCTTCGAGGAAGCCGCCCCCTTCGAAGCCGCCGTCCGGATCTTCGATCAATACTGGACGAAGCAGTCCGTTCCCGTCAGCGAAGACTTCCTCGAAGGTTACCGGCGGCGATTCCACACTGTCCCTGAAAGCGCAGCCCCTAAAGCTTACCACCCCGAGCATTTCCGAGACAAGCAAGTGGCTGAAGGCTCGTCACCCCGCCAGGAGCCTGTCCACCCCAACACCCCCCAGATCGAAGCGCTTGAAAAACTGGCTGAGATGCGTGCACAGGGCGTCGAACGGGCGGCGGTCATCGCCGCCACGGGAATCGGAAAGACCTACCTCGCCGCCTTCGACTTTCGGACATCCGGCTGCCGTAGGATGCTTTTCATCGCCCACCGCCAGACAATTCTCCTGAAGGCCATGGAGAGCTTCCGAACCGTCATGAACTTACCCTATTTCGGCGCCCTCTGCACCGCCGAGGACCGGCCCGCATCAGATCACCCGGCCGTCTTCGCGATGATCCAGACCCTCAGCCGCCATTCCACACTGGAAAAGCTGCCGCCTGATTCTTTCGATTACATCGTGATGGACGAGTTCCACCACAGCCAGGCGGCTACGTACCGGCGCGTCATCGAACACTTCCGCCCGCAGTTCTTCCTAGGCCTCACGGCCACTCCGGAGCGTATGGACGGCCGGGATGTTCTCGCCCATTGCGGCTACAATATCGCCTATGAGCTGAGGGTTCTGGAGGCGATCGAACGCGGCTGGCTCACCCCGTTTCAGTATTTTGCCGTCTATGATGAAACGGACTACAGTCGGATCACTTGGCGCGGTACCCAATACGACGAACACGAGCTTGACCAGGCTCTGAGCACGGACACCCGCACCGCTGTCATCGCACGCAATCTTTCTAATTTTCTGCCTTCAATGGGCAAGATCAAAGCCCTTGCCTTTTGCTCCTCCATCGCCCACGCCAGGTATACGGCAAGACACCTGAGCCTGAGCCATGGGATTCCTGCCAGGGCCCTTCTAGGGGAGGATTCCGAAGAAACCCGCCAGGCAACGATTCGATGCCTTCGAGATGAGAAGGACCCACTCAAGGTGATCTGCTCGGTCGATATTTTCAACGAAGGTGTCGACATCCCTGAGCTTACCCATGTGCTTTTCCTCCGACCGACCCAGTCCTTTGCGGTTTTTCTCCAGCAACTGGGCCGCGGACTGCGACGATCGCCCGGAAAGGATTTTCTGGTGGCCATCGATTTCGTGGGAAACTACCGTAAAGTGCATGTGGCGCCGCTCGCGCTTTGCGGGTACACGTCGATCGAGACCTTTATCAAAGACTTTGCAGGGAAAGTCCGGCCGGACCCCCGAAAAATGCTGCCGGCATCCTGCTTCCTGGATCCGGAATTGAAGGTCCAGAGGATCTGGGACGATGAATTGAAGACGATCCTCGGCAGGCATACGCCAGTGGCTGAACGTCTCAAGAACTTTTATCTCGAGATCAGGGAGAACCTTGGAGGCAGGTCACCACAGCTCATGGATCTTTTCGCTGCAGGGTATGATATCGATCCGCGCGCTTTCATCTCCCATTTCGGCAACTGGTTGCGGGCGAAGCTTTACTGCGAAGACGGCCGGCTGGATCCCTGCGAAAACGACATCCTCGACACCCCTGGAGAGGCGTTTCTACAGCATCTCGAAAAGGACCTTCGCCCTGTCCGCTCCTATAAAATGGTGGTGCTCCTTTCTCTGCTCGAAATGCCGGGCACCCAATGGGCGATCGAGGACATCGCCGTCAGGTTTCTCAACCATTTCTTGGCCCATCCGGATCATCTGCCCGACTACGAAGATCTTGCCAGGGCCGAGGAGCCCGGCAAATTCCCTCTTGACCTTATAATAAGAAAGCTCAGAAAAATGCCGCTCCATTTCCTGAGCAACAGCCCGAAGGATTTTTTCATTCTGGACCTCAACCAGAACCGCTTCCTTCTTCAACAAGCCGTCCATCCCTTCTGGATGAACGATCATTTCAGGATGCTTGTGCGCGACCGGGCCACATTCGCCCTGGCTGAATATTTCAGGCGGAAGGCCCTTCGGCAGACTGTGTATGCCGGCCCGGATGTTACGGAAAGCACCTTCAAGCTTCGCCCTGAGCTCGCAGAACTGCTTCTTGGGGCTCGCCGGCTCCCCCCGGGAGGAGAGAAACTCGTGCGAGTGAAAATGAACGGCGAGAAATGGCAGGCAACACTCAGGCGATCCAGCGACGGCAGATCCTTTTATATTCAATCGCCTCCCGACTCGCCCTATTGCTCTTATTTTTCTCAATCAAAAGATGGCAGCACTGACGGACAGAGGCTTTTTAGGATCAAATACGAAAAAGATACTCTGGTTTTGATATTACAAGACGAATGATTTTCTTATGTTCACTGTAATGATATTCCGACCGGGATACTTTTGCTCATGATGCCGTTTTGAGTGCGGAGACCGCGGTCTTCGGCCGGAGGGAGGTAGGTTTTGACGATTCGGCCTAGGACTTCCAGTTCGTCGCGGGTGAGGTATCCACTCGGAAATGGTCTGGTGTCCTCTGTCTGCAGTTGAAGAGCATTTAGGATGAGCATTAGTTATTACTGCTTAAGAAATTTTCGCCTGTCTAAAATATGCAATTTGTGCTGGCTCCGACTGGTAAACCTATGCCTGTAGTATCGGTTTCCGCCTTGCAATGTAACGGGCTACGCACTGAGGGGTTGAATTCCCCCCCTGAGCGAAGCCGGACGTTTAAGGAAAAAGAATAAACTTGGGACGGGAAGGATGAACTGTAATTGAATCTGAATTGTCACCAAGCCATCTTTGAAAGCGTTCCCAAATTTTGCTATCCTCTTCAGCTTCTATTAAGACCATCCCCAAGTTGTGAATCAGATGATTTTTGGCTCGCTGTCCGTCAAACTGCCAGTTATTACGTTCGATGCTTGAATACCGCTTGATCGACATGCCGTTGAGATCCGAAATTTTCAACCGAGATGACATTAAATTGGCATCAGGATTAATGAATGTAAATGCACAGTACTTACTTGGTGCAAACCATTTTAATCTATTATCAAATACGAAATATTTAACTATTCTTTTTCCCCACAATAGCTTGTTGCTGTTATTCTGGATCTCAGTGTTCCATGATCTGATATTCAGAATCACCTCCAGCAAATTTGCTACGAAGTGAATTCTGGACCTCTCAAAAGAAATTAACGGTTTTGATATATCAAAAACTCTTAAGATTTCAGAAGAGATATCAATATGTCTTCCACGTAATTCATGAAGCGGCATTTGATTGAGATGCTTAACTTCTTGAGGTGAATATCGAGGCAATAAGGTCGTTTGAAAAGCATTCATGCCCACATGACGCATTAGAGAAATGGCGGTTGCTCCCAGATTTCTACGCCCTGTTGCCACATGGGGACTGACCATGGAAACAAATACATCCGTATCGGATTGTGGACTGAACAAATGTGTAGCGGCAAATTTCGCGTGATTTGCCACGGGGTCCGCTCTGCTTACTTCAAATTCAATCCAATACCGGCGTGACCCGTCGGCATTTGCCAACAAGACATCCGTTTTAGGCGTAAACCCCAAGAGCTTGCAAAGTTCAGGCGGCGTGACCGCAACCTCCGAAGTGCAGGACCACCCAGGAGGCTTGTGGCGAGAGAACTCGAGCTGCAGATAACGCGCCAGATTTCCCATTCTACCTATATTTGATTCGTTGGGCGGCTCCACTCCGAAATGATGAAGATTGGCGCCATGCTTCGAAAATAGATGGATTTATTATGAAATTTCCACGGGTCCATATATCCCAACATCCCAGAGTCCTTGATTCATTTTCGCGAGCAGGCCTGACGGTTTTATTTTGTCGTATACGAGCGCCAGGCGCCGCATTGCTCGGAAAGGGCTATGCTCAGGAGCCGCCAATCTTGGCCATTTTTCTGCAGGCCAGAATTGTCCATGTTTTGACCGACGTTAATAAAACTGAAATAGACTTTATTATTTGTGAAAAATGGGCCTTGAGGAATGCTCTTTTCATTAGCACCAGACAAGGGTTTGCGCAAGAATTTTGTTTCAGGATTGAACGAATGGAAGCAGGCGGGCTCTCCCGCAGACGTGGCGGGGTCTGAACGCTTCCCCCGGATGCGGGTCTTTCGGGGTATCGTGTCGGATCGAGTTGCCCCATTACGCCGATCACCAAGTGGCCTCATTAAGGCGATCACGCAGTGGCTCGATTACGGCGATCACTAGCACGTGATCCGTTTGCGAGCCGCCTCTGCCTTTATCTCCTTCCTCTTCGACCTTGGCGTTGGCGGCCAGCCAGTGAAGATTGAGGATTGGGTCATTGGGGGCATCCAAGACGCTCGGGCAGGAAACCTCGTTTACTGAGCATTGGACCTAACTTGCGGACATCACCCCCCGCTTCCCCATTGCACTCCGCGTAAGAGCGCCATGAGGCAAAAAGAACTGAGGTCTGTTCCCAAGCTCTGGGCGTGGTCTTGTAGCATTCTTCCCTCTGGGCGTCGAGGCTGTTGAAGTCCTGTTCGAGGCCCTTTTCGGTCGATTTACGCGTGCAAACGGCGCAACGGATGCTCTCCCGATTTGCGACGGCACCGTTCTTCATGGGATCGTCTCCTGGTGTTTCTGGGTCGTCACTGGGGGTTTGAGGCCGAAGAAGATGAACCCGTTCCACTGGAAGCCGGTGGCTGCCCTGGCAATGGCCGAGAGGGACTTATAGCGCTGGCCTTCGAACTCGAAGCCGTCTTCGAGTACTTTGACCACGATGTCCTCCTTCACCTCCTTGACCTTGTCCTCGACGTTGAGGACCTGCCCCTCGGTGCCGTGGTTCTCCACCGTGACGTAGAAGGGGACGACCAAGCCGTTCTTGAGGTCCATCTTGTTGACCATGTCGCGGACCTGTTCGTGCATCTTCTGATCGGGCATGACCATCTTCTGGCCGAACGCGCCGCCGACCTTGAGGAGCCTGAACGGCGTGGCCCAGCGCTTGGCGATGGCCTGTTCGGCCCGGCGGTAATCGCGGAGGAGTTCGATGGACTGGAACGCGGGAAGGACGAGAGAGTTGCCCCGTGGCGAGAAGGCCGGCGCGTCCCACTCGAGGTGAAGCACCTGCTCCACGGGCAGGTCCAGTCCCTCGTCCGCGGCGGCGGCAAGCGGGACGAGCACCAGACCGTCCGCTGAAAGCGGCGACGGCTCAGCTCCCGCATCAGCTGCCGGGTTCTTGGATTTCGGATTGGATCGTGTTTCCACCGGGGTCCTCTCGGTTTGATGCTCGCCTTGCATGGCTTCCCCCTCGGGCGGCCTTTGGCCGTCCAAATCCGCTGTCCTGCGGATTTTTCTTGCCCTTGTGGGCGCGACATTCGCGCCGTGTGGCGGGAAGCGCCCGCCCCTGGGGTTATCTATCGGAGGCTGGGAGGGAACGTCGACGGGGCGTTCGGCACTTGACGCGCACGTATGAAACCCATAATTTCATATGGGTTTCGCGTGAGATTGTCAATAAACCCGACTTTACACTTGACATTTTGACTCAAAACCCATAACATTGCTGTGGGTAACGTGAAACCAAGTCAAGGATGCCAAAGATGAAACATGATGAGTTCTTCCGAAAGCACCCGGTTTTCACCGGAGACGATCTGGCCAACCATCTGTCGTCCCACGGTGAAGTCGGCGGGCGCACGCAGGAGGCGCTCCTGGCGTACCACCAGAAGTCCGGACGGGTTGTTCGGGTACGCCGCGGGTTGTACGCCGTCATCCCGTCGGGAGCCGACCCCGATTCGTATCCGGTCGATCCATTCCTCGTCGCCGCGAAACTGACGCCGGATTCGGTGTTGTCACATCACACGGCACTGGAGTTTCACGGAAAGGCTTACTCGGTTCATGCCCACATCACTTATTCGGCATCCCGACCACTCGGACATCTGACGTTCCGCTCCCATGTTTTCCGGGGGACGAGGTTTCCACACTCTCTCCTCCGCGCAGGGAAAATCCATGTCGGCGTTTTGACCGCAGAGCGCGCCGGTATGGAGCTACGGGTCGCGAGTCTGGAGCGGACATTGGTGGACGTCCTGAATCGTCCGGACCTTTCGGGAAGCTGGGAGGAAATCTGGCGGTCGCTGGAGTCCGTCGAATTCTTCGACCTCGACAAGGTCGTGGAGTATGCGCTCCTGCTCGGAAACGCGACCACCGGCGCGAAGGTGGGGTTTTTTCTCGAACAGCATCGCGAACCGTTGATGGTGGAGGACCGTCACCTCAAGGCGCTTCACGATCTGCGACCCCGGCAACCGCATTATCTGGACCGCGCCAAGCGGACATGCGGTCGCCTCGTGTCAAAATGGAACTTGGTGGTTCCAAGGGAAGTGCTCGAACGGGCGTGGGGAGAGGTATTATGAAGATATCCCCCGAGAAGCTGGCCGCCGAAGCTGAATCGACGGGTTTCAGGCCGGATGTGCTCGAAAAGGTCGCCTACCTGCTTGGGTTGCTGGACGCTTTGCGAAGTCACCCCTTTCTCAAAGAGAAGCTGGTACTCAAAGGCGGCACGGCCTTGAATCTTTTCGTCTTCGATGTTCCCCGGCTCTCCGTCGACATCGATCTGAACTACGTGGGAGCCGAAGATCGTGACGGCATGCTCGCCGAACGTCCCAAGGTCGAGCAGGCTGTTCAAGCAGTCCTCGCTCGGGAGGGTTTCACAGTCAGGCGGATGCCTGAAGAACACGCTGGAGGCAAGTGGTCATTGCGGTATGAAAACGCATCCGGCCGGAGCGGTAACCTCGAAGTTGACATCAACTTCATGTTCCGTGTCCCGCTTTGGCCGGTGACAACCCGCGACTCTCATCCCATCGGGACTTGGAGGGCCACGAGCATTCCCGTGCTGGATCACCATGAACTGGCGGCCGGGAAGCTCGCGGCGTTATTGGCGCGCAGACAGGCGCGGGACCTGTTCGACAGCCATCGGATTCTCCGAATGGACAACCTCGATTCCCACCTCCTTCGCATCGGGTTCGTGGTCTACGGCGCGATGAACAGGAAGGATTGGAGGACGGTCTCCTCGGGCGATGTGGACTTCGACGCCATGGATTTGGCCAGGCAGTTGATCCCTACGCTGCGCGTCAATGCGACCGAGGTCCAAGCGGAATCAGCCGAATACGGGATGCGTCTTGTAAGGGAATGCCGTGAACGTCTATCCGCAGTGCTGCCCTTTACGGATCCCGAGCGTAAGTTCTTGGACCTGCTGCTGGAACAAGGGGTGATCGACCCCACGCTTTTGACCGCCGATGAATCTCTTCAGCGACGCATACAATCCCAGCCGCTGCTCGAATGGAAGGCGCTCAACGTGAGGCGTCATAAGGGATTGTCTTGACAGACCCCGAATGCATCAAGCCGTTTCTCCGTAAGCGCCTCAGATCCTTCGACTTGTGCCACATGCACCGCGTCCCTGTCCGATTCGGGGGCAAGTCGGCGAGTGGCTTGGTGGTCCCTACGGCAAGGATGTCGTTCTCCGGAACCTCCAGGATCGGGATGCCGGAGGATGTCTCGAAGAGCCGGCCGCGGACCACGGTGTCCTCAACGGTCAAGACGCTCCCTCTGTGTCAATGTGGGTGAGGTTCCAGAAACCGCGTGTACCTGTTCCTACAATTTTCAGCGCTTTGCTGGCCAACAAGACCCCGGCGCAAGAAAATGCGGAAATAATTTCACATAATACCAGAAAGATCCTTTTCGATGTACCCAGCCGACGGCAACCCACTGGAACCTGCAGCCGGAAGAATTGCTGATACGACGTGTTCTTTGCACATTTTTGATAGGTGGTCAGGGGATGGCTTATCAGCTATTTTCTGTCAAGTCGGGAGTTTTTCCTGATGAACTCGGTGACGAGTGCCTTGTCCCATTTCCCCTCGGCTACGGCTAGTACGGCTTTTTCCAAGTCATCCTCATTGATTCCTACCTGAATTCCATTCAGAAGCATGAAGACGAGAGCTGCTACAGCTCCGGTGCGCTTGTTGCCGTCTATGAAGGGATGATTTTTGACGATGTGGAACAGGTAGGCGGAAGCCATCGCGATCAGGTCTTCGTGGAGGTAGCGCCCACCGAATCCGGCCGCCGGCGTTGCGATGGCGCTCTGCAAAAGCCCGCGGTCACGTATGCCGGGTTCTCCGCCGTAGCGTTCGATCTGATCCTGGTGAATGTCGAGGACCTCTGCAAATGATAGAAAGATCGGATGCACGCCCTATTCCGCCAGCCGTTTGAGTGCCCGCCCGTAGCGGGTGTTCACCGATTCGAGCGCTTCCTTGAAGGTTACATCCTGATCTGTGTCCCTGAGCGGTGTGATCACCAGTGACTGGCCGTCTGTGGAAATTTCCAAAGGGGTTTCCTTATTGATCTTCAGAAGCTCCAGCACGGCCCGGTCAATCACCAGCGCGAGGCTATTCCCGTGTTTGGTCAGTCTTTTGATCATGGTGCGCCTCCAGGTTATTCATTGTGCATCCAATGTATTACCAAAGTGCCGGTTTGTCAAGGACCGCTCGCCTTTGGCCTGCTTGGGTTTACCTGAATTCACTCACTTTCAATCCAGGCCTTGCGGAGTCGGTAGGAAACGGGGTTGGCAATCCGGCGCCGGCAAAGGCTGGAGGCAAGGAGCGCCTCGCATCACGGGGCGGCATGCGGCCTACGGTCAGTCAGATAGCGGCGCAACCATGGGGTTATGTCCAGGTACAGTAAAAACCGGCCAAAAACAGAGATGGCCGGGCGGGCGGGGAAGAAGCTGGAAGGGGCCGGAAACGTTTTGACAAAGAAAAAGCCCTGAGCTGTTCTTGCTCAAGGCTTCCTTTTAAATAAAATCGGTGCTTCATCGACCGTATTTTTGTCTGGCTCCCCGTGTGCAACCCT
>Ga0209270_1003174_pt1 | contig 14793 bp, 17 predicted proteins | sample MTBAKSrepl1MetaG_FD_187456 | JGI IMG/M metagenome (GOLD analysis project Ga0209270, IMG submission 187456) | Enrichment culture microbial communities from Arthur Kill intertidal strait, New Jersey, USA, that are MTBE-degrading - MTBE-AKS1... | ecosystem: Environmental > Aquatic > Marine >...
GCGCGATCTTCGACTTCACATGCGGTGATATCGAGAACAATCGCATAAAATATTTCATTTTTTAAAAAACCAAGCATATTAAACACTCTTCGCCATGTTTTTTATGCAACTTTGGGGTTTATCCCCTGCATATCTTGCATGAAAGTGCGGCGGGTTGTGATCGTCAAAAAACATCGCAATTATTATACCATAAAACCGACTGATCTCAGGCATTCTCAAACTCCGATGAAATTGGGAAAAATCATATTGTAGACACGGCGAACGCTCCGCATCACCGGCGCACATGGAGCGCAGCGGAATACCTGTCCGGTGAACAGACAGGTTCTACCTTTCCCTTCCTTCTCGAATAACATCCACTATTTCTTGTGTGGTAATTTTCGCTTTAATTGTTGGAACATCTAAGGGAGAGGAAACGGTTTTCTCCGGAACCAATGCGAAAGTCCTGCCGTCCTTCCTTCGGATTAATACTTTTCCTGTGTTTTCCGCTTGGTCAAGAATCATGGCAAGTTTTTGTCGTGCTTCAGAATATGTATAAACCTGCATTTTAAAGCTCCAGGGTCTCGACGTTGAAATTTTGGGCAGATGCCATCAGCTTTCTATCCAATGTCAATAACGGCGCCTTATGTCTGATCGCACAGTCCAAAAAATAGGCATCGTATGCATAAATATTGACCTGTTTGGATAATTTTAATGCCTTTACAAAATCTGGATCGATATACCGAATGGGGATGCCTTTAAAAATTGAGAGTCCCTTTTCAGCTTCTGCCAATGTCAGCCTTTTTTGTTTGAACATCGCCGAAAAGGCGTTACCTATTTCCCATGGGATAGAGCCGGGTCCGATAAGTGCATTCCCTGTTGTAAGTTCGATGATCCTTTTCCGTTCGGGTTCACCAACAATCACCGATATTAATGCAGAAGTGTCAATTACGATGTCCATCGTTTCCCTCCAGGACCTGGAAATGTGACAATTGTACAACAGATATGAGATTTGTCAATATTTAAAAGGTAGAATGGCGAGCTGAGCGGCCGTCGTGATGGCTCGACCCGCGCCGTCAGGCTCGGCGAAGATGCCAACACTGCCGCTCAAGCGTTTGGTTCCTGAGGCGCGCAGCGTCGAAGACCAAACGCGTAGAGCGCAGCACAGCTCGCCATTCCCGAGGTGCATCCGCGCGCCTCGGAAACGGAAAGCTCAGTGGTCGGGGCTTTTTTAGGGTCCGCTGGAGCGCCTTGTTAAGCGCCTGGTGGAACGAGTTATATCCAGCAGTGACCTTAGCGCCTCATTCACTGATGCCGAGTCCTGGAAAGCCTTGGCGACATCAGGTTCAAGAATGACTACGTTTGAGCCTTCTTCCATGAGCCTTTTGTAATATTTTCCCCGAACAGCCTTTGAATAGTCGAAATTGTACTCCGGGCGCAATTCATCCTGGTTCTCTTTCTGTTTATTCTTCATGTCTTTTCCTCTCTTGCGCGGTGGCTGGCCGCGCTTTGATGATTCGTAGATTTCCTCCTCTCTCTGCGTGAGAAATGACAAGCAGACGGTCACGAGAGGACAAACCGATTGTAATGTACCGGTATTCGCCGATCGAGTGATCGGGGTCATCAAAAGTAGCCGAGAGTGGATCATAGAACACGGTTACCGCTTCGTCAAAAGACACACCGTGCTTTTTTACGTTTTTCTTTGCTTTTACGGGATCCCATTCAAAACGCACGATTTAATCCTTCATTGTATGTAGTTGGCGCTTAACGCTCAGCTTGAGTGGTGTGGGTGAAGCGCCAGCGTAACCCACGTCCATCTCAAAGCTGTTTGGTGATCTAATTTTCATCGTATTGCGAGCATATCATTTGACTCTTTTTATACCATAATTGCCACCAACTACCTTGACGATTTGTATCTCAACCCCATTATTACTAAGCTTGAAGTTATCTCCCTGAAATAATGCTCTAGGGTCAGTCGAATACACAAAGTATATCTGATAGGAACCATCCGGCACAAAAACTGAGGCAATACCATTTGCAGCCACATCAAAATCTTTGCCAGAAGTACCGGATCGTAAACCAACTTTTACTTTGAAATTATTTGGATTTTTTATTCTCACTTCATTGTTACCGGCTAATGGACTTTTAAAGGGAGGTAAAGGGCTGGTTGATGGCTCTTTAGAGGATATAATTTTGGCGGTCCCAACATCTTTGATTTTTAAGGTATCTCCTATTGCGGCTTCTGAGAAAATGAATATAAGATCAACAACCTGGGATTCCTGTAAAACAATTACCTTTTCGCCAGTAAATTCAGTATCAAAAGATTTCATAAAACCGGAACCAAAAGGACTCCGCTGACGGTTTCTTATTGCTATAGGGGCAGTTGTAGATTCTTTGGTAACAACATTAATGCTTTTCATACCTTTAAGGGGAATTTCTATCTCAGAATTACCTGTATTTTTGAGCTTTACAATGATTGCCGGTGGATGGCCATACTTTGTCTCAAGGTCCTTGCACCCTGTCGAGGTAAAGGATGTGTCCTTTTTATAAATTTCTTTCGTCGGCCAGTTCGATGAATCTTGAAAATCACATAAAGAAGCATATTCCCATAATTCTGCCTGGATAGACAAACTGCCAGAGCCATAGGATACATTTGCCAGAAAGAGGAAAAACAAAAAAAATATTGAAGCAGTTACTGCGTGATGGATATTTGTCCGTTGATTTTTTCCAACCATGGTGCCCTCCCTCAATTTTAGATTGCTGAAACCGAACGTGAAAGTGAGGGGCTGGGCGTATTTCATGTAAAAAACCTAAATACAAAGAGCCCCTCATTTTTCTATACAGACTGTCAAAAAAACCGCGAGGTAAGCCCAGTCCCACTCCACTGTCTTGTTGGCCGGTCTCAGACGTCCCGACGAACTCGGTTCAAAATGCCTCGAACCCGTTGTAGCAGTCTCCTAGCTTGGGGCTCCGTTATACGGTTTCGAGGTTCTTCGATCGATCCATCTGGCATTTCTTCCGGACAAAGACAACGGTTACGAAGGGCGTTGAGTTGAATAGCAAGTTGAGCTACTGCAATGCCATAGGACCGACCACTTGAAAGATTTGTAAACATATTAAGCTTACGAACATGCGAGCGCGGGTAATTATGCCCTCGTGAAGTGGCGAGCGCTCCGCCGGTTGATTCAAAGGCGTGATATGCCTGAAATGCACCTGACTCCTGAACTCCCGCATCCATTCCCGCCTGAGAGCCTGTGGTGTATCTTTCAGCGACCTGAATGTAGGAGTCAGGAAGAGGCATTATGTCATCTCCCTTGTGTAGACCAGAATCCCGGACTTTCTGAGGAGTGGAACCACATCCTTCTGCAGTAGCCGTTCAGGCGGAGAAACTATAGGCCAAATGTCGGGAAGGATGCCGAATTCGAGGTACAGCGGTGCAAGCATTTCAGATAGAGCTTCGACAACTGGATAGAACTTTCGAAAGGTGCCAAACGTGATAAACTCTAACCGCGTCGGGGTTCGTGGCCATTGGCTGGGATGACGGGCATACACATCTGAGATAGTGGTGCGTTCCGCCTCGCTGAGCTCCTGCCGAACGCTCCGAAGGAAGGTCAGTGCAGCTTTATCCATGCGGCGAGGTAGGCGGTCGTCAGGCACACTATATTTGGCAAAATCACTGAATTTACTCTGTTGCATATAGTCTCTCTAAAGGCCAACGCTCGGTATAAGGCGCGGCGTCTTTTTGCCGTCGACCTTAATACCGTTGTTATAATTTAAAAGCCTTCTATTCATGCTGGGATTATTATCCCCGACCTAAACTTCTTAAGCTTTTCGTACAGCCTTTTCTTCTTTGAAAATCGTGTTTTTAATTTCAGAATTGATCTTCGTCGGAAGCCAATCCGCTTAAGATTTTCAAGATCATATTCATAAGCTGCTTTTATAGGGGTAGTTTTCGTAGGCGTCAATTTGTATGCAATATTTGTTGTTGCTAATAAATCCAAATAGTCAATGTTGTTAAAAAATTCTATAAAATTACTCTTACTATATTCCTGTTTTGAATACATTCTAAAAGCATCAGTCTTGGATAACTGATAAGTTCTGGAAAAGAATTGGTAGTTCCCTACTGTTGTTGACTGAAGCGCCATAATCGGGTTTTGGTTTTCAAACATCTTAGTAAATATTGGCTCGGTACCCATTCCTGAACCATAGATTAAGAAATCTATCGTTGTAATCGGAAATAAAAAATTGACAATCATTGGATATTTTTTAGCCATTTTTTCAAAGTTATAATTCTTATCGGCTATATAAATATCCGTGGTATTATATCTGTCTGTCAATTCGATATGCCAATGCTGGTCTTTAGATTGATATATTTTGTGGGTGGCAATATTTGATGTAATTCTGCAAATTGGAATGGGAACGATGATTCTTGACAAACCCAGGCTTATAATTTCTTCACTAATTGCTATTCGCTCTCTGGCGTCCTTGTATTTGGGCAATAATGCTGGAGTCGAATGGTGCTCATTTGTGCTGTGATATGATATTTCATGCTCGGCTTGACCATGGTCTGTCGGGTTGTATATCAAGCCACCTATTTCATTGTTAAAATCAAATTTCCTTATGATGAATGAGTCATCGAAAAAATGGAATTTGATTTCCGCATTCCCATTTTTTGCTGGCATTGGGATTATCCTAAGACAATCATTACCTTGAAAACTGACAGCAATTCGATTTTTCATTATGGCCATTCTTTAAACCGAATCAAACGCCGGGATAGAATTATAACGTCCAAGCTCACCGGCGGCAATGGAGCGCAGCGGAATTGCCGTCCGGTGCAGCGCATTGATAATAGTTATGGCCTTCCTAAAAAAGGGAGGCTTCGATAATGAACCGCAGCACGTTTTCTGTGCTCCGACGAGCTTATTAAGGACCAATTCTCGCACAGAAAACGCCCTGCGGGTTGCCCCCTTTTACTTATATCGATAAAGTGATGTCACCCCTAACATCCACTTATCCAAGAAAAAGGAGGCAAACTCATGAATTTCTACACCCAGCAACATCGTCATTACTGTGGTATCGACCTGCATGCCAGAAAAATGTACGTCTGTATCATTGACCAAAAAGGCAAAGTCCGAGTTCATGAGAATATCCAAACCGATCCCGAACGGTTTTTCGAACTGGTTTTTCCTTTTTTGGACGACATTGTCGTCGGCGTCGAGTGCGTTTTCTGCCCCGCCTTTCAGGCGGGATCTTCGACTGGCAATGGGTCGCCGATCTGTGCGCAGAACATAAAATCCCCTTCGTTCTCGGACACGCATTATACATGAAAGCCATACACAGCGGCAAAACCAAAAACGACAAGATCGATTCCTATAAAATCGCCCTTCTGCTCAAGGGCGGGAATTTCCCCACCGCCTATTCTTATCCATCGGAGTGACGGGCCACTCGGGATCTGTTGAGACGACGGATGTACATCGCCCGGCGCTGCGGCGAACTGGTGGCCCACATCCAAAATACCAATACGCAGTATAACCTGCCGGCATTCAAGAAAAAAATCTCACGCAAATACAATCATGAAGGAGTACCGGAACGCTTCGAAGATCCGGAAGTCCGGAAAAGCATTGAAGTCGACCTGGCCATGATCGATTCCCTCAACCCGATCCTGAAACAGCTGGAATGGCATATTGAAAAAACCGCCCGAAAATAGGATTATCACATGTTGTACCTGCTTCGCTCCATACCGGGCGTGGGACAAATCTTGGCCCTGGTCATCCTGTATGAAGTCCACGACATCCGGCGGTTTCCAAGAGTCCAGGATTTTTCCTCCTATGCCAGGCTCATCCGGCCCGTCAAAGAATCCGACGGCAAATGGGCCGGTTACTCCAACAAAAAAAATCGGCAACCACCACCTTAAATGGGCCATCAAAGAAGCGGCCATCCTGTTCCTGAGAGAATCCGAACAGGCCAAAAAACGTTGCCAAACTTCTTTCCTGCCCCTTATCCGAGTGACGCCCTAACTGGATGCTCCACCCACTGCGGATAAGCCGATTCGCTTTGAGTGCGCCGGAATAAGGGTACCGAAATATATTCTGTCCGTAAGGGAAAAACCATTTTTTCAGGTTTTTTAACCTGCCCAATGGCAGTACGCTGATTGTCAAAGAACGCTTTGGTGGATCAGTTAATCCCGATAGTCACTATTCTCTATTTTTGTCTTCCCGATCTTTTAAGGAATTTTTTTCTTGACATCCGAAGGCCACATAGATGTTGGGCATACTTGCCGGGAGACCTGCTTGGGCAGTGCCAAACCGCCAAAATCCTCTCGACAATGGCATCAGCGGAAACACCATGCCTGCAGCGCCGCATCTGCCCTAGCACATGAAACCCACAATTCAGGCACTGAATGCAACAATGCCAATAAGTGTGAATGAAGAACTCCGCCCTCATTCCCTTCCAAGTCGCCAAAAGCAAGTTCGGTCAAGCATTCGCCCGCAAATCCTCGCCATTCCATGAGGTCTTCCCGCGCGGCGGATGCCACAAGGCACATCCTCATAGCTTCCTCGATGGTGAAGCCATATTGAGAATCCCGTCGATAACGACGCATGAGAATGCGTAGTTCGTCGGCCAGCGCCGGGTTTCGGGATACGGCTGCAACTGTGGCCAGACCGTTCAGAATGCCCATAAGCTGGGATTTGTCCTCCAAATTGGCAAGCGTGTAGTTACCCAGTCTGAGAGCCTTTGCTGCTAACTCCGCATGACCGGATGTAATCTTGAAAATCATCGCGGAGTTGACGAGGGCTATAAACGAAGACGCTTCGACTTGTTCCGTGTCGAGTTTTTCCTCAATGATGCGAGCAAGGTCGTCAGGCAAGACATTTGGGCTATCTTCAGCACCTTCGAGCGGCCCCGGAAAGTACGGGCGTGGAAACTCACATAGTTTGATTAGGCTTTGCTCTCCGTCACCGAGGATGGTGTCGCGCAGATCCCCCTCGCCGAGGTTTGCCTCAAAATTGTTGCCGGCAATCATGATGCGACCGAAGAAATCCGCCTGCATTTGAGGTGCGGCCGCCAGGTCGGGGTTCCATCGTGGCTCGGCCCGCATATCCGCAAGCGACTGCATGTAGTAGTGCTCACCGCGATTGCTGACCGCCCAATCGGAAAATCGTTGGTAATCAATTCCGCATTGGACAAGTTGGCGATGGATCAACGCAGCCTGAGCCAGAGAGGCCAGTCTTCGATAAAAGGGCGGCTCCTGAGCCATAAGGCGTGTTCTGGCCAGTTCCCCGTCGACCAGAACGAACAAAGCCGAGAGCAGCTTGAATTCACTGGCTTTGCCTTCCACGTCATCGTCTCGGATTCGACGAACTAAACGCAGCAGGAAAGGCTCAACCTCCGGCCTATTCGGAAGAATGCGCAATCCGACTTCGAGCGCCCCTAACCGAGAAAGCGTGTCGCCGTGTTTCTCCAGAAAGTCGAACGCTTCTTCCAGCTTCTCCCGGTCGAGATGATCAGCGTTGATTTCAGCGGTCAGTGCCGAGTGAGAAGAAAGAAACAGACTAAAGAGGAAGCCCTCGTAAGGCCGCCACTCTGACAGATGCCTGAAAAACGCTCGACCAGCGCCGACTGCATAATCCCGGATCGAACCGCTTCCGTCATAAGCGCCAACTAGTCTTTCAAAATACCGCCGCGAATTCGGAATAAGAGACGACACACTGCTTTCGCCTGCCGTGATCTCGCTTCGTATAGTCCGCTCCACATGAACCGGCGTATCGCGTATATCACTGTGAAAAGTATTGACTTCGTCGTCTTCCAGCGCACGCTCTTCCAGGATGCTCCGCCATTCTTCCTGAACACTGAGCTGAAGGTTCACGTCTGAAGCAGATTCCTCCAGAGAACGAATGCGTGTAAAGGCATCTTCGGAAAGGACAGAGAAGTCAGGCAGAACCAGCCGTTGTTGGTCGGATGAAAGGACAAGATTCGGAAGTTCGTCCTCGCGTGCATCATTCGTGAGATTCCAGGTCCGATCTTCAGCATCGGTCAATTCGGCTGGGGCTTCCCCCGCGAGAACGGTACGAACAGCATCGAAAAGCTTCGACCGGTGAACAGGGACACCGCTCGATCCGAAGGCGATCATAGCCTCAGTCTTGAAGCCGTATTCTTCCCTGAAGCTCTCGTCGTTAAGCAAGCTCTTGCGTATGAGTGGTGGAACAAACTCCAACGCGGCACCCGCTATTGCCGCAATTTCGTAAGGAGTGTTGGTCACGAGTTGCCTTCTCCCAATACCTGGGTTTCAGCCATCTCGGCAATGTGGCTGCGGTACCAATCAACAAGCCATTCGTACACCTCGGGGAACTGTTCCTGTATGGGAACCAGAATCCTTTCTTCCACCCAGTTCCAGTAAGCGTTCACAACGCTTTGCTGGACACCGGTGCGCGGCGTCAGCAGCAAGAGGATATGTGCCGCACGCCCGATCCGAACGACATTGTCAGCACTCTCCGGAACAAGGCTGTGCGCCCATCCTCGAACGTCGATTTGCTCGACGAGCCAGTTTGACCGAGCGGTGACCTCTTCAATATCGGCCCCGTCCCCCCACAGGTTTCTGAGTACACGAACTAACGCTTTCAGCGTTCCGTCCAGCCAAGGCGCTTCCTCCGGCAGCCGCAGCCAGTCGCTCATTCTGACGCGGAGGACAGATTCTCGAATAGCCTTCAGCTCCGCCGTTTCAACCACGCCCCCGTCAGCAACAGTTGATTCCCTCAAACACCTTTCGAGTTCGTCTACAGTGACCGGAACGAAGAAATAGCCAGCCCGACGAAGCCGCATCCGATGATCAAAACGATCGTCATCCGTTAAAACACCTGCCGCTACCAAAGCGTCCAGCAGGTCCAGGATTGAGAGGACAGGCGCTTGCGCGCCGCCGCTATCGATGTTCGCGTGCTGATTGAGGAATCTGTCATCAATAATCGCAACGTCGCAATGGGGTGCCAGGGCGAGAATGCCGACTGAGGGATGCTCCGGGATAGATTTCTCTGCGGATTTGTCAAATCTGTGCCTACGGCTAACCCTCACTTGTCCGGACCCTATCCGCGAATTTAGTGAAGCCCGTATGCGTTCTATGACATCCTTAACTTCTTCGGAAATACGCTCGTAAGAAATGAGGGCGTCCGCTTCAGAAACCTCTCTTGGAGAGGCCACCGCCGTTAGGCCCGCCGCTTTGAGCTTCCCGAGCAATCCCAGATGCAACAAATACGAGATGGCAAGGTCATCGAGATACAGGGTCGCACCGTCGGCAATGTCAGGCTGGTTTGGCCACGGCTTCTCGTGCAGCTGCAAGTAGGCTCGTGCCCGTTTCTCTTCAACAGCGGTAATTGCCCCTTTCTGTCTCAGCTTTTCCACCACAGCTAGGCAGCTGCTCAAGACGGCCGCATGTGTAGAAAGGTCCGCTTCTTCCTCCATCAAGCTGGAAAGTCGATGCACCGGAGCAGAACGGACGACGATATGCTGTGTATCGTCACCGTCCCGCACCTTCTCTGCCTCGGCGATCAATGCTGCCAGCTCGTCGCCGACCTGAGCGGAGAGGTCGCTGCTCGCAGCGGTGCTAGGAGTGAACTTTTCCAGCACGTCCGTAGCCAGAAAATCCCGAACTCTACGTGCATTCGCTATACGGCTCGGCTGATGGAACGAAGCTTGCTGGCGTTCCGCAAACAGCCACCCAAGGGTCGAATGCGGGATATATACAGTTTCGAACGCGTCGAGCGCCACGTCGAGTATTTTCAGGAAACTCAAGGTGAGCAGTGCGGTTGCATCCAGAGCAACGGCTTTTCCGCTGACATCGAATTTCAACGGCACACGCTTGCCGCTGTAAGCAGGGATTGAGCTTCTCCGTCTCGGATCAGTCTCCGTGAGATTGGCTAACGCCGGGAAGGTCATAAGGTCAATGAGGGTCCGATTAAGTGACTGGGCAGCAAGAAAGATCGGTATTCGGCCATGCGCCAGCAAGCGCCATGTTTCTGACTCGCGACGATCCCATTCGGGCTTTCGATCAAGAATGTCCTTCAGGCTCATTCTTTGGAGCGGGCCATCGTCTCCTGACATTTTCGCGGCCTTTTCGAGCCATTGGAAAACCTGCGGATCGTCTTCCCACCCTGCGCTTGTTGCGATGAAGTATGCGGCGGCCAGGACGGCGGAATCTTCATCGGCCTTCGCAGCTGCCTCGAAGACTAGATCCTTGGCATGGGGTAAACCCAAATGAAGTGCCAGTTGTGAAGCAGCAATCAGGTCATGGGCGCTTCTGTCATTTCTGTTCTGATATTCGTCGGCAATGTAGGCGGTAAGGGAGGCCCAGTCTCCTGCCCCAATTCCTAAATTAACCTGTAGTGCGCGGTAGTTCGGACTGCCCACCTCATCGCTGAGTTCCGCCAGCGCAGCACGTGATTCACGCAACGCACCCTCGTGGTAAAGGCCCCAAGCATATGACATACGCAGATACTTGGATTGCGATAGCAGGTCGTGGTTTTCATTCAAGAAATCGACCAACGCCTCTGATCTGTGCGTATTGTTGAAGGCATTCACGAGGCGCTCAGCATCGCTTAGCGAACGTGTCTCTTCAAATAGCAGCCTGCCGAATTCGCACAGATCGTTCCAGTACTGATGGTCTTCCAGTTCGACGACAAGGTTGATAAGGTCGCCAAGAGCTCCTGTTGCTTCGTACTGTGCTTTACGAGATTCAACGGGGTCACCGCCTTGGGCCTCGGAGATAATCCTTCGGAGATTACTTTCTTTTTCAGCGGGGATTCCCTCTTCAAGCAGCCGGTCGAGCACCTCGTTCGCCCCCTCGATCAGACCCGCGCGTGAAAGCAGTTCGATCTGACGATACCGCATCAGCGTGGTATCGATGTGGGCAGCGAGTTGATTGTGGTGGTGGGCAATGTAGTTGGCTGCCTCCTCAGGGGTCGACTGCGTAAATGCAAGGGCGAAACGAGCAAGGGCGGCATCAATGGTCATTCCGCCATTTATGGCGATACTCCGTTCGATGTCCCGCTCAACCGCACCCAGGTCCAGTTTGATGCTGAACTGAAGAGCGTAGTGGACGAAACCGAGCGCAGTGTCCGGATCGCGGAGTTTGTTTTCTAGCCTGTTCTTCCCGTGCGCGCTCTGCACCGGGTCGCGCAGTTCTAGCCACAGCGCGTACTCATCATCCGTTCTCGCAGCGCGTGGACAAGCCAGCTGCTTCGCGACCTCCACCGCATCCAGAAAATGTTTGTGCGCAGTTCGACGCGCATCCATCGCGCCGGAATCCGAAGCGAGCGGAAAGCCTCGCGCTTCAAATGGAACTTGCGTCAGAACAACAGCTCGAAATTCAACCGGCACGGTGGGGGCCAGCGCTGTTAAGGCAGCCAGATGGTGAAGAAGCGGGGTTTTTGCAAAGTCGGTTTCAGACAAGGCACCGACTGTCTGGGCGGCGTGATCCCAGTAGCCCAGCTGAAGCTGATGGGTCAGGAGAAAACTCTTGCCGTCCGAATCCAGATGATCAGCCGTGCGACCTACATCAGTCATCCACGTAAGGGCGGTTTCACCGCCGTCATGATGCGCAACGATCATCAAACCAGCAGAACGCGAAGCGTGGGAGTCGATACCGACGAGAGCCTGAAGCGCCGCTGCTTTGTCTCCCTTCTGGGAAATGACGAATGCTTCTGCGATCTTGGCTTCTGGAGAATCTCCGAGGGTTTTCGCAAGTTCTAGAAAGTCTTCCGCCCGCTCAAGGTCATCTGAAGGCGACAAAATTCTGGCGCACCATGCCAGCCCCCTGCCCCTCATTTCATCCGAGCCACCCGAAAGGTTGCCCTCTGCAAGGCGTCTCCCGAGACTCAACGACGATCTGGTTCGATCGAACTCAGAGAAAAACCGGGACTTCCGGAGCTTGTCAACTTCCTCTTCTATTATCGAGTCAACAAGCTCTGTCGGAACATTGCCCTCAAGAAAGAAATTGACATCTCGATCGGCGATCGCATTTATTGAACCGTCGCCGGCGGAGATCGATCGTTCACTCCTTTTCCACATCGTTCCCCATCTTCTTCGTTGAGATATTAACGTCTCGACCCGCCTGAACATTGGTTGAGCTATCACCTGAGCGGATGGTTTGCGTAGATGAAGCGTGAGTCTTCTTGAAGATAAGACGCCCCACCCAAGCGAGGACCACTAAGCCGACACCAGAAAACAGCCACTCCACGTTATCAATAACCCAAGCGACAAAGTCCTCCAATCAAGTTGCTCCTTTCTCGTAAGTTACAAGGTACTTCCCTTTGTTACATTCGACATCGAAACCCCGCCAACGTTGAAATCACGGAGGTGGCGCCCTGTTTCACGAGATACTGTCCACAGAGCCCCGTCGTGAAATGCGAAGCGAATGCTGCTCGACCGGTTCTGTACGCCCAACGTTGAAGCTGTGGAGCGCAAGCCGCAACGCGGCGCAGCGTCCCACACGAGCGCATTGTTATGCGTTTACTACGCCTGAAACGAAGCAATACGCACCACCAATATATGTTATTAACTGCCCCCAAAACATACCCCATGTAATTGGGCCCAGCCACTTAGCCATGAATGCATTAAAATTGCCTCCATCTTTTATTTTGTTAGCCGTATAACGAAAATCAAGAAGTCTGGTAATTGTGGCAAGACAGCCAAAAGCTGCACTCCATGACCACCATTTAATTATAAAAACTAACAGCTCTGGATTCTTTGAGTTCTCACCCAGCTTTAAGTTAATGACATATGCTAGCGAGGCAACGGCAAAACCCAAAAACAGATTTATTGAAAATGACATTTGGGTAACTCGGTAATCCTGCCACCGCACATACCGCACTTTCTGTTCAGAGTCCATGCCTGTCCTTTTTACGCATAACATAGATTCTCAGGCAAATTTTCCTTCATAATTGGAATATCGGGAAAATTTTCCCTGATAATTTTATTGATCAATCAATCAATTAATGCTAATCGTATCTCTATTTCCGTTTAATTACAATTGGATATAAGGGAAATCATTGTCCATGTCAACACAAAAACACCCACGACTGCTGGATCAGGTCCGCACTTATATGCGATTACATCACTACTCAATATCCACGGAACGAACCTACTGCGAGTGGATTAAACGGTATGTCAAATTCCATCATATGCAATCCCGGCAAGACCTTTCAAACGGTGAAAAGAAGATTGAGTCCTTTCTGACGAATCTTGCCGTCCATCAGCGCGTGAGTCCCACCACCCAGAATCAGGCCATGAACGCGTTGGTCTTTTTATACAAAAAAATCCTCAACGTTCCCCTGGAAGCAGAAATCCGTGCCGTTCGTTCGAAAACAAAGGGGCGTATTCCGGTGGTGATGACCCGGGAGGAAACGGCCCAAGTCACCGCCGCCATGAACAACACCGCGCAACTGGTCGTAAAACTGCTATACGGGAGCGGATTGAGGATTTCCGAGGCAATCCGTCTTCGCGTTCAAGATATCGATCTGAAATATAAAACCATTACGGTGCGTTCCGGAAAAGGTGACAAAGACCGGATCACACCGTATCCTGCATCAAAAGGTGACAAAGACCGGATCACACCGTATCCTGCATCGGTGACACCGTTTCTTCTGGAACACCTGGCCCGGGTGAAAACGATCCATCAGCAGGATCTCACCCAGGGTTATGGAGAAGTTTACCTGCCCCATGCCCTGGCGCGCAAATACCCCGGGGCGGCGAAGGAATGGGGATGGCAGTACGTTTTTCCGGCAAGCACCTTATCTAAGGATCCGAGAAGCGGCAAGATCCGCAGGCACCATATCGACCCAAGCCTGGTCAACAAGGCCATCAAAGGTGCGGTGCGGAAAATCGGACTTGCAAAAAAAATCAGCGCCCACACGTTCCGGCACAGTTTCGCCACCCATCTTCTGGAAAAAGGGCATGACATCCGGACGATCCAGGCCCTTTTGGGCCACACCGACGTTTCCACCACCATGATTTACACCCACGTGCTGCAGCAGGGCGGGCACGGCGTGACAAGTCCCCTGGACGATCTTAAGATTCACTGATGCCTATCCATCGTGAACCCAAAACCGGATGCGCCTTGTTATAAAACCTGAAGAAAACGGGTAACGATTTTAATGGCAAACCTGGATGACGAACTTGATCGGTATTTGAATTACCTGATCGTGGAAAAGGGACTGGCGAAAAAGACCGTGGAGGCTTACAGCCGGGACGTGGGGCGGTTTCTTTCCTTTGCCATGGAAAACGGTGCGCCGGCGCTTTCGGATATCGACACGCCGATGATTCTCAAGCATCTCATCGCCCTGCGGGACCAGGGGCTGTCGGCCCGCTCCCGGGCCCGGAGCCTGGTGGCCCTGCGGGGGTTTTTCCGGTTTGCCTTCCAGGAAGGCCGGATTCCCCAGGATCCGTCGCAAATGGTGGATCTACCCAAGAGTACCATGAAGCTGCCGGACGTGCTCTCCGTAGAGGACGTCAGCCGGATCCTGGATGCCCCGGATCCCAAAACCCCCCGGGGATGCCGGGATGCGGCCATGCTGGAGATGCTCTATGCCGCCGGACTGCGGGTGTCGGAACTGGTGGGCTTAGGACTGGCCGACGTCAATACCGAGGTGGGATTGGTCCGGGTCCTGGGAAAAGGCTCCCGGGAACGGCTGGTGCCCATCGGCCGGTATGCCCGGGAAAAGGTGGATCTGTACCTCAAGACGGCACGGCCGCTGCTGGCCAGGGGCCGGATGAGTCCTTTTTTATTTTTGGGGCCCGGCGGAAAACCCCTGACCCGGCAGGGGTTCTGGA
>Ga0209270_1003176_pt1 | contig 14792 bp, 15 predicted proteins | sample MTBAKSrepl1MetaG_FD_187456 | JGI IMG/M metagenome (GOLD analysis project Ga0209270, IMG submission 187456) | Enrichment culture microbial communities from Arthur Kill intertidal strait, New Jersey, USA, that are MTBE-degrading - MTBE-AKS1... | ecosystem: Environmental > Aquatic > Marine >...
CTGGAAAAGGCGGGCCAGGGAACGGTCTGGGATGGTAGCATTCTGCCTCTATACAGAAAGACCGCGGGATCTGCCGGACTAGTAGCTTTCGATTTTAATTCAGAGATTGATTCGGCCCTTCTCAAGTTGGCCGACGTGAAGGAGTACTTCAATCGTCATTACCTGCCTCTGCCAGAAAGCTTGTTTCCAGACGAAAATCGGGAAGAACTAGAGGAGACCAGGAAACACCAGCCGTCTGAGCCTGCCGGTGAAGTGCAGGACCAACCGGGAGCCGAGAACATCCAAAATTCTCAGCGTGAGGCAAATACAGACCTATCATATCCGCCCGAAATCCTTTCATTGATGCGTAAGGCTTGCCAGGAGATCGAAGATCTCTGGGGCGGCGTTCAATCAATCAAGAAGACACTGCTCCAGGAAGGCACGCTGCTTGATCTCTATCGTGAGGCGGCTTTGATCTTCATCGAGAAGAATGCCGCCGGATTCAAAATACTTAAAAGGAAGCATTTGGAGGAGTCTTCTGCTTTCTATCCTTTTTCCGACAACCCCGAATTACGCCACCTGAAGAGAAATATCGTGGGGAAACTCTATCAGCAGCTCATATGTGAAGCCTTCCCCCGAGTACTTCCGGAACCTGGAGGAAAGCAGGGTTACAGCTTCAAAGATCTGTACGAATTTCACAAGGAAGAACTGAAAAGGATCTCCCCAACTTCGCCCCAGCTTCTCCCCAACCCTGTCTAAAAGAGTTTCATAAGCTAAGGTAAATTAAGCCGGATATAGGAGCTCTCCCCGGTTTTTCGCCCCAGTTTGCCGCCCCAAGCCTATCTCTGCCAAAGTGTACGCATGTTCAAAGACGCACACCATTTCACATCCACGAAAGGAGAACAGCAAATGGAAGTAGCGGTGAATCAGGGCAACGATGAGCTTCTGACTGTTCGGGAATTCTCCGCATTTTTGAAGGTGCCTCTTAGCTGGGTATACAGCCGGACCCGAGAAAAAGGACCCGGGACACTCCCCCGGTTAATGTGCGGCCGTTATGTGAGAATTCCGAAGCAGGCGGCTGTCAGATGGTTGGAGAACCAGCAGGAGGCCGGGGCGCAATGACCGGGGCAAGACCTGTACAAACATCGGCTGACTACCTGAGAGCCTTTCATCTGGGGATGGATCCTGAGACCTTCCTTGCAAGCCAAGACCTTCTTAGGCAGCAGTCACGGAAGTTACTCAGAGAGGAGCGGGGCGTCCGGATTCGCAGGCGGGTTGACCGTTCCATCTTGCATGGGCCGGGACCCTTACTTTTCACTTATTCGAATAGCCTTTCTAGATTCATCGATCGGCTGACTTCGGAGACAGAAAAGGACAACCACGGATGAACGACCTATCAGGCACCGCATTGTCATATCTCCAGTCCGGCCTTTCGATCATCCCCACAGGAAAAGACAAGAGGCCGACCATAGACGAGTGGACCACGTTTCAGCGACAAAGACCGACCCCCGAACAGGTCAAATCATGGTTCTCCTCGAACAACCGCAATATCGCAATCATCGGGGGGGCAGTCTCCGGAAACCTGGAGATTCTTGACTTCGATTTCAGGGCTGAAGCCCTTGCACAGTGGGCCGTGATGGTGAACGAGCAGGCACCGGGGCTCTTTGAAAAGCTCGTCTTCGAAAACTCCCCAAGAGGAGCACATGTGATCTATCGGGCAGAGGCCACTATCCCGGGCAATACGAAGCTGGCGCGCAAGCCTGTGGAAGTGGGAGGCCCTGGTGATCATGAATACAAAGAGAAAACCCTGAGGGCGCAGGAGATCGGCGGCAAGTGGCTAATCATCCCTGAATTGATCGAAACCAGGGGCACGGGCGGCTATTGTGTGGTCAGTCCATCACAGGGCTACACCCTGAGACAGGGGGACCTCTGCACGCCCCCCACTATCAGTACAGAGGAAAGGGAGATCCTGATTGCAGCGGCCAGGGCTTGCAATGAATTCCTACCTGAGAAGGAGATCCGGAAGGGTTACACACCCCCAAAGCAGGAATCGGAGGAGGTGCTACCTGGACAGGACTTTGATTCCCGCGGCGATATACGGGGGCTGCTGCAAAAGCACGGATGGACGAACAAGGGGCATGGGAACGACGGGCGGGAGAAGTGGGCGCGGCCGGGCAAAGAGAGAGGCAAAGCCGTTAGTGCGACACTCACAGAGGGAAAGGTTTTCTATTGCTTCAGCGGCAATGCCTACCCCTTCGAAGCTGGGCGAGCTTATGGGCCGTTCGCCGTCTATGCGATCCTGGAGCATGGCGGCGATTTCTCAGCAGCGGCAAAGGCACTCTCAGCACAGGGCTACGGTACGTCAAGGACCCGTAGTCAAAGTCATTCTCAGGGCCAGAATTCAGCGCCCAGCATGTCCGATCTTCGGGAGTACGTGGATTTCAGCCTTGTGCCCGGGCAGAAGGTTACAGCCGATGAGATATGCAGAGGGCTTGGTTGCTACCGCCGCGAGGAGCGGAAAATCGTCTACAAGAACATAGGCCGTCTCTGTAACGATGGCATTCTCAAAAAGGACGATTACAAGCATGGTGGCTATCGGCGGGTTATCGAGATAGACGAATTCGATCTTTCCGGGAAGATCGGAGAGGATGCTGTTGCATTCAAGATCAAACTACCCCTGGACCTGGAAGGCCTACTCAAGATCAGGCCCGACCAGCTATTGCAGATCAGCGGCCGGTATGATTCCGGGAAATCCTCTTTCATCTTCCAGACCATGGCCGACAATTATGAGGAGAACCGGATTGTCAGTATCATCTCGGATGAGTGGAGCCTCAGCGCGATCAAAGAACGGATGGACGTTCTAGGCATCCAAAGGCCGCACCCCAACATACGGGTTCACCCTATGAAGCCCGGATATGAGGAGATGATACCCGCCGGCAGGTGCATTGTTCTCATCGATTACATCAGGGCCGATCAGAACCCTTTTGAAACAGACGCACAGATTCAGCGGATCCTGAAAAACCTCAAGGGGGGAGTGGCGATCTTTGCCACACAGAAGCACCCTGGGCTTGATAGGCCAGTAGGCGGACAATTCGCCGTCCATGCGAGCCACCATATTGTCATGCTTGACAGGTGGAAAGAGGTTTACACCTGCAAGGTATACCGAAGCAAAAGTGAACGAAACCTTGAAGGGCTGTTCAGGACGTTCAAGTTCAACGCACAGAAGCGGCTCTACCCCTGCATGGAGACCTGGAAGCAGGGAGAAATCAAGTGGGAACGTGAGCCAAAGGCGCAAAATAGAAATGACGGCAATGACGGCAATGACGGCAATGACGGCAATTCTTGTGCCGTCAATTGGGGGGGTCCCCGTGTGGTAATAGAAAGAAAAAAAGAAAGTAGCAAAGAAAAAAAGAAAGAAGAAAAACCCCGCCATGGAAAATCAACCCTTCAACCCCCCCCTATAGTGCAGGCCTTTTTGCGTGATTCTCAGGAGCCAGCGGGCACTACTCAGCCGGACAAAGGCAGCACTGGAACCCCGGAGGTAGATGCAGGCCCGGATTACCTGGAGGTAATTGTATGAGGGCTACCGAGGTGTACGCGAAATGTGTCCGGGCAGGGGTGAAGCTGGAAACTCAGGGCGACAGGCTAAGGCTCTATGGTCCCAAGGCAGCGCTCACCCGGGAACTGCAATCGGAAGTCAAAGCTCACAAATCGGGGCTCCTGGAGCTGTTGCGGATCATGCGAAATTTCCATGAAGCAGGATTTGAGGGGAGCAGACTGGTTTTGAACTGAAGAGGTGATGGAATGTCCTGGAAGCTGAACAAAAGAAGTCTCACGTTGAATCTTACTGAACTATCAGGTTGACCTTGAGAGGGGCACTTCAAGCGCAGAGGTTCTTGACTGGATCGTCCAGGTATCCACGAAGGCATGGGCGAACGATGCCGCACCGGGCTTGTAAGGTGCCTTGATGAATGCCTGGACCTGCAGGGGAATGTTTGCGGCAGCGGGATTGACCGTTCTTTTGATGTGAAAAGTTTCTTGGAGCGGAAAAGACAGCGGAAATTGTAACCGGGAATTGAGTTACACCGTTCGAGATGAAGAACGAAACCGACAACTTGCATAGGGACGACCGGATTGCATATCCGGTACGTCTCCTGTCCCTGGAGGGAGCATGCAGGTATCTCTCCTGCAGCGGGGACCTCCTGGAAGAGTTGATTGCACTGGGCACATTTCCTGTAGTGCGCTTAGGTGCCGAACCAGGGAAGGGCAGGAGGGACCGCCGGAAGAGATGGGTTGATCGGCTGGACCTCGACAGGTTTATCGAGAAGAGGAAGCAACCCTTGGGGGCGTGAGGGTAAAACTCAAATGTGACAAGGCCAAGACCAGGAAATCGAAGCTGAAAAACGGGCATGTATTACCAGACGTTTTGGGAAAAAAAGTGAAGGATCCGGAATTCTCAAAAAATTGCGGTCGTAGGAACACACGTCTTTTGAAAACTGTTCTCCAAATGAATCGGATAGTTATAGAAAGGAAAGAGTGGGAAGTGCAAAAAAATCGGAAGTCTAGCACAGAATACGCAATTTACAGGGTCATAATCAAGGCAAAACATGGCCCTTTTCTGAGATTTTTTACTGGAAAAATGTCCAGGCTCATTCTTCGCTCGTTAGGTTCGCGAACCCACACTGCGAACCATCTCTCGCGAAAACCTCTTGTGAGCCATTTTTTCAGGGGCAAAAAGTGATCTCTGAACAGGCCCAGAAGTTCGCAGTACGCAGTGAAGTACGGGTCACAACGCGAGGAAATCACCACTTGTCGTGATCAGCGAGCATTCCCTGGAGTGCCACGGTGGGGACCGCCTGGGAGTATGCGTGAAAGTCGAATCCTGGGCCGTGCGACAATCCGGACAGGGCAGCAACACAGTGCCGGACCTTCGTCAATCAGCGGCCCGGGATGGATCCAAAGCAAGCAATCACGATGCAGATTGAAAAGTCACCAGTGAAAGCGCATAGGCTGAGATGCTACGAATGTCACGGATGGTCCCCCGAGAGTGGGACGAACAAGCCTTGCCAGGCGATCCGCAACTGTCCCCGGACCCAGTGTGCGTCTTATCCCTTCCGGTTTGGAACGAACCCTTCACCAAGCGCGGTCCAGGCGCTCGCGCAGATTACCGGAGAGAACTGGTTGAGAGCCTCCTTTTTTGAGGTGAAAAACCGCCCAAGAGAAGGGGTTCTTATATCCGATTTCTTGCGATCTCGTGCAGACGCATACCGAACTATGGACCTTGCAAAAAACTCACTTCTACGTCCCTTTTTTGAACTCTGCCACTTTTGATGATGGACAATGCGATCGGCAAGGCACAGCCAATAAGGGAACAGTGATCAAGGTGACTGATGAAGCATTTCCCCTGCCCGATGACGAGAGGGCTTTACAAGCTGATCATCGCAGCCAAAGAAAGGTATGAAGTCGAGTACGCGAAAAGGTAGTGCGCAGTGAGGTGCGCACCCCCAACGCGAGCGAAGAAGCTCTTTGACAACTGAATCCGCGGTGAGCTAACGACCGAGACCCGAACAGGCCGTAATTATGGGCAGGCGGCATAATGAGGCGCCGAGACATCCCTGGAAGAACCAGGTAGGTTTAGCTGTTCCGGAAAAACTGCTTCTACTTTCGAATATTTTGGGAGCACCCCAATTTTCTTATTGGAAGCACAGCCTCTTGTACCTTCATTCCTTTTCTGATAGCGTTTCTCAACTGTTGTACCGGACCTATATAGAGGAGTGAAGAATGTCGGATCATGACATTGACGTAGCAATCTCATTCTTAAACGAAGACTTAGGTCTTGCCAATGAAATCGCGGAGAAGCTCGGCAATGCCATGGAGGTGTTTGTCTACGCGAAAAAGCAAGAAGAGCTGGCTGGCACCGACGGCTTAGAATCGTTCCGGAAAGTGTTCCGCCACCGGGCGCGTTTAGTCGTGATACTTCACCGAGACCATTGGGGCAAGACGCCATGGACTCGAGTAGAAGAAGAGGCGATTACAGATAGGTTTCTTAAAGAAGGTCCAAGCTTCCTCTTTGTAATCAAGCTCGATTCCTCGCCCCCACCACCATGGGTGCCGGAGAAACTGATTCGTCTCAGTTTGTCTGATTTCGGAGTCGAACAGGCCGTCGGCGCAATCAAAGCTCGGGCAATGGAAGCCGGCAGCGTAATCCATCGCCCGACGACGAGCCAACTCGCGAGGTTAGCTGAAGAGGCGGCTCAGTTCTCAAAGCGCCGTGCTCACCTCCTTCGGAGTGAAGAAGGGGTCCGGCTGGCTAACGATGAAGCACAAAGAGCTATAAAACTGATCGACGAGCGGATGGCTGAAGTGCAGTCTGCCGCAGCTTCACTGAAAATAGAGTACGCGACAGAGGAAAACGTATGCGTTGTTAATTCACCTGGGGTAGGTTTCCACGTTCTATATGAGAATCGGATAATCAATGTCCTCGATGAGGCTCAACTTTGGGTTCGCGAATACCCGAGCAACTTAATACTGCCAGGTCAAAAAAGGTATTATTTGGAAACACCTCATGAGATCGCATCTCATTCCTACCGTCCAGAACTGACCCGCTCGCAAGGATGGTGCTGGGCGGACAACGATCAGGTTTTAACCTCAGAGCAGGTAGCGGACCGCTGTGTCGAACAATTCTTAAGCCTCGTACGAAGAAGGGCGGCGGGGGAGCTCCCGAAAAGATGGAGACGTTAGCCATGGGTATAGGTGGGTATAGGAGAGTACATCGTCCTCTTCCGCGCCTGTTATATCATGTCTGAGATATCACGTTAACACTCTCACTCGAACTTCGTCCTTGCGGCGTACGCCCTCACTTGCTACCTCCCGATTGATATAGGCGACAAGATCTTCAGGATCTTCACCTTCTTTCCAGTCAATCTCGATCACCACATACGACCCGGAATCTGGGCATATCTCTCGTTCAATGATTTCCATATCATCCGTACCGTACTTCCCTCGCGAGAGACGGTCTACTATCTCGGCTGTCTTGACTGAGTTTGGAAAGTTGCCACCTTTTAGCCACTGGACGACCCCGGAAATGGCGAGCCCGGACAAGGGATGCCAAAGAAAGCTGCGTAGGTTACGACGTCGGGGATCGAGGAAATCGTATCGAAGGAGAGCGGTGTAGGCCATTCGTTCAGGGAGCATTTTCACCTGTGGGGGTGTAAGTTGGTTCCAGCGTCCGTCGGGAAGACGGCGCTTGGCCTGCACGAGCAGTCCTCGCTTCATTCCGCCACGTTGAAGGTCAAGTTCTGCCCTCCAGCGAACCTGAAATTGAGGTTCGATCAATAGCAGACCAAAATCACCCCCGGTCCTCTGTTCCTCAATCGTATGCTGCTTTCGCAAACGCGCAACGAGCCCATCAGTGAGATGATGCAACCGGCCCGGTGGTGAATACTGGTGGGCACAGTACCCGTCCTCTAAGTCGCTACGAACGGCCGCAGCAACACGCCCGCTATCCGTAGCCTCCTTAAGTCCCCTCTCTGCCTCCACAACGAATAGCGTTGTAATTTCGTCCTCTTTTGCATTCTCAAGACTCTGGTGGACAGACTGGATCACGCGTATCTCAGCCTTACTAATCTCATCCACGAGTAAATTCCTAAGATTCCTCAGATCAATCATTTTTGTTCGTGCGCCACGGCATTGATGGATTGTTATGGAAGACACGCTTTGTTAGCTAAGGGGCAAACAGAGCCCTATAAACAGGGTATCAGCCCGAGCGACTCAGATTACCGTGTGGGCTAGAATTCCAGGTACGTTGCCAGTGTCTCTTCCCACAGGCTCCGGAGTCTCGCTTCGAACTCCTTCACCTGCTCGAGTGGGTTCTCCTTCGCGTTCTTCCCCTGTACTTGGTTGAGCAGGACGTCGCTCCTCCCCTCGCTGAAGGCCAGCATCATCTCTTTTTCCCAGTCCCTTACGAAGTTCTCCAGTTGGGCGCTCTTCCTCAGTTGCCGGAACAGCTGGGGATTCTTCTCCTCTAGCGCCTCCCTGATCATCTTCCGGCGCTCTTTCTCCCTTCCTTCCAGTGTCAGCGGGTTCATGGCCATTTCAAACTCCTCGCTATCTGAAGTTCGCCGACAAGTCCCTCGGTCTTCGGATATAACCCGGCAGTTCCGCACTCAGTCGGCTGTGCAACTGCTCCAGGACCACCAGCGTCAGGCTAACCAGGTTTTCCCTCTCCTCTTTCGGTAGGTCCCTCAGAAGGTCGTGTCTGTCCGGTCCCTCCAGTATCTCCATCGCCCTCCTCGGACTGAACTGCCACAGGAAGCTTTCCAGGTTTTCGCGGAGTCCCGGTTGGTTGGTTTCGAGGTTCCCGCTCTCTAGTCCCCACATCGCCAACTGCAGGCAATAGAGGCTTCGCGGGCTCGGGGATTCCCCCGCTTTCTTCAGGAGCTTCTTCGCCAGAAAGTTGAGCGGAGACAGGTTCTCTTTGACGGGTTCGGTCATCTCAAGGCCGTTTCAATGGTATTATAGCACATCCTCGGAAGGTGATCCATTTTGGCGATGCTGGTGGTTTTCGAGAGCCGAGAGGAAGGTGTCTGGAAGCCGTTCTGCAATAATCACCAGCCGATCGAAGGTGCCTTCTAAAGCTCAGTCATAATGGAGACCAGAGACGAATGAATTGAAGGTGTCTAAACGCCATCCGGAACTGCATTTATCTTGTAATCTTAGCGATTCTGTAATAAACGAAAATCCCTATGTTTTGATAATCTTGGAGATAAACGATGCCTCTTCTACATTGGCTCACGCGTGACGAAGACATTCACAGGAGTGCCCAAGCGCCTTACCGTCTTCTAGCCCGAGTTTACCGCCATTTGTAATCAAAACATCTTCCCAGATCTTCCCGTTGACCACGTGGACAACTTAACGGCTTGATTATATGTCGCTTTACCAACTGACCCACTCCCTCGTGATAGGCTTCCGCGACGTTAAGATGTATGACCTACAGATAATCGCCACTCGATTCCAGCATGGACTCGCGCCAGGATGCATTGCTGATATGGCTTGTCGCGCCGACGTCACATAGTTCTTGACAAGACGAATCGCATATTGTATGACCTGCAACATGGCCAGCATCACTAAGAAGATGATCCGTGGCAAGCCCTATTATTACGCGCGAGAGTGCAAGCGGATCAACGGCAGGCCCAAAATCGTTTGGCAGCAGTACCTTGGGCGCCCGGAGGACATCATCAAAGCCGTCATAGAGCCGTCCCCGCGGGCCGAAGCCGTTTCCAAACCCAAAGAGGCAATCGTGGTTGATTTCGGCGCCGTGGCTGCTTTGTATGACCTGTCCCAACGGCTTCGCCTCACTGAGCACATCGATCGCCATGTCCCCAAGCAGGGACCGGGGCCCACTGTGGGCGACTACCTCCTGGCGGCTATTCTGAATCGATGCGTGGCGCCCTGCAGCAAAGCGGGCATCGGCACATGGTATCAGGGCACAGTGTTGCGCCGCCTCATGAACGTGGACAGCCGTCAGTTGTCCAGCCAACGATTCTGGGAAAACATGGACCGGGTCTCCGGCTATGCCATGCAAGCCATTGAGCGAGACGTCACAATCCAGATGGTCCGCGACTTTGGGATCGACTTGAAGCGAGTTCTGTTCGACGGGACCAATTTCTTCACCTTCATTGATACGTTCAATGAGCGTTCCACCCTTGCACAGCGGGGCAAGGGCAAAGAGGGCCGCAAGGCGCTGCGGATTGTTGGCTTGGCCTTGCTGGTTTCGGCCGACTTTCATGTCCCACTCTTTCACCGCACCTATCCGGGCAATCAGGTCGATGCCCCGATCTTTTCCAGTTTGACTTCCGAACTTGTCACCCGCTACCGAGAGATCAATACCGAGGCTGAGCACGTCACCATCGTCTTCGACAAAGGGAACAACTCCCAGGACAACTTGGCTGCCATTGAGGAGAGTCCCTACCATTTCATCGGTTCGCTGGTGCCAACTCACCATCCGGATCTGCTGGCGATCCCGGCCAAAATGTTCCGGCCTCTTGATGAAGAGGGACTGGCAGGGGTCACGGTCTACCGGTGTCAAAAGGAAGTGTTTAAGGTGAAACGCACCGTGTTGGTCGCATACAATGAAAACCTCTTTGTCGCCCAATCCAAGACTCTCTTGCGGGAAATTGCCAAGCGCCAACAGCTCCTCCGAGAACTTCAGCATCAACTTCGTCGGCACAGGGAAGGGAAGATTCAGGGAGGCAGTCCGCCAACGATGCAAGGGACTACAAAAAAGGTGCAGGGCTGGCTCAAGGCCCGTCACATGAAAGACCTCTTCCAGGTGGAGATTCATGAATCCGAGGGACTTCCAAGCTTGACTTACCGATTCGACAATCAAGCCTGGAATCGCCTGCAAAAAACTCTGCTGGGCAAGACGATCCTCTTTACGGACAATGATCAGTGGACTGATGTAGAGATCATACGAGGATATCGAAGCCAGCATCATGTAGAAACCGCCTTCCGTCGCATGAAGGACTGCCATCACATTTCTTTGCGTCCCCAGTATCATTGGACAGACCAGAAAATCGAAGTGCACGTCTTTTGCTGCGTCCTCGCTCTTATGCTTTGCAGTCTTCTTCGCCGTGAGTTGCACCAAAAGGGAATTGATCGCTCTATCCCCGATCTACTCGATGAATTGGGGAAGATCCGCGAAGTGGGTGTGGTGTACCCTCCGCTCGGAAAAAAGAAATCCCCAACCATCCAAATGACACTCTCGCAAATGTCCGACGATCAGCGTGCCCTTTATAATGCGCTCGATCTATCGAAATACAACTGATACAGTCATCGCAGGTCATACGGAAATGATACAATTTAATTCATTATTACAATTATTTGTCGCAAAAGGGCGGTAAACTCGGGCTAGACTCTCACTCGCAAAGCTTGAACGCCATCTTTATGCCGCAGCCGACATCCTTCGCCGAGAGGGGATGGATGCCGCCACCTACAAGGACTTCATTTTCGGGATGCTCTTCCTGAAACGATGCTCCGACGTCTTTGAACCTGAGCGCAACGCAATTATTGAGCGGAAGGTCAGCCAGGGGATACCCATGGCTGAAGCGTCTGCCAGATATGGTGAGAATCCCGATTTCTTCGACACGTTCTTCGTTCCGGAAAATGCCCGCTGGAGTTACCTGACCGCCCACCTCAATGATGCTTCAGAACCTTATGGGAGCGTGCTCGACAAGGCCCTCGTCGGCCTCGGAGAGGCCAACGAATCGCTCCAGCACGTGCTTGACCACATCAGCTTCATGCGCACACAGGGAAACAAGCGCACCGTTTCCGATGAGGCATGCAAAGACCTGGTGCGCCACTTCTCCCGATACAGACTCCGAAACGAGGACTTCCAGTTTACCGACCTGCTCGGTTCTGCCTACGAGTTCCTGATCAACATGTTTGCCGAATCCGCGGGCAAGAAGGGCGGCGATTTTTACACCCCCCGCGACGTGATCAGGCTCATGGTCCGCATGCTCAATCCCACGCCCGGCATGACCATCTACGACCCTTGCTGCGGCTCGGGCGGCATGCTCATCATCAGCCGGGAGTATATCGAACAGTCGGGCGGAGACCCCACCAATCTGCGGCTCTGCGGCCAGGTAAACGACGCCTCGGCCTGGTCGATCTGCAAGCTGAACACCCTGCTTCACGGGGTCCGGGGCGCGGATATCCGGTTGGAGGACACGCTCCTCCACCCCATGCACCGGGAGAGGGGCGAACTGGAGCGTTTCGACCGGGTCATTGCCAACCCGCCGTTCAGCCAGAACTATACGAAGAGCAACATGGAGTATCCCGAGCGGTTCCGCTGGGGATGGTGCCCGACCAGCGGCAAGAAGGGCGACCTCATGTTCGCCCAGCACATGCTGGCCGTCTGCAAACCCCGCGGCATGATGGCCACGGTCATGCCCCACGGCGTGCTCTTCAGGGGAGGCGCGGAAAAGGAGATCCGAAAGAAGATCCTAGAGCAAGACCTGATCGAGGCCGTCATCGGGCTGCCGCCCAATCTCTTCTACGGCGCAGGCATCCCGGCCTGCGTCCTCGTCATGCGGCCCAATCTCACAGGGGAATCCCCCAATCCCAACAAGCTCGATGCCCGCCGCGGCCGGATCCTCTTCATCAACGCCGATGCCGAGTATCACTCTGGCCGAGCGCAGAACTATCTCCGGCCCGAGCACATTGAGAAGATAGCATCCACCTTTGAGCGGTATGAGGACGTGCCGAATTACGCCCGCCGGGTTTACCTGGAAGAGATCGCCGATCCGGCCAATGATTTCAACCTCAACATCCGGCGTTACGTGGATAACTCTCCGCCGCCTGAGCCGCATGATGTGCGGGCCCATCTCCTGGGCGGGGTTCCCAATGCGGAAATCGAGGCCCGCCGCCCGCTTTTCGACGCACTCGGTTTCGATCCGGCCAATGTCTTCACACCCCGGAAGGCCGACCCATGCTACCAGGATTTCTCCGCCGCCCTTTCGGACCGCACGGCCATCCGGACACTTGTGGAGAATGACACCAGCATAACGAACCGATTCCAGGCGGTGGGCAATGCCCTTGCCGCGTGGTGGGAGAGTCATGCCCCGCACCTGGCCGACTTGCCCGAGCGCCGCAACCTCAACGCAGTCCGCTCCCAGTTTCTCAATTCATTTATTCAGGCCCTCATGCCGCTAGGCGTGCTCGACCGCTTCAAGCTCGCGGGCGTGATCGCTTCGTGGTGGACCGAGACCCTTCCAGACTTCAAGACTCTCATCGAGAACAGCTTCTGCGGCGTGGTCGACGGCTGGATCGATGCCATCGCCGATGCCGTGGAGGATGAGGACGGTGTCGGCCCGGCCTTCGACCCTTTTAGCCATAAGCTCGTCCTTCGTACCATGGCCGACTATCTCCTGCAGATTGCGGATGCCAAGGCTGAAATCGCCCGGCTAAAAGGCGAGAAGGAGGCATTCGAGCAGAGCAACCCCCCGGATGAGGCGGATGAGGAGGAACTGGCCATCTGGAACTATGCGAAAGACCTTGAACGGCAGATCAAGGAAGTGAAGGCCGAGCACAAGGAAGCCCTGAGAGAATTGGCAAAGCTTGAAAAGGCCGCCGCAAAGAACCGCTCTTCTAGGAAGGTCCCACCTCCACGGGCGGGAGGGGGTAAGGGGGTGGGGAATGACGCTCTGAAAGCTGCCCGGGCCGCCCTGAAACCCGTGCTCGACCAATTGGCTGTCCTGGAGGCCGCACTCGCTCCCTATGAGCGGATCAAGATGGACCTCGCCGCCGCCCGCGCCCAATACCGCGAACTGATCAATGCCTTTGTGGATGAACTGAAGAGTCGTTGTACTTCAATGAGCGATGACGAGAAGCAGGCCCTTGTCCTTGAGCTCTTTGCGCAGGATGTGAAGGCCAGCCTCAATGCTGCCGTGAGTGACAATAGGCAGGAGTTGGTGAAGTTCGTTGAGAACTTATGGGAGAAGTACCGTGAAACCTTAAAGGATTTGCGAAGCGACCGGGCTGCTCTTGAGGGGCACCTCAACAGGATTCTTGAGGTGATGGGTTATGGATAGTCCGAAGACCAATTGGTCCGAAGAGCCCCTCGGAGATGTCTTTGATGTCGGGCGATCTCTGGTGACGCCTGGCGCCTACCCATCGCAGGAGTTTGTCCATTACAGTATTCCGGCCTGGGATGAATGGCACGCCCCCCTTCATGAGCTCGGAGTATCCATCGGTAGCTCCAAGACATTGATCAAACAGCCAACAGTACTTGTCTCGAAACTGAATCCACGAATTTGTCGGGTCATTCTAGTAGAAGAGCCTGTGGGACCGCCCCATTGCGCATCAACCGAATTCATTCCATACGTCGCAAAGAAGTCCGGTGTTTCACTTCGGTTCTATAAATGGTTTTTCCAAAGCCCCACGTTTCGAAAAATGCTTGAGCAGTCCGCTACCGGCTCCACAAACAGCCATGTGCGAGCTCACTCTGCTGACACTCTGAAGTGGAAGGTGCCTTGCCCAACACCCGAAGAACAGCAACGCGTGGCAGCCATACTGGACATGGTGGATGAAGCGATTGCGAAGACGGAAACGGTGATTGGCAAGCTTAAACAGGTACGCACCGGGTTGCTCCATGACCTGCTTACCCGCGGCCTCGACGAAAACGGCCAATTGCGCGACCCTGTCCTGCACCCGGAGCACTTTTGGGAATCGAAATTCGGCAGGATACCGGTTGACTGGACAATTCGGCCACTGAGCCAAATCGCATTTTGTCAATTTGGAAAAGCCTTCCCTTCCACGGAGTACCGGCAGGATGGCGTGCGTCTTCTTCGGCCCGGTAATCTTCCCCCTTCTGAATTTGTAAATTGGACCCCTGACAACACGACTTGCCTTCCTGAATCCTGGATCAACTCAGCGGGTGAATACCTCGTTGGCGGAGAAGAGCTTATCATGAATCTCACCGCCCAGTCGCTGGAGGACAACTTTCTGGGAAGAGTCTGCATGACAAGACCAGGGGAGCGTTGTCTTCTGAACCAACGGCTCGCCCGATTCCGCCCGTTGGATATCCATCTTCCTTTCTTGTTCTGGGAACTGCGGGGGCCGTTCTTTCGAATGCAGATTGATCGAAACCCCCAAGGGACGAAAGTGCAGCACATATATAACCGAGATCTTGAGGCAGTTCTGCTGCCAGTACCACAAGACCCAGACGAGCAAATCTCAATCGCCTCCATACTATTCGGTTGCGGTGACGACATTCAGCGCGAAGAAGACATAGGGGCGAAGCTCCGTCACGTGAA
>Ga0209270_1003186_pt1 | contig 14747 bp, 10 predicted proteins | sample MTBAKSrepl1MetaG_FD_187456 | JGI IMG/M metagenome (GOLD analysis project Ga0209270, IMG submission 187456) | Enrichment culture microbial communities from Arthur Kill intertidal strait, New Jersey, USA, that are MTBE-degrading - MTBE-AKS1... | ecosystem: Environmental > Aquatic > Marine >...
TATTTTCGTGAAATTTGCTTCGTCGCAGTGTTCCTGGAGCCGACTGCCGAGCCATTCCTCCGGAGTGTGGCCGGTTACTTTAAATATGGCTGGATTGACATAAGTGAACTCCAGGTCGAGGTTCATAGCCCAAATGACGTCAAGGGTGTTATCGGTCAGCAGGCGGTATTTCCGCTCGCTGGCCCGCAGGATATCCTCGGTCTCCCGCCGCGCCTGGACTTCATTTTCCAGTTCCAACATTTTCTGCTCAAGCTTTCTTACCAGCCGCTCGCTATAAAGCCTGAGGGCTTCCTCATCCTGGACCCGCGCTGGAGCCGGTGCGCTGCCCCGGCGACCGGCGGCGGCCATTACTTCGTTGACCGCGGCCATGAACACTTCCGGCTCGCAGGGTTTTTCAATAAATCGGTCCGCGCCGATTTTCAGGGCAAAGTCCCGGTCCTTGGGGCCGGTGTAGGTGGCGGTGCAAATGATAAACGGAACGGCCCGCAAACTTTCGTCGGCTTTGACTTTCCGACACAATTGAAAGCCATCCATCACCGGCATGAGGATATCGCTGATGATCAGGTCCACCCCGCCGGCCTTGAGTATTTCAAGAGCCTCGGCGCCGTTCGCGGCCGGCCGGACGTGGTGCCCATTTCCCTTGAGCAGACTTTCCAGCAGATACCGGTTCTCTTCACGGTCGTCGACGATCAGGATGTTCATGGCCGTTTCTCCTGGTTATCATCCTGGTCCTTCGGCAGGTATTGGATGATTTCGGCCACAAAAGTGTCCGGGTTGATGGGTTTTTCGATGTAACCGGTGGCGCCGGCGGCCAGAATCCGCTCCCGATCCCCGACCATGGCGTAAGAAGTGACAGCGATGATCGGAACCTCCACCAGTTCGGGATGTTTTTTGAGTTCCGCGGCCACGGCGTAGCCGTCCATTTCGGGTAGTTGGATGTCCAGCAATATTGTGCGCGGCTTGCAGTGCAGCGCCTTTTCGACGCCTTCCCGGCCGTTTCCCGCGCCGATGACCTTAAAACCATTCTTTTCCAGTAGAAACTTCATCATGTAAAAATTCTGCTCGTTGTCTTCGATGATCAATAATGTGTCACTCATGACAAATCTCCTGTCGGCATCTCGCGCGGGAAACGTATCGTGAAGGTGCTGCCTTGACTCCACCGGCTTTCAACCTCGATGCTCCCGCCCATCATATCCATCAGTTTCTTGCAAATGGAAAGTCCCAGGCCGGTGCCCTCGTGTTTGCGTGCCAGCCCGGTGTCGATCTGGTGAAACGGCTGAAAAAGACCTGGTATTTCTTCCGGCCGGATGCCGATGCCGGTGTCTGAAACCGACAAAAGATATTGATGCTTGTTGGTCCGGCAGGAAATTCGGACATGCCCTTTATCGGTAAATTTGACGGCATTATTGAGCAAATTGAGAATGATCTGCTCGAGGCGGCGCTGATCCAAGGTCACGGCGGTGACATCATCGGCGATCTCCAGTCGCAAATCAATTCCCTTTTTCTTGGCTAACGGCGAAACCAGTTCGACCGTTTTTTCGATGGAAGTCCGCAATTCGAAATAAGTATAGGAAAGGGATAATTGGCCGGCCTCGATTTTGGAGATATCCAGCACATCGTTGATCAGAGACAACAGGTGGCGGGAACTGTTTTGCACCATGGACATCTGCTTTTGTTGTTCTTCATTGAGAGGCCCGGCCAGTCCCTGAAGCAGGATGCCGGTAAACCCGATGATGGAGTTGAGCGGGGTGCGCAGTTCGTGGCTCATGGTGGCCAAAAAGGCGGACTTGAGGTGGTCGGCCGCCTGGGCTTTCTTCATGGCCGCGGCCAGTTCCTCGGTCCGGTGTTCAATCCGCGCTTCCATCTCCCGGTTGATCTGCTGCAATTCGCGGGTGCGGAAGTTGACTTGGCGTTTGAGCACGAAGCTGCCCACCAGGCTCATGAGCAGGGCGGTTCCCGCAACCAGCCCCACAATCTTGACCCAGGCCGGCAAGGCGAATTTGATCTTTTCGGAAGTCCACCGCTTCAAGGTCTGGTAGTAAATCGATTGGGGGTCTTTCTTTAAACGGATAAGGCGGGAGTCGATGGTGTTCAATAAATTAGCGTCACTATTCCGGGCGGCCGCGAAAAAGAGTTGGGTCGGATTGAAAATGATGGCCGTATCTTCAAGACCGTATTTCCCGGCGTGCATCGACCCATAGAAACGGTTGGTGACGGCCGCGTCGGCCTCACCCCCGGCCACCCGCTCAAAAATAGCTTGGTAATCCGGCAGGGCGATAATGGTGAGATCAAACCCGAAGCCTTTGGCGAGGTGCTCAAAGGCCGCCTGCTGCACCGAGCGATCCAGAACGACGACCCGTTTCCCGGCCAGGTCCACGATCGATCTGATCCCGCTGTTTTTGCGGGTATAGACCTGAAACCAGTCGGACAGCACCGGCTCCTTATGAAAGGCGAATATCTTTTCCCGTTCCGCCGTGTAGGCCACATCGGGCATGAGGTCGATTTCGCCTCGTTTCAGCCGGTCCAACCCTTCGCCCCAGGCGCCGGGAACGTATTGCAGATTCCATCCTTCGCTTTTGGCAATGTGTTCAATAATATCAATAAAGATGCCCGCCGGTCGGCCGGATTCGGAAATGAAGACCTTTGGCGCATTTTCGTAGACTCCGACCGTCAGGGTCTGGTCATCGGCCATAGCCTGCGGATGCCCGGCGCACATTAAAAACAAAAACAGGCCGGCCAGAGGCAACCCAAATCTGCGGCAAGGAAATGTGATTCTATCTTTTTTCATGGTCTCTTTTACTACCGGTTAATTGCTTTCCAGCCGGACCCGGCTCCGGCCCGCGGTTTTGTGCGGAAGATAACCCAAAGGCAGGTTCTTGGATTTTTTCGGCAATGGTTTGGCGTCACTAATTTTATAACTATAAAATAATCTTGAAAAATAAGTCAATACGAAAAAAGTGCCACGGAGTATTATTGGGGTTGCACCCCGGGGTTTTACAGGGTAACTTTATTAAGTAACGGGGAGATGCGGACTTCAGGACTTATCGGTGGTTTCAGGATAAAATGAAATAATTAAGGAAGAGTTCCAATGAAATTTTTTGGCCGTTTTTCCCGAAAAAGCCGACCAGCCAATTGGGCGGATACTACCCGGCTGGCCAAAAAAATCGGTCCCCGGCTCAATAAATTCGCCAATGAACTTTTCCGGACTTATATGAACGAATTGGTGAACCAACCCCGGATTTATGTGGTTCCTGGAATATGGGGCGCCAAAAAGGACGGAGTATTGACCCAGACGCAGAAGGAGATTCACGAACAAGTTAAACCCGTGCTCAAAGAGGTCCTGGCCGAGCTCGACCTGGACAGGCTGAATCCTGAGCAAAGTTATGCTGTTGAATACCTGGTTCGGGAACTTTTGGTCTACTGTCTGGTTTTTCTCCGAGAGATGGCCTTGAGAGGAGTCAAGGAAGAGACCGAAGCCGAGAGGAAGGCCGCCAAGGACCTGGAGCGCATGGAGACTGTCGGCGAAGCCTGAAAGAACGACCTTTTGTCGCCCCGTCTTGAACCGGGCCGGCGGAGATGTTCATTGGTCAAGGCCAAACCTGACGATATTGAGTCGATCTTAAAAGCGATTTCAAATTATCCGGTCCATTTTCCCCTGCGCTAAACAATAAATATAAGAAAATATTTAAAAATATACTCTGGTCCTGCCTTAAGTGCCGTTCAGGAAATTTTGAACTTGACTGTTTAGGCTCAAGTCTTGATAGTCTTTAATTATAGCCCCGCCTCGGATCAAAAATGGAGAGTTAACACCATTGTTCCGGAGGAGTGTCCATGAATGGTCAGGATCAATATAGGGTGGAAGATTCCCATTTAATTTTACACCGAACACCGCGGGCGGAAATCGAACAAGGAATCACCGTAATCACCAGAGGGGAAGGCGTCTACGTCTTTGATCAACAAGGCCAGAAATATCTGGATATGGTCGCAGGGATCACCCGGCCGGTTCACGTCGGTTACGGCCGAAAGGAGATTGCCCAGGCGGTTTATGATCAAATCTGCCGGCTCCATTACTTCAGCCCCATGCAGTTCGCCACCGTCCCGGCCTTGGAACTGGCGCAGGTCCTGGCCGGGATCACCCCGGACCGGATCAACCGGTTCCTGTTTGTTTGCGACGGTTCCGAAGCCGTGGAAGCGGCGATCAAACTGTCCAGACATTATCATGAATACCGCGGGGAAAAAAAGCGTTACAAGGTGATTGCCCGGCGGGGCGCTTATCACGGCGTGACCGGCGGGGCCCTCAGGGTCTTGGGCACGGTTCTGCCGATGCGGCAGATCATGGAACCCCTGGCCCCGGGGACTATTTTCGTCGAGTCGCCTTACTGCTATCGCTGTCCCTTTCACTTGAGTTATCCGGACTGCGATCTGACCTGTGCCCGGGACGTGGCCCGGATTATCGAGTTCGAAGACCCGGAACAGATTTCCGCCTTCATCGGGGAGCCCATCCAGCAAGGCTTCGGCGCTTGGTCGCCGCCTCCCGAATATTGGCCGATCATCCGGGAGATTTGCCATCGTTACGGAATTTTGCTGATAATCGACGAGGTGATTTGCGGATTCGGACGAACCGGGAAATGGTTCGGCCTCGAGCATTTCGACTTTCAACCCGACCTGATCACCATGGCCAAGGGCATCTCCAGCGGGTACGTGCCGTTAGGGGCGGTGGGCTGCACGGATGAAGTTCTGGCCCCCATCGACACTTTTCAGCACCTGCACACTTACGGCAACCACCCCGTGGCCTGCGCCGCGGCTTTGAAAAATATCGAGATCCTTGAAGAAGAAAAACTGATTGCCCAATCCGAAACACTCGGCCGGTATTTTCTGGAATCATTAAAAATCCTGGAGTCCCATGCCATAGTCGGGGAAGTCAGGGGCCGGGGCCTCTGGACGGCATTAGATTTTACTTCGGATAAAAAGACCAGGGCGCCTTTCCCCCTGGCCCGACTGCTCAGGATGATCCGGCGGGCCAAGGAAAAAGGCCTGATCATCAAAAGCATGGGCCAGGCCCTGGAATTTGCCCCGCCGCTGGTCATTCAACCGGCCGAAATCGACCAGACGGTCAAAATAATGGACGAATGCCTGGCCGAAGAAGTGAAGGCCGGAGCCTGAAAAAAGATAGGGCGAAAAATATTTCCGGTAACTTCATCCCACACGACACGGAGGAAATATGGAGGAGAGGATCAAGCGGCTCGAAGTGCCCGTAGATAAGTTGCGCTGGACCTGTGACCCGGAAGCCCTGGGCCTGGAGGGGACGGCCGAATTGCCTGAACTCAAGGAAGAAGTGATCGCCCAGACCAGAGCGGTGTCCTCGCTTAAGTTCGGCATGAGGATGGGCGGGAACGATTACAATATTTTCGTGGCCGGCGAACCCCGGACCGGATTGACCTATCTGACCCGGACCTTCCTCCAGGAAGCGGCCCGGTCCGAGCCCAGCCCGCCCGACTGGTGTTACGTCCATAATTTCCGGGAGCCTGACCAGCCTCGGGCTATCAGCCTGCCTAAAGGCCAAGGCCAGGAATTGGCCAAGGAGATGGATGAACTGCTCGATGACCTCAAAGCCAAAATCCCGGAAATCTTTGAAAGCGACGATTATCGTCACCGGCGGGAAGACATTGTCAAAAAATTCACCCATGAACGGAACAACATCCTGAGCGAATTGGAAAACATAGTCAAGGAGAGCGGCTTTATTCTAAACGTCAGTCAGGCCGGCATGATGATCGTCCCGGCTCAGAATGGGCAGCCCATGACCGAGGAAGCCCTCGAGGGTCTGAGTGATGAAGACAAGGACAAACTAAAACGGCTGAGTGAAGACCTTCATGAACAAATGAACCAATCAGTTCAGAAAATTAAGTCATTCGAGAAAAAACTTAAAGAAAAGCTTAAAGATTTGGACCGAAGGGTCGCCTTGCATGCCGTGGGCTACCTTATTGACGATCTTCAAGAAAAATACGCCGAACATCCCTCGGTCCTGTCTTATCTCAAGGAGGTCAAAACCGACGTTATCAAGAGCTTGGATGATTTCAAACCCAAAGAGACCCCGCAAACGCCCTTTTTCATGCCTCAGCCGGAGTCCGATTTCACCAGATACAAGGTCAACGTCCTGATTGACAACTCCAAGTTGGAAGGGGCCCCGGTGGTTTACGAAGTCAACCCGACCTACGCCAATCTGTTCGGCGTCATGGATCGCCGGGCCAGCTTTGGGGCCTTGTTTACGGATTTTACCATGATCCGGGGCGGTTCTCTTCACCGGGCCAACGGGGGCTATTTGGTCATCCAGGCCCTGGACTTGCTCCAGTGGCTAATTTCATGGGAGGCCCTTAAAAGAGCCCTGAAAAATCGCAAGATCACCATTGAAGACCCCGCGGAGATGCTGGGCTTCATCACCACCAAGGGGATAAAGCCCGAACCGATTCCTTTAAAGGTTAAAATTATTCTTATCGGGGAGCCCTATATCTATCATTTGCTTTATCTGCGGGATGAGCAGTTCAAGAAACTCTTCAAGGTCAAGGCCCACTTGGACGATTTGGTGGAGCGGGACCGGGAGGAGATGCTCAAGTACGCGGCCTTTGCCGCTCGGGCGGTCAGGGAAGAAGGGCTGCGGCATGTGGACAAGACCGGTCTGGCCCGCCTCTTGGAATACGGGGTCGAGGTGGCCGGCCGGCAGAAAAAACTGACTCTGAAGATGGCCTTGCTCAGGGATATTCTCCGGGAAGCCGATTTCTGGGCCGAGGAGGAATCTTCCGCTTTGATCACGCGGGAGCACCTGGAAAAGGCCATCAGGCATAAGAAGTTCAGGTCCAGCCTGCCGGAAGAAAAGGTCCAGGAATTCATCCTGGACGGTTACGTCAACGTGGACACCGTCGGGACCAAGGTGGGTCAAGTCAATGGCCTGTCCGTCTATGATCTGGGCGACTACTCTTTCGGCCGCCCCTCTCGGATCACGGCCTCGATTTCCCTGGGCCGCCAGGGCGTGGTGGCCATCGACCGGGAATCCAAGCTTTCCGGAAACATTCATACCAAGGGCGTCCTGATCATGGAGGGTTATTTGAAGGGACGTTACGCCATTGACCGTCCTTTATCCCTGTCGGCCAGCCTGGTGTTCGAACAGAGTTACGGCATGGTCGACGGCGATTCCGCTTCGGCCGCCGAACTTTTCGCCCTCCTTTCCCGCCTGGCCGACGTGCCCCTCAAGCAAAACCTGGCCGCGACCGGCGCCGTCAGCCAGCAAGGCGAAGTCCAGCCGGTGGGCGGAGTCAATCAAAAAATAGAAGGATTTTTCGATCTGTGCCAGGCCCGCGGGTTGAACGGCGATCAGGGCGTGATAATACCTCGAGGCAATCTCCCGGACCTTATGCTCAAAACCGAAGTGGTCGAGGCGATCAAAGCGGGCCGGTTTCATTTGTACGCGGTCAGTCACGTCGATCAGGCCCTGGAAATCCTGACCGGCCGGCCTGCGGGCGAGCGGGGTGAAGACGGGACCTTCCCCGAGGGCACCTTCAACCGCCTGGTGGATCAAAAACTTCAGGATTTTCTGGAAAAAGCGCGTAAGTTCATGAAGGAGGGCGAGGAAGGACCCCGGGCGTCCGCCGAAGACCCCCGGGGAGGTGATGCCTGCGGAGGCTGAAACGGGCGGGCTTACCCGGCGGCCAGTCCGGCCATTTGGGACGGCGGAAGCTGTTTATTCCCCCGGTAGAAAGATTTGGGCCTGGGTCAATTCCTGGTCAATGGCGGGCAGAATTTGCTCCAGGAAAGCCGGGGTCAGGTGCAGAGATGCCCAGGCCTGGCGATCGATGGGGGGAAGCAGTTCCTGACCGTCGCTGCCTATTTCCATGGCTTGGGCCAAAATGTCCCCGATATGGACCAAACAGACCAAAGTATAATGATCACGGTTACGGGCGGGCGCATGGTGGAAATTAATCGCCGCCGTAAGATTCAAGGGCAGGTTCCACTCGTCGGCCAACCATCCGCCGATCTCAGCATGACTGGCTCCCAAATATTTTTTCTCGGCCTCGTGGAGTAGAAGTCCGTCACTGCCGGCCCTCTTGAGGACTTCCCCATATTCTTCATGCATGAAGGCATCCAGGAAAACCTTGCCGATATCATGAAGTAAACCGGCCAAAAAGGCCTCCTCACCGTCGGCCGTCTCGGTTTTCTGAGCGATGATTTTGGAAGCCGCCCCGCAGCCGACCGCGTGCAGCCAAAAGGCCTCCCGGTTCAAGGAAGTCTTGCGGTATTGCCGGTCCATCTCTTCAAAAATGGTGGTGATCATGACCAGGTTCCGAATGGACCGGTACCCGAGAATAGTCACGGCCTGGTCCAGGGCGTCTATCCGCCGGGGAAACCCGAAATAAACCGAATTAACCACTTTTAAAAGTTTCGAGGTGATCGACTGGTCGAGTCGCAGGGCCTCGGTCAGATTTTTGGCCGAGGAACGGGGATCGTCAAGAATCTTCATGATCCGACTCAAGAATGAAGAAATGGAAGGAAGAGTCTCGATATTTTTAATGAGTTTATTAAAATCTGCTTTGGTCATGTCAGTGGTTTGGAATTCTGAGTCTGAGCAAGAGGTGTTTCTCGACCACGTTTTTTAGAACCATCATGATTTCATCGTCTTGATGGGGGCGGAATCGTTCTTCCAGGCGGGCTTTGAGTTCAGCCGCTTGACGAGCCCCGGACTTCGGTGAATTTTTTTGAGGCGGTTTCATGTTTTTCTTATCGTCCATGGCGGGTTGACCGTTCCTCTTGAACAATTCGGGCGAACCTTCTCCTTAAGTGGAGGGAAAGAGTCAAACCTTTTAGTTTTTTTGAAGGTGCGGCCAAAACATCGGTCAAAAGCTCAAAATCTTCGGGACTAGGCCGAATTTTTCGTCTGCCTGAAGTAATTTCACCCCTGAGGGCGGTTCGGAACAGGGCCTCGATCACTTCAACGCGGTGCAAGTGGTCGGTTTCTGGAAGCATGCTGGCCAGGGCCGCGGCCAATGAGGGTTTCTTCTTTGGCCGGGCCAGATAAGATGAATCGAAATCGTCGGCGACCGATATGATTTCCTGGGCAAGCTCTTGCTTCGGTTCTTGAAGGGGCTGGATTGAACCGTCAAGGAAGTTGGAGGGGTCAAGGTGACGGAGCAACCACTCGGACAACACCCTTGCTCCGGCCTTGATGGTCCCGCCCGAAGGTCCCAAGTCCTTATCATGCTCCAGTTTCTTAAGGGCGTGAAGAAGAGCGGCCCGCCGGATAAAGGCGATTTCGTCTTGATTCAAGTCCAAGGTTGCGGCCAGGCGGGCGACCAGTTCGAGCATTCTTTCCGCCCGACCCTTAGTCCCGGGGCCGGCTTGGTTTTCCAGAACGCGGACCACATTATAAATAAGTTTGATGCCTTCTCCTTGCAGGTCCGCAAGCATGATCATATTTTGGAGGACCGAGGCCAGCAGGCCGGCGGTAACCTGGGCCAGTTCCACATCGTCCTTGGAAAAAGGGGAATGATCCAGTTTGTCGGCTACGTTCATAATGCCGATGATTCGGCCTCCGCCAAACAGGGGAATACCCAAGTAACTGGAGGTGGAAAAACGTTTTTTCGATTCGGTCCCCAGAACCTTCCTGACATCTTCAAGGACCAGGGGCGTGGAACCTTTGGTTTTTAAGGCGCCGGCAATGACCCGGTTCATGATTTTGCTGTCTTTCAACTTAACTTGCCGGGACGGTTCCCGGCCGGGTTTGGCGCTGGCCGAGGCACAGGCGATCAGGTCAAGGGTTCTCTTTTTTTCTTTAAAAGAATAGATGGATATTTCGGCCGCCTGAAGAACGCCGGTCAAGTTCTTCAAGGCTTGTTCGGCGGCGCTGGTTCGCGCGCCCGCCGACCCCGCGTTGGATAAGTGCATGACCGTTTCATGGATCAGGGCCAGACGGCTGCTTTTATCTTGGTACATTTGAGAAAGGTTCAGGTTTTCCATGACCAGGCCGGTGTGAAGGAGGAACATGGCCAGGCCGTCACAATCATCTTCCGATATTTGTGATTTGCCGACAATGACCAATTCCTTGATTTTACCGGCTTGGGAAATCCGGGTTACGGCCGCTTGTCCGCGGCCAAGACCCAGGGCCTTGATAATTTTTTTGTCCCGACCTTTCAGGTTTTTCGTGACGGAAAAGATTATTATCGGCTCGGGGCCTTCGACCCTGTTCCGGATTAAAGCCTGAATGAGGGGATTTTTTGCGTCGAGCCCCTTCAAGGAAACGATCTCGGGGGCGTTTTCTCCCCGCAGGCTGCCGTCCACCCCGGAGTGCAAAACTTGACCGTCAGCGTCATATTTATAAATCAGAACGCGATCAAAGCCGATTTGGACCAGGCAGCGGGCTAAAAGTTTACGGTTTTCTGTCTGAAAATCATCAAATTTCAGGGCATTTTGCTGCAAGGCCATGTTCATGAGCGACAGAACGGTCAGCTCGTTCACTTTCTTTTCCAAAGCCGTTTTGGAAGCCTCGACCTCGTGAAACAGCTTGGCGTTGACAATACCCAGAGCGGCCTGGTTGGCCAATTCCTGGAAAAAAGCGAGATCGGCCGGGACGGTCCCGATATTGATGATGCCGACTACCTCTTGGCCGCGGCTGGGGGAATCCAGGATGATCGGGTAGGAGGTCAAACCCTTGCGGCCTTCTTGTTCCGGGATTACTTGAATGGTCCGTTTCTCCAAGGCCAGCCGGGCCACCCGTTCGAATTCTTCCCGATTGTCATCGGTCAAGTTCAGTTCGGCGGCCGGAACCAGACCCCGGTTTTTATCCATGAGCACAACCGAACACGGCGGCTCCCACCCGTCTTGACGCAAGGCCGCCGCTATTTCCTTGAGCAAAAAAGAAAGAATTTCATCGAGATCGAGCATACCGCGCAGAGTGTCATTCACTCGACGCAGGACGGCTCTTTTTTCGGACTGGGTTAATCTTTCTCCGCGGCCCAGGGGCGTTTCCCCGGCGGCCCCTCCGACCACCACGCGGTTTTTGCCGATCTGCTTGGCCCGGTATAAAGCCTTGTCGGTGAAACGAATCAAGTCCTGAGGCGAATCAATGCCCGGGTCGGGACAACCGCTCAGCCCCAGGCTGGCGGTGATACTTATTTCCGGTCTTATTTCCCGGAAATGGGGGGAATTTTCCACCGCGCTTTTTAAACGTTGAGCCACGCCGATAGCATTTTTGATGTCGGTTTGGGGTAGAATCACCACGAACTCTTCTCCGCCGTATCTGGCCGGTATGTCGACTTCACGAATGGATTCCCTGATTATATCGGCCAAGGCCATCAGGACCTGGTCGCCGACCTGGTGGCCATAGGTGTCGTTGACCAACTTAAAATCGTCCAGGTCCAGCATGATCAGGCTCAGGGGATTGTTGAAACGCCGGGACCGCTGGAATTCCTCGTTCAGACATTTTTGAAAATGGCGATGGTTGAACAGCTCGGTCAGGCCGTCAGTCAGAGAAAGTTTTTCCAGGTTGACGTTGGTGGCTCTAAGTTCATTTTCCAGGCGCTTGCGTTCGTCGACATCTTTAATGATCAGGATAAGGCCGTCCGCCGAATCTTTTCGGCTGAGGATCGAGGCGGAAATGTCGGCCACCAGCTTGCGGCCCGAATGTCTGACCATTTCCACTTCAAAATGTTTCAGCCGTGATTCAACTTGGAGTCGCTCCAAAAGGCGATTGAGGTCGCTCACGCCTGCGGAAAACAAGTCGCCTATTGATTGGCCCAGGATATTTTCGGCCTTGATCTCGAACATCTCTTCAGCCCCGCGACTGAAGAAGTCGATGCGGTGGGTGTGGTCCAGGGTTATGATCCCGTCAACCGAACTTTCAATCAGATTTTCTAAATATTCCTTGGTGCTCTCTATTTCGTCCTGACGGGACTGAAGTTCGTTGTACAAGGCTTCGGCTTCTTCATTTTTTTGCTGAAGAAGTTGATTCTTTCGTTCAAGCTCCTCGGTGGCCTTTTGAACTTCCATCTCCAGGCGCTGCCGAAAAGCCCGCTCGTTCAGTTGGAGCTTGCGCTCTTTTAAGGCCCCGGCCACAATTTCCAGCAGATCGCCCATTTTGAAGGGCTTGGTCAGGTAATAGTTGATCTTGCCTCGAGTAAAAGCGTCAATGACCGTTTCCCTGGTCCCGACCCCGGTTATAAGGATGGCGGCCAGATGGGGGTCTTTCTGTTTCAACTGATTGATCAGTTCGATCCCGTTGAGGCCGGGCATGTTCCAATCGGTTATGACCACGTCCGCCCCCCACTGGGCAAAACGTTCCAGGGCCTCGTTACCGGAGCCCACGGTTTCAACCGCGTACCCTACCCTGGTCAGGGCGGAATAAAGCACCTCTCTGATATTGGGGTCGTCATCGACCACCAAGGCCCGGTCGGGCCGACCGTTTATGGTCTCGACCGAGCCGGCAGGGAGATGATGACCGATATCATTATCAAGAGATGAAGAGGTCATGGGACCCTTTATGGGGGAACGGCCTGGAAAGGCTTCCAAAATAGTAATGAAGCTTGATCCGTAGGCCGATGACCCAAAATATTTTGTCTTTAAACAAGGTTAAAACCGCCAAATACCCACACCCATCCCCGCCGGGTTCCTGGTTCGACTTAACCCTATCCCGGGGGCCGTTTCAATTCGTTATCCGGCTGTAGAGTAAGCCCCTTGACTTCCCCCTGGCCAAGTCCTTCACTTGATGCCGAGTAATTTTTTGATCCGGGGCCAGGCTTGTTTGCGGGCCTGTTCGTATTTTTCCACGTCGGCCCGGTCATTGGAAGACACGAAAGCGGCCAAGGATTCCGCTTCGACTTTCAACAAATCATAGACTTCGATCATGGAGTCGAGATAATTCTTATCGCTGTCGACAATATTGGTTGCCCGGATCGTTTGCAGGGTTTTGACCAGCTTTTGCAGCATGCCGACGGTTTCTTCCATCATCACTTTGACTTGGCTGGCCGTATAAATATCTTTACTATAGGCGTCAGCCGTGACCCCGATGTAAGCGTAAGTCATGTACATGTAACTGCCGCCGAATCCGCCGATGGCTTCCAAATAAACGTTGTCTTCCGGCGCGCCCGCGGCCGGAATCGGACCCCACAACGCCAAAAACAAGACCAAACAAGGAATCAACCGTCTTAGAGCGCGCATATTCAGCTCCTTGTTTCAAAATATGACTCAAATCAGGTTTTTTCAATTTAGCCCAGCTTTTTTCTTTTTTCAAACAAAAGTTGACGTGGCCGGTTCTCGGTCCAATCATAAAAATGCTTATCGCGATTAAGGAGCCGCGCTCCTTTTTCCGTAATCAAGACCATTTCTTCCAGCCTGACGCCGCCCCGTCCTTCCAAATATATTCCCGGTTCAACCGTTACCACCATGCCCGGCTCCAGGGGCGCGGGCCGAAACCTGGAAAGAGAGGGGGCTTCATGGGTGGCCAGACCCACGCCGTGGCCCAGGGCGTGGCCGAACTGGGGGCCGTATCCCCCAGCCTCGATGATCTCCCGGGCCAGGGCGTCGGCTTGGTCCGAATTCAGGCCGGGCCGGAGGCCTCGGATGGCTTCAACCTGGGCTCGGCGGACCAGGCGGTAAATCTCCCTGATCCAGGGCCTGACCCGGCCCAGAACAATGGTCCGGGACAGGTCCGCACAATAACCCTGATATTTGGCCCCGCAATCAATGACGATGGTTTCGCCGTCCTTGATTTTTCGGCGGCCGGGGACGGCGTGGGGCAGGGCGGCGTTGGGTCCGGAAGCGACGATGCTCGGAAAAGCCGGACCTTCGGCCCCCAGTTTCACCATGGTTTTTTCCAAAAACTCGGCCGTTTCCGATTCGGTCCGCCCCGACTGCATAAAAGCAAGGGTCTGCTGTAAGGATTTTTCCGTGATGCGCAAGGCCTGGGTGATAAGTCGGATTTCACCGGGGTCCTTGACCGCCCGCATTTTTTCGACCAGGCCGGGCGCGGCGATCATCTCGGTCTTCCGGCCGATTTCCTTGACCAGTAAGCGGTGAGCCTGGACGGTCAGGTGATTCTCTTCGAACCCCAACCGGCGAAGGCGGAACCGTTTGACCAGCCGGCCGACGTCTTGGGCTTGTCCTTGCCAGTAAACTTCAATCTCAAAATCGGCCGCCTCCTTTCGAGCCTGAACGGCGTAACGGAAATCAGTCAGGAGGAACTGCCGGCGTCGGGTAATCAGGAGACAGCCGGACGACTCATCCAACTGGGGGTCTTCAGCGGTGAAGCCGGACAGATAGCGTCGGTTCTCCGGGCGGGAGACCAACAAGGCCGGCAGATCGGTTTCAGACAACTCCTGCCGCAATTTTTTGAGACGATCATTATAAATAATTGTTTTCACCAGGTTTCACGAACTTTGACATCGTGGCGCTGCAAGTATTCCTTAAGCTCGCGGATAGTATATTCGCCGTAATGGGTGATCGAAGCGATCAGGGCGGCGTCCGCCTTGGCTTCGGTCAAGACGGCTTGCAGATGCTCGGGTCGGCCGGCCCCACCCGAGGCGATGACCGGGATGTTTACATTGGTCGAGATCAGCCGGGTCAGATTCAGTTCATAGCCCTCTTTGGTCCCGTCGGCGTCGATGGAATTAAGGCAGATTTCCCCGGCCCCGAGACGCTCTCCCTCCTTGGCCCACCACAGGGCGTCGATTCCGGTCGGCTTGCGGCCGCCGTCGATGACCATCTCGTAA
>Ga0209270_1003191_pt1 | contig 14726 bp, 11 predicted proteins | sample MTBAKSrepl1MetaG_FD_187456 | JGI IMG/M metagenome (GOLD analysis project Ga0209270, IMG submission 187456) | Enrichment culture microbial communities from Arthur Kill intertidal strait, New Jersey, USA, that are MTBE-degrading - MTBE-AKS1... | ecosystem: Environmental > Aquatic > Marine >...
ATCAATTATACGTTCATTTTATCAGGATAATCATCGACGTGAGGTAAAATGGCAGCAAAACAAAAACACGCTGAACAAATACCGTTATTCATATCACGGTCAAACATTTCTACAGAAATAAACAAAACAGGATCATGGCGGTTTGTACGTCCTAAATACCACGAAAAAACGGCGCCATGCAGTGCGGCCTGCCCTGCCGGCGAGGACATTGCCCGCATTGAAATGCTTTCCAACCAGGGGCGATACAGCGATGCATTGAAAACCATTCTTCTGGAAAACCCTTTTCCTTCGGTTTGCGGCCGCGTATGTTTTCATCCCTGTGAAACGGTCTGCAACCGTGCCGGCCTCGATGATCCGGTTGCCATACATGACTTAGAGCGTTTTATCGGTGATACCGCCGATGGGGATGAACTGAAACTTACTCCGAAAAAGCTTCCTGAAAATGGAAAAACCGTGTGTATTGTCGGTGCCGGTCCGTCAGGCCTGTCCGCCGGCTATTTTTTATCGCAGCTGGGATACGAGTGCGATATCTATGAGGCCCAATCTGAACCCGGTGGAATCTTGCGGTGGGGAATACCGGGATACCGGCTCCCGAACGCCGTCGTCGCCTCTGAAATCCGACGGATTATCAACTCCGGTGTAAAGATAATCTGTAATAGGCCGGTAACCCAAGATTTCCTTGAAAAAGCCAAAGCACGTTATCACGCCTTATTTATCGGGTGCGGCTACGGCAGATCTTTAAAAATGAATATACCCGGAGAAAATATGGCGCTTGACGGGCTCGAATTTCTCAACAGTCTTCGTGATGGTAAGGTCGAACCCATAAATGGAACTGCGGCGGTCATCGGCGGGGGAAATACCGCTATTGACGTTGCCCGATCCCTTGTCCGCCTGGGAGCAGCAGCGACACTGATATACCGAAGAAGGAAACAGGACATGCCGGCATTTAAAGCCGAAGTCGAAATGGCGGTCAAGGAAGGTGTAAAAATCAAGGAGCTGTTTTCCCCGATCCGGATAAAGGAAGACACCGGTGAATATGTTTTATCCTTACAGTTGATGAAAACCAGCGACATGAAAACAGACGGCGGCAGAGCACGCGTCATTCCGGACGGCAAGGCAATCCGGCACCTTCGGGTTCAGAAAATTTTCACAGCCATTGGTGCCGAACCGTCAGCTTCATGGCAATTTCCACAGGGGGAAAATACCGAAACCTTGCACCTTAGCCACTGTACGTTAACGGGAAACAATACGCCTTTACTTTACGGCGGTGATCTGACCAATCCGATAAAAAGCGTCACAGATGCCATCGCATCCGGAAAACAAGCGGCGATGGCCATTGATATTTTCTTTAATCAGGGAAGGCATGCCGTTGAAAACGGCTTGAGTTCCTGCCTTGTGGGGAAGGGGCCCGCCCTTTCCATGGAGCGTTATTTGGGAGGAAAGCGATCAGTCAGAGATTCTCATATCGTATCGTATGGTGACATTAATATCGATTATTTTTCAATGGCTGGCCGTGTGAAAGCAGCGCCAATCGAAGTCAACAATCGGATTCGTTCTTTCGACGAAATCGAAGCAACATTCACCATCAGCCAGGCCATGGAAGAGACCCGGCGCTGTTTTAACTGTGGAATCTGTAATGCTTGCGACAACTGCCGGATATTCTGTCCGGAGATTGCCGTGATTCTCCAGGATTCCGAAAGGCGGATCAACCTTGATTATTGCAAAGGATGCGGCATTTGCGTTTTCGAATGTCCACGCAATGCCATGGACCTGGAGGAGGAATCATGAAACAGGTTATAGAAGGAAGTCACGCAGTTTCTGAGGCTGTAAGGCTGGCAAAAGTACAGGTGATGTCCGCATATCCCATTACTCCACAGACCCATATCGTCGAGGCCTTATCGGAATATTGCGCCGACGGAACCATGAATGCCAAGTTTTTATGCGTAGAAAGCGAACATTCGGCCATGGCTGCCGTAATCGGAGCTTCGAGTGCCGGCGTTCGAACGTTTACGGCCACTTCCTCTCAGGGTCTGGCTCTGATGCACGAACTATTACACTGGGCTGCGGCAGCCCGTCTACCCATTGTCATGGCCGAAGTCAACCGGGCCCTGGCACCCGGGTGGAACATTTGGATGGACCAGACAGACAGCCTGGCCCAGCGGGATACCGGCTGGATCCAGCTCTACTGTGAAGACGGCCAGGAAGTTTTGGACACCACGCTCCAGGCGTATCGATTGGCTGAAGCGATCAATTTGCCGGTTATGGTGGTTATGGATGCCTTTTTCCTTTCTCACACCTTCGAACCTGTCGATGTGCCCGATCAGGAATTGGTGGATCGTTTTCTTCCGCCGTTCTCTCCTCGAATTGAGATCAATACGTCGGATCCTTTTGCCATCGGTCAAATGGCACCGCCAAACGTTTATATGGAGATGCGACACGATATTCAGAAGGCCATGGAACTGGTACCGGATATTTTTACCGGGGTCGAACAGGGATTCACGAAAATATTCAGTCGGACATACGGGCCGGTGGAAAAAGTCCTTTGCGATGATGCCGAGATTATTATGGTGGTTACCGGAACTGCAGCAAGTACATGCCGCGAAGTTATTTCCGATCTTCGCTCGAAAGATGAAAAGGTCGGAATGCTCAAGCTCAAAATGTTCAGACCGTTTCCCACGGATCTGATTCGAGAACATCTCGGTGGTGCCAAAAAAATCGCAGTGGTTGACAGGAATTTTTCGTTCGGTGCCAGCGGTATTTTTGCCCAGGAAATCAGGGCGGCTCTGTGCAACAACAACACACATCCTCCGGTGTTCGGCTATATTGCAGGACTCGGCGGCCGGGATGTAACGCCTGAAATCCTATCGGAAATTTACTGGAAAACAAAAAACAGCCCCATTTTAGAAAATGAAAGCGTTTGGGTGGGACTTTTGGATTGATGATTGATGAAATTTAACTGTTTAGATTTTCGAAACAAACCTGTTTTTATTAAGCACATCTGAAGCGGTTCATTTTGAAAGGCTAAACTCTTACGATTAAATTAAATTGGAGATGATGATAAGGATGACTCGACTCAACATTCCGGATGTGGATTACATGTATTCCGGGCATGTAGGATGTCCCGGGTGCGGCGCAACAATTGCCATGAGATTCGCATTAAAAGCCCTGGGGGATAAAACCATCGTCGTCATTCCGGCCTGCTGCTGGGGTGTGATTGCGGGGCCTTATCCCCAGTCATCGCTAAAAGTGCCGATACTCCAAACCGCCTTTGCTACCGCAGGCGCAACCGCCAGTGGTTTGAGGGCGGCGCTGGATATGAAGGGAGATTCCGAAACCACAGTCATGGCATGGGCCGGTGACGGCGGAACCTTTGATATCGGAATCCAGGCGCTGAGCGGAGCAGTGGAACGCAACGAAGATATTATTTATGTGTGTTATGACAACGAAGCCTACATGAATACCGGAGTACAGCGGAGTTCAGCCACCCCTTTCGGCACGCGCACCACGACAACACCGGGAAAGGGATGGAAAAAAACCCGAAAGAAAAACATGGTTGAAATACTTGCCGCCCACCGGATTCCGTATGCCGCCACAGCCAGCATCGCCTACCCGGAAGATATGATTCAAAAGTTTGAAAAAGCCCGGCGGATGAAAGGCGGGACAAGATTTCTCCATGTTTTTGCCACTTGCCCCACAGGTTGGAGAATTCCGTCTGAGATGTCCGTCAAAATTGCTCGACTTGCGGTTCAATCCAATGTATTCCCTTTGTATGAAGTCACAGGCGGTGTTGACTACACAATCAACATCAAAGGATATCGGCCGGCATCGGATTATTTAAAGGTTCAAGGCCGTTTTAAACACCTAACCGATGAAGATTTCGAACAAATCCAGAATATGGTGGACGAAGACTGGGGGGTGTTGCTGCTCAAAACGTCACGCTCGCAGAAAAGCTGAATTGTTGGAAATTGATCAATTTGACATCTTGCTCAACATTTTGATAAGGTCGTGATTATCGTATGAAAAGTGTGATGGAAAGGATTCCGAGAGGACCGGCATAGATGTATAAAGAATTCTTCGGCTTCAATGAAAGACCATTCAAGCTCGTGCCTGACCCTGCCTATCTCTTTCTGAGCAGAAGTCACGAAGAGGCGCTTGCCCATCTCACCTATGCCATCATTCAAGGAGATGGTTTCATCGCTATCACGGGCGAAGTCGGGACCGGCAAGACAACACTCTGCAGGGCATTTCTCGAACACTTGGACAATAACACAAAAACAGCTTACATTTTCAATCCGAATCTTAATTCCGTAGAACTCCTCAAAGCCATCAATGATGAATTCGGTATCAGTTCGGATGCAGATAGCACCAAAAACCTCATCGACATTCTGAATTCCTTCCTTATTGCGCAAAAAACCCAGGGAAAACATACAATTCTTCTCATCGATGAGGCCCAGAATCTGTCCAATGAGGTTCTGGAACAGTTGCGGTTGCTTTCCAATCTCGAAACCACCCGGGATAAGCTTTTACATATTATCCTGGTCGGACAACCGGAACTGAAAGAAAAACTCAATTCTTACGAACTCAGACAACTGGGGCAAAGAATATCTTTAAGTTGCCGCCTGATTCCGCTGAACCTTGAGGAAGTTCGAAAATATATTCAGCATCGCATCCATGTCGCCTCCGGAAAGCCTAAAATCCACTTCTCCAAGGATGCGTACCGGTCTGTTTATAAATATTCCAACGGAATCCCCCGGTTAATCAATATTGTCTGCGACCGGTCCCTTTTGGTTGCATTCGGCCTTGACCAGCAGAGAATTACAGGGAAAATCGTCCGGACATCCATCCAGGAATTGACAGATAGGGGCGATTTGGAAGGTAGCCGAACAAAGAAATGGAAAACAGCAATCCTCTTTTTTTCTGTTTTTTTCCTCATCTTCTCTTTGATTATTTTCTTTCATTCCGGTTTATTGAACGTGAATGCGATTTTTAATTCATCCGTGATAAAAAAGCTTGATACCCATCATTCCGGCGATTCAGAAAAGTCTGTTCAGGCAGTTGCAGCTCCTGATCTAAAAAAGGTCATGGTGTATAAAGTAAAGGCGTCTGAACCCGCTACAGACGCTATTACCGAACCTGATCTTAAACCCGTTTCTGAAACCGTTTCTGAACCCGTTTCTGAACCCGTTTCTGAACCCGTTACAGAATCCGTTCCTGAGCCTGTCACTGAATCCGTTCCTGAATCTGTCACTGAATCTATCTCAGAGCCTATCCGAAATTTAGGAAATCTTCTGGAAAAAATGGACAGGATTTCTTCAAGGCATATGGCCATTAAAGTGGCATTGGCGTTGTGGGACATTGAGTCTGAAATTTTACCCCATCTGGAAACCATTGAAAACGACCAGAAGTATTTCCGGCGCTGTGCGGGAAAAAACGGTTTTTTGATACGCCGGATTAATGGCCATTTAAATGCAATAAAAAAATTGAATCTGCCGGTAATTTTATCCCTTTATCCTGATGGTGGCATTTCCCCCGTATATCTTACGATCACCAAAATAGAATACGGGAAAATTACCCTCAGGGGAGGGGAAAAAGATATATCAATTGAACTGACACCGGTTGAGTTAGAACCCCATTGGTCAGGAGAAGCATTTATCCCATGGAAGAATTTCCTTTCGATAACAGGTACCATACCGATTGATTCTCCGAAAGACTCCATTATAACACTCAAAACGCTCCTGAAAGATATCGGATTTAATACAATTGAAATGAGCCCGTTTTATGATGACAAGACCCGGCACGCAGTAGAAGAAATTCAGAAAAAATATGGTTTGTATGTAGACGGTACCGTAGGGTCTACAACCAAAATCGCCCTTTATAATGAAAAAAAAATCTATAAACTACCTCATATTACTAAGGTTTCAAAATCGAATATCCGATGATTGTTAAAATGTCAGAATACCGAAAAACATTGATAAATTTTACAACACATAACGAAAACAAAAAATAGCACAACTTCTTCCATCCTCCCTTGTGCCGGAGTGAACTTCGGGATAAAGATAGGAACGTAAGATATTTTGAATGCAAGAAATAGATTTAAGACGTTCGCGTTTTCTTAATACGTTTTTTTCTCTGATCATTTCATTGAAAGTGATTGAAAATTGAGTTCAATATTAAAGGCATTAAAAAAGCTCGAAAAACAGGCTGAAGATCAAAGCCCGGTCGGGTTATGGCAGCAAAACAACCATGTGCAAAAAACCCATCAAAAGCATATGGATGAAAAGGTGCGTTTTGGGTTGCGGTATTTCATTATTTCCGTTGGTCTTATCTTCGCTGTCGGTGCAGGGGTGTTTTTAAGCCAGAAAATCCGTGAGAGAAAACCTGAACCAACAACCCAAAAAGAAGCCCGGCTCCAAAAAACCACCCCGCTTGCCGAAAAGAAGGCGGCCCTATCGGGAAATCTTCAAAAAGAACCGCCCATTCGAAAGGATGCCAAAAAATCCGAATCGATCCAAAAAACGGCACCCGTGTTTTCTCCGAAACCTGGTGAAAATGCTGCTGTCTCGGTTAACCAAGAATTTTCACGGCCTGAACGGACGCGAGAAGAAACGATCGCCGAACGACGTTTAGAAAAACCCGTACAAAAGACAACAGCCGACCGGTTTGCATCCATACCTGTCATGCAATCCAATGAAACCAAAATCGAACTTCAGGCAATTGCGTGGTCCAGCGATCCCAAGAATCGCCTTGCTGTAATCAACGGTGTTATTCTGCGGGAAGGGGAATCTATTGACAATGCCATCGTTATGCATATAGGTAAGGACGAAATAATTTTAAGGAAAGAAGGTGCAGAGTGGAAGCAGTTGTTTGGGTTTTAATCAGTTCCATCGCTTCACATTATTCGACTCAATACCCTGCTTGAACACTTTTCGAAATCAACCTTCATAAAAAATGATGCTTGAACGAAATATAGGAAGATAAGAAGAGGAGACCTTGATGAGCAACGAACAATTTTTCTTTACATCCGAGTCCGTAACCGAAGGCCACCCTGACAAGGTTGCCGACGCCATATCAGATTCCATACTTGATGCTATAATGGATAAGGATAAAAAATGCAGGGTGGCCTGTGAAACCCTTGTTACAACCGGCTTGGCTTTTATTGCCGGTGAAATTACCACCGAATGTTATGTTGACATGCCTCAGATTGTAAGGAACACCATTCGCGAAATCGGATACCATTCTTCCCTCATGGGCTTTGACTGGCAAACCTGTTCGGTCATTACAAGTATTGACCATCAATCCCCGGATATCGCTTTAGGGGTCAACATCGGCGAAGGCCTTTTCAAAGAACAAGGTGCCGGCGACCAGGGACTCATGTTCGGATTTGCCACTGATGAAACGCCTGAGCTTATGCCCATGCCCATCTCCTATGCACACAAGTTGTGCCAGCGCCTTGCCACGGTTCGTAAAAACCACTCTCTTGATTTTTTAAGGCCGGACGGGAAATCTCAGGTCACCATCGAATATGAAAATGGAACCCCCAAACGGGTTGATACCGTTGTTATCGCAGCCCAGCACAAGCCGGATATTTCCTACGGAGATTTAAAAGAGGCCATCATTGAAGAAGTCATCAAAAAAGTGATTCCGAAAAAGTTAACAGACGGTGATACCAAATATTTTATAAATGCTACCGGAAAGTTTGTTATCGGCGGTCCCATGGGAGACTGCGGCTTGACGGGACGAAAGATCATCGTAGACACATACGGGGGCCAGGGGAGTCACGGCGGCGGATGTTTCTCCGGCAAGGATCCTTCCAAGGTTGATCGAAGCGCTTCTTACATGGCACGCCACATTGCAAAAAATATCGTCGCTGCGGGCCTTGCAAAAAAATGTGAAATACAGATCGCCTATGCCATCGGCGTGGCAAAACCCGTTTCCGTGATGCTCGATCTTATGGGCACCGGTATCCTACCCAAACACCGGGTTAAACAAATCGTATTGGATGTATTTGACTTAAGACCGGCCGCCATAATTGAATATCTTGACCTTTTACGTCCCATCTATCAAAAAACTTCTGCTTACGGGCACTTTGGAAGAAATGAGCCTGAATTTACCTGGGAAAAGACCAACATGGTTGATGTTTTAAGAGATAAAGCCGGACTTTAATTGAAATTGAAGATGGTCGATGGATGGCTGACCATTAATCTTTCACGAGTGACGAACGACGAAAATAAAATGACGACTCAGAAGGAGAGAAATGCTTAATGAATTACGATGTTAAGGATATAAAACTGGCAAAGGACGGCTTACTCCGGATCGAATGGGCCAACCAGAGCATGCAGGTGCTTAACAATATCAGAAAAAGGTTTGCGAAAGAAAAGCCATTAAAGGGTATACGTCTCGCTGCCTGCCTTCATGTTACCACCGAAACCGCTTCCCTGATGCAAACACTAAAGGCAGGAGGCGCACAAATAGCGCTCTGTGCCTCCAACCCCCTGAGCACGCAGGATGATGCTGCGGCTTCATTGGTAAAGCACGACAAAATATCTGTTTTTGCCATCAAGGGTGAAGACAACAAAACATATTACAAGCACATCCATTCTGCTTTAGATGTCAAACCTCAATATACAATGGATGACGGTGCCGATCTGGTTTCCACCATTCACGCCGAACGCCCTGAGCTCATCCAGGGCGTGCGGGGCGGCACCGAAGAAACGACCACCGGTATTATCCGACTTAAAAGTATGGCCGCAGATGGTGTTTTACAATATCCGATCATCGCCGTAAATGATGCCAAGACCAAACATTTTTTTGACAACCGTTACGGTACCGGCCAGAGCACAATGGACGGAATTATTCGGGCCACAAACCGTCTCATTGCCGGATCTAACTTCGTCGTTTGCGGGTATGGATGGTGCGGTAAAGGTCTTGCGTTGAGGGCCCGGGGAATGGGTGCCAATGTCATTGTAACGGAAGTCGATCCCACCGCCGCACTTGAAGCGGTCATGGACGGGCTCACCGCGATGCCCATCGGTCAGGCCGCACGGATTGGTGATTTTTTCTGTACGGTTACCGGCAACATTAATGTCATACGCAAGGAACACTTCAAAATCATGAAAGACGGGGCCATTGTCGCCAATTCCGGTCATTTCAATGTGGAACTCGATCTCAACGGTCTTGAATCCATCACAAAATCCCGAAGAACAATTCGGCCTTTCGTTGAAGAGTATTCCCTTGAAAATGGGAAACGCATTAATGTTCTGGGTGACGGCAGATTGATAAACCTTGCATCCGCCGAGGGGCACCCGTCAAGTGTAATGGATATGAGCTTCGCCAATCAGGCCTTGAGTATCGAATATATGGTGAAAAACAAACAGAAACTCGAAAATAATGTCTACCCCGTACCCGACGAGATCGACAAGGCGATTGCTAAAGAAAAATTGACGTCAATGAAGATAAAAATAGACAGCCTTACCGCTGAACAGAAAAAATATCAGGCATCATGGAGTCTCGGAACATAGTAGCCTCATTCGCAACCGTAATTAAGCATGTGTGTATTTTATACGGGAATCAACTCTATTCTTTGAGTGTTTCTTTTAAAAGTTGAATGGCTTTTTTCAAGTACACGGCGGAAGTCTCATCATCACCCTTTAAACCGTAATAGAGGCTGAAACCTACATACGCCGGAGAATAATTTGGGTCAAGCTCCTTTGCCCGACTGAACTCACGGAATGCATCATCAAGTTTGCCATCTTTTAACAGTGTGTTACCATTGCTAACATGATGTACAGGTGTGTCGAGCCATCCATTCGTTTCTATGGATTGTGGAACACAAGCGAATAGAAGAAATGCGCCAAACGCCGTGAATAAAAAGAATCGTTTTTTAAAAGCCATAATTCCTCCTGTTAAGCCCATATTTTTCCTAACCTGACCGGTTCCAGGTTCAGAGTTCATGGTTCAAGTGTTACAACCAATGGACATCGTTTGCAATTCTATTCAAGATCTGGAATTCCCGACATAACCCATTGGGTGTACCAACCTTATAACAACTATGAAGGCAATATCCCTTTTACATACGATAGTTTGGAGTTTTTCAACCCGGAACCCTGCCCGCTCGTGCCTTGCAGTGGCAGGCGGGGTTTAACCCTGAACCGCTTAATCTGGGTCTTTAGTATTCTTCCTGGTAAACGTGGGTTAGTCAACCACAATAATAACGCAACATTTTTTCAGGAAGGCTAAACTCATACTGATATTCTGGTTTCTAATCTTTATCTGATTCCATTTGAAGCAGTTAAAAATCTGTTATATTCTTCAATCAACGACAGGGCCTCTTTTTCAGTGGAAATCCCCTTAATGGATTCACGAAACCTGCTGCTGCAAATCAATCCCTTGACAAACCATCCCAGATGACTTCGCATCATTCGACAGGCCCGTTTTTCTCCAAAGCATTCTACCGATGTTTTAAGATACTTCTTCATCACATTAAAACGTTCGGAAAGATCCGGAAGAACCATCTCATTCCCATTCATCAAAGACAGGGCCTGAGAAAATATCCATGGATTCCCGATAGCGGCTCTACCGATCATCACTGCATCACACCCTGTCTCATTTTTCATGGTCAATACATCTTCCGGTGCTGCAACATCCCCATTTCCAATCACAGGGATCGAAACGCTGTTTTTTATAGCCGCAATCAAGGACCAGTCGGCTTTGCCTCCGAATCCCTGAGTCGCCAAACGGGGATGCACGGTAATACCATCTACGCCGCCTGCCTCCGCGACTTCAGCAATTTTAAAAGCATCAATGCCGGATTTGTCCCAACCGGTTCTAATTTTAATGGTCAGTGGGATCGTTATGGTTTTTCTGACAGCAGCGAGAATTATTTCAACCTTTTTGGGTACTTTCATCAAAGCCGCCCCTGAGCCGGTTTTCATCACTTTTTTTACGGCACAGCCAAGGTTGATATCAAGAATGTCGGCACCCGAGTCCTCAACCATGGCAGCAGCTTCAGCCATTATTTCAGGATCTGAACCGAATATTTGTACCGATAACGGTTTTTCCTCGATCCTGCTTTCGAGCAACTCATACGTTTTAGCGGATTTGTGAACAAGTCCGTTGGAACTGATCATTTCTGAGCAGACCAGCCCGCACCCTGAAGCCCTTGCCAGCAGGCGAAACGGCAAATTGGTAATACCAGCAAGCGGTGCCAGAACCATGACATTGTCAAGAACGACCGAACCGATTTTCATAGGTCGTCCCAATTGGAGATTGATGAGTGACAAGTGTTGCAGATCCTCATTTTTCGGGAAAACAAAAAACTTTTATCACGAAAGTGCGAAATTTTAAAAACACGAAAAAAATATGGATCACCTCCGAAATCGTTGGTGATCCCTGAATATTCAGGGGTTCAAACCTGGTGAAACGCTTAAAAATTATAACAAATCCAGGAGCGAGCGGAATGGATCATCTTTTTTTCAAAGCGTGTACTGTCTGAGTGGGTTAGGGATCGTTGGAAAGAACAGAGGCCTGCCGAAACATCTCAAGAGCAGGAAAGTGCCCGCCCTGATTCGAACCCATTGTAATGGTACCCAATCCTGTTCTTTCTTTACGATCCTTTAACCACGAGTTTACACGGTATGAAAAAAAGCATGATCCATGGAGCGATTTAACAAACAACAACATCCCGATCAACTCAATGGGAGAAGAACCAAAAATATTTACTATTTCATGTTTTCGTGATTGGTTTCGGGCTTGGATTGGCATAGCAAAACAGGCAATTATGATAACACGGGTGAAGGTGATACGACCCGATATCTACCGATACCATGCATCCGCATCCATCTTTTACCCGCTGTCCGGAATCCTTTTTAACGCTAAGGTCTCCACCGAAAATTTCAATAAAAAGATTATTTGGAATACATGAACTGTTTTTGATATTTGAACCCGAAGGCAACGCATCCAGGACCGCTTTCTCGCAGCATGTATACAGACCAATATTTTTTTCTGAAAGCACTTTTTCCAATTTAAGAAGAAGTTCTATTTTTTCAGACAGGCTCGGGTCGACAAAAAAAAACCCGGACTTTGACGCTATGCGTCTTCCTACTTTGGCATAATGGTCCATAAAACTGGTAATACACCGGGTAACGCCGTGTCGTGATACCCATGTCGCAATCCTGGAAAAATCATGAAGATTGTCTTTAATGACGTTTTGTTCAAATCCAAAAAAACAGATGGGATCGAACCTCCAGTTTATACTTCTTGGATCGAAGTTGCAACAAAGGTCCCGAAGCTGGTCAAGTCGCTGTTTCAAAGACGGTACTCGAGGTTCAAGTAAGGGACTATCCGAATTTATGGTAAAGTTAAAAAAAAGATTGAATCCCATTGCCAAAAGCGCTTGACCGAATCTTCCTTTAAGAAAAGCAGCGAAATTCTTCGACCAGAATACAATGGTATGAACCTTGTCAGGCGTCGCAGGTACGATGAATGCACGCCGGTTATATGGATTGACAACTTCAAACCATCCATTTTTGATCTGCCCCATAAACCAATCCATGTAAAAGGCGGGAATATCGGTGCGTCTTGAAGCTGAGATGACGATTCGATTTGAGTGTTTCATAACCCGCAATCATACTCACGATGGTTTTTTCTTAAGATCAGCTAAAGATATCACTTTTTGGCCAACCGGTTTTTCAGGTGTTTCGTTTTCTTTTTCGATCGGTTCGGCCTCCTTGGGACATACCACCTTTTGCAAACGGATTTTTTTTCCTTCCATGGTGAATTCCTGGCCGTTAATATAAATATCGCGAAGTATCCAGGTAACCACCTGAAGGGGTATCTGAAACAAAAGCAGTTTCACATGATACCAGTCTTTTTTGACATCCGGAGAAATGTCTTCTATTCTCGCAAAGGATATCGGCTGATCCTCCAGATAAATGAGGACAACATCGTTTTCTTTTGTCATAATTCTATCGTCCAGTCTTGACAAACTCGTGAAAAGTCTTTTGTGAGCGACATTGAGCATTTGGGGAATCAGCGTTTCAAGCGGTGAAGCGTTAAGAATTTCAAGCTGTTTGAGGCGCTTGCGCCGAGTTCTTGAAATTTAGCGGAACCGATGGAAACGCCCCCAAATGGTCACGGAGCGAGCAATATCGACTTTTTACGAAACCATCAGTCTTAAAAATTGAACTCCTTGCTTTTGTATGCTTTTACGCTTTGTGCTTTCGTGATATTTTTTATAACCGCAAACAATATGGTTTGGCAACGCTTATTTCAAGAAAATGAATTATTGTTCATTTTATATTTTAATATCGACAATACACAACTCCGTCCTTTCTTAGGCTGTCCAAGTCTCGTTTAGATTATATATTATATTGATTATATAAACTTTATTGTCATTTTTTAGACGGATAAGAAATCTTTGTTTTTTTCTTGACAGGCAAAGTTGTGTTCTGTTAGATAAATGAATGGCCATTCATCTTTTAGACTTCATTTCTCATAGGAGGATATCATGGTAAGAAAAATCAGGCTGGCAGCGGTTATTGGCTCGGGTGTGATGGGAGGGGGCATTGCCGCACTACTTGCCGGTGCCGGCATAAGGACGTTCTTACTGGACATTGTTCCGTTTGATCTAAAGGAAGATGAAAAAGACGATCCGGCTGCCAGGAATCGGATCGTAAAAGCCGGTCTGGATACGGTCTTGATGTCGAGCCCATCCCTTTTGATGCAGAAAAAAGATGTCCACCGTATCACCATCGGAAATTTGGAAGATGATTTCGACAGAATTTCAGCGTGCGACTGGATTGTGGAAGTGGTTGTGGAAAACTTGAAAATCAAACAGAATCTCTTTAAGCGCATCGAAACAAAAAGAAAGTCCGGCGCCATTGTTTCTTCCAACACTTCGGGCCTTCCGCTAAAAGCCATGTCCCAGGGGCTCGGCCTCGATTTCAAGCAGCATTTTTTAGGCACACATTTTTTTAATCCGGTGAGGTATATGCATCTTCTGGAAATCATTCCGGGAGAAGAAACGCTGCCTGAAATAATTGAATTTATATCTGATTTTGGAGAGCGAATTCTTGGCAAGGGCATTGTTCGGGCCAAGGACACCCCCAATTTTGTCGGAAACAGGATCGGTGTCCAGGGGATGGTAAAGGCCATGCAGTTGATGCTTGAAGATGATCTGTCGATCCCGGAGGTGGATGCGCTTTTCGGAACCGCCATGGGCAGGCCCAAGACCGCCATGTTCAAGACATGTGACATTGTCGGCCTTGACACGATGGGACATGTGGCCAGGAACACCTATGAATTGATTGTCGACGACGAAGAGAGAAACAGTTTTGTCCTGCCTGAATTTGTGGACAGAATGATTGAAAAAAAAATACTGGGGAAAAAAACCCAAAGCGGATTCTATAAGACCGAGTTAACCCCCGAATTGAAAAAAATCCGAAAGGTCATCGATCCCAAAACCTTAGAATATTCGGAATATAAACCTGCCGACTTTCCGTGCCTTGGGGAGGCCAAAAAGGCAAAAACACTTCCCGAAAAAATGAAAGCCATTCTTTATGGCCGGGATAAAGGAGCCAGGTTCGCCTGGAAAGTTGTGGCAAACGGCCTCATTTACGCGGTCAACAGGATACCCGAAATTTCAGAATCCATCGTTGAAATCGACAACGCCATGAAGTGGGGCTTCAACTTTGAGATGGGTCCCTTTGAGACCTGGGATGCCATCGGCC
>Ga0209270_1003202_pt1 | contig 14675 bp, 14 predicted proteins | sample MTBAKSrepl1MetaG_FD_187456 | JGI IMG/M metagenome (GOLD analysis project Ga0209270, IMG submission 187456) | Enrichment culture microbial communities from Arthur Kill intertidal strait, New Jersey, USA, that are MTBE-degrading - MTBE-AKS1... | ecosystem: Environmental > Aquatic > Marine >...
TTTCATTCGGTCACCTGCCAAGTGAGTTTTTATGACAGGTGTATATTGCAATATTTTATGATAAAAATCAACATGTTAATTGCTATTTTCGACCAAAAATTACTGTTGTTTCGTCACGGATTAAGGACGTTGTAACAACAGGTGAATTTTACCTTGAAAATAACATCCCTGAAAAAGCCAGAAAGGGTAGTTATCATAATCCCAGGTTAAACGACGACAGTGTCAGGAAGTATAAAAAACCCTTTCACTGGGGCAAGGATTCTATAGATAATGAATGGATTATACATTGGAAAGATTACCATCATCATGATAATAATACTCCAAATTGGGCACAATCATGCTACAAGTCTACAATGATTATCCCAATGACCTTGATAAACAATGACCTTTCAGATGAATTTAAAAGACGTTTTTTTGAAAACAATTTGGATGGAGAAAGAACAATTTGGGGCTTTCTTTGTTTCGACCATCCTACAATAAATTATTTTGATCGGGAGAGAGATTCAGCCATTGGCTATATTTGGGCTGACTTATTATCACTGTATTTCATTTCCGCTCACATACACACAGAATTATCCGATACAGTGAAAGGAATTGAGTGTTCAGAAATGAACCAACATTAACGGGAGGATAAGATGCCTAAGACAAAAAGGTCTAGTTCTCAAAACAAATCATCGAATAACCGAAATGTCCTTTTATCCATGAACAATAATCTTGTTAATTACATCGTAAAAAAAGAATACGAAGAATCAAAAAAAAAGGAAGACCGGGAGAAAGCAACTGCCATACAGGTTGATTAGTTTTAGTTTTACATATTTTTCTATTTTATAACAAGTATGGCAAACTGTCCGAGATGCGGGATAATTAGGATAAGTAAAAAATTAGATATTAAATTTGTCAGGCCCTAATTACTCCCATTCTGACGATTACCGTCTCTACATACCTGACAAATTAACTTACTTTTTTTCTCTCCAGCCATTCAGTTATCACCCGTCGGATCATTCTCATTAACAGCACTCCAGCCTCTGATCTCGGCTTCCATCCAGATTTTCATACATGGTAGGCTTAAGGCTACACTGGGCTCTTTGCCCCTGCTCAGGCATCTACCCATGTTGAATGATTGGCTTCTTGCCGTCGGTGTCAGGAAACTTCTCTCTTTCAACCATTTGGCCAACGCAAACCAGACCTGGTCTCCTTTTGATTTACAGAATTCAACCGCTTCCTGTTCGCTTGTGATAGAGGACTGATAACCCGGACGAGTTTCTCCACATATAAAGCATTCGGAGATATTATCCGGCAGAATAATTCCATCTGCATATTTTGATTTGAGTTCTTTCCAACACTCTTCTTTCTTACACCATTCGGAAATATTTTTATCAGTATCCCTGATATGATCATTCACTGTATGACACAGTGTTTCAACAGCATCTCTGATAGATTCTGAAATTTTCTGTTCCTGCCAGATTTTTTCCAAATCAATCATGCTCTCTGTCAGGTGAAACAACCATGACAGGGTATAAGTGACTATATTATGCCTGTAGCCTTCAAATCCCTGCCTGCGTACAATTTTCTCTGCCTCATTCCACAGTATCACCAGTGCAACGGTTTTTCTGAAAAAGGCAGTCCAGTCTTCACCTTCCTGCTCTCTTAGCCAGCTGTTGAATCTTGCAAAGTTCTTCTGTGCTCCGAGACTGACGATGTGAGGCAGTTTCAGATATGAATTCCAAGCCTTGCCGAATTTGTTCTTATCAAAACGCTGTTTTTTAGGATACAGAATATCATATCTTTTCTTCTGGGCCGGAGTACGTGCTTTCAGATTTCTGGTTTCTTCAAAACTGCCACGGGATTTTTCATAGAACCAGTACGTCTGTATTGATCCGCCTGTAGGATCCGGGGCTGGCATGGATAGAGATATGGAATGAAGTTCCGGATGAGGAGGATCATTTGCGAGCAGATCTGCCAGCTGAACTTTATTCTGTGTATTTGAATATTCACTGATTTTCGGTACAAGGATGGAAATATCCTCCGGATTATGAATGATAGTAATCTTTGCCAGAACATTTATATCAGACAGCTCAGCCTTGTTCTTTTTGCGCGTATGGTACAGTGATGCGGTTGTCTGCCCCCCGTTGATTATCTGAAAATCCCTGATGCCTTTTATACCTGTTCCGAATGGCACGCCATCTGACAGATCGAGCTCTCTGGCAAAAACTGCAATTCCATTGTTATAGGCGCAGAACATTTCAGGCTGATTGATTATCGTGTCCCTGATTCCCTTATTGACATTACCTCGTGCGGACAGAAACACCCTGACGTTCATGTCAAGAAGCCTGGTTCCCCATTTTCCATAAATATCAGCCAGAGTATTGCCTGGGATGAAAGTGAGATAAGTTGTATAGCTGCTGTTACCTGAAGGCTGCTCTACACATGGCAACGGTTTTCCCAATTCCTCCATGAAATCAAGGTCTACGCTTTCACGTTCTCCGGTCTGAACAAACTGTCGTATCCTCTGAATGTCCCAGATGACTCTGGTTGCCAGGATTCCGTCAATCTCGTGAGTTTCTGCCGGTCTATTTTTAATAATGCCGTCAGAAATCAGTATTACTTTCACGTCCTGAATAATATCGCGGCATTCATGTATGAGACTTGCCAAATCATGGGCCTCGTTTGCTATCTCAATCCGATCGTGAAGCCCTGCAAGACTTTTCTGAAAAAAGTTCTGACACCTCTTGAATACTGTATTGACAGTGGTGTCTGTGACCTTTGCTTGAGCAGGATCTGCTATATCGAGCCAGTGAGATACAATCAGTGTAAGCGAGTTGAACTCATAATCGTAATGATAACCATCAATTTTCAGTCCACGGTCCTGATATGAACTTCTTATGCAGTCTTCGATTTCCCCGTATTCTGAAAGTATCTCACCGGCAGTTTCTATGAATACATGTTCTCTCAGCTGTTCAGACGCATGAGCTTCTCCTGCAATATTTTCATGAAAATTAGCTGAAAATTGCGCAAGACCTGTATCATCCATTCTGCTGACCTCTGCTGATCAAATTGAAGTATGTGTCTTCCGGGATCTGAAAATCCCTGCATGCTGAAACCAGGAGAGAGTATTTCAGGTCTCCTGTTCCAGGTGGCATTCTTGTAATACAGGGAAAATTTTCACCTACCAGGAAAAGTTCCTCTGATCTGATAATATAACCGGCTGTATAATTTGCAGAATGGAGGTCAAGGTAGCCAGCCATGATGAGATTCCTGTCAAAAAGCTGTCCAGCACCGGGACTGGAGCTGACCACACCTTTCACCTTATCTATAAGCTGTGGAAGAGTTAAAGCTTCATCAATGATATGCAGGGAAAGAACGAACAGATAGAGACCGGTCAGCCCTGTATTATCGAGCTGGCGTTCATTGTTCATCCAGACCTTCCGGGGCTCTTTTGATCTGGTAGTCTTTATTTCAACTACACAGCCAGATGTCTCAAAATCATGGTAATTTCTTAAACAACCCTTCCACGACTTCACTGCTCGGGCAGGTTCAATACCTTGCTGAATCATCTTATCAAGCCACCAGATCTCCCCGAACAGTCCTTGCTGCCTTGACTCTGACAGACCTTCAGGGCCGTGCATTCTGAAAAATCCTGCCCAGCGATCAAGAAACAGAAGCAGTTCTTCCTTTCTCTGAGCCGAGGAGCTGCAGTCCTGAAGGCTTCCTGTCAGGTCTGAACAAACAGTGGTAAAAACATCCTTATGGCTGTGGTTTCTGACTGACAGGCTTAAATGTGCCGTTCTGTCGAACGGTACGTTCAGCGAAATCTTATCGCATTCAAGACCGCTCCACTGCGGTACCTCGATGTCAACCTCACCAGGACCAAGCTCAATGAGCACTTCTCTGAGTTTATCCGGAAGGAGCAGACTTATTCTCAGCCCGTTTTCCTTTCCCAGCTCAAGCCTTCGGTAAAGTCGCTTATCAGGCCCGGAATACCCTTCGGCTTCGCTTTCAAGTAACTCCCATACTTTTTCAAGTTTTTCTTTCATTACCAGGTTCATTCGAACAGTTGATCTACATATACCGGGTTGACAATAAAATCGGTTGGAATTGCATTGGAACTGGCCGGAAAGCTCAGACCATATCCTATTACCTCTTCTCCGGGCCTGCCGTAACTCCGGTCATCTTTTCTTCCATGACAGAGATAAATCAGCATCAGACCTCTCCGGGCGGGCCTGACTCTTCTGATAGTTTCAGGCCGTGGTATCCGGTTTCCTTCAATATCCAGTCCGTCTCTTCTCCTGGCTTCCCGAAGCTCGCTATCAGAAAGATCCAGCAATTGATCTGCCGGACTGAGCAATCTGCGGATTGATATTTTATTGTCTGTTATATCCAGTGCGTTTCTTGTAACACAGCCTATTTCAATACCTGAAGCAGATATGAATGTCTGTTCCGGACGGGCATGGGAAATTATCACCACGTCCCATTCAGTTAGTTCATCAATGGTGTTCTGTCGTTCAATATAGTCAGCATGCCGCTCAGGATTTACGATAATCATGGCATCGTCATGGGTTCTGTAATCTCTCAGAAACATTGTTACTGCGCCTGATGGAACACCTTTCCAGTGATATCGTGGACGAGCAGAACCTACCGGTTCACAGTCTACTGGATTGAGTCTGGTAATAATAGTTTCCAAGGCGTTGATATTGTTTCCTGACTGTTGAGGATCAAATACTATTGTTTCCTGACTTCGACCTTCAAAGGAAATTCTGATTCTTTCAGCATCTCTAGATTTCTGTGCAGATGTTACAGCCAGTCTGCCGGGATGATTACGGATCCTCAAACCGAAATTCAATGGATCGGTATTCTGGAGGGCCATATAGTTCAGTTCGTTTTTCAGCTCCAGCATTGCTCCGGCTATGAAACGATAGTAATCTGAGAGTTCCCGGAGTGTATAAATTCTGCAGAGATCATTATACCCGTCTCTATACCCGAACCACCTGCCCATCTGCATGAGAGTATCGTACATTGTGGAGACTCTCAGATAATAGGAAATCGAGAGACCGTCCAGCGTAAGCCCCCTGGAGAGCTTGTCCCCGCCGATTGCAATAACGCTTGCTCCTCTGTCTTCCCAGGCAACCGTAATACCCTGATGGGCCTGATTACGAGCATGAATTTCAGCATCTCTATATTCAAGAGTATCAGTCGAAAGCCCGTTCAACAGCCTGACTCTTATTCTACGAGTGGTTTCATAAAGGTTCCGCTTGATGTCCTCCCAGGGATGTCTTCTTGCATCTGCAAATCCTAGCCCTTCCATACTGGCTGATGTAGACAGGAAATCCGACTCCCACAGATCTCGGAAATCCTCGAGTGGATCCGATCCGCTCATAATCCGCGCTGTCAGTACATTGAGCTCTGCCGTCACCAATTCATGAATCTGCCTCTGTACCATAGTATAACGAGTGACATGTATAAGCATGGAGTTGTGTGGTGTCCCCTCTCTTCTGAGGGTCCTTGCCGCACAGACCAGCAGGAATGATTTAATAGCATTTTTCATTGAGTCAGGAAGGTCTGCAACATTGAGATCAGTTCTGTGCCGGCTGGGGATGTCATCTTCATGGTCATCCACAATTCTGATAAGGGGAAGAGGATTGACGTCTTCTATGTCGGTATCAATATTGTCATCAATACCGAACAGCCGATCAGGCCCTATATAGTTGGTAGGCTGTGGCAGACTTATGATGAAACTTCGCGGGAAGAGGTCCTCTCCGATATCGGGATGAGGATCATCATGATGGATGAAGATATTAGCAAACGGTGTTGCTGAGTATCCAACATAAACGCTTTTACGAAAAATGTTCAGCAGTTGCCTTATCCTCTGATTTGTTCTCGCCGGCTCCCATTCCCGAATAATCTGGCCGTTTTCGTCACGATCAGGATTACGTGTATTGACAGAGGCATAATCACATTCATCATCGACAAGAAGAAAAGGGACATCAGGGACTATCCTGTTTCCCTCATGATCCGGAATTCCTATGATATCCGATATCCATTCTATGAGATTACGCATAATGGAAACATTTTTCTTGATGATAAGTATCATGGGAGGACCGTCTACTGACGGCATAATGCCCGCTCTTGTCCTTATATCACGCCGGAAGTCCCCATCCTCCCCGCTGTGAGTCAGAGTTATCACCTGTCTGTGGTCATCACGGAACATACTGCCAACACCGATTCTCGTTGCATGTCCTGTTATCTGCTGTATTGTCTGCAGATCATATCCCAGAAACTCTTCATTCAGCCTGTACTGAGTCTGACTCCTCAGACTGTTATGAACACCGGCCAGAATAACTATGAGTTTATACCCTGCATCAGCCGCTTTTGTTATCAGGGCAGTATAATTTGCTGTCTTGCCAGACTGAACACTTCCGACAACCACGCCTCTTCTGTCCCATGTCCCCTCCCGATGTGGATCTTCCATTTTGCTCAGAATCAGACTCGAGAGCCGATCAAGGCCATCAACCACCCTTCTGTTCCAGCTTTTCCCCCTGAGGAGATATTCCCTGTAGTGCTCCCAGTAATGCCAGGTCAAATCTCTGTTGAGGGCAGCATTCGTATCAGGGTTGAACCATTCTTCATGATCTGAAGTATCCTCAAGTGTCGACGGGTCGCCTGATATTGAAACGGTATGAAGGGATTCCAGCCTGGAAAAAAGATAATCTTCATTGAGTGTACTCTCGGGATAGGCTCTTTTCATCCTGTCGATATATTCATGGATTGAATCAGGAGTAACTTCCCGCATGTCAAACCATGTCGATGACATTCTGATGATAAGTTCATGGATTTCATCCATTATCGGTTCCTCCCTCAAGAAGAATTTCCAGCTGAGTTCTGTAGGCCGGATGAGAATTAAAGGGTTCTATTGCAGTTACAATGTCAATTGCCTCCTCGGGGCTTCTTCCTGAACGGATTTCATTTTGATAAAACTCTCTGCAAAGATTAAGCATACTTTCAGGTGGCATATCCCGATCCGGCGGGATATTGACATGACAATCTTCGGACTCAGCATTATCAATTATTATCAATCTGTGGGGTACTGTACTTTCAATTGCATGGAACAGTTTTCTTATCCAGGATGCTGCTGGCTGTATTTCGTCAAGAATCGTCTTAAGGACCGGGTTCCCCCTGTTAAGCCTGTAAACTATCTTTTCACCGATTCTCTTCTTCAGCCAGATATCAGAAGCAGTATTCACGTGATTGACATTTCTGGGACGGCCGGTTCTGGCTCTGTATATTTTTACAGCTTCATTACGAGTTGCTTTGGCAATCCTGAGAAGGTCTGAACGCAGCCGGTCAGGAGGACTGGCGAAAGCTTTTCTAACATCAATATTCCAGTCGTGATCCATGTCATTGGTAATATCCAGTAGAATCCTGCCCAGTTTAAAATGCTCTTCAGGTTTGATATCAAAGTCCAGATATCCTCCGGAAATAATCATCCTTTTATTCCTGTAGACATAAAACCCCTGCTGGGCGTTCCACCCTTTGGGGCCTGAACCTCTGGCTGTTTCTTCTGCCGACCTTTTGGAAATATGAGGAAGGATATAAGGAACGACTGAAATGCGTCCATCTTCATAACGTTCGCATGACAGTTCCTGCGTAAAACCATTGTCTGTCAGATACGGATCCCAAGGCTTGCATTCATGCCTGCCGACAGTAATGGATATTGAAGATTTTCCCGCTGAAAGATACCTGTGAAAAATCATCTCAAGATAAAAGGCAACGGTTACAAACTTTTCATAAAATCCGGGTTCAGCCTTGTCAAAGGAAACAGTCGTCTGATCAATTATCCTGTCGAGATTCTGCCAAACGACAATAGTGCCATGATCAAGTTTATCCAGAGGTTTTATGAGAGGAACTGTCTCCGGTCTGACTTCTGTACCCACTTCCCATTCCTTGACTCTCTGGACATGATCAAGGTCCCAATATCTAACAGACTTTTCTCCATCTGCAGTTCTGCTGCAGACTGTCATCAGTTTACACTGAGAAAAAGTTGCTGTTTTGAGCCCCAGCCCGAATCTCCCCAGATCACCAGAGCTTCTTTCCTCATCAGGATTCTGACAGCCAAGGCGCATTGCCACTTTGAGGATATCTTCTGTCATTCCATTCCCGTCATCAAGGATCGATATCCATGGATCACCTTCATTCCAACCATATCGAATCCAGATATTCCGGGCATTGGCAAAAATGCTGTTGTCTATAAGGTCAGCAATTGCCATCGAAAGATCATAACCAAAAGCTCTCAGGGAGTTTATCATTGCATCAGCTTTTGGGGGGCACTTTTCGAAATTCTGATTTTTAACCTTGCTCAACTTTACAGTCTCCAGTTATTTCAAAACTTGAAAGATGCTGATTGAATTTCTTTTGTGAGCCTTTCTGACAGCCTGCTTTCATCATTTATTTCGCACTCCCAGATAACAATGACGTTCCAATCCTGTTCCCGGAGGAGATTCATATTTTTTATATCCCTGGATTTATTTTGCCTGAATTTCTCTTCCCAAAAATCTCTGCGGCTTTTAGGATTATAGGCTTTTCTGCATCCTTCATGTCTATGCCAGAAACACCCATGAACAAAAATAGCAGTTCTGTATTTCGGGAGTACGATATCCGGTTTCCCAGGTAAATCTTTTTTATGAATCCTGAAGCGATAACCCATTCTGTGCAGAAGAGACCGGACGCGAACTTCAGGGCCGGTATCCTTTCCCTTTATACGGGACATATTCCAACTGCGTTTTTCTTTTGAAAGGATATCCATCAGGCAACCTGTTTGATAATATTGTAGACAATCCCTGCAATCTGATGGGCCAGCAGAGGAGGAACTGCATTCCCTACCTGTGTATACTGCTGCGTCCTGCTACCCATAAAATAATAGTTGTCTGGAAATGTCTGCAACCGGGCTGCTTCACGCACTGTGAGACTCCGGCATTGAAGCGGATCATAGTGAATATAATAATGGCCATCCTTTGCTATATGGCTCATAATGGTAGTAGAGGGCTTTTCCCTTACCTGTACCCGGAAGCGGTCAGCAAAGTTGCTGGAACCTTTTGCCTTCCTGGCACTCTTATGACGAGGTCTCAATCTGCCGGGAAATTCCGACAGCAGGGGTGACCTGCCTCGTGCCATTGCAAAACAGCTCGCAAAAAAATATCGTTTCAAATCAGGAGGCATGTGTTCTTTAGTCATGGAATTACATACACCCTCAAGCCTCCAATCGTGAAACCATTTGTTCCTGTATCTACAACCCACCCTGCAACGGATATAATCGCTGCCTCTGCCATCTGCAGGTACATTAAGTTCCTGTATTGTGCTGAGGATTGCCCGGGCTATGTCTTCAGTCTCGCTTTTGTTGGCAAGGTCGCTGATCCACTCCTTTTCCTGAATTGTCCTTATTGCTTTCAACCATGTTTCCGGTGAATCCTTACCACGCGATACTCCCCCTCGCAGAATTGGCAAATCGCCAAGAACTTCTTCTGCAGTAACCACATCATCTGGCTCAAGGACCTGTGGTATAATGTCTTTACAATCATCTCTGACTCCGAGAAGGATTACCCTGTGACGTGCCTGTGGTATTCCATAATCCTCACATTTAATTGTAAAGTCTCGAGGCTTGTATTCCGGGTTGCCTCCCTTATCAAGACTGGCCGGATAATTGACAAGTGAATATATCCGGTAAGAATGCTTACGGTCTGTTCCATTTCCATTAAAAACCTTGGAAGGCGCTTGGAGATCCTTGAGAATTTTAGGAAATATCAGTTTCTCCTTCACTCTGGATGAAAGAATACCCCTGACATTTTCCATGACAAAAACAGTCGGCCAGTGACTGCTGATAATTCTCAGATATTCAAGATAAAGAAAATGCCGGTTATCTTTCTCCGGCTGATATCCCTTGACGGCCTTGTTGCGTGACCTTCCAACAGTAGAATATGCCTGGCATGGAGGACCCCCTATCAGGACCCACTTATCATATCCTTCCAGAGCATGGCTTATCCATGAATCAATTTCTTCCGGGGGATGATCCTTTCCTCCCAATTCAGCCTGCAATGACTCTGTATGAGCAGCCGTTCCCTGAGAAGGATAAAGATCAAATAGATCATCAATATTCTTACCATTACAGTTTTTTATGAAGTGATAATATTCTACAGGAGCCCTACCGGTCGGGAACTGACGGAAAAAACTTCGCAACAAAAGAGTTTTATGTGCATCAGGATCTTTTTCGATAGACAGTTTTATCTTGAAAGGATGAATTCCGTTATCTTTCCTGAAAGTAGAAAAGCCTTCCCCCAGTCCTCCTGGTCCTGCAAAAAGATCAATTATGGGTATTGAACTTGGTTCATTCATAATTTTACTGCTTCAATTTTTCCTTGCTGGCCTCTTCCCGCACAGATCCAACGATTTTATGTTCATATACTCTTTTGGTCGTCTCAAGATTTCTGGTATCACCGCTGGCAGAAGATCTCGTTTACACCATGAATGAATTTTAAAACATATTTTCAATAAAATGTGCTCATTCTGAACTGGTAATTTTATACCTTGCTCATCGGCAACAGCCCACAATTTTTTGATTTTTAACAATAAAAGTCATTTTTATCCGCTCCAACATGTCATCCCCCCTGAAAAGAGTATTTAGACGGGAAGAATTCGTCCAACACAGTGGGATCAAAGGTCATACGATACAACCTTCCATCCATTCCCGCCATTCGGACGGACTTCCCGGCTGATACTGTCGATATTCACCAGTGTAGTGACGGAATTCTCATTTCATCATCACAGGAGATAACTGAATGGTACAAACTGTCACCGATGGCATATTACCAGCTTCCCGCAGGTTCGGTATCCATAACTTTTTTCATTTTTTTTCAAAAAAAATACAGTTTTTTCGTCAAAAAATTGCCGCCCCCGGAAAAGAGTATATAGAAGGGAATTTTTTTGACCTGGCTGGAGTTAATGAAACTATATGAGATTTTTTTGCATTCAATCCACAATTTCAGGGCTCTGCCATCGAATGGTGAACAAAATTAGACTGATCCACAGGGCAAAAGACCAGATCAACGATTAGAAACTCAGCCTAACCCTGCTGAGATGAACGTAAAAGTAGAATCTCATTTTCACAACAACAGGAGATACCAGATATGGAACCAATTGCAGTAAAAGTAACCCTGCCGGAAACCGGTTTTCTCCGGTTACCCAACATCATCGGCGATGCAAAAGCCAATCCGCCCATCCCGGCCATTATCCCGGTTTCAAAAAGCACCTGGTGGGCTGGGGTCAAGTCCGGTCGCTATCCCAAACCGATAAAGCTCGGCCCCAGAATTACAGCCTGGCGGGTAGAGGATATCCGCAACCTCATCCGGGAAAGCTCGGTCGGCTAATAATAATGAGGGCTATGAACTGGGTAAAGGTCCGGTGCGATATCCTCGATCACCGGAAAATCAAATTGCTTCGCACAAGACCAAGGGGCAACGAGCTGCTCCTGATCTGGATGCTGACGATCGCCGAGGCCGGCAAATGCAACAGGGGCGGCAGCCTGATGGTCACTGACAAGCTCCCCTACACCCCGGAGATCCTGAGCATGCAACTGCGCTTTCCCCTCGCCAAGGTGAAGCACGCCCTGAACGTCTATGCCGAACTGGAGATGATCGAGTATCGGGATGGGGTGATGTTCATCAAAAACTGGCGGAAATACCAGAGTGCAGACAAGCTTGAGGCTCGGCGAGAGAAGGACCGGCTCCGGCAGCAGAAGCACCGGGCCAATGAGAACGGTGAAAACCATGCCCTCCCATCTCCTGATCAGGTGTCACGTGACAGTCACGCCGATATGTCACGTGACGTCACGCCGGAGAACAGACAACAGAACAGAGAAGAGAAGAATAAATTAAAAACAACAACAACAGAAAATATCCGTTTGTTGTTGTCCGCTACACCCCTGGAAAAGATCTCGGACCGGGAGCTGGAGGAGCTGGAGCAACGACATGGCCCTGAGCGGCTCGCGGAAGCAGCCGATATTGCCGCCGAGACCTGGAGAAAGACGCGGGTGGAAATGCATAACCCCGGCGGCTATCTCCAGTCCCTGTGCACCTCCCTGGTGGTGCCGGAATGGTATGTGCCCCATTGCGAACGAAACAGGTCACCCCCCTCGAAAAAAGAGGTAGAAGCAGAAAATACTGATGCCGAACAGGAAGAAGCCGAGACTGCGGCCATGGAAGCCTTATGGGCATCGCTGCCTGATGAGAAGCAGGAGGAGTACCTGGCCAGGGTCAGCGCCGATCAACCGCAAGGGATTACCTACAGCCAACTCACATCACTGGTGCTGGCCAAAGGTCTTGCCTGGGATGACTCACACTCCGGCGGCGATGGGTAGTGTGCTGCGCATCCATTGCCGATGGCTGCGCAGGAAAGACGGAAATCCGTGTGGAATAAACCCACACGGATTTAAGGACCGCTGCGCGGTGCGGAAATTATGGACGCATTGTCGCGAGAATGAGCACTGCGCTGTGCGGCAGCAGCATCTACCAGGTATACCGGAGGCCGCCGCAATTTCCGCGCTGTGTCAGCCTCTGCCGACACAGCGCGGAAAGAGCAACATCAGCTGCTTTGCCGCGTTTCACGCGACAAAGCGAGGAGGACAGACATATGAGACAAGATAAGGAGACATTTGATGCACAAAAGGAAGTTAAACGAATCCGTGCCCTCAGGGCTAGAGCACGACGCAGGCGTTACCGCAAGAGCCGCCTTGAAAGGTACCGGGCCGAGCTGGCGGCCATGAGAAGAGCCGGAGCTTCCTGTGGCGATCTTGCCATCTGGCTGCGGGTCACCCATCGCTGCAAAATCAACCGCAGTTCCATCGACCGGTATCTGAAAAAGCTGCCGGAGCTGAACAGCGAAACGGTGAAAATTGACCAGCATACGCACCGGACAGAGTAAGAATATGCCCCGCTTTCGATCAGCCAAATCACAGGCCGAACATGCTGTTTCCTGCAAAATTGCTCTCGGCCAGGGACGCCATGACAACCGGGACGATGGCCGGATCCACAGCCTCGGTACTGCACGGGGATATGAACAGGCGCTCAAGGGTTTTGCCGAATATATTCAGGACCATCGTCTGGGGGATCTGGGCAGCGCAACTGTCAAGGAGGCAGAGCAGTATCTGGCCGAACGTGCCGGGATGGTGGCGCAGAAGACCCTTGATCTCGACCGGCAGGCTATCCAGATGCACCTGGGCATTCAGCTTGAAGTTGTGAAAAGCGAACTGAAGACCTGCCTTATAACCCGGAGCTATACTGCGGATCAGGTCGAACGGATAGCCTCTGCCCAGTCCGATCGGAACAGCCTGGCCACCCAGATTGCCTACGAAGCAGGTTTGCGAGCCCATGAACTGTTGACGCTGCGGCCGGCTGATGAGCGGCAAGCCTCCACCCATCGGCAGTGGAATGCTGACCGTTTCACCGGCCGCGTTGGTGAGCGCTACACGGTGGAAGGAAAAGGAGGCCTGGTGCGCGAGGTCATGATTTCGAAGCACTTGTCTGATCGTCTGGAGGAACGCCGCCTTGCAGATCCAAAACAGGTTATTGACCGGGGCGTGAACTACTCTCAGCATTACGATATTGGCGGCGGCCGGACATGGAGTCAGAGCTTTTCCGCTGCCAGCAAGAGGGAGCTTGGCTTTTCCAACGGAGGCCATGGCCTGCGGCACAGCTATGTCCAGGAGCGCATGGAAGAGCTGCAAAGCCGAGGCATGCAATATGAAGAGGCAAAAGGAACGATCGCCCAGGAGTTGGGCCATTTTGCCAAGGATACAACAGAGGCCTATCTCCGATGAGGGCAGTGAGAATAATTGTCGGCGCAGGGGTAATCACAGGTTTAATCTGGCTGTACTGGTTGGTGGAAATTCCTTTTGGGATATTCCAATTATCTGTGGATGGGCTGTCACAACCTGAAATTGAGTCCTCGCTTGTTCTTTTTAAGGATCGACAAATAATAAAAGCCTTTCCTCTTAAAACAATAGAAACAGGTTGGTCGGGGATTCAGACGGCCTGGCCATTTGTTCTCTTTGGCTTTTTACTCGGCGTACTGTTTGGCTTCCCCTTGGGGGAACTTGCCAGACGTATATTTGCCATCCACCAAATGTCAAAGAAAGCTCTCCGAGAAAGCAAGGCATTAGCCCTGGAGGCCTTTATCAAGGAGAGCAGTGCCGAAAGCATGGTTAGAGAAACCAACAATCTCTTTTTCGAATCGCAGCAATTGAAGAAAGAAGTTGCAAGATTGCGGAAAAAAGTTTTCGACATGAACATGTCTGCCAAAGAACAGAATCAAAGCATAGAAAAATTACGGCGAAAAGCGGAATCAGCCAAAAAAGAACTGGTTAAGGCGAAAGCGAAAATCCGGAGATTGACAGAAAAAGAGCGACCGCCGAGGGAAAAATCGATTGACGGCAACTCATGATCTGATAAAATTTAAGTAATGAAAGCGTACCGTGACGCTTAGTCTATTATGACACACGGATCGGCGAACAGAGCCGGCCTAATGGCAAATCTGCTTTCTATCCTGTCCGGTGCGGAGGTGCCGGAGGATAGCAGCGGTGAACAGTCCCACGCTGAAAAATGGGGGCGAATCGGGAAGGTGACTTCCCGCGGTGG
>Ga0209270_1003203_pt1 | contig 14672 bp, 12 predicted proteins | sample MTBAKSrepl1MetaG_FD_187456 | JGI IMG/M metagenome (GOLD analysis project Ga0209270, IMG submission 187456) | Enrichment culture microbial communities from Arthur Kill intertidal strait, New Jersey, USA, that are MTBE-degrading - MTBE-AKS1... | ecosystem: Environmental > Aquatic > Marine >...
GAAATGGATTTATTTAAGATTGGAAAGAAAAAACGTTCCTCTGAACACTCGGATGAACCCGTCGCTTAAGGTTACGAAACGTAAAAATTGTTAGAAAAAACTGCAGAATTTAACTCCGCGCTTGACACTCCAAGGTGTAAGCTGGGAAATGAAACATAATCGAGCCAGTATCACGACGCATTATTTAGGGTAAAAGCTATCGGAAAACAAATGTTTTTCGTACACTTCACGTAAACACTTCAAATTTGCCTGTCAAACTGCAATAAAATACACGAAAAACACTGTCGGAATGATATAATATACGAATAGTAAAATTTGAGGTTTTCCGACATGCTGATAGGATACATGCGCGTTTCAACTGACGGTGATCGGCAGAGTACCGATCTTCAACGTGATGCTCTGATAAGTGCCGGAGTGGATGAACGGCATATTTTTGAAGACAAGGCTTCCGGTTCCAGAGATGATCGTTCCGGTTTGGCACAGGCACTGGAGTATGTTAAATCAGGTGATACTCTTGTGGTTTGGAAACTTGATCGTCTTGGACGATCACTTCCTCATCTGATCGAAATCGTCAATCAGCTCAAATCCAAAGGTGTGGGGTTCAAATCACTCACAGAAGGTATGGATACCTCCAGCCCATCAGGCGAACTACTGTTTCATGTTTTCGGAGCACTGGCACAATTTGAACGTTCACTGATTCAGGAACGGGTCAATGCAGGATTGGCTGCCGCGAAGAAGCGGGGGCGAATCGGCGGACGGCCGCGAGCAATTCCTCAAGAGAAGATGGATGCTATCCTGGAGGCTCTGAATAACGGGATGTCAAAGGCGGCAGTATGCCGGACGTTCGAAGTGAAGCGTTCGACGTTGATCGATACATTGAGCAGGCTTGGGCAGTGATAAATCTTTTTCAGCCTTGCTCGTGTACAATAAGAACCATATAATTTAACGAAAGATATTGGATGGCCAACGAACCTATCGATTTTAAAAAGACACTTTGGGACGCAGCGTGCAAACTGCTTCCCGAACTCGATGCGGCAGTCTATAAACACGTCGCATTGGGGCTTATTTTCCTCAAATACATCGCCGATTCCTTCGATGAACGCAGAGCCGAAGTACTGGCCCAGATGAGCGACCCTGAAAACGATTTTTTTATCGATGATGAAGCAATGCGGATTGACGAGCTCGAAGACCGTGACTACTACACGATGGCGAACGTCTTCTGGGTACCTGCCGAATCGCGCTGGAGCTATATCCAGGACAATGCCAAAAAGCCCGGCATCGGAAAACTCATCGATGATGCGATGGCGGCGATCGAACGGGAGAACCCCCGTCTTAAAGGGATTTTGAACAAAGACTACGCCCGTCTTCAGATCAGCGAGCGCAAACTCGGGGAACTCGTCGATCTGATCGGTACGATCGGATTCATGGAAAAAGGACATCGTGCCAAAGATATCCTGGGGCAGGTGTACGAGTATTTCCTCGGACAGTTCGCCTCGGCAGAGGGGAAAAAGGGAGGGCAGTTTTACACTCCCGCCTCGATCGTCAAAGTCCTCGTCGAAGTGATGAGCCCGCACAAGGGGAAAATCTACGACCCGGCCTGCGGTAGCGGCGGAATGTTCGTGCAATCGGAAAAGTTCATCGAAGCGCACGGTGGGAAGCTGGGGGATATCTCGATATACGGTCAGGAATCAAATCCGACGACATGGCGACTCGCGGCGATGAACCTCGCGATTCGCGGAATCGATTTTAACCTCGGGCCCCATCATGCCGATACGTTTTATCAGGACCTCCACCCTGATCTCAAGGCCGATTTCATCATGGCCAATCCGCCGTTCAACATGAAAGAGTGGGGGGGAGACAAACTATCCGGCGATGTACGGTGGCGATACGGTATCCCAGCGGGAAATGCCAACTTCGCATGGATGCAGCATATGATCCATCATCTCTCTCCATCAGGTATGGCCGGGATCGTCCTGGCGAATGGATCGATGAGCTCGAACAGCGGGGGCGAGGGAGAGATCCGCCGCGCTATCGTGAGTGATGATCTGGTAGAGTGCATGGTCGCACTCCCATCACAGCTGTTTTCAAATACCCAGATCCCGGCGTGTCTGTGGTTTCTGAACCGTGACAAGAGCAAAAATGGCCGCAACCGAAAGGGTGAAGTGCTCTTCATCGATGCCCGCAAACTCGGCTACATGGTCGATCGCGCACAGCGGGCATTTGGGGATGAAGATATCGGCAAAATCGCCGATACATTCCACGCCTGGCGTCAGGATGGCGAGACGGAGAAAACCTACGAAGATATCAAAGGATTCTGTGCATCGGTCGGTCTCGATGAGATTTCCAAACACGATTATGTTCTCACCCCCGGGCGATACGTCGGAGCGGAAGAGGTCGAAGACGACGGTGAACCATTCGATGAGAAGATGACCCGTCTTTCGGCGACACTTTCGGAACAGTTTACTGAGAGCGCACGCCTCGAAGCGCTGATCCGCGAGAATCTCAAAGGGCTTGGGTTTCCGTTATGAATCTGATCGATCTGATAGCACAGGGCGAGAACAAAACGCTGGAGTTCAAAGAATCGTTGCCCAAAAACGAGAGCATCGCTAAAACAGCCGTCGCTTTTTCGAACACGAGCGGCGGACGGCTCATCATCGGTGTCAATGACGACCGCCAAATCGTCGGAATAGACGAAGAGAATCTACCCGAGTTGCAAGACACCATCGTCTCGGTCATCATGGATCGTTGCCATCCCAATATCCTCCCCGAAATCTATACTCTCAACATCGAGGGGAAACTCCTCCTCGTCATCGAGATTTTCCGGGGAAGCCTGCTGCCCTATTACCTCAAAAACGAAGGCAAAGCCGAGGGTACCTACATCCGTGTTGGTGCGACCAACCGCAAGGCGAGCACTGAGAACATCATGGACCTCGAACGCCAAAAACGGCGTGTCGGATTCGATGAAGAGATCAATACGGACGTCGATCTCACCTCTCTCGATCTGACCCCGCTGCTAAGTCGGTTTGCCGCTATGGGAAAACCGCTGGATGAGCAAAAGCTTTCAAACCTCAAACTCATCAAGAGCGAAAACGGCAGAACGTATCCGACCAACGCTCTCCTAATCCTTTTGGGGCATTTCCCCCATTGCAGTGTCAAATGCGCCCGATTCAAAGGGACGACGATGGAGCTTTTCATCGATAAAAAAGAGTATGGCGGCGACATCTTCGGTATCCTCGAAAACACCCAGAACTTCATCCTCAACCACATCAACCTGCGAGGTGAGATCAAGGGCCTCTACCGGACCGATACCTATGAGATTCCGCTCGTAGCGTTGCGCGAAGCGCTCATCAACGCTCTGATTCACCGCGACTACACCAACGGCGGCCGGGATGTCAAAGTGGGGATCTATGACGATATCGTCAATATCGTCTCCCCGGGCAGCTTCCCCAACACCATCACCGCCGAAGACATCGCGCAAGGCAGAAGCGAAGCGAGAAACAAAGTCATCGCCAATGTCTTCAAAGAACTCGGATTGATCGAGCAGTGGGGAAGCGGAATCGCCCGGATCAGGCTTGCCTGTGCCGAGAACGGTCTACGCGAAGCTCTGATCGAAGAGAAAAACGATTTTGTGGATGTGGAGTTTTACCGTCCGGAAACGTCCGGAAATGACCGTTTAGCATCGGATTCGGACGATTACGGACGATTAGCGGACGATTACGGACGATTAGCGGACGAAGAAAAGAAGATTCTGCTCTATCTACGGGATCATAGAACCATCACCCGAAAAGAAGCGGTCGAAATCCTCGGTCTGCAAAAAACGAGAGCGCATGAGATACTCACTGAGTTGGTAGAGAAAAAGGCGATCGAGCGTCATGGGAGCGGACGAAGTACTTATTATACGGGAGCGCGTAATGAGTAAGTGGGAAACTATAAAACTTGGAGATATTCTCAAAATTAAACACGGCTTTGCATTTAAAGGAGAGTTTTTTTCAGATCTTCCGACAAATAATATACTGGTTACTCCTGGAAATTTCAATATCGGTGGCGGTTTTAAAGATAGCAAATTTAAGTATTACTCTGGCGAATTTCCAGAAGAATACATTTTAGCTGCGAATAATGTCATAGTCACAATGACCGATTTGAGCAAAGCGGGAGATACACTTGGATATTCGGCAAAAGTGCCTGCAATGGCGGGAAAAAATCTATTACATAACCAACGAATAGGATTATTGCAATTCAATAATGATCAAGTAAGTCAAGATTTTATTTATTGGCTTCTAAGAACAAAAAAATATCAAAGTTTCATTCTTGGTTCAGCGACTGGTTCAACAGTTAAACATACATCGCCAAGTCGTATTTCTGAATTTGAATTTGAACTTCCACCTTTACAAGAACAACAACGAATAGCAGATATTTTGTCTGCATTTGACGACAAAATCGCCCTAAACCGCGAAATGAACAAAACCTTCGAAGCGATGGCACAGGCGATTTTCAAAAGCTGGTTTGTCGATTTCGAACCGTTCCGGGATGGAGAGTTTGTCGAATCGGAATTGGGGATGATTCCGAAGGGGTGGGAAGTTAAGCCGTTGCCTGAATTGATTGAATTAAATCCAAGGTATTCGTTGAAAAAAGGGAGTGAAGCTTCTTATCTTGATATGGCAAACATACCTACGGATAATGCTCGTGTTAATGAAGTAGTTATTCGAGAATTTAGTTCTGGAAGCAAATTCATGAATGGGGATACTCTATTGGCAAGAATTACACCAAGTTTAGAGAATGGAAAAACAGCATTTGTTGATTTTCTTGAAGAAGATGAAATTGGATGGGGATCAACAGAATTTATTGTAATGCGTGCAAAGAACCCTTTACCAAAAGAGTTTACTTATTTCTTAGCAAGGACCGATGATTTCAGGAACTTTGCAATTTCCAATATGTCTGGAACGTCAGGAAGACAACGGGTTCCAAATGATTGTTTTGAACAATACTTGATGATTTTGCCAGATGTCGATACATGTAAAAAATTTGGTGAATTTGCATCTTCTGTAATTAAAAAAATGCAAGGCAATGATTTGGAAAGTAAAACTCTTTCTAATCTTCGAGACAGCTTTTTACCCAAGCTTTTGAGTGGGGAGATAGAAGTTTGAATTTATACGATCCAGCAAAAAGTTTACTTGATTCATTAGACCCTATGAAACAGATGAATGAAGATATGAAGCGTTTGTTGGATCCTATGTATGACATCAATAAAGCGTTGCAACCTATGCATTCGTTCAGTGAAAGCATTGCCAGTATGTTAAATCCACTCCAAAATTTCAACGAGCGAATGGAAGCGATGCTAAACCCCATGAGCGCATGGGAAAAGTCACTTCAACATCTGTATGATCCTATGAAAAAATGGAATGACCAGATGGAAGCGATGTTGAACCCGTATAAAGGGTTTGACAAATATTTTGATGCTTTTAAACCTGCTTCGACATATTGGGATGAAATATCTAACCTATCATCTGCCATGCAGAGCGCTTTATCATCTGTGTCATTGCCATCCTTAGAAAATTATGATGAATTGTTCACATCGAGTATGTCATCGTACAAAGCGCTGGCGGCTGCGATTTCAGACAAAAATTTCGAACATCTTCTTCCGAAAAATCTTGACAGCATCATTGCCAGTGTTATAGCGAAAGAAGCAGAATATCGACAGATTTTAGACTCTTACACTGTAGCTGAAAATGACGAAACAGCGCTGATGGAAGAATTGCAGGCTGTTAAAGATGAAATATTGGAAGCTGTTAATTCGAAAACTGCGAGGGTTGAAGAGCAATTAGAAGCTATTTATTTTCATATCATGAGCACAAGCAACTCAACTTTCCGTGCTTTTTTTATTTCTTTTATTTTTCCGATTCTCATAGGTATTTTGACTTCTATCATCTACGATTACAAAATCAAACCCTTGTTGGCTTCAATGGAAAATTCCAATCAAAAAGTAGCTATAAAAAAAGAAGTTGTTCGAAATGTAAAGTTTTATCTTACGGATCCACAACAACGGGTTCATTATAGAATCGTTACAACAAACGTGCTGACCGTAAGAAACGGTAAATCCAAATCTTCCAGAAAAGTAGGATATACGTTTTTCGGCGATGTAGTTGAAGTCGTTCGTAAAGAAAGAAATTGGTGTTTGATTCGACGATATGATCGAGAGAGCGAAACATCTATTCAAGGCTGGGTTCTTACTCGATATTTGGGGCGAATTAGATGAAAATACTATTTTTTGGTAAGGATTTGGAAGGTAACAATGGCAAGAAAGTATGATGAACTATTAGAAGATACTAAAAATATCAGAAATGAATTACGAGAATCTCAAGAGAAAATTGATGCATATCTACTGGAACTTTTTGATGATGAAGATAGTGAATCAATCCGATCAAGAATAAAGAGAATTAGTAGCAATATTGATGCCTTAGTAACAGACATAGAAGCAAAAAAAGATGAAGTTGACGCTTTTTATACTGAAGCAATTGTTGGAACAACAACGGTTGAATCTACAAAAACAAAAATCGAAAATGCACACACTGAAATCGAAGGGCTTTTGGACGCGGCCAATGAAGCACTTGCTGAGTCAGAAGAAGAGATAGCTCAACTCAAAAAATTCTACATAGAAGTTTTTGGTGATATTGATGAGATTACAAAAAAGCGAGAAGGCGGATACCGTAAAGAGTTAATTACGAGTATCAAGGACTTGGCAAAATATAAAGAACAACAATCTAAAAAATACGATGCCTTGTTTGCGAAAATAGAAAGTTTGCTTCCTGGTGCTACGAGTGCGGGCTTAGCAAGTGCATTTTTAACGCGTAAAGAAGTTTTCGCTCAACCGAATAAAGTTTGGACCATTACTTTTATCGCTGCACTATTGAGTATGTTGATATATTCAGCTGTTACTTTTGAATCAATTACAACTCTCGAAGGCTCTCTTATCCAATTATTAAACCATCTACCACTTTATATTCCTGTTGTGTGGTTGGCTATTTATGCAAGTAAACGAAAAAGTGAAAACAAACGTCTTGAGGAAGAATACGCACATAGAGAATCCCTTGCAAACTCATTTGTTGGGTATAAAGAACAGATTGAACAATTGAACAAAGATGACACCGAGGCACTCAAAGAATTTTTGAATAATATATTGAATGAAATATCCAAAAATCCGAGTGAAACTCTTGATGGAAAACACGGGGACGGCACACCATTAAAAGAATTAATAGCAATATTGCCTGATCTAAAAAAGCTTATAGCTAAAGAGAATTGATTTGAATTTTGGGGCCACAAAAGGAATTGCATGATTAACGAAGACGCAGTAGAACAAACCGCACTTGGATGGTTTTCGGAGCTGGGATATGAGGTTGTTCACGGACCCGACATCGCCCCGGATGCTTCGGCTTCTGAACGATCCAGCTATAAGGAAATCATCCTATGGGGTCGGCTGGAAAATACTCTTCGACTCATCAATCCCGCTTTACCGTATTCAGCGATTTCCGATGCATTGCATACCCTCAAAAACCTTCCTTTTCCGGCTCTGCTGCAAAACAACCATGCTCTCCACCGCTACCTCGTCGAAGGGGTTCCTGTCGAATACCATCATGAGGGGGAAACGCGCGGCGATCGTGTGAAACTCATCGACTACGATGTACCCGAAAACAATTCCTTTGCCGTAGTCAATCAGTTTAGCATCGAAGGTCCCAAACACACCCGCCGTCCTGACATCATCGTTTTCGTCAACGGCTTGCCGCTCTCGGTGATCGAGCTCAAAGACCCGACCAATACCGACGCAACGATCTTCGATGCATACAACCAGCTCCAGACCTACAAAGAACAGATCCCTGATCTCTTCGTTTTCAATGCCTCACTGATTATCTCGGATGGAATGACGGCGCGTATAGGCTCACTCACTGCGAACGAAGAGCGCTATCTGCCATGGCGATTGAAAAACGATGAGAGTTTTACGCTGGAGCTCGAAGAGATGATCAGGGATCATTTCGTCAAAGAACATGTCACCGACTACTTGCGTTATTTTGTCCTGTTTGAAGGGAACGAACGGGGATACGTCAAAAAGATCGCCGGTTATCATCAGTTTCATGCGGTTCGCAAAGCGGTGAATGCAACGATTACTGCCACTCAAAACGGCGGAGACAAAAAATGCGGTGTCGTATGGCATACACAAGGTTCAGGAAAAAGTATCTCTATGACCTGCTATGCGGCCAAAGTGATGGGACATCCGGCGATGAACAACCCGACACTGGTCGTCGTCACCGACCGAAACGATCTGGACGGTCAGCTTTTCGAACAGTTTTACAACTCCACCGAACTGTTGCGACAGACCCCTGAACAGGCAGACACCCGCGACAAGCTCAAAGAACTCCTCTCCGGTCGTCCATCCGGTGGGATCATCTTTACAACGATCCAAAAATTCGCCCTTGAAGCGGGGGAAAGCGTCTATCCGGTACTCAGTGAACGTTCCAACATCGTCGTCATTGCCGATGAAGCGCACCGCAGCCAATACGGCTTTACCGCCAAAATGGATACCTCAAGCGGAGTGATCAAGTATGGCAACGCCAAATATCTCCATGATGCCCTCCCAAAAGCGTCGTTTATCGGCTTTACAGGCACACCGGTATCGCTCGAAGATCGAGATACACGTGCGGTATTTGGAGACTACATCGACATCTACGATATCGAGCAGGCTGTCCGTGACGGAGCGACAGTGCCGATTTATTACGAAAGCCGTCTGGCGAAACTCGATCTCGTCAAAGAGATGCTCGAATACATCGATTCTGAGGTTGAAGAATTGACCGAAGCCGAAGAGGAAGAGGCAAAAAACAAAACCAAATCCAAATGGGCCGCCCTCGAAGCACTCGTGGGAGCCAATCCACGTATTCAAAAAGTGGCTGCGGATCTGGTGGAGCATTTCGAGGAGCGAACGGCATCAATGGAAGGCAAAGGGATGATCGTGTGCATGAGCCGCGAAATCTGCGTCCATATGTACAACGCCATTACCGCGCTGCGTCCCGAGTGGCACAGTGAAGATCCCGACAAAGGTGCTATCAAAATCGTCATGACCGGAAGTGCAAGCGATCCAGAGTTACTGCGCCCCCATATCTATGACAAAAAGACCCGACAGCTTTTCGAACGACGGGTCAAAGACCCAAAAGATCCCCTTCAGCTCGTCATCGTCCGCGATATGTGGCTGACCGGATTCGATGCACCGTGCCTGCATACGATGTACATCGATAAACCGATGAAAGGGCACGGGCTTATGCAGGCGATTGCACGTGTCAATCGCGTCTTTCGAGACAAGCCGGGCGGATTGGTGGTCGATTATATCGGTATCGCCAATCAGCTCAAAGAGGCGCTCAAGGAGTATACGGCAAGCCATGGACGGGGAAAACCGACGGTGGACGTTGAGGAAGCGTTCCGGCAGATGGTACGGCATATCGAAATCTGTCGGGATATGTATCATGGGTTCGATTACAGCAGCTACAAAACGACTCCGATCATCTTGTTGCCGAAAGCGGCGAATCATATCCTCGGGCTTGAGCCGACGATTACCCGCGATAGCGAAGGAAAAGAGAAGCTCAAAGAAGGAAAACAGCGCTACGCCGATGTCGTGCTGGCGATTACAAAAGCTCATGCTATTTGTGCCGCAATGGACGCTGCCAAAGCCTATAAAGAGGAGATCGCATTCTTCCAGGCGATCAATTCGATCATTAACAAGCGCGAAGGAACCGATGCCAAACTCGATCGGGACAAGCTGAACAAGGCGATGCGCGATATCGTTGCCAATTCGGTAGTGGCCGAGGGAATCGTCGATATTTTTGACGCCGTCGGACTCAAAAAGCCGGATATCTCTATTCTCTCGGATGACTTTCTGGCAGAGTTGAGCGGTATGAAGGAAAAAAACCTTGCGGTTGAGCTTCTTTCCCGCCTGATCCAGGATGAAGTCAAATCCAAAATGCGTAAAAATAAAGTTCAGGAAAAGAAATTTTCTGACCTTCTTCAAGAATCACTCAACAAGTACCGTAATCGGGCCATTGAAACCGCTCAGGTGATTGAAGAGCTGATCGCAATGGCAAAGGATCTCAATCATGCGGTTCGGCATGGTGAGGAACTGGGGCTCAATGAAGACGAAACGGCTTTCTACGATGCCCTGGAATGCAACGAGAGTGCTGTAAGAGAACTGGGAGATGAAGTACTCAAGAAGATAGCTGTAGAGCTTACAGCTAAGCTTAGGGAAAACACCACCGTTGATTGGTCTGTTCGTGATTCGGTCCGAGCCAGGCTGAAAATCATGGTTAAACAGATACTTCGTAAATACAAGTATCCGCCTGATTGCCAACCTCGTGCTATCGAAACGGTTTTAGCTCAGGCGGAAGTGTTGAGTGCGGAGTGGAGTAGGTAGTCTGTTAAAAATCAATCTTGGTAACGAAATAATCAAACCAGTTCATTTGTTTTTGAATTTCTTCAATCAGAATATCTATAGAAGACATAATTTCAAAAATGGAAGCATCATCGAGTTCATCATTCGCCCATGTAATGAGTTTTTCTCGGTCCTTTGAATTGATAGACCACATTAATTTGGTTTTTGTCGATTTTGGAATTTCAAATGATTTTAGTTTTTCAATGAAATCTTGTTTGATATGCGAAGAAATTTCAATCTTATTTTCTTTGAGATATTGAAGGAAAAAATAAAGAACTCTGAGCATTCGTGTGCCTTTACCGCTCCAGCCTTCAGTGAATTTTTCGAAAAATGTTTGCCCTTTGATCTTTTCAATTTTTGAAATGATTGTTTTGATCGTTGTTTGTTCTTCGGCAAAGTCAAGTAGTAAGTTTTTCAATTCATCTTTTTTATTGTTCTGCTCAGCCAAAGAGTATGCTGTCATATATAAATTAAACTCAAGTACCATTGGTTTTTGATCTAAAAAAAGCCACATAGGATTAATGTCCAGATTGTTTATCAACGTAGATAAAAAATTTGAATCTGGAGTTCGCTCATTTTTTTCATATCTGCTAACAGCAGCTTGAGTTATTCCTGTCTTGTCTGCAAATTCTTTTTGATTTAATTTGAAATGCTCACGGATTTCTTTGATTTTTTTATGAAATTCCATAAAATATCCTTGACATAAATATACCGATTGTCATATAATTGTCAGTATTGAATGTATTATACCAAAAAGGAAGGAGTGTGAAACTAAAACTTTTAGACGTTCTGAAAGAATGTAAAAAAATTGATTCACCAAAAGCTTTGATTGAATCAATAGAAGCCGTAATTGAATTATGTAGGGAAGATATTCGTAGAGTTGCTGTTTCAAAAGATCTTTATTTTGCTGATTTTGATTGGGTATTCAAAGAAAGCTCAGAAATGATCCTTGATACTTTAAGAAAAAAACATCTGAAAGCGATTCAAAGATTTTCAAATTCTAATGACATCGACGAAATGTTGCGAATTCTCATGCAAAGAATTCTTGCAAATATGCGAAATATTTCAACCGATAAGCGTTACGCAAAATTTGTAAAAATTAAAATCAGAGGTATAGCAGAAGTTGCCCATATAGTGTCGGATCAGCTTGATTGGATAATTGAATTGGAACATCTTCACAAAAATATCATAAAAGGAGGTCTGCAAAAAGTATGGATAGATGCTATGGAGGACTTGGATTTCGATGAAATTGATTTTGAGGAGCTTTGTGAAAAGTTCGGATTCACGGTAAAAGAAGTAATGGGGGATACCCTACTTTTGAAGGCAGAACAAACTGCTGGCGGCAACCGGCAGCTTGTTCTGATTTTTGACCCAAAAGACTAAAAAAGGATCATAATGGAAATTATAGCGCAAATCAAAAAGGACATTGCGCACAAACGTTCTCTGGAACGTGAACTGCAAGAGTTGAAGAGGCTTTATACCGACCGTTTCGCAACGGAAGTACAGAAATCAGTAATCGCTCATGAAATCAAGAGATTGCAGCAAGAACTTAGAATGCAAGATGATTTCCAATATTCGATAGATGAAATCTCAGTAGCGAGACCAACCGAAATGTTGATTCCTATGCTTATTCCAAGAGCCGGAATCGTTCCCATTATCGGAAACTATGGTGCAGGAAAAACCACGTTAGCGCGATATCTGTACAGATTGCTTTTGTCGACGCGACATGATACCTATGTTAAATACGTGGATGCGGATAATCCGGTAAATAAACTACAGGAATTCGGTATTCATCAGTTGATTGAAGCATATGGTGAACGTTTTGAGTACTACGGGAAGAGGGCTAATGTCGATGATCTTGCTGATGGTCTTGAAGGTGTCATGCGAAAGGCGATCGATCAACAATCTGCATTTCCAGGGCGTTCGTATGTAATCTTCGAGGACAATCTGAAGAATCTGATGCGAAAAAACAAACAGGGATTTGCAGATCTCCATCATCTGTACCGTTTGGAAAAAGAATTTCAGACTGTTGGTGGAACTTCTATTATCCTTCACCATACGAATAAACAAGGCATTTTTGCCGATTCCAAAGATATTGTCAATTTCGCGGATTTGGCCTATTACGTGAGTTTCAAACATTCTACGAATGCAATAGTTATCGAGCCGGACAAACAAAGCAGGTACCACATTGAAGCGAAAGCATTTCATGTGGATCCTGAAAGTAGAGAAATAACTGATGAAATTGACTATCGATCGGCCAATGTGTCGAGAGAAGAGGTCGTTATTGTTCAGCATGTCAAAGAGTTGTTAGAAGAATGCGGTGAATTTAATCAACAAGAACTCGAAAAAGAGACGCGAGCTTTTCGAAATAATTTAGGTGTAGGTGACAAACGGTTTCGGGCGGTGTTAAAAAAATACGATGGAGAAGCTTGGAAAATTGTTCGAGGGAAGAATAATGCGTTGGTTTTTCAGTCAATGGAGTTGCCAAACGTGCCAAACCTGCCAAACGATGAACATAAAGGCAATCAAACAGCCAAACCGGAAATTATGAATATTATCAGAGAATCAGAGTAGGGGAGCCTATGAATTCAAATGAATACCTTGAATTGAAACGACTTTTGTTGGAACAACAGACGTTCTTATCTTTGTTGATCCCTCAAAAAATGAGCATATCTCGTATTAGTGAATTATCTGGCAAGAGTAGACAAGCAATTAGACAATATCTGCTGAAACATTATGAGCCTGAAGCGGAATTTTGGATCGAAAAAGACAAAATTTATGTATCTAAGGAAGTCGCTGTTCAATTGATCACAAGAGGTTCGAAATGAACGGAAAAGCAAAAAAAAGAGGTGAAGGACGCTTTTACGCCCGTAATGAAATAATTTGGGTAGAGGGATCGATAGAAGGTGTCTTCTATCGAAAAAGTACTCGTAAACGAGCCAACAAATTAAATCTTGCCTGGGCAAACGAGCAGCATCCTTTGGATGTTCTCTCAAAAATTATCGATAAAGAATCCAAACGTGAAATGATTGAGGAATTGGATTTTGAACGATTCGGGTATAGAGCATTGCAGGCATCCGAACAAAACCGCGCTGAAGAGACCCAAAAGGACTATGAAAAAATATTCTCAAAATATATCCTGCCATATTTCAAGGACTTTCGGCTTGATCAAATTAAGCCCATGGATATCGAAAGCTGGCAAAATCCAAAAAAATCCTCGTTCAAGCATTTGTCATATGACCGAAGGAAACGGATTCGTGGCGTTTTGAACATGGTGCTGTCAGCAGCTCATCGCAACGGTCTCATTCGATCCGATCCTGCAAAAGCGGCTCTTAACATCGTCAAAAATGAAGATGAGTTGGAGGAAAGACGAGTAGCGATATATTCGGCTAGTGAAATTCAGAAAATCATCAATCTTTCGACGGGATGGCTCAGAATCTATTTCATGCTCAGTTTCACTACAGGGATGCGGGTTGGTGAACTTTTAGGTCTGAAATGGGATGATTTTGATTTACACGAAGGGTTGTTGTATCTCAAGCGTACCCGTAGCAATGGCAAAGAGAAAGGGAGCAACCGCAAGAAAAACCATAAGCGGACGATTGCTTTATTTCCTGACGTCGTAGTTGCTCTTAGAGAATTCTATGATAATCGGCTGGACGATACTTATCTTTTTGTAAGTCAGATGAACACACCGTGGAGTACAACAAGACACCTTATCCATAATTACGTTAAGCCTTTTTTTGAAGAAAACGGAATTGAGTATAAAAAGCTCAAAACGACGCGAGCAAGTTTCATTACCACAATGATCAAATCGCAAGTTCCAATCACGTGGTTGCAATCTACCGTAGGACATTCTAAAGGGTCTTCGATCACCATCAAGCATTATTTTGATAGTGAAGAATCGATTAAAGAAAAAAAAGAACAGGCTGCATTGGCGGCACAGAGAATGGCAGAAAAAATCACCATGAAAGTATGAGTTAATTACACAATAATTGGGTAAAACAAAAGTTAAAATTTTGAAAATTGGAATGACCCCCAAATAGGAGGCAATTACTCCAAGTTGGAAAGATTGGGATGTCCATTTGTAGCCATCCCCAAAATCTAGACCGAATTTAGGCGGACAATTTCTTGAATTGATTATGCCTTTCCAGAAATTGGATGGGGCTTAAATCTCCTAATGCTTCATGAGGTCGATGATAGTTGTAATCGA
>Ga0209270_1003210_pt1 | contig 14652 bp, 12 predicted proteins | sample MTBAKSrepl1MetaG_FD_187456 | JGI IMG/M metagenome (GOLD analysis project Ga0209270, IMG submission 187456) | Enrichment culture microbial communities from Arthur Kill intertidal strait, New Jersey, USA, that are MTBE-degrading - MTBE-AKS1... | ecosystem: Environmental > Aquatic > Marine >...
TCGGAAGCGGTCCGGCTGAAATACCGTTACCTGGACCTGCGACGCCCCGGCGTCATGAGCAATTTTCTGCTCAGGCATCGGGCCGCCCAAGTCACCCGGCAATTTTTCAATGAGAACGACTTTATCGAGGTGGAGACCCCGGTCCTGACCAAATCCACCCCCGAGGGGGCCCGGGACTACCTGGTGCCTTCGCGATTGAGTCCGGGGAGGTTCTACGCCCTGCCCCAGTCGCCCCAGCTCTTCAAACAACTGCTGATGGTGGCCGGTTTCGACCGTTATTACCAGATCGTCAAATGCTTCCGGGACGAAGACCTCCGGGCCGACCGCCAGCCGGAATTCACCCAGATCGACCTCGAGATGTCCTTTATCCAGGAGGAAGACATCATCGAACTGATGGAAGGGCTGATGGTCCGCCTGTTCAAGGAAATACTGGACGTGGAATTGATCAGGCCTTTCCCCAGGCTGACTTACCAGGAGGCCATGAACCGTTTCGGCCTGGATAAGCCGGACCTGCGCTTCGGCTTGGAACTGGTGGACGTAACGGATATGGTCGCCCAGGCCGACTTCAAGCTTTTCGCCGAAGCGGCCGCTTCCGGCGGAGTGGTCAAGGCCATCAACGCCAAGGCCTGCAACCATTTTTCCCGCAAGCAGCTTGATGACCTGGTGGACTTCGCCAAGGTTTACGGGGCCAAGGGCCTGGCCTGGATCAAGATCAACCCGGACGGCTGGCAATCGCCCATCGCCAAATTTTTCTCGCCGGAGGAAAAGGCCGGGCTGATCAAGGCCTTGGGGGTCGAACCCGGAGACCTGCTGTTTTTCAGCGCCGACCGGGCCAACGTGGTTCATGAGGTTTTGGGACAACTGCGGCAAAAGTTGGGCCAGGAACTGGGACTAACTCAGGAAGGCCGGCACCGCTTCGTCTGGATCACCCATTTCCCCATGTTCGAATACAGTCAGGAGGAAAAACGGTATGTAGCCGTTCACCACCCCTTCACCGCTCCTTTGGACGAGGATTTGGAGTCCCTGGAATCAGCCCCCGAGGAAGTCCGGGCCCGGTCGTACGACCTGGTCCTCAACGGCCACGAAATCGGCGGGGGGAGCATTCGTATTCACCGCCCGGACCTCCAGCAGCAAGTCTTTCAGGCCTTGGGCATCACCGAAGAGGAAGCCGCGGAAAAATTCGGTTTTCTGGTGGAGGCCCTGGGGTACGGGGCCCCGCCCCACGGGGGGCTGGCTTTCGGTTTCGACCGCCTGGTCATGCTCCTGGCCGGCACAGCCAGCATCCGGGACGTGATCGCTTTTCCCAAGACCCAGAAAGCCACCTGTCTCTTGACCGGGGCTCCGTCGAAAGTCGACCGCCGGCAGCTCTTGGAGCTGGGTCTGCGGGTCGAGGTCCAGCCGGAAAAAGCCGATTAAAAGTCTTGCCCGGCGAACCGGCGAGAGAACAGTAAAAAATACTGAGACTTAGTGGTGTGTCGGTCCCAGGCCCGATGGTGCCTTGAGACCGAACCGGAGTTGGTTATAAGATTAAACCGTCCTTGGAAATTGTGCGGCTTGTCCTTTTGGTCCTTGGCCCAGGCCTTGGCCGGGTGAATCCAGGGCGCCCCTGATTGATGGATGACCCGGCCCGGCGCTTCTTTCTTGACGCCTAAATTTTTTCCTTTTATACTCCCCGACTATAAGTAAGGCTCACTCACCAGAGGACCAGGACGGCCGGCTTTCGATTTTCCGGAGTGAGCCGTTCTAATCAGGAAGGTGACCGATGGAAAGAAAAACCGTGATCGTCGATGAAGACACGGCCCTCGATCAGGTCAAAAACGGCATGACCATCGCCCTGGGCGGCTTCATCACGGCCAATCATCCCATGGCCTTGATCCGGGGGCTGATCCGCCGGGGGATCAAAAACCTGACCGTCATCGGCAGTGTCTCCTCGGCCCTGGACGTGGACCTGCTGGTGGCCGGCGGCTGCGTTCGGCGGCTGGTCACGGCCTATGTCGGGGCCGAGGTTTCGGCCCCGGTCGGACCCTTTTACAAGAGGGCGGCCGAGCTGGGGCAGATCGAAGTCTGGGAATGCGACGAAATCATCGTCATGGCCCTATTGCAGGCTACGGCCCAGGGGTTGCCCTTTTATCCGGTCCGGGGCGGAGTCGGGACCGATCTGCCTAAATTGAACCCGGAACTGGTCGAGTTCCGCGACCCGGTCCGGGGCGAACATCTCCTGGCCGTCCCCTCCATGCACATTGACGTGGCCTTCACCCACGCTTCCCAGGCCGACCAGTACGGCAACGTGCAATACGTCGGCAATTGCTTCGCCGACGATCTGATCCAGCGGGCCGCCGATTTGACCGTCACCTCGGTGGAAAAAATCATCCCCAACGAAGACGTGCGGGCCGCGCCCCTGCGGACAGCCTACCGGGCGGACCTGGTCGTCCGGGCCCCCTACGGCGCCCACCCCTACTCTTCCCACGGCTTCTACCTCGAGGACGAAGAGCATCTCCAGGAATACGTCACGGCGGGCTTTATGGAAGCCAGGGGCGATTCTTTGGCCTGGAACGAGTACCGGCGGGTTTACCTGGACGAACCGTCCGATCACCTGGCTTACCTGGAACGGATCGGCTTGCGAAGACTTCTGTCCCTGCAAGAGTTTTAAACTCAAGGAGCTGCCATGCCGGATTATACGATCAAGGAACTGATGGCCTGCTGGCTGTCCCGCGACCTGGCCGACGGCGAATGGGTGGGCGTGGGCGCCAATTTCCCTATTCCCCGGGCCGCGGGCGTCCTGGCCCACCTCAACCACGGCCCGAACATGACCGTGTCCATGGGCGCCTTCCGAGCCAACCTTCTGGGCGTGGACAAGGTCATGACCGCCCGGTATTTTAGCGATTTCCGCCTGCGCCGCTGGGGGGAATCCACGGTCTGTTTCCCGATCGACATCTTCTGTTTCCATAAGCTGGACGTTTTCTTCGTCGGCGGCCTACAGATCGACGCTTACGGCAACACCAACCTGATCGGCCTGCCCGGGGAAGGGAAAAAGTTCAAGCTCCGCGGCCCCGGCTCCATCGGCACCCCCACCCTGGCCGCCGTGGCCCGGCGTTACTACATCGTCACGGAAAACCACAATCCCAGGGTTTTCGTGGAAAAATGCGCCCTGATCAGCGCCATGGGCTATGGCGACGGGACCCCGGGCCTGCGGAAAAAACTCAATCTGCCCGGCTCCGGTCCCCGGTACTGCGTTACGTCCCTCTGCGTCTTTGATTTCCATCCCGAAACCAATCGGATGCGCCTCCGGTCCCTGCATCCGGGGGTCAGTCTGGACCAAGTTTTGGACGCCACCAGCTTTAAGCCGGAATTGCCGGAAAAGATACTGGAAACCGAACCGCCGACCGACCGGGAACTGGAGATTTTGCGGCAACGGGTCGATCCGGAGGGCGTGCTCCGGTCCTAACCCGATTCATCAGATTTAGGGGTGGGTTGGGAAGAGCGCAGCTAAATCCAACAATTCTTATGCCGGGCCTGGGGGGGCTGAGATTGATTACGCGAAGAATTTATCCCACATCAGAGCTGTGGGGCACCCGTTGATGGAAGCAGGTCTATTGCCCCTGCGACGGCGCGGATTACCATTCTCGGTCTTGGCCTCGAACGAACATTATACCTAACTTCTTGCGGCCTTCGGCCTGACGGCCTCGGCCGCCCCGACAACCCCACCGGGGTTGTCGGGGCCACCCGCCGAAACCCAATAAAGTCATCAATACGGTTTTAAACCCGATTTCTTGACCGGCCCTCCACTGGGCTCAGTCGGATAAAATTTTCTTCATTTCGAATCAGAAGAAGGGTTTGGATTCGTTTTGTTCCGAGCAACCTGACGGCTGCGACTGACCAGCCCGCAGCAGAGCTGCGGGGCACCAGGGCTGCGAAACTGTGAAAGTATTATTTTTATTTCCGTCGTTCCCATCTCAATTTTCTTTGAATTTTTTTGATCAATAAATTGAAATTGAAAAAAAAAGTAAATTGATTTAAAATTCAGCCGAAAGGGGATTGGCGGGTTTGGAAAATTTCTATTCCGGCAAGTCATCTGATCCCCTTTTTTTAATAGCCTGGAGAAAGGAAAGTTTTTGCATTTTTGCTAAACAATGGGGGTATGTTTTTAACCTTTAATTGGAGGGGGTATGAAATGAACAAAATCAAATTTTCATCGTTAGTCATGGTCGTGGCCTTGATCATGGCCTTGGCCGGGACGGCCCTTGTGATCGGAGGCTGCGGCAGCAGCAGCAGCGGGGGGGGAGGTGTCAGCGCGCCCGGAACTCTTGCTCCCGGAACTACTCCGGCCACGCCCACCGGCGTAGTCAGCGGTATCGTTCGGGATGCGGCCGGCACGGCTGTGGCCGGAGTGACCATCACCGCCGTGTCGGCCACGGGCGCCGCAGCCGACGTGGCCCGGGCCAGGGACACCGAGTCTGTGACCACCACTTCCGCCGCCGACGGTTCTTATTCGATGGATGTGCCGGAAACGGAACGCTGCTTAATCACTTTCGTCAAAAACGGGTATGTGCTGGCTTGCCTGATCGTTCGAGTCCGCAGCGATCAGCCTGTCAGTCTCTCTCCGAATATAACCGCTATCGGCACAACGGCGGCCATTGACGCCGTGACCGGCGGGACGGTGACCACGGCTGATGGGGCGACCTTGGTCCTGGCCGCCAATTCCCTGGTCGACGCCGCCGGCGAAGTCTTTTCCGGAGTGGCCAACGTGGCCATGACCGCTTTCGACCCGAGCACCACCGCCGGCCGGAACGCCTTTCCGGGTGAATTTGAAGGGATCGACACCAGCGGCAGTACGGTGCCCTTCCTGTCCTACGGCTTTATGGACGCCACGGTCCAGGACGGTGACGGCAACCAACTTCAATTAGGCGACGGCAATACCGCCGGAATCAAGATTCCCATCCCGGCCGGCCTTCAGGGCGCGGCTCCCGCCTCCATGCCCCTTTGGTATTTCAATACCACGGACGGCCGGTGGTACCAGGTCGGCACGGGCACCAAGGACGGCAATTTTTATCAGGCCAACATCAGCCATTTTTCCTTTTGGAACTTCGACTATCCCTACGACCGGGCTTATGTGAAAGGCCGGGTGGTCGACTGTGACGGCAACCCCGTGGCCGGAGCCCAGGTCATCGTCAAGGGCGTTTCCACCAACACTTGGTTTAATGCCGAACGATCCACGGCCGAGGACGGGGTTTTCCCGGCCACGGACGGGAGTAATTACGATAATTTCCCCGGTATCCCCATCGAAGCCGGGGCGACTTGCGAAATCTGGGCCTCTAAACAGGGGGTCACCGGTCAGCGGGCTGAATTTATCGCCCCGGCCGCCGGCGAAACCCTGGATTTCGGAGATCTTGAGTATGGCGACTGCGACGTTACCGTCCCGGCTTCGGCCCAGCCCTATCCCACCGGCGTCTTCACCCATCTTGACGGCTTCGATTTCTCGGAAGGCACCGGCGGGACCGACAACAAGGACGGCAACGTAGTCATGTGGGCGCCCTGGCCGAACAACGCCTGGGTCGGCGACGGGACCTGGTGGAATCCGTTCACCAACACGGCCACCGAGAACTTCACCAAGGACATGGGCGAGGTGGAACTCAACTCGGTCCTGACCGTCCCGGGCACCTGGGACGGCGGGGCCGGCCAGGATTTGCCTCCCTTCCAGGTGGGCCACGTTTACGTGGTCAAGTGTCTGGACGGGTACGCCAAGTTCAAGGTCCTAACGGCGGAGGCCGGCGTCATCGAAGCCCAGTACTGGTATACCTCCGGCACGACCTTCAGCCGGTAACTCACTAAGTCAACCTCTATAATGGTCGGGCGGGGCCGGAAACGGCCCCGCCCTTTACAGTTCCGCCTCTAATTCCGCCCTTTTTGGCCTGGGACTGGAAGGTGTGAAGGCCGGTCTTGTCTTCGGCGAAGATAGACGTGTCGCCGGTGAAAGAACACGGCAGATGACCTGACGCAGGGCCAGTTTGCCGGACTGATCCCCGCCCAAAGCTTTGAACATCCTCAAAACAGTTCGCCGTCTGATATTAAGTTGCCTTCATACAGGGTAAAGAAACTGTCAGGTCATGGCGAGGCTTGCAGAAGACGGACCGAAACAATCGCTTGAAATTAAAAGATATTACTTCGTCATCCGGCTGCAGCGGCCCCGCGCGGCACGGGGCTCGCCCTGGCATTCGGATAAACTTTGTTTGAAGGCAATTTGGTATTATTTTTTGATGATCCTCCGGCAGGCCCGTTCGAGGACGTGGACGGCCAGGCCCAGGGCTTTGAATCGCTGGTCCTGGGTCTGGCCGTGGTAGAACCGGTAATAGATTTGCTGGGCGATGACGGCCAGGCGGAAGAGGCCGAAGCAGTAATAGAAATCCAGGTGATCGATGGACCGTCCGGACAGGTCTTTGTAAATTTTAACCACTTCGGCCCGGGTCGGGGACCCCTTTTTGATCTCCGGCGGCATGAAATTGATGGCCTGCATTTCCGGCGGATCGTCCGGGTCGACCCAGTAGGCCAGGGAATTGCCCAGGTCCATGACCGGGTCGCCCAAGGTGGCCATTTCCCAGTCCAGGACCCCGATGATCTTCACCGGGTCTTGCGGATCGACCACGGCGTTATCCAGACGATAGTCGTTGTGAATCAGGCCGGGCCGGTCAGTGTCGCCGGGCATTTTTTCGGGGAGCCAGGCCATGATTTCTTCGTATTCCGGGGCGTCGGGGGTGCGGGCCGCCCGGTAGCGCTTGCTCCAGCCTTCAACCTGGCGTCTGACGTAGCCCTCGGGTTTGCCGAAGTTTTCCAGACCGATTTTTTTATAGTCGACGGCGTGAAGTTCGTGGTGGACCTCGATCAGGCGGCGGCACAAACTGCGGGCCTGGTCGATGGTGTAGGTCAGTCCCGGCGGCAGTTCCAGGCGCAGAACCACGCCCCGGAGCCTTTCCATGAGGTAAAAGGGGCAGCCGATGACGGATTCGTCCTCGGTGTAGACGTGTACTTCGGGCACGTAGGGGTAGACCGGTTTGACGGCCTTGAGGAAGCGGTATTCCCGTCCCATGTCGTGGGCGGTCTTGGCCTTGGTGCCGAAGGGCGGCCGGCGCAGCACCAATTCCCGGCCGCCGATGATCAGCAGATAAGTCAGGTTGGAATGTCCGCTGGGGAACTGCTTGATGGTCAGCGTTCCTTCCAGGCCGGGGAAATGATCCTTGACAAAGGCCTCGACTTTGGCCCGGTCCAGTTCTTCTCCTGGTCTGGTCTCCTTGGCTTGATCTATTTGGACCATGTTTCATGCCTCCGCTGTTGAAATCCAGGGACCGAAACCTGGGCTGCGGCCGGACTATTCATATTTTCCCCGACCGAATGGCTCCCCGGGCCCTCTCTTCCAGCACCTTGACCCATTGGGGCATCTGTTTGAACCGCTGGTCCCGGGTTTGACCGTGGTAGTAGCGATAATACATCTGTTGGACGACCACGGCCATGCGAAAAAGACCGAAGCAGTAATAAAAAACAAAGTCATCGATCCGGCGGCCTGATTTGGCCTGATATAGATCGAGTATTTGCCGCCTGGTCAGCATGCCCGGCAGGTTGGTCGGGGAGTTGCGCAAGGTCTCCATTTCCGGCGGATCGTCGGCCTGAACCCAGTAAGACAGGGACAGGCCCAGGTCCATCAAGGGGTCGCCGACCGTGGTCAGTTCCCAGTCCAAAACCCCGATGATCCGGCAGGGGTCTTCAGGGTCGAGGACTAAATTGTGAAGGCTGAAATCATTATGAATCAGGCAGGGAGTATCCGTGTCCGGGGGCATGTTTTCTTCCAGCCAGTTCATCAGCGTTTCGCAGTCCAGGGCGTCGGGGGTGCGGGCCGCTCGGTAGCGTTTGTTGGTGCCCAGGACCTGGCGCTGGACGTAACCGGCGGGTTTGCCCAAATTCCCCAGCCCGGCCTTTTGATAATCGAGGTTATGGAATTCGAACTGGACCTGGAGCATGTTCTCGCAGAGCCTGGCCGCCTGGTCCGGGGTGTAGGACAATCCGGGCGGGGGGTCCCGATGGATGATGATCCCCTTGATTCTTTCCATGAGATAAAAAGGCACCCCGAGAATGGACTCGTCTTCCGTGTAGGCCAGGGGACGCGGGGCGTAGGGGAAGATCGGGTGCAGGGCGCCGAGGACCCGGTATTCCCGGCCCATGTCGTGGGCGGACTTGGCCTTGTACCCGAAGGGCGGCCGCCTGAGGACCATTTCCCGGTCCCCCACCGTGACCAGGTAAGTCAGATTGGAATAGCCGCTGGAAAACTGCTTGACGCTCAGAGGCCCCTTCAGGTCCGGCAGGGCGGCCCGGATGAACTCATAGATTTTGACCCGATCCAGTTCCTCGCCGGGCCTTTCGGACACGGCTTGATCAGTCAGGTCCACTTTCCCCTCCTTCCCCGGGACTCGGCGGTTTTTGATCCGGCTTCAGGCAGAAAGCCTCGATGAAATCTATCAAAAAACGGCCGTACTGGTCCACGGTTACATTTCGGGCGGCGTACTTCCAGCGCTTCAGGTACCAGTCCTGGAGCATGGCCTTGATGACCGCCGCGGTCATCAAGGGGTTACGGTCGTGTAACAGGCCCAGGTCTTGGCCTTCCCGGATGATGTCGGCCAGGACCTGTTCCGTGGCCAGTTCGGCGGCCTTGGCTTTTTCCCGGCCTTCCTCGTTCATATTTTTGGCTTCCATGTAGAAGAAGTAGAACCAGGGCTGCAAGGCTTCGCTGAGGAAGAGGTGGGTCAGGACGGCGGTGCGCAGTTTGACCCTGGGGTCGATTTCGCCGGCCGTCTGTTCGGTCAGCATGCGGATGGTGATGGTCCGGCCGGTCCGCTGGAGCATTTCCAGCAGTTCGTCCTTGCCGGAAAAATAAGCGTACAAGGCGCCCATGCTCAAGCCGGAAGCCCGGCTGAGGTCCCGCATGCTCATGGCGGCGAAGCCCTTTTCATTGCTCATTTTCAGGGCGGCGTCAAAGATGCGGGCCAGGTTTTTGACAAAGGTCTTTTCCTTCTTGATTTTACTGTCCCCACCCTTCCGGGCGTAAATCTCCCGGCAGATGTCCTGCTTGGAGACGTGGACCATCCGGGTGAATTCGGAAAAGACCATGGCTCTTTTAAGGCCGATCCGGGCTCCTTAGGCTTTTTTGCCTTCGTATCTCCGCAGTATCCGCCGGGCCACGCTTATCTTGTGAACTTCGTCCACGCCGTCATAAATGCGGGCGGCCCGTTCGGCCCGGTAAAAATAAGAGATGGGCGTATCGTCGGTCATGCCCAGGCCGCCGTGGATTTGCAAGGCCCGGTCGACGACCTTCTGGAGGACGTCGGCGGCGAAGAACTTGATCAGGGAAATATCCTTCATGGCCGCCTTGACCCCGTGGTTTTCAATGGTCCAGGCGGTGTGGAGGACCATCAGCCTGGCGGCCAGGATTTCGGCGGCGCTGTCGGCGATATAGCCCTTGATGAGGGGGCTTTCGGCCATCTTCACGCCCGGAGCGATGGGTCTCTTGACGGCGTAGGAGCACATCAGGTCGAAGCAGCGGTTGCAGATGCCGATCCAGCGCATGCAGTGATGGATGCGCCCCGGACCGAGCCTTTCCTGAGCCAGGACGAACCCCTGGCCTTCGGGCCCCAGGAGGTTGGTTTGGGAAACCCGGCAGTTTTGATAGAGGATTTCGGCATGGCTGTGCCAACTGTCGCCCACGTGGCCCATGACCGAAATATTGCGGACCACGTTGAAACCGGGGGTGCCGAGGGGAACGATGATCATGCTGGCCCGCAGGTGCTGGGAAGCTTCGGGGTTGGTTTCGGCCATGACGATGGCGAAGGCGGCCCCGTCGGCGGCGGAGGTGTACCACTTGTGGCCGTTGATGACGTAATCGTCGCCGTCCTTGACCGCATTGGTGGCCAGCCAGGTCGGGTTGGAGCCGGGCAGTTCCACTTCGGTCATGGAAAAACAGCTCCGGATTATCCCATCGATCAGGGGGCGCAGGTACTTTTCCTTCTGTTCTTCCGTACCGTATTTGTGGAGAATCTCGATGTTGCCCGCGTCCGGGGCCTGGCAGCCAAAGACGTACAGCCCCAGGGGCGATCCGCCCAGGGCTTCGGCCACCAGGGCGTATTCGGTCAGGCTCAAGCCCATGCCGCCGTATTCCTTGGGATGGAGAGGGGCCCAAAGCTCCATCTGCCTGACCATCCGGCGTTTTTCCTCGAGAACCGGCTCCAGTTCCGAAAAGTTTTTCCGGAGGAATTCAGGCTCCAGGGGATAGAGTTCCTTGTCGACGAACTCCTTGATCATTTCCAAAATGGTTTGCATCTTTTCGGAGACGGTGAAGTCCATGGTCAATCTCCTTTAAACTGGTGATAAGGTTAACGATAAGTCAACAACGCCGGGTCCCCCTCCTGCTCCAGGTGGGCCGTCGAGTTATAGGACGAAAGAAAAACCTGTTTCTCGTTGTATTTGAAGACGGAGACCGAGGCGTTGCGGATGCCCCAGTTCAAACGCAGGGTCACTTGGTCCGAGATTTCCAGAGCCATTTGCATGACCGCGGAAATGGGTCCGCCGGAGGTGAAGACGGCGATGGTTCGGCCCGGGCCTTGTTCCCGGATGATCGCGGTGATCAGGCCGACCACCCGACCGGTGAACCGCCGCCAGGTCTCCAGCCCCGGCACTTCATGCCGGCCGGAAATCCAGCGGAGCATGGCCGGTTCGAAGACCTTTTGAAAAGACCGGGGATCGTCGTACATCCGGTCTCGGGCTTCGGCCAGTCCGGGGTCGTCTTCAATCAGGCCCGGCAGGAAGGCTTTCATCACCGTCCAGGAGTCGTACTCGTCAAGTTCCGGGGTGATGTTCAGGGGCGGCCGGGCCTCCGGGAAGCGGCTCAGAACCAGTTGGGCGGTCTCCTGCTGGCGGTTCATGGTCCCGGAGTAGGCGGCGGAGAAATTGAAGCCGAGACGGACCAGGTAGTCGCCGAGGATTTGGGCCTGGCGGCGGCCCAAATCGGACAGTTGATCGTAGTTTTGCCGGCCGAAGGAGGCTTGCCCGTGCCGGATCATAAAGATGCCGCTCATGAGTGGCCTGCCTGGAATCCACCTTCCTGGGGAGTGGAGTCGATTCAGGTCAGTCTGTCATCGGCGGGTTCGGCTGTCAACAAAAATATAGCGAGCGTTCGTTCTATTTTTTGTTGATATGAAAGCAACCATGAACTAAACTGGCTTTCATTATGAAGATACTCGTCTGCCTGAAACAGGTTCTCGATCGCGAAACCGTCGTCAAGATAGATGAATCGGGCCGCTGGGTCCGGCCGGACGGTCCGGGCAGGTATTGGCTGAATCACTATGACGAATTCGCGGTGGAAGAGGCCGTCAGAATCAAGGAGGCCGTTCCCGGTTCCCGGGTGGAGGCTCTGACCGTGGGACCGGAGCGGGCGGCGGCCGTCCTGGAAAGGGCCGTGGGTATGGGCGCGGACCGGGGGATTCACCTGAGGGCGGAAAATGAAGGGTACGTCAGTCCCTTGGCGACCGCTGCCGTCATAGCCGCCTATGTGCGGGAACATCCCTACGACCTGGTTTTGACCGGGGTCATGTCCGAAGACGAGAGCCACGGCCAGGTCGGTCCCATGCTGGCCGAGATGCTGGCCCTGGCCTGGGCCACGGCCGTGATTCTGACCGAAGTCCGGCCGGAAAGCTCGACCGTGTACGTGGAACGGGAGATCGAAGGGGGCGACCGGGAAGCCATGGAACTGGCCTGGCCCGCCTTGCTGGCCGTCCAAAGCGGCCTCAATAAGCCGCGCTACCCCTCCCTGTCCAACCTGCTGCGGGCCAAAAAACGCGAATTTGAAACCATCAGCGCCGACTCCCTCGCTCCGCCGGCCGGCCGGGAGCAAATCCTGGGCCTGGGTTATCCGCAAAAATCCCGGACCGGTCTGATTCTGGACGGCACGCCCCGGGAAAAGGCCTTCCGGCTCATTGAAATTTTACGCGGGAAGTCCTTGTGGTGAATGACGATAAAAAAAAGGTGGTGGTCGTCGCCGAGACCGGCCAAGGCCGGGTCTTGCCGGTCACGTCCGAGCTGATCACCGCGGCCGAGGAAATCGGACGTGTGGGGTCCTGGCCGGTCCGGGCGGTGGTTTTAGGCGATCAGGCGGAAAAAACGGCCCAAGAGATCAGCCGGGCCTTCGGATGGCCGGTGATCGCCGGGGTCAATCGGCACTTAGGCGTGTATAACGGGGAACTCTATAAGGAAATTTTAGGCCGGCTCCTGCCTGCCTTGAACCCGGCTTTCGTCTGCCTGGCCCACACCAGCCGGGGCTGGGACTACGGGCCGGGGCTGGCCGTCCGGCTTGGGGCGGCCTGTATCACCGGCGTGGAAAGAATCAGGGGGACGGAACAGGGCCTGACTTTGACTAGAACCATGTTCGGCGGCAAAATCACGGCCGACGTGATTTCCACGGCCGCAACCACGGTCTTGACCATTCAACCGGGGGCCTTCAAGGCCCAGGTGTCCGATAATTCCCACCAGCCCCAAGTCGAGGTGCTCCGGTTTGAAACCGAGCCTCGGTTGTCTAAATTTTTAGGCATGAAAAATATCAGGGAGTCCAATGCGGCCCTGAACCAGGCCGAAGTAGTGGTGGCCGCCGGCCGGGGGGTGGTCAAACCGGAGAACCTCGCCCTGATCCGCCGCCTGGCCGCCTTGTTTCCCAAGGCCGCCGTGGCCGGGTCCCGACCGGTCTGCGATGCCGGCTGGCTGGAGTATAAAAGGCAGGTGGGCCAGACCGGAACGACCGTTTCGCCCCGGCTGTACCTGGCCTGCGGCATCTCCGGGGCCAGGCAGCACACCATAGGCATGCAGGATTCGGACTTTATCGTAGCCATCTCCACGGATCCCAACGCGGCCATCTTCAACCTGGCCGACGTGGGCATCGTCGAAGACCTGACCACTTTTATTCCGGTTTTGATCGACGAGTTGGAAAAGGTCTGAAAGCCGGGCAGAGGCCCAACGCCCGATTAAACGGGCTTCATTCGGCCGAAACAATTTCAGGACGTCGGGCCGAGAGGGCCAGCAGAAAGTAACCGACCACCAGCAGGCCGTAGCAGGTGAAGAAGAAGACGGCCAGGAGGTTGGAACTGAGGGCCAGGTTCACTCCGATTTGTTCCCGAGGTCCTTGTTTTTTGATGAAGAATCCCGTCAAAGTCAGGCGGAGCGGACCGTTTTTGAGCGGTTCGAGGATGCGCAATTCGCCGGCGGCTATTTCCCGTCCTTGCCTGGCCACGAGGACCCTGGCGGTGTTGGACCGGCGATGGAAGGCTTCCCGGGTGAAAAGCCGCCGGGCCGAGCGCTGATCCGCTTGTAATAGAGCGACATCATCGGTGAAGCGGACTTCTTCCAGCTTGACCGACAGGCCGTTGGGCAATTCGCGGGACCGGCCGGGCAGAAGTTTGATCTCCTCGTATTTAAAACCGGTGAATAAGGCCGTCCCGTGGCCGATCATGACCAAGATCAGCAACAAGTGGACGGTCAGGAGAAGGACCGAACGGAAGCGGTCCCGATGATTCAGGCGGGGGACCAGTTTGGTGATAGTGCAGGCGGCCAGGTTGATGAAAAGGGACAAGGCCGCCGCGCACAGGACCATGAACCATCCGGCTGTCAAAGGGTCTTCCCAGGCCGGGCCTCGGAGCCAATCCCAGACCAGGGTTTCGTTTATCCCGCGAATCGCGGGATAGTAAGTTTGACTGAAGGCCAAGCCTATGCCGAAGGCTAGGGACAGGATTAAGGAGGCCAGGGACCAGATGGTGAAAGTGAGGGAGCTGAGCCGGTTGAGCATGACCTTATTCCATGAGTTGATGGATGATGATCAGACCGAAAATCAGCAGTCCCGGCGCGGCCCCGAACACCGCCCGAATGGTGGTCGAGACGGCCCATTTGGCCGGCAGATGAAAGGCGGCCGAGATCAGGAGGAACATGGCCGTTGATTCGAAAAAACCCCGGCTCCAGCGCCAGAAGTCGCCCAGCCAGTTCAAGCTCCAGACCGACCCGGAGAATTCCCCGGCCAGAAAAAAAGCCCCGCCCAGGATCAGGAAGATTCGGCCTTGGTGAAACAAAAAGCCCCTCAGGTCGGGCGAATTTTTAGCCTCCAGGGCGGCCAGGTAATAAAGCGAGGCGGACAGGAGCACGGCCACGGCCGTCAGGCGGCACACAAAGAAGAGGACCGTCCAAGGGTAGTCGTACATGTAAAAATCGGGATTGAGTCGGCGGGGCAGAAAAAGCAGGGACAGCAGGATCAAGGAGATCAGGGTCCAGAAGCGTTTCGACAGCAAACCTTTCAGATTGATGGTTCGCTCGCCGCGCCAGGCGGCCAGTCCGAGCAGGAAGGCTATGGAAATAAACGATTCCAGGAGGCCGAAAAGAGGGGGCCGATTAGTCAGATGGATGATCAGGCCCACACAGACGGCGCAAAAACCCGTGCCGACCAGACCGGTCCACCGGGCGGCCCGGACCCGCCCGGTCCAGGCCAGAAAGGCGGCCGCCAAGGCCGCGGCCAAGGCCCCGATGTAGGGCCAAAATAAATGGGCTTCAGACATCATTCCTTAATTTTTTGACCACAGCAGCTTC
>Ga0209270_1003213_pt1 | contig 14642 bp, 12 predicted proteins | sample MTBAKSrepl1MetaG_FD_187456 | JGI IMG/M metagenome (GOLD analysis project Ga0209270, IMG submission 187456) | Enrichment culture microbial communities from Arthur Kill intertidal strait, New Jersey, USA, that are MTBE-degrading - MTBE-AKS1... | ecosystem: Environmental > Aquatic > Marine >...
GATTAACAAGCCCCTCACCCGGCCGCTGGCCACCCTCTCCCGGAGGTAGAGGGAAATAAACACCTAACAGGCTAACAGTCTACAGCCTAAACAGCTCAGGGCGGGTGCCCGAAGGGCGGATGAGGGGCTTGCCAACCTGTCGGCAATAAAACACCAAACATTGATTTTGCCGTGCCGGTGTTGTACGCTGAATACGGCATTGTAATAATTAACGATTCGGCCTACACCCACTGAAGTAAAATCCACCAGAAATCGAGGGAGAAAGTATATGTATCATCTTCATCAGCGGATAGCCGTCACCGGCGGGGCCGGATTTCTCGGATCCCACCTGTGCAAACGGCTGTTGGATCAGGGACATGATGTCATCTGTGTCGACAATTTTTTTACCGGCACCAAAAATAATATAATTCCTCTGCTGGATCACCCGAGGTTTGAAGTGCTGCGCCATGATATTACCTTCCCGCTCTATATCGAAGTAGACCAAATCTACAATCTTGCCTGCCCAGCTTCGCCCATCCACTATCAGCATGACCCGGTGCAGACAACCAAGACCAGCGTGCATGGCGCCATCAACATGCTTGGACTTGCCAAAAGAGTTAAAGCCAGAATCTTCCAGGCCTCGACCAGTGAAGTGTACGGCGATCCCCGAATCCACCCCCAGAGAGAGGACTATTGGGGCAATGTCAATCCCATTGGATTCCGTTCCTGCTACGACGAAGGCAAACGCTGCGCAGAAACACTGTTTTTTGACTACCACCGCCAACACAGGCTGCGGATCAAGGTGGCCCGCATTTTCAACACCTACGGTCCCAACATGCACCCCAATGACGGCCGCGTGGTCTCCAACTTCATCATGCAGGCCCTGCGGAACAAGCCGATCACCATCTATGGTGACGGCAACCAGAGCCGCTCATTCTGCTACGTGGACGACATGATCGAGTCCTTTCTCCTCCTGATGGACACCCGGGACGACTTCACCGGTCCGGTCAACATCGGCAACCCGAAAGAGTTCACCATCAAAGAACTTGCCGAAAAGGTAATTCAACTCACCGGCTCCGATTCAAAGCTCGAGTACAAACCCCTGCCCAGCGACGATCCCACCCAGCGGCAACCCGATATCACACTGGCCAGGGATAAATTGGGTTGGGAGCCGAAAATTCAACTCGAGGAAGGGTTACAAAGGACAATCCCCTATTTCGAACAGCTCCTACGGAAGGGCCAATGAAGCTTGCCAGCAACAAAGACCAAGAACGGGAGCTCTGTCAACCACGTCAATGCGTTTTTTTAAACACCCTTCTCCCCCGGGGAGAAGGTGCCCAAAGGGGCGGATGAGGGGCTTGCGGACCTGTCGGCAAAAAAACCCAACATTGATTTTGCCGTGCCGGCATTGTACGCTGTGAATACAATATTACAATAATTCACAATTCGGCCGACGCGTATTGAAAACATATTGAAAATTACCCGTGTGACCCGCCAACCAGTCCATAAATCAATCACCCCGGAGGCCCAGTGGCATTACCGAATAACCTGAACTCTTCACTGGCGGTCCTTATTGACGCGGATAACGCCAATCCTGCCATTGTGGAGGGGCTCCTTGCGGAGGTTGCCAAACTTGGGACAGCGAGTGTCAAGCGTATATACGGCGATTGGACCACACCAAATCTCGGTCAATGGAAAACTGTCCTCCTGGAACACTCGATACAGCCCATCCAGCAATTTCGATATACCACCGGCAAGAACGCAACGGACAGTGCCATGATCATAGATGCCATGGACCTGCTCTATACCGGTCACTTCTCAGGTTTCTGCCTGGTGTCAAGCGACAGCGATTTCACCCGCCTTGCCTCCCGCATCCGAGAATCAGGAAAGTCCGTCTATGGTTTTGGCGAGAAAAAAACACCCAGGCCTTTTGTCTCTGCCTGCGACCGCTTCATTTACACAGAAGTTTTTGCGAAAAAATCAGAAGATCAAAAGGAACCATCCTTAACCCCCAGGAACACAAAAGAGTTGCGGGGCGACACAAACCTGATGAATCTTCTTCGCTCTGCCATTGAGGCCTGCTCAGACGAATCCGGATGGGCGGCCCTTGGCCCTGTCGGAAATTTCATCAGCAAGACTGCCAACGACTTTGACCCAAGAAACTACGGCTTTATAAAGCTCAGCGAATTGATCACGGCCATCGGACTGTTTGAGCTCGAACGCCGTGATAAAGGCGTGTTCGTTCGCGACAACCGGAAAAAAATTGCTGCGTGATCCAACCCCTTAAAACAACACAAAAAAGGAACGCCATGTCCTTATTTAATCAAGGATATCATAGGACAACTCGCAACTTCATATTCTCCTTCCTAACAGACCTCAGTCCCAACAGCTAAAGCCTAACCCGACAAACCACCATTCATATCTTGCAATATCCCGTAAATTTTGAGAAACTTTGGTAACCATCTTTACCATTTCCACGGACATGACCGTCATGAACGAAAACAGCAAAAAACCTCCGGTTACCATTCTGCTTCCGGCGTATAACGAGGAGCAGAGTATTGCGGCCACAATCAAAAGCATCCAACAACTCCATCCTAATTTTGAAATACTGGTAATTGACGACGGTTCCACTGACAACACTATGAAAGAAGCGATGGATGCAGGCGCAACCGTCTGGCCGCATCCTTATAATATCGGCAACGGGGCGGCGATAAAGACCGGCCTGAGAATGGCTTCAGGTGACTGGATAGTTATGATGGATGCGGACGGACAACATCAACCGGAGGATATCGCCCGATTGCTGGAATACAAGGACAAATTCGACATGGTTGTCGGGGCACGGACCAAGGCATCGGATACCAAGGTGCACAGGGATATTGCCAACACCATATATAACTGGTTTGCTTCCTACGTAACGAAATTCAGAATCCAGGACCTCACTTCCGGTTTTCGTGTAGTCCGGCAAAGCACTGTGCAAAAATTCGTTGATCTCCTGCCAAACACTTTTTCCTACCCATCAACAATCACCATGGCGTACCTTCGTACCGGCAGAAGCATCAAATATGTTCCCATTCAGACAAAAGCCAGGAAAGGTAGGAGCAAGATTAAATTGTTGCAGGACGGTACCCGCTTTATCCTCATCATAATAAAAGTGGCTACCCTTTTTTCCCCCTTGCGGGTTTTTCTGCCCATCAGCGCCTTCTTGTTTTTCCTGGCGCTTGGTTATTACTTGTTCACGTTCATTACCCAAGGGCGGTTTACCAACATGTCGGCGCTCCTCTTCACAAGCTCAATCATGATTTTCATGATGGGGCTCATTTCAGAACAGATTTCCCAATTGTATTATGACAGGGCAAAGTAAACTATTGCCAGTCCAGACAGATAAGCCTGTATCAGTATGCTATATTCTGTCATATTATTCTCCAAATTATGTCCGAACTGCTACATTATTGGCAGGCTTATCACGGTGCAAGAAAATACGACTTTTTCAAGCTATAAATACAACTACAGCTATTACTCGGTATATAGAAACATTATTCAAATTAATAAAAATAAAAATAATCCATAACCCAGATTGGTATATTCTTGGATTTCGCGGCTATGAACTCTATCCGGTCATCCGCTTGATTACATTCGGGAAAAAATTAATTTTCGACCATATGATGTCCCCCTATGACAGCTTAATTAATGAAAAAAAAAAGTTTCGTCAGGGTGGGATATTGGACTTTCTCATTTTTCACTATGAAAAATGGATTCTCCACAACGCTGATATTGTGCTGACAGACACCACAAGCCACCAGATGTTCATTGCAAATGTATTTGCAGTGCCGAAGAACAAAATACATGCAATCCCGGTCGGGGCAAACGAGGATTTATTTTACCCCAGACAAAAAAGTGCCCCAATCTCTACCGAAAGAAGCAATTTCAATGTTCTATTCTATGGCTCTTTTTTACCCTTACATGGAATTGAAGTTATTTTGCATACTGCATCACGGCTCAAGTCTGAACCGGTATCCTTTACCTTGATTGGAGGCAATCAAACGAACCTCAACTCTTTTCATGACACGGTTAGGGAACTTCATTTACAGAATATCCAACATATTAACTGGGTGGATCTGGAAGAACTTCCCAGTTATATGCATGATGCAGACTTAATCCTCGGGGGACCATTCGGCAATACCGGTCAAGCTAGGCGGGTCATTACCGGGAAAACCTTTCAGGCTTTGGCATCGGGCAAACCTGTTATTATAGGTGAAACGGAAAACGACAGTTATTTTCAGGACAAAATAAACTGCCTCATTGTCCCGCAAGGGAATCCTGATTCTTTGGCAGACGCAATACGATGGTCATATACTCATTCAGATTTATTGCCGGTAATAGGTGAAAAAGGCAGACAATTATATTTGGAAAATTTTTCAATTAACTGCATAAAAAAATATATTCGAAATTTATTCATCCAATGACCTATTATCCGCCAAGATATCTCTTTCGCCGTCACGAAATAGTAAAAATAGTCCGACCGGCCAAAAGTTTCCTCGAAATTGGGGCCGGGAGTTTGAAGCTCTCCCTGGAACTTCTGCGATTCTTTCATAACGGCACGCTTATCGACTACAATAAAAATACAAACACTCTCTTTCAGGGCCTGCCACCTTCCTCTCGAACCCGGCTGAATCTCATTATTTCAGATTTCTTGGACTACAATTTTCAGGACACTTTTGACTGCATCGTAGCATGTGAAGTTCTTGAGCATGTCCCCCAACATCTTGAATTTATCCAGAAAATGTTCCAATTATTAAGCAAAAACGGCCAACTTGTTCTTTCGGTTCCAGCACGAAAAAAATACTGGTCATTGGATGATGAGGTAGTCGGCCATATAAGAAGATATGAAAAAGAAGAAATAATGGAATTACTGCACGAGAATAAATTTACAAATATTGAAATAATATCGTATGGATTTCCTTTTGTTAACATTTTTCGTAGGTTATGTATTTTATGGGCAAAATTTTATTATGACGAAAAAAAACAATGGAACCAGGAAAAACAATCTCAGGAGAGCGGGATAATTCAAACTGGGCGATTAGCAAATTTAACGGGCATACTGGTGAATAAATATACTTTTTACCCTTTATGTGAGTTTTCTACTCTTTTCAATAAACTTGATCTTTCAAACGGTTACTTGATAGCGGCATATAAAGCTTGAAGAGCTCCATTTCATTTTGAGAAATTACAAATATTTAAAGCAGTTAAGAACCTTTCCACGCAGATAAATCCCTCTCAACAATTTCTTCTAATTGACAAATTTCATTTTTGAAATATTCTCTAATAGACTTTATAGTTATATCGCTACATTGAATATTTTCACTACTCTCTTTCGTATAAATTTTTTTCCCAATATTTATTAAAGAAATATCTAAATGAAATGGCATTATTTTTCTTAACTTATTGAAAAAAATACTTTTTTTAAGGTGATATGGAGATAAATGCAAACAGCTGAGAATATTGTGCAATAAGCCATAGCGAACAGTTTTCCTTTTATTAATAATTTTGAAATCAGGTATAAAATTATCATCAACATCTAAAAATCCTAGTAATTTCTTGTAAGTTTTATGTATATCTTTTTTTAAATCATCATAGAGTATGATATGAACACTTTTTTTGCCAAATTGATCTATATAGTTCTTTGTCCATTTCGAGAAAAAACATAGTTCTAAATATCTACAGGGCACCAGTAAATTCTTATCATTCTCACGGGAATTACACAAATCGAACTCTTCGCAAATAGCATCGTCAAAATTTTCTCTGGTCTCAACTCCCATAAACTTATAATGACAATAGGTCGAGAGCAGCAAATCGGCAGGCTCTCTCAACATAATAATTATTTTGGAGTTAAGATTAAAATCAAAAATTTCTTTAGGAGCTATTGGTGAAGCCAAGTAACCAGGGGAGGATTCACCTCTATACTTTTCTGTAGTAGCTTCTGAAAATAAATTTAAATATTTTTTTAAATCTCCTCGGTATCTATGATATTGAGGATTATCCACGCCTTCACCTGTCACATGAAAATAAAAAGGTTCCTTTTCAATGCTCATGTATATTGCAGGATGCAGTGACAAGTATGTGTGCATGGCGGTGGTTCCGCATTTTGGAGCCCCGACAATGAACAAATTAGGCAATTTCATGAAACGAATGTTACGTTAAAAGCTGAAGTTTCTTTACAAAAAAAGTTGTCAGAAAGAATCTAATCACTGTAATCATAATATAGGCCAATATCGCACCAGCAATACTGAAAATCGGCACAAAGATGCTAAACAGAAAAGGAGCGACAATGACAGGAAAAACAAAAGAAAAACTTGCCTGCCAGTTGTGATTTGTCATTATCAGCAACCACACCAAGACGCCAAATGGAGCTAGCATTATGTTGCTGATTATAAATAATCGTAGTGCGATAATCATATCTCTATTTGCGTAACTTTCTCCAAAGAGATTAAGTATACTCTTCTCAAAAATAAATATTACACCGCCAACAAATATTGAAAATAAAAAACAGGTTATAATTGACGTCGATACCAATTGTTTCAATTGTTTTTTATCATTAACAGAATAAGCGATAGAAAGCTTCGGAGCCAAAACTTTATTAATGGCAAGAGGTATAAGGTTTACTACCAGTGCGATCCGCATCAAAATTCCATATTGAGCGACCTGTTCAAAACCTGCTATCCAACCAAGAATTATCGTGCCAATCCGAATCGATAGGATCGTTGCACCAGTCAACAACAATAATGGGATTGAACTCCGTATCCACTTCGATTTCTCAATAAAGGATGGTTCACTAACCAAAATTTCGACAGGCATTACTTTTTTAAGGAAGATAGTGCTGACGACCAAGCTTATTATGGCTCCTCCCAGATTAATAAACATTACACCCGGGGGCGTTAAATCCATTAACAAAACATTGCGTAAAAGTAGCGCTCCGCAAAGCAGAATTGCTGGACGGATTATGAAATCAGGCAAATGACTTGTTGCGACCCTTTGCAAACCATGCATAATGGCTTGGTCATTTCGGAGGTACACACGAATCGGAATAATCAATGCTGTGATAAACATGGTGTAGCGAAAATATCTTAGTATATCATCATTATCTTCAATTTTAGAAAAATTTAACCCGAGAGCAACCAAGAAGACGATCACCAACCCAGCAACCAGAGAAACCGTGATCGTTACCCTCCGCGAAAAAATAATCAGGCCCCTTAGGCGAGACCACTGCTTGTTTTTTCTTAAAGAAGCAATTCGGCTGATCAGTTGGCGATCAAAACCAAAAAGGCAGAAAGCTAAAAAGACTTCTGTTACACCTTCAGCGTAATCATATATTCCAAAAGCAGTAACTCCTAAATACCGGGAAAATAAAACCCCAGTGAGAAATAATACAAGTGCGTAAAATATGTGGACGAAGAAGGTAAATAATGTTGAGTAGATATCAACAGTTAGGAGTAAATGTCTTTTCAAAAGGTAATTTGTTCCATTTTGTGGATTTCATTATTTACATCAGTTAGAGCCTGATCAATTATCTCTATGTATGCCTGTATAAGATCACCCGTTAATGATGAGATGTCGGGATGAATAACTTCATGAGAATTATCCTTATAATACTCATTAATCCAATCACAAATATTGATATTTTTCAAAAAAAGTTCAGAAGAAATATTTTTAAGTGCTTCTTTTTTTTCAATTTCAGTGAAAATTAGGGCTTTCAATAAAACGTAAACTTTATTTTTGTGGTCATTATCTATTTTGGACAATTCTTGCTTTGCAAGTTGCATCTCACCTTTTCTGAAATATGAGGAACTAAGATTAAGTATAAGGTCATCTCTTTTACCTATTTTAATTCCTGCAGAGAAAACTTGAATGGACCTTTCTAACTCACCGTAAGCATAAAGTATACGACCATATAAATTATAGATAAACGGATCACCATTTCTAACTGATAATGCCTTTTCTAAGGATTCAATGGCATTTTTCAAATCATTTTGTTTGAAAAAAAGTACACCAAGATTTACATGTGCTTGCCAGTTGTTCGGCTCATATTCAAGACTATTCATGAACAAATCAATAGCTTTCGCGCTATCGTTCTCATTTGACATTGATTTGGCAACAAAAATATTTCCGGCATTCACATATAAAGATGCAATCCAATTTTTCTGATACCGTTCAGGATGATCAATGGCCAACTTTTCAGCTTTATAAAAATACTCCAGAGCCGTGTCATATTCTTTTCTCTTAATATACTCAGCCGAAAGGACTCCATAAGACCGTAAACTCAACGGATACTTATCAGCCGCATCCGTCCACAACGTCACCTCGTCCTTCCATATTTCGTTGCGCAAATAGGTCCCATTGCCCTCGCTGACCAAGACTACAGTCAAGGCAATGCTGAGCAAGCCCGACAGAAATGTCTTGGCTTGACTCCTATAATGCAAAATTGCATGCAGGAGATAATAAGCAAGTGCAAGGTAAATGAAGACTGACGGTAGATAGTTCCTGTGCTCGAAATAAAGTTCCAACCCAATGAAACTCGATTCAATCAGATGATTCAGAAAGAAAAAAAGGACGGCAAAACAAAGCAGGGGGAACTTTTTTAAATAAATAATACTGAAAGCGAGAAGCAAAGAAATGAGAAACAGCGTCATGAACGTTGAAGGTGGATCAAACAGGCTCCGGGCCAGGAACATGTCCGAGCCGGGAGTCAACAGGTGGTTCGTTGGATAGAGAATTAGAAGGAGGTATCTACAGAGTACGAAGGGTTGAGTGAGCAGCCTTTGACCTATCGTAAATGGTCTTCCCTCATATGGGTCAATAATTGCCTCAAAAATTCCTGTCCCACGACCGCTCAGTACCAACATTGAACCAAGAGCGATGACGATTCCTGCAAAAAAAATATATATTATTGCTCGCCCGCCGGGCAACTTGAAAAATGCGACCTCGTAGGCCAGCAAAGAAAGGGGGAGGAGGATGGCATTCTCTTTTGTCCCAACTCCAGCAGTCCAAAATAGAAAGGCTAGAAGCAGAAAGCTCCATCTGGAACTTTTTTCGGAAGTTCTAAAGCACAAGTATGAATAAAATGCGATCATGTAAAACATGGCCGCCATAGATGCCATACGTTGCACGATATATGTAACCGCCTGGGTCTGGACAGGATGAATAGCCCAGAGTGCGGCAGCGAGAAGGGCAATATCATGATTAGAAAGCAGCGGTTGCTTGTTTTCTTCGTTATTTTGAGACAATATTACAAGGGTACGGACAAAGACGAGATAGACAAAAAAAGTGCACGCAATGTGGATACTGATGTTGACCAAGTGATAACCCGTCGTATCAAAACCGGACAGATAATAATTTAAAGCAAACGAAAGAAAAGCTAAAGGACGGCTGATTTTTCTTTCAGGGGTGAATATTCCTTCAGATACTTCTGTCCATGAAAGGCTTTTTATATGAATATTGTCGTTATTAACTATGTTTGGATAATCATCAAAATGCCATTCATTCTGCAACGCATTTGAATAACAGATACAAATTAACAGAAATAGTAGAATAAAGTGAAAATAATTCCTGTAAAAAAAATTATTATCATCGATTTTGTCTAATTCAATTGAACGCATGAATAGACTCATTACAGATTGATGCAGCTTTCTTTTTCTCTTCTAATCTATTTCTGTTTTGCTCAACAAGATCAGTATAGATAGTACCAAGTTGGTCCTGGAAAAAGGACGTATCTGGGTAAATGATGCCGGGAAAGTTGTTTTTCCGTACGTCATCAAGCCATTGGGTATAATCCGCCTTGCTTGCTACAAGAAGTGATGCAACTCTGGTTAAGGACCTGACTCGCTCATTCTCACCGAGCAAAGTGCTCCGATAGAGGTGATAAACTATATCATTATGCTCATAAGGCAGTTCATACAGTACCTGCTTGGCTCGAAGCATATCGCCTTTTTTTATATGGGTAGCAATCAGATTCAGTCTTAATTCTCGCATTTTACTTGACTTAAGGCCCTTGTTGAAAACCTCCAGGGCCAAGTCCGGTTTGTTATTCTCATATAAAATACGTCCATATAGATTATATGCTTGTGGATAGTTGTCTCCCAAGGTTTTCTCAATTCCCAAGGCATTAACAAGTGCCTTTTCTGCATTCTCCAGATCGCCGTTCTTGAACAGCAAGACACCAAGATTAAAGTTGCACTGTAAATCAAACGGATAGAGGGAAACACTTTTATAAAATAGCTCAAGGGCCTTTTTTTCCCGCGATTGCCGCAGGGCCAGAACGCCGGCATTATAGTACAGGAGTCCTGCCCAATTAGCCTGATAGCGTTCAGGATACTTCTTGTATAATTCTTCAGCCATTTTGTAATTTTCGCGCGCTTTATCATACATCCCCCTTTTCATATATGAAACGCCGAGAGAAATCATAGCTCTCATATTTTTTGGGCTTTTCTCTACAGCATCCGTTAACAATGCAATTTCATCCCGATACGCGTCATTACGAAGATAAGTGGCATTTCCTTCGCTTGTGACATAGATCGTTATCGTTACTACTAATAACGCATAGAGAAAGGCCCGATTTTTTATTTTATAATAATTAAGCGCTTTCACGAGATAAAACGCGAAGGCAAGATAGAGGAACATTGAGGGAAGATAATTTCGGTGATCGAAGGATAATTCCAAAGGTATGATTGTTGACTCAATAGCATGATTAACAAAGAAAAATAACACCGCAAAAGCGATAATGGGTATTCTTTTCAACCACAACAGACCGAACAAGAGCAACACAGATATAAAGAGGATGGCGAAGACGGTTGAAGGCGGGTCGAATAGCCCTTTCGATGCAATTATATCCGACTCCATGGCAAGAAAATCTGATAGAGGGCAAAAAATTAAAAACAGGTATCGGGACAGGACTAACGGTTCAGTCAGCAAACGCTGCCACATGCTAAAAGGGCGTAGGGAATAGTACTGATAAATTCCTCCCCATTTCAAATAGAAAATTACTATTGCAGCTGCACCGATACAACAAAGAAAAATTACAATAGATTTTTTATATTTTGCAAAAGGGAATTTTAAGAAGGCAACTTCGTAACCGATTACTGCCAAAGGAAGGAGCACCGCATTCTGTTTGGTGCCTATTCCCAACATCCAGAGCAGCAAAGCGAGTATTACATAAATTACTTTCTGAATATTGTTCTTGGCCAACCTGAACTGAAGATAACAAAAAAAGGCCATCACGTAGAACATTGCTGCCATCGATGCCATCCGTTGTACAATATATGTAACGGCCTGAGTCTGAACAGGATGGACAGCCCAGAAAATCACCCCCAGCAAAGCAATATCACAAAGGGAAAACGATGCGTACTGATTTTCTTGCTCCCTATCATAAATTTGTAATGTTTTCAGGAAAACCAGATAAATGAATACGGCTGTCAAGCAGTGAATGAGGATGTTTGTGATATGGTAAGCAGTGGTATCGAATTTTGATGTCCGATAATTAAGTGCAAAAGAAAAGAAGGCGACAGGACGTGTTATTTTATTTTTAAAAGGAGAGTAAATAGTATTTTTCAGTTTATTCCAGGAAAGGTTTTGAATATGGATATTCTCGTTTTCGATAATGTTAGGGATGTCATCAAAATGCCATGAAGAGTCTAACGTGTTAGAATAACAGATGAAGACAGAAAAGACTACTAAAGTGCAATGAAAAACGACCGTATAAAATAGCCTTGGCGACATGAACAATTGAAGACAGGTCGGGGAGCCGTTGCTGGATCAGTCAGGATTTTTCAGGGAAAAATCACTTCAAGAGAGGCTACCAGCCAGAAGGGCTCTTGTTACCGTTCGAATCAAGGGAAAAGGTGCTGTCCCCCGCCAGACGGCCACTCGGGTCGGGAACGGCAAAAAGTGAAAAAGCAGGAGACGGGACCTGCGTTGCAACGATCCGGTATTGATACAATAAATTGTCTCCCAGCTTGGCCACATTTTCTATGTCGGCAGTATGTCCGAAGGAACCTCCCATATAGGTATATACTCCGTTGCCGTAGTTGTTGTTTTCCGCCATGTATCCCTCAAGAACTAGGGCGATTGCTTCCAGATTGGCTTTTGCCTCACTGCGTGCCGCCCTTTTCTGTATGCCGACGTAACTCGGAATTGCAATGGCAGCCAGAATTGCAATGAGACCAACGACAATCATGATTTCAATTAGCGTGAATCCCTGTTCATTTTTCAATTGTTTAATACTGTGATTTTTCATAGCTCAACCTGGTGAACTTTTCTGGCAGAATGCCAACCGGTCTGAGTCTAAACATGAAGCAACAATAAATAATACATACTTTACATAAGAAACAACTTTCGCAAGGATACCTCGACAGATGTATTGTTTAAATTATTCCTCCGAATAAAATCGGCTGTCAAGAAAAAAGCCACCCATTCAACTGAACGGGTGGCTTTTTAAATCCCTCTAAAACGCTTATGTTAATCGACGGAAACACTGTCAAGAAAGATTGTTGTCCCCATCTTATCGTACCCTTTGATTTTGATAGTACGATCATTATTCAACTGGCTTAACACAATAGCACCAGACAAAGGACCATTTCCGACTGAAAAAAGTTCAACGCCGGCAAACCATGGCGACCACTGCGTCTTGCCTTTTTTGCTGTAAAAAGCAGCAACCCATGAGGTGGGTACATTTACTAAAGAAAGAACTGGACCTTCCGTTGCCCCTGCAACACCGTCACCGTTTACGTCAACCACGCCTTGCTCACCTTTAATCGTCGAATCCATCCAGCTCTGCAACTCAGCCTTTGCTGATGTAGCGGCCTCCTCGACCGAACGCCTCTTCGCCTTTTCCTGCATGCCGAGGAAGTTCGGGATGGCGATGGCGGCAAGGATGCCGATGATGGCCACGACGATCATCAACTCGATAAGGGTGAAGCCTTTTTCATTCGCCCTCATTCTCAACTGATTCAGTTTCATTTTTTACCTCTCCTTCTGTTTTGTTTATTTACGAACAACTTTGGCCAATTGCTTTCAGGCCCCCAATGACTCAATCCGTGAAAAGATGAAGTTAGCCATTCTTAAGCAAGGTTTGTGCCAGGGTTATTTTGCCTTTCTGAAAGATTGCTATTTTATTGAAAATGATACAAAAATGGAAATGACCGGTGTAGGATTAAACAAGCTGATTCGAACTTGGCAGATTTTATTTAATGACAAATTGTGGCATAGTTGTGACAAAAAATGTCACTTGGAGGCTCACGGAAATAGCCTTAAGGCTTGAAGAACACGAGGAGTTTATTTGCTATGATGCGTGAATCCTGCTATTTCGATGGAATAGAGGGTGTTCTGTTCTTGGCGGCATCCCCCTCATCCGCCCTACGGGCACCTTCTCCCAGTGGGAGAAGGATGGTTAGCTGAATTTTAGGGGACATTGATACTATAACACTGCAGCTTTGGATAACTCAGGCAATTTATACAAAATTTTTCCATGAAAACGACCGGGCTCAAAGCAGACTTCCTTGTCACCCTCGTTCTCCTTCTGAGCATCTCGGCCCTGCTGGCTGACCTGGTCATTACCATGTTCTGGCAGCAGAACATGCTGCGCATGGAAATGAATTCGGCGCGGTCAATCCTTGAACTGGAGGCGCGGCGCCTGGCTTCCCAGTCAAACCCGCAATTTGATGATTATCTTGCCGAGTTGTCACGGATACATGGTTCTGCCGGCGGGGAATGCCTGACCCTTGCCACCGGCAACGGTGAGATATTCCATGCAGACCCCTCCTGTGCACACCGGCATGTTCTGCTCCCGGCATTGCGGAAAAGCATGGAGCTGCAGCAGCCTGCGACTGAAACCTTTGGCTCGACCTGGGGGATTTTCATGCCCCGGCCGGAGTTCCTCCTGACCGCCGTGCCGGTTGATCTGGGGGGCACCTGCGGCAGCATCGGCTCAGTTACTTCGCTCAAGCCCCTGTACGAAACCCTTCGTTCCAAGCAGAAAGCTGTCTTTGCCTATCTGCTGGTCAATGTCCTGATTCTGGCAACAATCGGCTTTTTCCGTCTGGTCCGGTCAACGGTCAAGCCAGTGGAGCAGCTTGTCCGATTGACGGAAAATTATGACGAACAGGACGATATTGTCCCGTTCTATGACCAGGGGGGCAGCGAATTCGGCCGGCTCTCCATGGCCCTCAACCGGATGACCAGGCGCATCGATGCCGACCGGCAACGACTGCGGGAAACCGTCGAATCCCTTGAGGCGGCCAATGCTCAGTTGCAGAAGACCCAGCAGGAGATGATCCGGGCGGAAAAGCTGGCCTCGGTGGGCCGGCTGTCCGCCGGCCTGGCCCATGAGATCGGCAATCCCATCGGCATCATCCAGGGATACCTTGAACTGCTCCAGCGGGAGAACCTGACGTCGGAAGACCGGAAGGAGTTTTCCGAGCGAGCGACCAGGGAGTTGGAGCGGATAAACCGGCTCATCCGCCAGCTCCTGGATTTTGCCCGCACCGCCCCTCCGGGCAGACACAGGATCGAGGTCAACCCATTGCTGGGCGACGTGGTGGATATGGTCAGCAAGCGGAAACACATGGAGGATATCCGCTTCCGCCTTTCCCTGGATGCGGCCGATGATGCCGTTATGG
>Ga0209270_1003218_pt1 | contig 14620 bp, 12 predicted proteins | sample MTBAKSrepl1MetaG_FD_187456 | JGI IMG/M metagenome (GOLD analysis project Ga0209270, IMG submission 187456) | Enrichment culture microbial communities from Arthur Kill intertidal strait, New Jersey, USA, that are MTBE-degrading - MTBE-AKS1... | ecosystem: Environmental > Aquatic > Marine >...
GGTGAAGCTCTCTTGCATCTCTCGCCCTCCTTGGCCCTATCAAGCGCGGGAATGAGGAGTTTCTTCCGAAAAAACTTGAGGAGGGGATTTGCGAGGATGTGGGCTGGAGGGGCAAGTCGGACTGGAACCGGGAAAAGGAGATTTTAAGAGGCTAATGAGACAATGGGTTGAAGGGCCAGGAGAGCAACCAAGGCTTGTGGCGGGGCCATCGCTGTGGCCATCCCGGACTCCGGAGCTTCACGAGATATGCCCTGGCTCGGCTACTACGACCAACTAAGGCCCCCGCCTGGCCCTGAATGGCAAGCCCCCAATAGCCAGACCCAGGAACTGTGAGCAATGTCTTTGGCAACTACACCTAAGCCAGGGAACCTCCGGAAGCTGGACAAGTTCCTTACTGATCCAAGGGTCAATGCCTGCCCCTATCCGGCTGCCAGGGCCAGATGAGGGCAGGTGATACGGTTCGCTTACACTTCCCACCATCGCTTCCTAAGGCCTTGGAGGAAGGTATATTCCTCTATAAGTTCCTCGTACTCATCAAGGCGGGGGGCGATCCTCTCGCCGCGCCTCTCCCTGACCTGGCGGACGATCTCGGGGTGGAGGTCCGTGTGGAGCTCTGCCCACTTGTCCCAACCAAGGCGGTCCCAGTGCAGGGATATTTCTATGACTCGGAGGATGTTTCTGAACACTTCACGCTGGTGCTCAGTCCATGGCAATCCACGCTTCTCATCAGAGGCCACGGGCTCATGGTCGAATAGAGGTCTGGTCCTGCTCGTGCTCGAGGAGCTCCGGCCAGATATAGGGGCCCGGCTCCGGCCAGCCGGCCCGTGGACTCGCTGGCCTTTACTCCGGGTCACAGTCACCATCCTCCCCGTAGCGCTCCAACCTATAGCGTGGCGGCCTGGAGCCCTGCCAATACTCGGCCTCGATCTCGAGCTCGCGCTCGAACTCCTCGCGGGCCTGCTCCAGGGCCAGCCGGATGCCCTCCTGCTCGTGCAGCTGCCTGAGATGCCGAGGCCAGATAGACACAGCGTCACTCATGGCTGGCACCTCCTGTCGTGATGTCCGCTGACTTATGGGACATGGTCCTTGCTTTTCCTAGCAGGGCGAACGGCGCTTCAGCAAGGCCTGATAGCGCCTCATCCATCATTGTGGCCGGCCCAAGGAGCGATGCACCTCGGACAAGAGCCGGTACAAGCTGCTGCCTTGGCATTGATATCACCTCCACCATCGTGTTGCCCCAGCGAGCCATTAGCTTTTAGCTCCAGAGGATGGCTCGTAGCAAAAAGCTTAATGAGTGAGCTGGGGCCTGCCAGGGAGGTGATAGGCCAAAGGCCTGTCGCTTGTCGACGATCTGCTGGCTCAGGCTCCAGGTACATATAAGGCTCTGGCCAGAGTAGGAGTGCGTGGCCTTGGAAATGGCCTTCGATCCTGAACGGTCACTATCGCCATCGACTAGTTACATTTCTCGTGGATCATCACCAACCTCGCCGGAAACGCCTTACGGCACGCTCCTTCTGGCAACCGAACCGAGCTGACAGTATGCCTCAACGACGGGAGGGTTAATCTCAGTATGGCCGACGTCGAGGCTGGGATACCGATGAAACCGAGCTAAAAATATTCGAGAAGTTAATTAAGATCGGGGATGTGGGCGAACTGGGCGCCTTAAAATTGGGCCTGGCTTTCTGCCGGAAATTGGTCAAACCCACAGCGAAGCCATCTTGGTCCACTCCGAAACAGGAATCATGGCGACCTTCACCTCTACACTGCCCCCTGCCGTGCTGGAGCTGGAGAAAGGAGCCTAAAATGGACGGAAAAACTAGCGAGGTCGTAAATAACTAAAGGGGCATCCTTGGTCGCTAGGTTTAATTGCTGCTCAAATCTCTCTCCAACATCCTTCCGTCCACTGCCCCCCTTTTAAGATCATGAAGTCTCTCTGCGTCCGGGGCAGAGCCAAGGTTGGTGCTGTTGGATAGGCAGACACCATAGCCGCCATAAATAAATCATCATTAATACATTTTTATGAGTCAGTGAAAGGGCACGTCACAACTCAGGGCTTGACAAGCAGGGTGTTTGGTGTCCTATAATCATCTTGTTACTGTTATCCTCGTAGTAGCAACTTAGGAGACATGATAATTCATGGAATATCAAGGCCTTCTGTCTGGGCTTAGTTTGTCCCAGTACGAAATCACCGCCTATCTATCCCTGGTGGCGAACCACCCAGTAAACGGCTCGCAACTGAGCCGCGGCTCGGGAATTCCCAGGGCTAGGATTTATGACGTCCTCAGATCCTTGCAAGTCAAAGGCCTGGCCACCGAGATCGAGGAAGGGCTTTACGTACCCCTCCCACCTGAAGAACTGATGAAGCGACTTCGCCATCGCTTTGAGAGTGATCTTTCCGCTTTACAAGAGAAGATTTCTGCGGCCAGCAAGACAATAACATATGATTTCATATGGTCTTTACGAGGATATGCAGAGATAATAGACAAGGCAAAAGAGATGATTTCTTCGGCTAAACGCGAGATCTACATACTGGCCTATCCCAAGGAAGGTCACGTACTCGTGGCTGATTTGAAAGAAGTCGAATCTCGAGGGGTAAGCGTCAGATATATTTCTATGGGCAACCCTCCCGCTGAATTTGCTCTTCAAGTCATCCATCCGAGGGCTGAAATAATTCAAGATCACTTTCGATCAAGTCTTTTTGATATTGTCGTTGACAAAGATCAACTTCTGACGGGTCGTATCGATATGGGAAATGAAGATGGTTCTTTGTTTTGCTGGACGAAACACCAGTGGTTTGTTGCCATTATTCGAGATTATTTGAGACACGAATTTTATCATGTCTTGTTGAATAAGATTGTCAAAGAAGATGTCGTATTATCTGCTAAAGAGAAGGAAATCTACGAAACGCTTTCTGTGGAATTTTAGGTTTTGTGTTCGAAGTAAAACCAATCGGAGAGCATACTCAATAGGTATAGCTCATTAATCATACAAATGGCTGATCACTGAGGAGGGGAAGGCGGATGTCTAAAACTCTAATGATGTTTGGTCTTGGCGACCTGGGTGGATGGGCTCTGGAGTTTTTCGCCAGGCGAGAAGGATTGTCCAGGATAATCACGACGGACTTGAGAGAAGATTGGGGGAAGGTCAAAACTGATTGCGCCGCGGTAGGCGCGGGCCTGGAGGGATACTCGAAAACAATCAAGTTTGAACAATGTGACGTTAACAATATCGACCAGACGTCAGAGTTGATAAGAAAATATCAACCAGACGTCATATACAGCACAATGACCCTTGGGGGATGGCTATCCACACGTGTTCTGCCCAAGGTCTTCGGTGAGAAATTTCACCGCTGCACAGCAGCCAACTTCCCCTCACAAGCGCTCCTGCTCTCCAAATTGCTGCGCGCTGTCAAGGCAACCGGTCTTGATGTACCGGTGGTGAATCATTCATTTCCGGATCTAGTAAACCCGGTGCTCACCCGGGCGGGATATCCCGTCCTTGTGGGAGCGGGCAATCTCGACAATGTCGCCGCCGAGATCAGACGGAAGGTGAGCCTGCTCAAGAATGTGCCTTTCCGGGAAGTGACCGTTTACCTGATAGCCGAGCATGCTATCAACGTGTTCGGTTCAAGAACGGGTACGCCGTATTTGATTAAAATAATGGTGGGGGATAAGGACTTGGCCCCCGAACTGGACGTCGATTCCTTGCTTTCGGACAGGCTTCTCGCCTCAGCCCCAGAGCACGGGAGTTGGCTCAATCACCCAGCCATAGCCGCGTCGGCCGTCAGAAACGTTATGGCCATCATCAATGACACAAATGAGTTCGGCTGCGCGCCAGGACCCAACGGCTTACCTGGCGGCTATCCGGTTCGAATAAACGCTCGAGGTGTCGAGGTGGTTCTGCCCCAGGGAATCACAATGGATGAGGCCCTGAGGATAAACCTGGGAGGCCTGAGGCGAGAGGGGGTGGAGGAGATCAAGGACAATGGAACGGTAGTCCTGACCGACGAAGGAGGGCGCTTGCTAAAGGAACTGTACGATGTTGATCTGCGGGAAATTAAGTTCTCTGACATTGAAGACGTGGCCGGGGAACTGGCGGCGGCTCAGAAGAGATTGGTCGAAAAGTATTCCAACGTTTGAATGAGCAGGCGCGAGCAACGGAAGTGTATTCATTGCTGAACTGCCCGTGACATGGTTCTCGGAAGGGGGACTCGCTGTCTTTCTCCGAGGAGCGGAGCGAAGACCGAAGTAGGGGAGGAAACGCCATGAGGAGAAAATGGTTGAGGGTCTTGTTGGCAGGCATGCTGATCTTGGGATTGGCCGCCATTTTTGGCCCGGCTTCGGTGCTGGCCAAGGGCAAAGACACGGTGGTGATCAGCCAAAAAAGGGACGTTGCAACTCTTGACTGGATAATGGACACCGCAATGGAGACCAACACGGTAAGCCGTTGTGTCTTCAACTCCCTGATCGATCTCCAGCCGGATGCAAGTTTTGCTGGCAGCTTGGCAACATCGTGGGAGGTCCTGGATGACCTGACCTGGAGGTTTGAGCTCAGGAAAGGCGTGAAGTTTCACAACGGCGATCCCTTCGATGCGGAAGATGTCAAGTTCACCCTCGAACGCGTTAAGGATCCAGAGGTCAAGTCACGCTGGGCCTGGCTGGTAAAGGAGATCGCCGAGGTCAAGGTTGTTGATCCCTACAAGATCGAACTCAAGACCACGAGCCCTCAGCCGGGGCTGCTAGCGAAACTGACCTACATTCCGATTGTCCCTCACAAGGTAGTCAAGACCCACGTCAATCCAGATTTCGGTCTCAATCCTGTGGGTACCGGTCCATACAGGTTCGTTGAGTGGGTCAAGGACGAGCACGTTAAGTTGTCGGCCTACGAGGGCTATTGGGGTGGCGAGCCCAAGATTAAGTATGCGATATTCCGACCTATTCCTGAAGGCTCTTCGCGGACAGCCGCTCTGCTGGCCGGAGAAATTGATGTGGTAATCGGTGTGCCTCCGAGCCAGTGGAAGGAGGTGAACAAGAATTCAACCACGAGAATAGCCTGCAAGAACGGTACTATGATCTATCTTGGTCTGGATACCCTCAAACCGCCCATGGACAACTTGAAGGTGCGGCAGGCGATGAACCATGCCGTCAACGTCCAGGAGATCATTGATACCGTATTGGAGGGGACTGCCGTCCGCATGAACGGCCCCTTCCATGAGGGAACCCTCGGATATGACGCAAGCATAAAGCCCTATCCGTACAATCCCGAAAAGGCCAAAAAACTCCTGGCGGAGGCCGGCTATCCCAACGGCTTTGATACGGTGCTCAGTACCCCGCCTACAGAGCAAGAAGGCGCCACTAACATGCAGGAGGTCTCACAGGCCATTGCCTACCAGTTATCCAAGGTGGGCATCAAGGTGAAGGTCGAACCCCAAGAGATCGCCGTGCTGTGGCCGCGATATCAGAACCAAGAGCTGAAAACGTACCTGTTCAGCTGGCCTGAAAGATGGGAGCCGGAAAGATACCTGAGGGCCCTCTTTCATTCCAAGGCCAGAGGATACTACTACCGGAATCCTGAAGCGGATCGTCTGCTGGATGAGGGAGCCGCCACGTTTGACCGAAATAAAAGGATCGAGGTATACAAGAAACTCCACCGCCACCTCTTCGAAGACGCCCCGTGGGTCTTTCTGTACAAACAGATGGTGGGTTTTGGGGTCAAAAAGGCGCTCGCCTTCGAGGCGCCCTTCGATGGCTATGTCAAGCCTTGGGAATGGTCATGGAAGGAATGATAGGCTTCGGGGTTTTTCCCGGGGCAGTGCTGCCTGAATAGCGGTAACGGGGCCCGCCCGTTCCTCAAGGCGGGCCCTTACCCCGCATTGAAGAGACACGGCGTTATGAATGTCATTTTTCAGAACCTGACTGAGGCAATCGCTGGTCACAATAAAGCAGGACATTGTCAGCTATGTATGCCTTTTTAGTCAAAAGAATAATTCATACCATCTTTGTTGTCTTCGGCGTCACTCTTCTCAGCTTCTTTCTCATACACTTGTCAGGCGACCCAACCGGACTTCTCTTGCCCCCAGGTGCGACCAACGAAGACAGAGCGGAATTCCGCCAGAGAATGGGTTTTGATGAGCCGCTTATAATTCAATACAAGCTCTTTCTTTTTAATGCGGTCAAAGGTGATTTTGGGAAATCATATTACTTCAATCAATCAGTCATGAAACTAATAGGCGAGCGGGTCCCGGCAACGGTTGAGCTGAACCTTGTGGCCATGCTGATGGCTCTAGGCGTGGCCATACCGCTGGGCGTCATCTCGGCCAAAAAAAAGGATTCGCTTATAGATCGTACTGGCATGGTGGGCGCCATTTTCGGCATGTCCATGCCCAATTACTGGTTGGGGATGATGCTCATTATCCTCTTTGCGGTGAAACTGGGCTGGCTTCCCACTAGCGGTCGCGGCGGTTTCGAGCACTTGATCTTGCCCAGCATAGCGCTGGCGGCAGGTATGTGGGCCCTTTTTGCCCGACTGACTCGTTCTCTCATGATCGAGGTCTTTAGCGAAGACTACATCAGAACAGCTCGGGCAAAAGGCCTCAAGGAAGGCAGAGTTGTCCTCCGTCACGCCATAAAGAACGGGATGATTCCTCTCGTAACTGTAGTCGGCATTCAGGTTGGACAATTAATCAGCGGTACCGTGATTGTTGAGGTTGTTTTTGGCTGGCCAGGCATAGGCAGACTGATTGTCCAGGCCATTTTTGCGCGGGATTACCCAACAGTTCAAGCATGCGTTTTGATTTTGGCTGTTGCATTTGTATTAATAAACATGCTAGTTGATGTATTATATATATATCTTGACCCAAGAATAAAAATAAACTAGGCATAGCTATATGAAATCGCTGCGCCGACTTCTCGAAAGCAAGACAGCAATAGTTGGACTGGTCATCCTGGCCTTATCGGTTTTGGCGGCCATAATCGGGCCAAGTATAGCTCCTTATGACCCTCACGAACAGCAGCTCAAGCTGCGCTTGAAGGCTCCTTCATGGCTGCCCGGCGGGGCTGAGGGGCATTGGTTAGGCACCGATCAATTGGGCCGGGATGTCTTGAGCCGGGTCCTCTGGGGAACGCGTATTTCACTGATAATCGGGCTCAGCGCTGTCTTTATTGCAGGTGCTCTTGGACTCATGCTTGGCTTAATTTGTGGATACTACGGTGGTAAGATTGATACTATTATAATGAGATTGGGCGATATTCAGCTTGCTTTTCCATTCATTCTTCTTGTGATCGCGATTGTAGCAGTCCTGGGTACGTCATTAATAAACGTTATTCTGGTCTTCGGGGTGGCTGGCTGGGTTATCTATGCCCGCACAGCGCGCGGCATCGTTCTTTCGCTGAAGGAGAAGGAGTTCGTAGAAGCGGCCAGAGCACTTGGGTTCAGGGACAGGAATATACTTTACGGCCAGATAATGCCAAACGCGCTGACCTCAATGATTGTCATCGCCACCGTCCGCGTGGGGCAGGTAATCATCTGGGAATCAGGCTTGAGCTTTCTGGGACTGGGGATTCCACCTCCGATCATAACCTGGGGCAGAATGCTGGCCGAGGGGCGTCCTTACCTGAGCACAGGCTGGTGGTGTTGCACCTTCCCTGGGATCGCCATCATGCTGATCGTCCTGGGGTTAAATCTATTGGGCGACGCGATGATAGACGCCTTTGACCCCAGGTTTTCCCGGGAAAGCTCGTAGATTTGTCTGGGCTTGGGTGTACTTGGTGGCCAAGGTTATCCGCGGGCAAGGCTGGATGAAATTGGATGCAATGAAATTTTTCATGCGGGAAGCCTAGCTGAGGGTATCTGAATTGCCTTTGCTAGACATAAGAGGATTGAGGACCCAGTTCTTCTTGAGGGAGGGCATTCTCAAGGCGGTTGACGGGGTCAGCTTTGGAGTCGAGAACGAGGAGACAGTGTGCCTTGTCGGGGAATCCGGGTGCGGCAAGAGCGTCCTGTCTCTTTGCGTCCTGAGGCTCATTCAGGAGCCGCCGGGAAAAATCGTTTCCGGCCAGATCTTCCTGGATGGCCTGGATCTTCTGAAGCTGCCGACGGACCAGATGAGAAAGTTCAGGGGCAAGGAACTGGGCATGATCTTTCAGGATCCTATGACCTCCCTGAATCCGGTTCTAACCGTTGGCTTTCAGATCTCGGAGGTCTTCAGATTGCATCAAGACCTCAATAGAACCGAGGCATGGAACCGGGCAATCGAAATGCTGAAGGTAGTCGGCATACCTTCGCCCGAGAAGAGAGCCGGTGAATATCCACATCAGTTGAGCGGCGGTATGCGGCAAAGGGCGATGATAGCGATGGCCCTCTCCTGCCAGCCCAAGCTGCTCATCGCTGATGAGCCCACCACGGCTCTGGACGTGACGATTCAAGCTCAAGTTCTTGATCTTATGGTAAATATAAAGGAGAAGTCCCGAACCTCAATCCTGCTCATAACTCACGACCTGGGTGTGGTCGCCGAGATGGCCGATCGAGTCATTGTCATGTATGCCGGCAAAGTTGTTGAGTCAGCGCCGGTCAGGCCGCTTTTCCGAGATCCGCTTCATCCATACACCCAGGGGCTGCTGGCTTCGATTCCGAGGGTTGATCAGGCCAAAAGCAAAGGCAAAGCAAGGGAATCTTTGCGAGAGATCACGGGCGTTGTGCCAAACCTGATCAATCTTCCGCAGGGGTGCGCTTTTGCTCCCAGGTGCCCGCAGTCTAAGACTATCTGCAGGGAACAAGACCCGCCAAGCAAAGCAATGGCCGACAACAGAACCGTCAGGTGCTGGCTGTTTCATGAATAATCTCTCCATGAAATGCAGCGTGACGAAATGAACGAAAATATTCTTGAAGTTATAAATCTGCGGAAATACTTCCCGATCAGGGGAGGTTTTTTCAAGCGCATCCAGGGCTATGTCTATGCCGTAGATGGGGTGGATTTATTTTTAAAAAAAGGGGAAACACTAGGATTGGTGGGGGAAAGCGGGTGCGGTAAATCAACGGTTGCCAGGACAATTCTCAGATTGATCGAACCAACGGGTGGACAGATATTTTTGGAAGGGCAAAATATTTGTGATTTGCGCCCACAGGAAATGAGATCTCTGAGAAAGGAGATCCAGATTATCTTTCAGGACCCCTTCGCTTCACTTAACCCTAGGACGAGAGTCTCACAAATTGTCGGGCAATCTCTTGAAGTCCACGGAATAGCCAGTGGGGGAGAAAAAGATCGGATCGTGGCTTCCCTCCTGGAGAAGGTTGGACTTGACCCAGCGGACATGAACCGATATCCCCACGCATTTAGCGGCGGCCAGCGTCAGAGAATTGGGATAGCCCGGGCACTTGCCCTGCAGCCCAAAGTCGTTATTGGTGACGAACCAGTCTCGGCTTTGGATGTCTCAATTCGAGCGCAGGTGCTAAATCTGCTGGAAAGCCTTAAAAAAGAGTTTGATCTCTCTTTAATGATAATCTCTCACGACCTCAGCGTAATTCAGTATATAAGTGACCGAGTAGGGGTAATGTACTTAGGCAAAATTGTAGAAATGGCCGAAAGCGCGGATCTATATGCAGAGGCGTTTCATCCCTACAGCCGGGCTTTACTTTCGGCGGCCCCGGTCCCGGACCCCGATAGACGGAGGGAAAAGATTCTGCTGGAAGGGGATGTCCCGAGCCCGATAAACCCGCCGTCGGGTTGTCATTTCCACACTCGATGTCCCGAATGCAGGGCGATTTGCCGTAGCGAAGAGCCCGAAATGAGGGAAATGAAACCTGGTCACTTCGTTGCCTGCCACGTTGCGTAAAAATACCAATAAAGAAGTTGAGTCACGCGAATCCAATAAAACCAGGAGAGATAGCATGGGCAAAACGGTGATGATAATTGGCCTCGGGGGTCTTGGCGGCTGGGTCCTGGAACAACTGGCGCGTTGTCAGGGCATCTCCAGGATCGTCGCTGCGGACAAAAGGGAGGATCCTGGCCGCTGCAAGCTGGAGGCCGCCGCCTTTGGAGCTAGCGAGCAGGGATTCAAGAAGCGGATGGAATTTTTCCCCGTCAACCTCTACGACATAGACGGTACAGCCGAATTGATTCACCAGGTTAAGCCGGATGTCTTGTACTCTGCGGCTGTTCTGCAGTCATTCTGGCTGGCGCAGTATCTCCCGGCCGAACTAGCCGCCAAGAACTTGAAAGCTGGCGGCGCGGTCGGTCTGCCTTTCCAGGTGCCGCTGCCCTACAAGCTGATGCAGGCGGTCAAGAAATCGAACGTCGACTGCATAGTGCTGAACAATTCCTTCCCGGACGTCATCAACGTGATGCTGTGGCGCAACGGTTTCAGGCCGAACTTCGGGGCAGGCAACTCCGATTTGCTCTCCGAGAGGATTCGGTGGATCGTCTGCCACAAAGAAGACGTCCCCTTGGAGGAGGTAGTCGTCTATCTGGTTACTTGCCATCAGATAGTCATGTTGGGGACTTCTGTAGACATACCCTACTACCTGAGAATCGTGGTGAGTGGTCTGGATGTCACCAGCAAGTATGACCTCAAAGAGCTGATCGGATCTCACGCCAACCGGCTGAAGCCCCAGGCCATGGATCCCGAGATGCGGATGGCCTTGATCAACAACCCATACATTGCCGCCTCGGCCGTGAAAAATATCAACGCCGTGGTCAACGACACCCGCCAGTTGACCCACGCCCCGGGGCCCAACGGGATGCCCGGTGGATACCCCGTCAGGCTGGGCGCTCAGGGAGCCGAGGTCGTCCTGCCGGACGACTTGACGCTCGATCAGGCCGTCCAGCTCAACTCTAAGGCCCTCAAGTGGGACGGTGTGGAGGATATAACAGAAGATGGGACGGTTATAGTTACCGAGGAAGCTAGAGAACTGATCCGCGAGGTTTACGGCTACGAGGCCAGCCCTTTCAAGCTTGAGGAGGCTGATGACAGGGCCGAGGAAATGAAGGCCTGTTATCAGAGGCTGGCCAAGAAATACAACGTCCCCTTTGCTCAATATTAGGCACATCGGACAACTCGGAGTTCAAAAAGGAGCAAATCCCCAAGAAAGGAGGCCCTTCCTTGTCCCATCAACGTAAAGCTTGGGTAAACGGATCAATAGTACCCTGGGAGCGAGCAACAGTGCATGTACTTTCCCACGGCCTGAGCCGAGGCTCCGCCATTTTCGAGGTCTTTTCAGTGCACCAGAATCCGAGAGGCCCTGTCGCTTTTCGGCTAGATGCGCACCTCAGCCGACTGTTTCGAAGCGCCCGACTGCTAGGCATGGAGCTAGCCCAATCCCCTCAAGAGATAGAGGCTGCTGTCAAGGATACGGTTAAGGCCAACGAGCTCAGGGAGGGTTTCATCAAGATTGTGGCTTATTACGGGATGGAGGCTTTCGCCGTTCTAGTTCCAACCGGCAGGCTCGATCTATCTATATTTGCAATTCCGGCGGATGAGGACCTAGGACTGGACCCGACTCGGCCCGTAAGTGCATGCCTCACCAAGTGGCGCAAGCTCCACCCTCAGACTGTGCCAGTCGAGGCCAAGGCCGCAGCCAATTACCTAAATGGGATGCTTGCGCGCCAGGAGGCTCAGAGATCCGGGTTCGACATCGGGTTGATGCTTGATACTCACGGATTCTTGGCTGAGGGAAGTACCGAATCGGTTTTTCTGGTACAAAACGGCGAATTAATAACCCCTTCTCTGGGGCGAGTTCTACAAAGCATCTCACGCAAGTCAATTCTTGAAACGGCCAGGGCGTTCGGAATTAAATGCTCTGAGAGGGCCATAGGTCCCGACGAAGTTTATCAAGCCGAGGAGCTGTTTGTCTGCTCTTCAGGGTTCAAAGTTCTCCCCATAGGCCGAATCGATGATCGGGAGATATCTGAGGCCCCGGGTCCGGTCACTCGCCGGTTGTCCAAATTGATGGCGGACATTTGCGCCGGCAGAGACGGGCGATTCAAAAAATGGCTGTTCCCCTTGGCATGAATGGGGGACACTAATAGCCAAGACTCATGGCAGGTTGGTGAAGTACGCAGGTGTTGAACCCATCTTGTTAATTCCTGCCTTAGTAGCGCCGCCACGCACCTTGGCTAAGTGGAAGGATTCGATAGGCTCGAAGCCATGACAGTGGCAGCTTATTGCCCGGTATAGTGAGAAAAGGAATACCCCATGGATTATATTATGGGCATGCATAAGACCGAAGTGGAGACTCCGGCTCTTCTCCTTGACATCGAGGCCGCTGAGTTCAATATCCGCAAAATGGCTGATTGGTATAGAGATAAGAAATGTAACTTGCGCCCCCACATAAAAACACATAAGTTACCATTAATAGCGCATAAGCAGATCGCGGCAGGCGCCATCGGCATTACATGTGCCAAGCTGTCTGAGGCCAAGATATTCGCCGAGCACGGGATAAATAACATACTCATTGCCAATGAGATCGTTGGCGAGCGGAAAATAATTAAATTAATTAACTTATCTAGGTATGTAAATCTACTTGTATGCATTGACGACCTGGACAACGCCCGGCATATTTCCCGTAAGGCCAAGGAGATGGGAGCCGCAATTGACGTGCTTGTGGAAGTGAACGTAGGGATCAACCGCTGCGGCGTCAAACCTGGCCGACCCGCTCTGGAGCTAGTTCGGGAGATTAGCTCTTTACGCAACATAAACTTCCGTGGATTGATGGGTTACGAGGGCGGAATGTTCCTCAAGGATCTAGATGAAAAGGCCGAGGCGTGCAGAGAATCTAACCGCAAATTGGTCGAATCAAAGGAATTGATTGAGAAGGCCGGATTTAAAGTGGAAATAGTATCCGCCGGAGGGTCCAACACCTATTCCTTGACCGGGTTATACCCGGGGATCACAGAAGTCCAAGCGGGCTCCTACGTAACAATGGATGCTCACAACAAGGAATACGGGCTAGATTTCAAGCAGGCCATAACCGTGCTAGCGACTGTCATCAGCGTACCCGAAAACGGTCGGGCAGTGATAGACGCAGGAATGAAGGCGCTTTCCAGTGACTGCGGCCTGCCTACGTGCGGGGACCCGAGAATATCTGTATCTGAGCTAAATGAAGAGCACGGTCACATAAAGAGTAACGATTCTAATATTAACATAAAAACCGGCGACAAGATTGAATTAATACCCAGTCACGGCTGTACAACAATACCTCTTTTTGATGAGTATATTATAGTCAGACAAGATATCGTAGAATCGTCAATAAAGATATGTGCTCGCGGTGCACTTACTTAATACGAATCACTGGCTATTATAAACTTAATCCCAATCTTCTGATATTTTACGGACTATCGTAGCCAAAGCGCTACGATACCAGATGAGCACCTCGGCCGCCAGGATGATGAAGATGAGGTCGCGCAGGATACCCAGAACTATGTACCACCTGGTCGCCTCCAGCCCTTCCCGCAGGGACCAGTAGGTGATCATCTCGAAGATCATCAGGATGCCCCCGGCAAAGAAGGTGGCCGCAAGGGCCCAGGTCCAGGGAAAGCCCAGGAGCTTCACCGGGAGGCGGGTCTCGATCACGGCCGGCCTGGCCAGGCAGTCTCGGACGGTCAGGACCTGGTGCCGCCGGGTCAGGTGGTCGAGGGTCGCTGCGTAGTTGAAGAAGTTGGTGATGAAGAGGACGCTGAAGCCCCAGAAGACGAAAAGGTCCTTGAGCACACCCAGCGAGGCCGGCCAGTCAGGGAACCTGGACAGGTCAGGGGTTTCTCCTTGGGCCAGCGGCAGGAAGAGCAGGTAGACCACCACGTTGGCCGCCCCGAGGAGCAAGATCGAGAGGTACCAGCTGTCCTGCCTCCGCTGCTCCAGGAAGACCGGGACCAGCCCGTAGGCAAGGAGAAGGCCGAGCAGCACAGCCAGGCAGGCGGGAACGGTCGATCCGAAGAAGACGCTCCAGGCCACGGGTACGGTTGGCGAGACCTTGTAGACCAGGAGCCCCTCGGTGAAGTACATCGCCGCGAGCAGTAGCAGTGAGCCCCAGATGTGGGCCAGGTGCTGCCCGGGAAAGGGCTTAGCCGGCCTGAAGCTGAGCAGGCCCCACAGGTCGGCGAAGATCTCCTTCAGTACCTCAAGACCTGATTTCCTCCTGTGGCCGCCAAACAACTCCTGGCAGGCTTCGCTGAGAGACTCGACCAGGACAAGCCTGGTCCCCCGCCTCTCAGCCTCTTCCCGGAGGCCCGGGTCAATGTCCGGCTCGTTGCCTTTGGGGAGGAAGAGGAGGCTGAAGCCCTTGTCGATCGCCTCCCTGCACTTGCCGGCCACCCCGCTCACCTTGCCGAGCAAGCCCTCCCTGGCCGAGGCGTCGTCAAAGGCCCCAGTGAAGGCCGCGGTGGAGGGAAGAGGCCGCCCCAGGTAAGCGGAGACAATGGCCAGGGCCAGGGGAAGGCCCATGGAGGTGCCGTCGAAGAAGGTCTTGAGGCTGCCGGCCTGGACCTCCAAGTCGCTGATCTGCCAGGTCACCTCCCTTCCCCTGAGTCCTTCCGGGTAGCCGGCGCAAAGGAGATAGGAGCTGCAGGCGGTCCAGGCGTTCTGGGCCGCGGCCTTGAGGCTGTCGGATACCTCCTCGCTTCCCGGGCTGG
>Ga0209270_1003220_pt1 | contig 14606 bp, 10 predicted proteins | sample MTBAKSrepl1MetaG_FD_187456 | JGI IMG/M metagenome (GOLD analysis project Ga0209270, IMG submission 187456) | Enrichment culture microbial communities from Arthur Kill intertidal strait, New Jersey, USA, that are MTBE-degrading - MTBE-AKS1... | ecosystem: Environmental > Aquatic > Marine >...
AACATGGCCAGTTTCTTCGACTTCAGGAAGTCTACCATCTCCTGGAAGGTCAGGGTCTGACCGGCCTTGGGGATGACGCAGACGCAGCACCTTTCCCCCATTTCTCGGTCGGGGTAGCCCACGATGGCGACCGAGGCCACCTTCGGGTGTTCGTTGAGCAGTCCTTCGACCTCGGCTGGGTAGATGTTCTGGCCGCCGCGGATGATCATATCCTTGGCGCGTCCGAGGATCCAGAGGCAGCCCTGGTCGAACTTGACGATGTCGCCTGTGGTGGTCCAGCCGTTTTCGTCGAACACCGTGGCCGTGAGCTTCTCGTCCCGGTAATAGCCCGCCGGGGCGTGGGGGCCGCGGAACCAAAGCACGCCGGGTTCGCCTTCCGGGACCTCCTTCTTGTTTTCTTCATCCATCAGACGCACTTCGTTGCCGGGCAGCATGCGGCCGACCGTGCGGCGGCGGAGTTCCTTCGAATCTTCCACGCGGCATCCCGAGACCGAACCCATATCCTGGGTCCCCAGGTCGCTCGTAATGGCGGCGCCAAAGGCATTCTCGGCCTCCTCGGCCACCTGCGGCGAGAGGTAGCCGCCGGCCGAGCGGATGAAACGAAGGGAACTCAGGTCATACTTCTTGGTGTCGACCTCGAGCATTCTCACGAGGTGCGTCGGGACCACGCCGATGGCCGTCGCCTTCTCCTTCTCGATCAGCGCCAGGGCGTCTTCGGGGGAGAATTCCTCGAGCATGACGGTCTTCGCACCGGCGAGCGGTGCCGCAAAATAGGTCAGGGTTCCGGCCGCGCCGCCGGCGTGGGGCGCGATGGCCATGGTGATGTCGTCCTTGTTCAGCCCCCAGATGTCGACGCGGGCCTTCGAGGTGCAGACCCTGGGCGCGATGGGCCATTCGACCAGCTTGGGAAGTCCGGTGGTGCCGGTGGTGCTGGTGAGGAGCCCCACGTTCCAGATGGGATCCAGGCGCCTTTCCTTAAAAACGGCTTCATCGCCCGGTTTCGGGCTGCGGCCCTCGGCGAGTTTGGTAATGGAGTAGGTGCCTGCCGGGGCGTCGGCGGGGACCGTGTCATCGAACAGGAAGAAATTCTTGAGATAGGGGAAGCGCGCCTGAAGACCCTTGTACATCGCGAGGTAGTCGAACTTGCGATAGACCGTCGGGATGACGACGGCAGCGGCCTCGGTCCGTTCGACCATGTACTCCAGTTCTTTCTCCCTCAGGTAGGGATAGACGGTCAGGGAGATCAGACCGGCCCTCTCGCTCGCGACGCGGGCCAGAAATCCGTAAACGCTGTTGGGGGACTGGATGATGATGCGGGAGAACTTGGGGATGCCCATCTCCACCCACGACATCGCGATCGCGTCGACCAGCTTTTTGGCCTGGGCCCAGGTGACGCGATACTTCGAGTCCACCAGAGCCTCACGATCACCCAGTTCACGGGCGTTGCGATCATAAAAATCATAAAAGGTCTCCTGCGTCCAGTAGCCCTTCTTCAGGAATTCATCGACCATCTTCTGCTGATAACGGATCGGTTTCATCTTTGCTTCCCTCTCGAAATGGATGAATGTTCGTCTGCCTTGATGGGGCTGTCTTCCCGCTGCCGGTTGAAGACCGGCCTTGAACGGACCCGCCTAAAAACGGTTTTCGGCGCACCCCCGGCCTGAACGGCCGGGAGTGCGCCTCCCGGGGGAGGGTTTCCGGTTTAAGGATTAGAGCCCTAGTTCTGACCAGCGTGCTTCGACCTTCTTGACTATTTCGGGGTCGAGCTTGATCGGGATGGGCTTCTCTTTCCAGTCGTAGGGGATGGTGGCGTCCAGCAGGAGGCGGCCCGTGATATCCCTGGCGTCGATGGGCAGCGAGGGGTCGAGCGGGGTCGAGCGGCCGCGCTTGATGACCTGGCAGCGGTTCGGCTGGAAGCGGAAGCTCAGGGCGTACAGGACCCGTGGAATATCCCAGGGCTCGATGTCTTCGTCGACCACGATCACGGTCTTGAGGCCGTAGGCGCCCATTTCCGTCGAGATGGCGGCGGTGAGTACCTGGTCGGCGTGGCCGGGATACATCTGTTTCATGGAGATGATGGCGAGGAAGCGGCCCGAGCCTTCCGGCGGGCAGTAGACCGAGCGGATGCCGGGGATCTTCATGGCGACGAGCTGCTGCCACAGGGTCGCGCCGTAGGAGATGGCCATGGTCATGTGGGTGTCGGTGACGGCACGGCCGACCGTGGTGCCCCAGAGGATCGGGTTGTTGCGGTGGGTCACGCACTTGACATCGATGAAATTCCTCGGGTCTGTTCCGACGCCGGAATAGTAGCCGGTGTATTCACCGAACGGGCCTTCCTGCATGAAGGCCTCGGGATCGACCTCGCCTTCGACGACGATTTCAGCGTGCGCCGGGATCGGGAGATCCACGGTTTCGCCCTGGACCACTTCGACCGGTTCGTTGCGGATGGCGCCGGCGACATCGTACTCCGACACGAAAGCGGATATCCGGGCGGCGCCGAGGATGAAGAGCAGGGGGTCGCAGCCGATGATCGAGGCGACCGGCATCTTTTTGCCCATGGCCTGGTATTTCTTGAGCATGATGTCGGCGTGCTTGCCTTTGATGAACTGGGTGCCCATCTTGTCCTTTCCGAGGAGCTGGGAGCGGTAGGTACCGAGGTTCACCCAGCCGGTCTCGGGGTCTTTCGAGATGATGAAATGGGCGGTGCCGAGAAAGCGGCCGCCGTCGAGGGGGTACCAATGAGGCGTCGGGAATTTGTATAGGTCGACTTCGTCGCCCATCATGATATTCTCTTTGCAGGGCGCGGCGGACTTGTCCACTACCTTCGGGGGGATCAGCTTGTCGCCGATTTTGACCCATTCTTCCATGATCTGCGTCAGGGAAGACGACCGGTCCATCCCCATGATGAGGGAGAGCCGCTCTGTGGTCGTGCAGACGCTCGTGATGACGGGTGAGGTGTAATCCTTCACGTTCTCGAACAGCAGCGCCGGACCTTGTTTTTCTTCGTTCAACTTGGCGATGTGCGACAGCTCCAGGTTCCAATCGACCTTCGCCTTGATCCGCTTCAGCGCGTCATGCTCTTCGGCCACCTTGACAAAATCTCTCATGCTTTTCATTCTAAAATCTCCTTCATTGGGTTAAAATTAGTAAAAAAGGACAATATGGTTACGCTATTGCTACGCAATGCTGGACGTAATTTTCAAACAGGAGATATATAAGGATTGATGCCTCCCCTGATGTGATACGCCGAAAACGAGCGGTTTCAGGTCAGAGGGAGAATGAATGTCTGTGTATCCGAACGTAACACCCGAAAACGTCAACCAAATTGTGCTGTCCGGTGCAGATTGTCTCTGCCGCTTCGAAGCCGGCGGCCGGACCGGCGATGCGGCCGCTTTCCTTCGGGCTCAGCCCAGTCGGTGGTAAAGGAAGCGCCCTTCTCGTTAAATTTTCCAACCGTGAGCCTTGAGAAAACCGTCGGTGTCATAGGTTGCGCCGTATCGGGAATGGTTCAAATTTAGTTTGAACTTGGAGGAATGTTGTGCGCGTCTGTCTTGAAGCTCTATATCTGCTACATCCGTTCCGGGAGTGCATCGCTGGAAGAGCGCCCGTAGATCGAATGGTGTTGTGCAATCGTTAGCCCTTTAATCGCCTTTTCAAAGAAAACTGTCAAATGCATTTTTTTTATGGTATCCATAAGTGTTATTTATGAATAGGATTCATGCATAACCGGCTTTTAGGGATTGGATCACCATGATGCGACGGAAGCGAGGCTGCACTTTTGTTTCCTGTTTTTCCATTGGAGGGGCAAGGATTCCTTCTATTGCGGCTGTGCGTGAATGGGGCCATTTTGCTTTGTGCAGAGGATGGGCAGTTTCCTTCCGGGGATTGAGGCGCAGGGTGCCAGGAGGTCGTTTTATATGATTAATTTCAATCATTTCAGGATATTTTACTATGCTGCCAAGGCGGAAAGTTTCACCGAAGCGGCGGAGAGGCTTTTCATCACCCAGCCGGCCGTGACAGCACAGATACGCGCCTTCGAAGAAGCCTGCAACCTCAAATTGTTCAAAAAAAAAGGGCGCCACGTCCATCTTACAGACGAAGGGAAAGCCCTTTTTCACTATGCCCGCAAGGTATTCGAATTCGAGCATGAAATTGAGGTTGCGATCGACAAGATGCACCAGCTCAAGCGGGGGGTCCTGCGGATAGGGACCACCAAGACCTATGCGCGTTACTTCATGCCTTACCTTCTCAGCGGTTTTTTGAAGGATTACCCGGATATAAAGGTCTTTTTGAACGAGGGCAGTTCGGCCGAAATGACCCGTGGACTGCTCGATCTGACCATCGAGATCGCGGTAATCGCCAAAGCCGAGGAGAACCCTGCGGTTGTCTTCAGGCCCTTCAGCCAGGAGGAATTGCTGCCTATTCTTCCACCCGGTCACAGGCTGGCGGGGCGGGATTCGGTGCATTTTACGGAGCTGGCCGGGGACCCGATCATCTTGAAGGACACCGGATCAGGGACGCGGAGGCGCGTGGCGGATCTCTTCGCGAGATACGGGCGTGTTCCGAATATCCTGATGGAGACGAACAATGTCGAATTCATCAAAGAGTTGGTTGGGAGGGGAGAGGGCTTCTCTTTCCTCGTCAAGGCAGCCGTGGTCCAGGACGTAAAAGAAAAACGGCTGGTCACGCCTCAGATAAGGGGCGAGCATCTTTATCTCGATGTGAGCATTGCCTATCTGAAGGATCAGTCCCTTTCGAGGCCAGCCAAGGCCTTTCTGCGTATGCTCGAGAACTTGGCCGGCGACAACCCGTCACCGGCCGAAGGCATCGGGGCCCTCACAGCGAGGATCCTGGCCCGAGGCGAGGAGGCTGGCCGGATCGAATGACACGGTTTTCCGAACAGCCGCCATCCGCCCTTGTATTCTAGTCTCCATCCGGAAATGTTTTTGCGGTAGAACTCGGTTTCCAATCCGGAAATGAGGATTTTTGGCCAATATCAAGGAAATCAAGCGTTTGCGCGGAGGCGACCTGCAGGTCGCCGCACAAGCAAACGTGCAGATTGACGCCGAGATTGGCCAAAAAGACCATTTCCGGATGGAAACTATTCTAATCTTCGAAAAAACCTCTACTACTCCCCGCTGTTCTGAATCATGGCATGCATCGCCTGGGCGCACTGCTCGGCAAAGGTGCTCGAGTTGATGTGCTGGTGAGATTCCTGGATGCTGACCACAGATGAGAGATTCTTACGGACCGTATCCAGGAAAAAACGGTTCATCGCCGGGTCATACAGAGGGGCTCCTTTCTTGTCGGCCTCAGACCACCCGAGCGTTGGGATGAGCAGCTTGGCACCCTGGCCGAAACGATTCAGTTTTTCGGCCAGCTGGCGCGCCAGTGTCGCAGCCTCCTCCCGGCTCAATCGAACGGCGGACCGGAAATCATAGAAGAAGATGCTACGCTCCTCGTATCGCTCCGGGATGTGGTTGCGATCGAAGATCAGCACTGCGCAGTCGAGGCCCCCGGGGATCACCAGCCGGGGTGGGTTGGGTCTTCCGGGGAAGGGCACGAGCCTTCCCGGCCCGATCCCGCCACAGTACCCGTCCAGGAGGGCGTCGGCCAGTTCGTGGGTGGCGAAATCGAGGACGCCCGCAAACAGCCCTTCGGATGCCAGTTCTTCCATCGCCATCCCACCGGTTCCATTGGCGTGAAAGGGAATGACCTCGTAGCCGAGGGCCTCCAGATGCCTGCGTACGTGCTCCGCTCCCTCTGTAATGAAGCCGAACATGGTCAGGCCCACCCGCTTTTTCGTGCTGCCGGTTCGATGCTTTTCGTTGCTGTCCACCATGCCGCAGACGGCTCCGGCGGCGCGCTCCAGCAGCCCGGCGGAAATGCTGTTGATGCCCAGCAGATCCACGACGCTGTGCATCATGGTGATGTCTTTGGTTCCCACCGTGCGGGACATGTCCCTGGAGGCTACCGTGGATATCATGACCTTGGGGATTCCCATGGGGAGGATGCGCATGATTTCGGTGCAGAGATAGGTGCCGGTTCCTCCGCCCGCTGAGACGACCCCGGAGAGCCTGTCTTGCCGGTAGAGTTCCTGGACCAACGAGCGCCCTTTTTCGATGACGGCCTCGATGGCTTCGTCCCGGCCCAGACCTCCGCGGGCCGCGATCGCCTCGGTGTAAAGATCGTAGTCGACGGGAAAAGGCGCCGGGGCCTTGGTTCCCGCGTGAAGCGTCAACGCCGGAAATCCTCGTTCTTCAATCACGTCTCTGAGGTAAGCATGTTCCTCTCCTTTGGAATCGAAAGTGCCTAGTACAACGACCGCCTTGTTTCTCTCCATGGCAACGCTCCATTATCTAAATGTTGCAGCGGGTGGAAGGGATACTTCCCGACAAAGTGCGTATTCTTTGGAACGGTCTATTCAGAGTGCCTGCCGGTAGACGCGTGGAAACAGATGTCCATACCGGGGGCTGTGTCTGGCAGCGTGTTCGACGGCCTGCCGTTCCTGCGCCGGGACAAAATGTTCAGATGCAATGTCAGCGAAATCCCAAGGAAAGCTTCATATGCTGGTTTGATTGGCGCCTCTTTTCTGGATTGAAAGGTCCCATATATAGGCCATTGGGAAAAGATCGTCAAAAGAATTTCGGCGCACGAAGGTTGGTTTGAGATTTTTTAAGTTGTTTCCATCCGGAAATGATTTCGCGGTAGAACTCAGTTTCCAATCCGGAAATGAGGATTTTTGGCCAATATCAAGGAAATCAAGCGTTTGCGCGGAGGCGACCTGCAGGTCGCCGCACAAGCAAACGTGCAGATTGACGCCGAGATTGGCCAAAAAGACCATTTCCGGATGGAAACGAGCTCACTTTGCCGAAGATGCGAGTGCACACTTCGCTGTGAAACATCCCCGGTCGCCTTCGGTGTAGGAAATCAAGACAAGGTGTGTAGGAAAAGACAACATAGTGGCTTAAGGCAGGAAATACCGGGTTCGCCTCTTTGAGCAGCAGCGGATTATAGGTATGGCACGAGGCTGCACTGTTGTATTTCACGCCAACCTGGTCCTTTTCGATGGAAGCAGGATCTGGCCGCCCTTCTTTTCGTTTGGATAAAAAATTTAATATGATCGGTATGATATGTCGTATTTTCTCCGTTTGATCCGGTTTGGCACGCAGGTTGCTTAAGAAGACAACCAACACAGGATATCACCCTTCCTCTAAAGAAAGGAGCAGGACATGGCTAGCAAAGATGCAGAAAATCGGAGAGCGACGGTGGGGTACGGTTCGACCTATCGCAGGGGCCGTAGCCAGGACCCCGCGGATAACGCCTCGCTGAAAGCGGTCCTGAACGGACAGCTTTGGATGGTCAAGCCGGACAAGCAGGCTCAGGCGGCCAATCCGTGCATCTGGATGCAGGCGGGCGTGGTCGATTTCAAGAACTGCAACAACTTCTACGATTGCACGACCTGCAAGTATGATGCGGGTATGAAGAAAAAGGTCGAGAAGGGGGCCGCGACCGGTTGGCGGGATGCGATGCGGCGGAGGCCCGGCCTGGAGAGGGTCTGCCGCCACACCTTGACGAACCGGATCGAGGAGCGGGTCTGTGCCTATGATTACGCCTGTCACAAGTGTGACTTCGACCAGTTTTTCGAGGACGTGTGGGCCCCGAAAACGGCCTCCCGGCCGGACGAGATGCACGATGTCAAAGGCTTTGCCGTTCCGACGGGGTATTATTTCAACGACGGCCACTCATGGGCCCGGATCGAAAGCGGCGGGTATATCCGGATCGGCATGGACGATTTCGCTCTGAAGCTGTTTGGCAGGGCCGATGCCTATGAACTGCCGGTTATCGGTAAAGAGTTGTCTCAGGGCAGACCTGGATGGGGCTTCAAACGATCGGCACAGGAGGCCGAGGCCCTTTCGCCGGTGAACGGGGTTATCGTCGAGGTCAACGGCGATCTGCGTGAAAAGCCGGCGATGGCGAATGCCGGTCCTTATGAGGCCGGATGGATGATGCTCGTGAGGACACCCGATATCAAGGGAACACTGGCGAACCTGATGACCGACGCCGACAGTATCGGATGGCTGAACCAGGAGGTGGGGCAGCTGGAAGGCATGATCGAGGAGGTGGCCGGACCTCTGGCGGCAGACGGTGGTACACTGGGTGAGGACATCTATGGGAACCTGCCGGGTCTTGATTGGGGCAACCTCCGGCGTGCCTTTCTGAAAAGCTGATCTCGAAGCGGGGCATCCTGCTGGGAGCCCGCCACGCAGCAAGTCTTTTTTTGGTGGTGAAGCGCGATGCAGCCGGGCGGGCCGGGCCCGGCTTGGAGGTCTTGTCCTGAAGGTGGATGTGGCGAAAGACCGAAACCAGCGGCCATAAACGACCGGTCCGAAAACGAGGTTTGGCGACGGGAATCAGCGGAGTCAACCCGTCGGGCGCATCCTGACGCTCGATCGTTGCAGAGGCGGGGATTGCAGGGAAGCCGAGGAAAACCGGGAAAGCCCGCTTGCCGGGGCAACCGGATCCAGGGAGGGATGCCATGGAAAAAGAGAGGGAGACCGGAAACCGGCTGGATGCGCGCCGTCCATGCAAGAGGCATGTGGAAGGATACATCGGATACAGACCGTGCACCCATGACTACCGCTGCGATGATTGCGAGTTCGAGCAGTTTTTCCTGGATCACTACCGGGTTCATGCGGTGGTTCAGCCCGTCGATACGATCAAGATCCGGGGGTTCGACGTGCCGCAGGGGTATTATTTTCATGCGGGCCACACGTGGGCAAAGGTCGAGGGAGACCAGACGGTGCGTATCGGGCTGGATGATTTCGCCTTCAAGGCGCTCGGCCCCTTCGATCGCCTCGATGTGCCGTTGATTGGAAAGGAGATCCATCAGGATCGTCCGGCCGTAACGGTTTATCGGGATGGACACCGCTCGGCCGTTCTTTCACCTCTGAGCGGTATCGTGACGGCTGTCAACCAGGATCTTCTCGAGGATGCCCGTGCGGCGTTCGACCATCCCTATGCCGACGGATGGCTTCTGACAGCCCATGCTACGGCACTCAGGAGCGATCTGAAACAGCTCATGATCGATCAGGAGACAAAAAGGTTTATGCGGAAAGAGGTCGACGAGTTGTTCGGTCTGATCGAGGAGACCCTGGGGCCTATGCCGAACGACGGGGGCGATATCCGGGGCGACCTGTACGGAGAAGCCCCGGAGATTGGCTGGGACAGGTTGAGCCGCCTGGTTTTCAAGGCGTGATACCGCGCACTTTCCGGATGGCAACCAGCTCCTGTCCGAAGGTTGCCTGCCTCAGACGGGACCCTGGACCGACAAACGGCGTGATTCAAGGAGTTTCTTCCGCCGCCCTGTCCAGTTCATCTTGGAGGAGAACCCTGCAATATCGGCAGAATGCCTGGGATTTGCGGTCGACATGCTCGATTTTGCGGCAATAGTGCATGATGCAGCGGGTTTCAGGGCAATGCTTGAGATTGAAGGTGTGGCCCAGTTCGTGGATGGCCTCCTTCATGAGGCGGCAGCGGAGTCGTTCAGGATCGCCTCCGGCAGGGATCCCCTCGCTCAGCCGGTGGGTGGAGACGATGCAGGCCCTGCCACCCAGTTGAGCTTCACCGTAGACGTGGGTGAGGATCGGAATGTACAGGTCGCGGTCGGTGACGGCGAGAATCTTCAAGGCATCGGGCGGGGCGAGTTCGGCAAGCCGGGTGAGGATCGCTGTCGAATGATATTGATCCCTTTGGATGTTGTAAGAGAAATCGATGCTGTCCAGGAGGGGCATGGCGACTGTCGGATAGCCGAAAAGACGGCTGATTTCGATGCCGATGGATTCGAGATAGGATTCCTGGCCGTCGCCTATGGAAGTCAGGACGATGATGGATGATGCTTTTCCTGGTTTCAATCCTGCTTCCTGATTCCGTAGCGCTTCATTTTGCTGTAAAGGGTCGACCGGTCTATACCCAATGTTTCCGAGCACTTGGATATATTCCACTGGTGTTGTTCAAGGATTTTAACGATGTGGGCCTTCTCAAGTTCTTTCAGGGACTGATCGGCGGGCTCGAGGGTCGTCTGGTCCGAACTGAAGATCGGCAGATGCTCAGGCAGGATGGTCAGGCCTTTGGCAACGACGACCGCCCGTTCGACAGCGTTTTCCAGTTCGCGGATATTGCCCGGCCATTCATAGAGCATCATCTCGTCCAGGGCGCCACGGCTGATCCGTTCGACCGGTTTGTTCGTCTCCTGCGCGAAACGGTGCAGGAAATGAGCGGCAAGCAGAGGGATGTCCTCCTTACGTTCCCTGAGGGGCGGCATCTCGAACGTAAACACGTTCAGGCGGTAGTAGAGATCCTCCCGGAAGCTCCTTTCCCGGATCGCCTGCTCCAGGTTGCGGTTGGTGGCTGCAATGACGCGGAAATCCACCTCGAGCGGCTGGGTGCTTCCGAGGCGGTAAAAGACGTGGTCCTCGAGGATCCGCAGAAGATCGATCTGCATCCGCATGCTGATCTCGCCGATCTCATCGAGAAAAAGGGTGCCGCCGTGGGCCAGTTCGAACCGTCCCTTCTTGGTTTCTTTGGCATCGGTGAACGCCCCTTTCTGATAGCCGAACAACTCGCTTTCGAGAAGCTGTTCCGGAAAAGCGCCGCAGTTGATCGAGACGAAGGGCCCGGCGCAGCGGCGGCTAAGGGTGTGGACGGCCTTTGCGGCGAGGCCTTTGCCCGTGCCGGTTTCACCCCGGATCAGGACGGTCGAGTCGGTCGGGGCGACATCGCGGATCAGCTCGAAGACCTTCTGCATGGCCTTCGATTGGCCGATCATGCTCTCGAATCGAGTCCTTTCATGGACCTCCTGTCGGAGGTACTGGTTTTCGAGTGCCTGGAGCTGCTGTTTTTCGATCCGCTCGATCAGGATCCCGAGTTCGTCCGGATCGAACGGTTTCATCAGGTAGTCGGTGGCGCCGTGCTTCATGGCTTCGACCGCCGTGTTGACCGAACCGTACGCCGTGATCATGATGACGGCGATGTCAGGATCGTTCTCCTTGACAGTCTTCAGGACGTCCAGACCGCTCATGCCCCCCATCTTGATGTCCAGCAGAATGATATCGAAGCGGGATTCTTCCATCATCTCCAGGGCCTCTTCCCCGCTCGAAGCGGTCTTCAGCTGATGCCCGTCTCTTTCAAGCCACCCTGCCAAAGATTCCCTTACGATGAGTTCATCATCGACGATCAGGATCTTGCTGCCGCCCATGGAGCCCTCCTTGTTCGTTTTCGTTCTCGGACTGTTCCGCCGGCCGTTCTCTGTATCGGATCGCCGGCCGTTTCGTGCCGACCCCTATGCGCGGCGACCCCGTCCAGGCGGATCCCCGTGTTTGCTCCCCCGGGCCGGGGGGCGGCCTCCGAACGTCGAAGATGCCCCCGGGGGGACACATGTCGGCTCCAATCGAATGGCACCCCGTGGCCATGGGAGAAGGGCCGCCAAGCGGGACCCGCCTTTCCATCCGGACGTAAGGATTTTTCTTCGCAGCGGGCCCCGGGCTCGTCCATATCGAGCAAACAAGCCGTTTTTTCGCGCGGCGGCCCATCGGTCGGCTCCGTGCAAAGGTGCATTCCGTATGCCTCCTTTCTGGAGATTGGAGAGCCCATGGATTTGAATATATTTCCCCCGGCCTGAGAACGCCGCACTTTTCAGCACGCTGTTATACAGTTTCGGGCGCGCCCATCAGGCGTCCTGGCTCGACTCCCGATTCACCGGGAGTTTGACGAGAAAGGTCGTGCCCTTGTCCGGCTCCGACTGAACCTCGATGGTCCCGCCATGGTTTTCGATGATGCCGTAGGCCACGGAAAGACCCAATCCGACGCCCTTCCCTTTTGTCTTGGTGGTGAAGAAGGGCTCGAACAGTCGCGGGAGGTTTTCTTTGGGGATGCCGGGGCCGTTGTCTTCGAATGCAATGAAGATCTGGCCGTTCCCTTCGACGGTGCCGGTTTTGATGGTCAGTGTGCCGCTGGGCATCGCCTCCATGGCCTCGGCGGCGTTGGAAACGAGGTTCATAAAGATCTGCTGGAGGTGATCCTCCGAGCCCATGACCTCCGGAAGCCGGGGATCGAGGTCGATAATGACGTTTACATTGTGGATCTTGAGGAGATTCGAGTTCAGGAACAGGGTCTTCTGCAGCAGCCGGTTGAGATCGACGAGTTTCAATTCAATTTTCGACTGCCTGGAGAACGTGAGCAGGTTGGAAACGATCCGGCTGATCCGCCGGGTTTCCGTCTCCATGAGGTCAAGGTAGCGGGCGAATTTTTGAAGGTCCTCGGTCGTCAGGCGCCCCTCCTGGCTGATGCGTTTCATGAGCAGGATCAGGTTGAGGATGCCGGCTATGGGATTATTGATTTCGTGGACGACGGAAGCGGACAGCTTTCCCAAGGAGGCCATCTTGTCCTGATGCAAGAGTTTGGCGTGCGTCTCTTCGAGGGCCTTCGTCCGCTCCTCGACCATCCTCTCCAGACGCTGCGTGATGCGCTCTTCTTCCCGCTTCCGGTCGGTGATGTCGCGGCTGACTTCGATGAATTTCGATACCCGGCCGTTGTCCTCGAAGATGGGGAACATGGTGACTTCGGTGTAAATAGGCTGTCCGTCGCTGTCGATACGCGTGACGACCTGCTGTGAAGGCTCCCTGTTCCTGATGGCCTCGTTCATGGGGCAGAAGATGATACCTTCGTTGCAGGGCTGGTTGCCTTTCTGAAAGACCTCATGGCAGGAGTGTCCGACGACTTGTTCGCGGCTGTAGCCCATTTTGGTCAGAAAGGCCTCGTTCACCTCCACGATCTTTCTGTCCGGGGTGATGACGAGAATGAAGTCCTGAATTCCGTTGAGGATGGTTTCCATCTCGAGGCTGCGGTCACGCCATTTGGCCTCCTGAAGCCGGGTGGCCGCCCAGAACATCATAAAGACCGCGCGGGTCATGATGCGGATGTGATCGGGGCTGTGTTTGAGGACGTCGTCGGTGACCTTTTCGTCCCGGCAAAGGACCAGAATCAGTTGAATATCGAGGGATGGGTCGTAAAGCGCATGGTAATCCTCGAAGACTTTGAGCCCGATGGATTTCGCGAAGAGGACCGCCGGGCTCTCCGGGTCGGGGTCGACGACGGCGACATACCGGGCCTTGACATCCTCCTGAGAATAGGAACTGGTGGTCTTTTCGAGGACCTCGCGGGCTAGTTTTCCGCCGCCGACAATCCCGATATTCAGCAACGAAGGCGGGTGTTCGACCATGGATTCTTCTCCTTTGAGGGGGCTGGATTCGGATCGGCCGGGGATTGGCGCATGCCGTGGTGAAAGGACGAAACGCGTATCCGGCCGGAATTGCTTGATCCAGCGCGAGCCGAATGGAAACTAAGCGTTGATCGGGCGGCTGGGTGTGATTACAATAATCCTATAAGAGAATGGAGAAAAGGCGGTTCCCGGCTGGGAGCCAAATAAGATCCATCCGGGAATGATCCCCCGGAAAAACCCGGTTTCCAACCCGGAAATGAGAATCTTCTCTCCATACCCTTCGGGTGCTCAGTCCCCCCGCTTTGGCGCGGGGCTGGTCCCGTTTTTTTCAATATCAAGGAAATCAAGCGTTTACGCGGAGACGACCGGCAGGTCGCCGCACAAGCAAACGTGCAGATCGATGCCGAGATTGGCCAAAAAGACCATTTCCGAGTGGAAACAAAATAGCATCGGGGTGAGCTTGATTCAAGCCGTTTTTGGAAGAGGAATAGGGATCAGAGCGGCGTTTTTGCGTGTAAAGACGAGCGGTTCAGCCCGTAGCCGAGCCATATTTTGGTTGACAATTTTCGGCGCTCCGGAGTAAGGTGCGCTGTGGCAACTGGGGAGACCTGAGAAGGTCGCTTTTCTGACAGATTGCTTTGAGGAGAATGAGATGCCCGAGAATGTAGTAGGTTCCGTCATGGTTGTAGGCGGTGGGATCGCGGGGATGCAGGCGGCGTTGGATCTCGCGGATTCCGGATATTTTGTCCATCTGGTCGAGAAGTCTTCCGCCATCGGCGGTGTGATGAGCGAACTCGACAAGACATTTCCCACCAATGACTGCGCCATGTGAATTATCTCTCCTAAACTGGTCGAGGTCGGCCGGCATCTGAATATCAATTTGATCACCTGCGCTGAAGTCGTGGATGTTGCGGGTGAGCAAGGTTCCTTCACCGTCACCCTGAACAAGACCCCCCGATACATCGATCCTTTGAAATGTACGGCCTGCGGGGATTGCGCCACAGTCTGTCCCGTCAACCTGCCGAGCGAATATGACCAGGGCCTTGCCGAGAGAAAGGCGACCTTCAAGAAATATGCCCAGGCGATTCCCGGCGCATTCTCCATTCAGAAGGCCGACAAGGCGCCCTGCCGATTGGCCTGCCCTGCCTGCCTGAATGTTCAGGGCTACGTGCAGATGGTCAAGCAGGGGAAGTACCAAGACGCCCTGCGGATCATCATGGAGGATTTGCCGCTGCCCGGCGTGTTAGGGCGTATTTGCCCCCATGGATGCGAGGATGCCTGCCGCCGCTGCGAGGTGGACGATCCGGTGGCCATCCGGGACCTCAAA
>Ga0209270_1003224_pt1 | contig 14584 bp, 7 predicted proteins | sample MTBAKSrepl1MetaG_FD_187456 | JGI IMG/M metagenome (GOLD analysis project Ga0209270, IMG submission 187456) | Enrichment culture microbial communities from Arthur Kill intertidal strait, New Jersey, USA, that are MTBE-degrading - MTBE-AKS1... | ecosystem: Environmental > Aquatic > Marine >...
GCATGGCAAGGCGCGAGGAGGGCGAATGGCTGGCCATTTAACTGACGAGCAACGCCGCCAGGCGTGATGGATCGGCGCATCAAAATGGGAAGTTATTTTTGCACGAGCCCTAAGTTCCATCTCCGATTTTTCCAGGGTGGGTGGGGGACCTCAGGGTGTCCCCCACACCAAAGGATCTTCTAGGATTTCGTTGCGTCTAGCCTCCGGCAGGTGCACGTAGTTTTCATAGGTGAATCCAATCTTCTCACGGGAAACCTGTGAGGTGGCCATCGCCCCCGTCCAAAAGGGTCTCCTGAGTGAAGTCAACCCAACGTTGGGTGTGGCGGCCCGGGCCAACCACCGGCCTTACCGCACCGCGGGCCGCATTTCGGCCACTTCCTGCAAGACGTAAATCGCCTCCTCGAGGCCCAGCCTTCCATCCCCGTTCACGTCCGCCTCGGGATTGAGGGCCGCGCCCTGGATCGGGTTGCCGGCCGCCAGGCGCAGAACCAGGATGGCGTCCGCGAGATCGATGGCGGTGCTGTTGTCCACGTCCCCCCCGTCGCTCGCGGCCTGGACGGTGACGACAAAGCTCTGCAGGGTCGTGTGGTTGCCGTCGGTGACAACGACTTCCACGGTGGCCGTTCCATAGACATTGGTCGCGGGGATGAACGACAGGGTCCGTACCGAACCGCTTCCCCCGATAAGGATATTGTCTTGCGGAAGCAAGGCGGCATTGGAAGACGTCGCGAACACCGTGAGACTTTCCGCGGGGGTCTCCAGATCGGACACCTTGAACCCGATGCCGCTGACGGCCCTGTCTTCCAGGGTGACCTGGTCTTCTATGGCGGATATGCTGGGAGCGGCGTTGAGAAGGGGCAGGGACAGATCGTACACGTAGGCCGTGCCCGAGAAACTGCCCAAGGCATCGTTTCCATAGGCCCCCACCACCACCAGGCCACCGGAGACGGCCACCGAGCTGCCGAACCAGTCTTCGGCCGCCCCGTCCGCTGCGGTCAGCTTGGCGTGCTGACTCCACTTTTCGTCCACTCGTTTGAAAAGGCAGGCAGACCCCGAGTTACCCCCGAAGTCATCGTCTCCCACCGCCCCGGCGATCACGATGTCCCCGTCCATGGAAAGGCAGGTCCCCAGCTTGTCGCCCTCGGCACCGTCCAGGGCCGTGAGTTTCGCCTGTTGGGTCCACACCCCTGCCTCCACCTTGAACACGTAAACGGAACCCGAGCCCGTCCCCCGGTCGTCGTCTTCCCGTGAGGAAACCGCCGCGTACTGCCCGGACACGGCCACCGCGTGCCCGAACTGATCGTCGGCCGCACCGTCGTCGGCCCTCAGCTTGGCCTGCTGGGCCCAGGCGCTTCCGTCGTACCGAAAAACGTAGGCCGCGCCTGCATTGCTCCCCTTGTCGTCATCCTGCCTGGCACCCACAACGATATATCCTCCCGATATGGCGACCGAGATGCCGAATTCGTCCCCCGCGGCGCCGTCGTTTGCCGTCAGTTTGGCCTGCTGGCTCCAGGTGCTCCCATCGTAACGGAAAACGTAGGCCGAACCCGAGCCGCTCCCCTTGTCGTCGTCCCCCCTGGCCCCCACCACCGCGTAGTTGCCCGAGACGGCCACGGAAACCCCGAATTCATCACCGGCCGCGCCGTCACTCGGGGCGAGCTTGGCCTTCTGGGTCCAGAAACCGGCCGCGTGCTGGAACACATAGGCGGAGCCCGAGCTCGTCCCGTTGTCGTCATCGCCTCTGGCACCTACCACGGCGTGATCGCCCGAAATCGACAGTGCCGCACCGAATCCGTCTCCCGCTGCGCCGTCACTCGCCGTCAGCTTGCTGTACTGCTCCCAGCCTCCCGGGGCGCGGAAAAAAACGTAGACGGAGCCCGAGGCGCTTCCCAAGTCGTCATCCCCGTTGGCACCCACCAGGGCGTAGTCACCGGAAACCCCCACGGCGAACCCAAAGTAATCGGCTCCGGTACCATCCGCGGCAAAAAGCTGGAACTCGGTGGTCACCCTCACCTCGAAGGTATCGCTGGCGGTGTTCGTACCGTCGCTCGCCGTTACGGTGACCTGCGAAATACCGGAAAAGCCCTCCACCGAGCCCAGCTTGAGCAGCGTGCCCTGGATGGTCGGGGTCGTGTTCCCGTCGCCGGTAACCGTATACGTCAAGGCATCCCCCTCGGGGTCGTCGAACACGGTGTCCAGATCTATCACCGTGTAGGTCTCGAAACCTACACGGCGCACCTGGTCCGCAATCGGGTGGGACACCACGGGCTTGCCGGGGGATACCACCGTGACCACAAACGTGTCGGATACGGAAAACAGGCCGTCGGTGGCCCTGACCGTCACCTCCGCAACACCGGTCACGCCGATCGATACCATGCGCAGCTCGCTGCCCACAACGCTCAGCGCCACGATGTTTGTCGGGATCGCAATGGGAGCAAGGTACGTGAGGGTCTGGCCGTCGGGATCCCGGAAAACCTCGGAAAGGTCTGCCACGGCGTAGATGGGGAAATTCACGGGCTTGAGCTGGTCCTCTATGGGACTCGCCACCACGGGTGCTCCCGTCACCGCCACCCTCACCACGAAGGTGTCCGTGACGGAAAACTCTCCGTCGCCGGCCGTGACCCGGACCTCGGCAACACCGGTGAAGCCGGTCTTGGAAGCCAGCCCGAGCAAGGTGCCGTTTATGAAAGGCACCGTGTTGCCGTCCACGCTCACCGCCTCGTAGCTGAGCGGGTCCCCGTCCGGGTCGCTGAACACAGACTCCAGATCGGCCACCGTGTACGAGGCAAAATCCTGGGGTTTCGACTGGTCCGCTATGGGATGAACCACGACGGGCGGGGTGTTGCCCAGCACCGTGACGATGAAGGCGTCACTTACCGAGCAGTATCCGTCGGTGGCCGTCACGATCACCTGGGATGCGCCCGTGAAACCGGGCACGGGAGAAAACCTGAGCGTACCGTCTCCGGAGATGGTCACAAGGGTGTTTCCGTCGGAGACCGCCGCGTATTCCAGTCGGTCGTTATCGGCATCCTCGAAAACATCGTTCAAATTCACGACCGTGTAGGCATCGAATCCGGCCTTGGCCATCTGGTCCGCGATGGAGCTTGCCACCCTCGGCGGGTTATTGGGTGCCACCGTCACGTCAAACGCATCGCTCACCGATGCCTTGCCGTCCGAAGCGGTCACCGTGACCGTGGAAACACCGGTGAACCCGGCCACCGCATCGAGCTTCAGGAGCGAGCCTTCAATGGTCACCACCACGTTACCGTCGCCGGAGGCCGTATAGGTCAGCGGGTCTCCGTCCGCGTCCACAAAGACCGCCGCCAGGTCCGCCACCGCATAGGCGTCGAAATCCAGGAGCCGGACCTGGTCCGGGATGGGACGGGCCACCGCAGGAACGCTGTTCGGCAGCACCGTCACGTTGAACATGTAGCTCAGGGTGTCTTCGCCGCTGCGGGCCGTGACGGTGACCTGGGAGACCCCCGTGAATCCCTGCCTGGAAGAGAGAACCAGCAGAGACCCCTTGATCTGCACGTCCGTGTTCTCGTCGCTCACGGCGCCGTACGTGAGCGTCTCAGCTCCCGCATGGGAAAATACGACGTTGAGATCGGCAACCGTGTAGGGCTCAAAATCCTCCGATTTGACCTGGTCGTGCAGGGGATTGGCCACCTCGATGGGGTTTGGGGGAAAGACGGTCAGGGTAAACGTCTCACTCGCCTGGGCCTTCCCGTCGTCCGCGGTGACGGTTATCTGGGCCGTTCCGGTGATACCGGTGGAATCGAGGGTGAGGATACCTCCTTCGACCCTCGCGGTGACGATGTCATCGGGCACGGCCGTCCAAGAATAGGTCAGAACGTCCCCGTTGGCGTCGTGGAAAACCGCGGTCATATCAGCGGCCCTGTACCCCTCGAAACCCTGGGTCTGGTATGGGTCCGGAATGGGAAACACCGTGACCGGCGGGTCGTTGTCGATGGTGTAGACATACGCCGAGCCCCCATCGGCCGCGCTTTCGTCGTCCAGGTATGCACCCACCACCGCATGGTGGCCCGAGGTGGCCACCGCAGCCCCATATCCGCTCCCGGAGGGGCTGTCGCCGGCCATGAGTTTGGCCTTTTGCACCCACGTGCTCCCTTCGCGCTTGAACAGATACGCGGAGCCCGAGTCGGTCTGGTGCTCGTCGTCGCCGGGAGCACCCACCACCACGTAATCGCCGTAGATGGAAACGGACTGCCCGAACCCGTCCTGTTCGCAGCCGTCGCCTGCGGTGAGCTTCCCATGCTGACTCCACGTTTCGCCGTCCCACTTGAAGATGTAAGCGGATCCGGAATAGACGCTGTGGCCGAAGCCCCAGACCGCACCCACCACCGCCCAGTCGCCCCACAGGGCCACGGACTTTCCGAACTGTTCGTAGGAATCCGCCTCAGCGGGAGTCAGCTTGGCGGCCTCGCTCCAGCCCGTCTCCCCGCGCTGGAAAACATAGGCCGCACCGGACACGATGCTATCGCCGTCATCCCAGCTCGCACCCACCAGGATGCGATCCCCGTAGATGGCAACGGCCCCGCCGAAAAGGTCCTCGGCCGCGCCGTCTCCGGCTACCAGTTTGGAGTCCTGGGTCCAGGCGTCCCCGTCCCGCCTGAAGACATAGGCCGCACCGGACCAACTTCCGCTGCCGTCGTCCCCGCTGGCCCCCACCACGGCATAGTCCCCCCACAGGGATACCGCGCAGCCGAAAAAGTCGGCTGCGGCCCCGTCTTCGGCCGTCAGCTTGGCCTGTTCTGTCCACAGGTCCCCTTCTCGTTTGAAGACGTAAGCCGCGCCCGATCCTTCACCGTTGTCGTCATCGCCGGGAGCGCCCACAATGGCATAGTCGCCGCTCACGGCAAGGCTCGTTCCGAACAGGTCGCCCGCGGCCCCGTCCGCGGCCGTGAGCTTGGCATGCAGGCCCCAGGCCCCGCCCTCGTACCTGTACACGTAAGCCGAGCCCGATCCTGCTCCGTTGTCGTCGTCTTCCGGAGCGCCGAAAATCGCATAATCCCCGGAAACGGAGGCGGACTTTCCAAAACGGTCGTTCCCGGCCCCGTCATCGGCCACAAGCTTGGTCACCGGTATGACCGTGATCCGGAAAGTGTCGCTGATGGCATACACCCCGTCGCTCGCCGTGACCGTCACGACGGCGTCTCCCGTGTATCCCTCCACCGATCCCACCTTGAGCCAGGAGCCGTCGATTTGCACCACCGTGTGGCCGTCCTGGCTGACGGCCGTGTAAGTGAGAACATCCAGGGAGTCCCTGAACACCTCGTCCAGGTTGATGGCCCTGTGCAGGGCGAAATTCTCGAACCGGGCCATGTCCTCGATGGGGCGAACGATGATGGGAGGGTTGTTTGCCAGGACCGTCACCACGAAGTTGTCGCTCGCGGCGCTCAACCCGTCGCTCGCCGTGACCACCACCAGGCACGCCCCTGTCCTCCCGGGTACGGAGCCCAGTTTGAGCACGGTCCCTTCGATGCTCCCCGTCACGAGTCCGTCGGTCCATACCGAATAGGTGAGCGGATTGCCGTCCGGGTCCTCGAACACCTCCTGCAAATCGACCACCTCGTAACTGGCGAAGTTCACCTGCCGCGTCTGATCGGCAATGGGATGGAGCACGACGGGCGGTTTGTTGGCGGTCACTATGACCTTGAAGGTGTGCTGCACGGAGTACTGCCCGTCGTCCGCGGTTATCTTCACCTCGGAGACACCCGTGAAACCGGCAAAGGAACTCAACATGAGCTTCGAACCGTCCAGTGCGGCGGGTGTCTTCGCCGGATCCGCGGTCACCGTGTAGGAGAGGGGGTCACCGTTCGCATCGACGAACACCGCGTCCAGGTCGGCCACCTCGTAAGTGTCGAAACCCTCGGGCCGGTTCTGTTCCCCGATGGGCTCGGCCACGGCCGGCGCGATATTGGGCACGTCGAAAATATACGCCGCGCCGGCATCGTCGGCCTTGTCGTCGTCCAAAGAGGCGCCCACCACCGCGTGGTGGCCCGAAATGCCCACCGCACAACCGAACCGGTCGTCCGCGGACCCGTCTCCCGTGAGCTTGGCAAGCTGGATCCATCCGGTCTCCCCGCGGACGAAGATGTAAGCGGAGCCCGCATCCTGTGCATTCTCGTCGTCTGCATCCGCACCCACCAGGACCAACCCCTTGTAAAGGTGCACCGAGGTACCGAAGTAGTCGAATGGGGCCCCTTCCCCTGCTGCGAGCTTCGCGTCCAGGTTCCACTTGGTCCCTTGCCGCCTGAAGGCGTAAACGGCACCCGAAATCGCGGTCTCGCCGTCGCCCCAGATGGCGCCCACGACCACCTGGCTGCCCGAAACGGAGACCGACGTGCCGAACTGCCCGAATTCCGTACCATCCCCGGCCACCAGCTTCGCCTGCTTCACCCACTGGTCGTCCTCGAGGGCGTAAACATAGGCCGCCCCCGAAACGATGCTGTCCCCGTCATCCCAGGGAGCCCCTACCACGGCAACCTTTCCGGACAGGGACACCGACCACCCGAAATAGTCGGCTTCCACCCCGTCCTCGGGGACCAGCTTGGTCTGCTGGGTCCACTGGTCCCCGTCGCGTTTGAAAACGTAAGCCGCACCGGACCATTCTCCATTGTCGTCGTCACCATAAGCGCCGACCAGGGCGTAATCGCCCGACAGGGACACCGAGGAGCCGAAAAGGTCCTGGGCGGCACCGTCGCTCGCCGTCAGCTTGCTGTACTCGCTCCAGCCGCCCTCCGCCCGTTTGAACAGGTAGGCCGAGCCCGACCCCACGTCGTTGTCGTCGTCATCCGGGGCCCCCACGAGGGCATAATCTCCCGACAGACACACGGACCAGCCGAAGTGATCCCCCGCGGCGCCGTCTTTGGGGGTCAGCTTGGCCTGCTGCACCCAGACGCCTCCCTCGAGTTTGAGGATGTATGCGGACCCGGAGTCCGGACCGTTGTCGTCATCGTTGGGCGCGCCCACGATGGCATAGTCTTCGTCTATGGAAACCGAGGCGGCGAACCCATGGCCTTGCCCCCCGTCTGGGGCGATGATCTTTCTGTCCACGGTCACCTGGAGCACCTTGACGCTCTGGGGGCTGTTCACGGCCGCGGCAGCGGTGACGGTGATGCTCCCCGTTCTGCCGCCTGCCGGGTTGTCTCCGTACAGCACCGTGATGGTTCCCCCGTTGGTCCCCGATGCGCCGGCGGTTATGGTGAGCCAGTCGGCATCGGAAGCCGCCGTCCAGTCCATCTCCCCCGGACCCAGATTGCCCACCTCAAAGGTGATGGACGCGCTCTTGGCCGAAACGTACCTCACTTCCGGGGTAAGGGTGATATAGGGGGTGGTGAGCTCCACCGTGAACTCCGAGATGAGGCGGTCGAACTGGGTGTCCGGGTTGATCACCTTGACGTTGTGGTTGCCCAGGTACAGAGTGTCAGGACTCAACCCCGTTATGGTCGTATCGTTCACGACCACGACGTTGGTAAGGGGGATGCCGCCTATTTCGGCGAGGGCCCCGTTCACGAACCCCTCTCCCTTTATGGTTACCGCGACGGAGGTGCCGAATTCCGCGGAAGCCGGTGAAATGGAGGTTACGTCCGGCGGCGGTTTTTCGCTCACCGTCAACCCATTGACTACGGTGACGGTCTGACCGTCAGGATTAGTGACGGTCACGTCGTACACTCCGGGATCCACCTCCGGAACGGTGAACTGCACCAAGCCGGAACTGACCACCATGGCTACCGTTTCGCCGGCGCCCAGCTTCACCTTGGCCCCGTTCACAAACCCCTCTCCCAGCACATCCACCAACTGGTCCTTGGAGGAAACCGAAGGCACTATGGATTCGACGCTCGGCGCGGGCAGGGCCTCCCCTGTCACACGCACATCGTCGATGAACCATCCCCTGAATCCGTTGTACAGGGCGTCCCTCGAATCAAATCGAAAGCGGATCTGGACCGTGTGGCCCACATACCCCGTCAAATCGAAAAGCTGGTCCAGCCACTCTCCGGGTCGGCCCAGTCCTCCGGAGCTGTAGCTTTTCCAGGATTCGCCGTCCACGTCGTTGAGGGGGTTGATGTTCCCCTTTCCCAGGCCGGAGAATGACACCCCGCCATCCGTGGAGATCTCCACGCCCATGATGTCGTACCTGTCGGTATCCACCCCCTCGATTTCCCACCACGTCTTGAAGTTGAGCACCGCATGGGTCGCGGACTTCAGGTTTATGGGAGGAGAAGTCACGGAGCCTCTCTTGGTAGAAGTCGACTTGCCGCCGTTTTTGGCGCCTTGCTCTATGGTGTTGAAGTCGCTGCCGATAAAGGTGCCCGTGACGCTTTCACCGAACCACCACGCCCGGCTCCCGCTGAAGGCCGAGGGGAGCCTGCCGAGGTCGGGCAAGGTGACAAGGGTGGGATTGATGTCGGGCTCGAGCACCGAATAGTTCTGGGGCGCGGTGATCAGATTCCAATAACCGTCGTACTTCCATTCCCCCACCCCCTTTTCAAGGTCGTCGAAAAAGGGCAGAGCCGCGGCCGAGCCCTGCGCCGTCCAAGCAAAGGTGCAGGCGACCACCAGAATGAGCGCGCTCCCAATAAACGATAGCCTCTTCATGAATGCTCTCCTTTTCTCGGAATTCCCCTTTGGCCCTTTCCCTCAGACAGTATCCCGTACGGTTGCCGACGACCATGGGCCCGCCGTTTCCCCGGCGTTTTGCAGGGACGGGGCAAGAAAACATGGGGGCCAGGCATCCGCATTGGAAAGCAAAGGGCATGCCAGACAAGAACCCGGACCGAGCGGCCTGCCCGCCCCCCCCCTACCTGGGACCACAAGCCATGTTTTCCTCATCGGCACAAAAAAAGAAACCCTTGACGCTGTCTTTTCATCGTCGTCGTAGGCTGGAAAATGAAAGCCGACCGCTTCCGCGATGTTCGTTTGCTTGTGATGCATCCATATGCAATCCTTGTCAGGGGTGCAATAATAAAAATTACACAGCTCCTGTTAAGCGGTTCACAAGAAAAAAGACACGCTGGTGCCGTGCACCGGTTTGCACGAGAAGTGCTTACAGCACACAAGACCAATGTGTCCTGTTCCAAAGGGTGCACTGATGACTGTACCCTGCCTTGATCATCGTTCCGGCCGGGGTGCGATGCCGTTGATTCGGACCGACAGGCGAAAGGTACCCGCGGTTCTGTCGGCTTCCCTGGAGCGCGGGCATCTTGCCCGCACGTGCGCCACAAGGCGGGCGAGGCCCCCGCGCTCCCAGGGGTGAGGAACGCAGTCGGCCGGCCGAAATCATGGTCAAGGCCATCGGAAAGGTCCTCACCGGCGGCGGCTGAAAACAGGACCGGCGGCATGCCTGTCCATCGTGCCTCACGTTGCCCTGTTAGCCCTTGACAAAGCGCCGGCCACGGACGAGCATGGGTGTAAGAGCGTGTCTTTCCTCCACAGGGGCCAACGGGGCATGCCCAGCGCCGTTCACAAACTGCACTTTTCACTTCCTCACCCCGGCCCTCTCCCAGAGGGCGAGGGGGATGTAGGAAGTCGCAATGTGTGACCGCGCGCAAAGCACATTTGCAGCCCCTCGGACAGCGCTCCTTGCCGTCTTTGGAGACGGCAAAGCGGGGTTTTCAGACGAGCTTTAACAAAGGGGAGCGTCGCGTGCCAAAGGAATTGACACATTGGATGCTGGCCGAAAAAGCGGCTCACAGGTGCGAAGGGTCCCAAGTGGGGAGATGGATCCGGCAAAACCCGAACCTTTATCTCATCGGTGCCGTCATTCCGGATACGGGTTTCTACAGCCTTCTTTTCCCCTTTTCCGATGTGGTGAAGGCAGCGGCATCCAGACTCCACGGCGTGGACGGTAGCGACACCTTCCAGGCCTTGCGGGATGTTCTGCTCGCCTTCCAGTCGGATCTTTCCCCCGGCATTTGGGCCTTTGTCCTCGGGGTCCTGAGCCACATCATCGCAGACAGCACCTACCATCCCTGGGTCATCCATCACACGGGCGACACCCACCACCCCTGCGCCTCCGAGCGTTACAGGGCCGTGAGTCGCCACAGGGAGTTCGAAACCTACCTCGATCTTTACTGTTTGCTCAGCAACCCCTGGTTTGACCGGCGGTACGTTTCGGGGTTGGTGGCCCGCAAAGAAATGCCGCGTCCCCGGTTCCTCGCCCTTGTTTCGGTGCTCTACTGCGGGCTTTCTCGCCCTTACAACGCGCGTATCTGCGCGGCAGTCAGGCTTCACAGCGTGTTCCAGAGGGGCTTTTTCCACAAGGGGCTGTCGGGGTGGTTCAGGGCCCGCCTCGGACAGGGTTCCGGGGCGGTCAATCCGGTGGCCTCGCTGTTCTATCCCGTCGCGCCCCCGGCAAATCTTGACTGGTTCGGGATGCGTCGCCCGTACCAGCACCCCGTGAGTGGACAGGTCCTTGAGGAGTCGGCCCTCGACCTGGAAAAAAAAGCACTCGACGCCACCGTGAAATGGTTTGGGCGTATTGAAGAACACGTGCTGGGCGACGCGCCCTTGAGCGTCTTTGAGGGTCTCCGGGGCCCCTGTCTGGAAACGGGAATCCCGGAAAAGGGAAGCGTTTCGGCCATCCGCCACCTTTCAAAGGGAGACTGTATCGGCGCCATGAGGGGGCCGGCACCCCGTTGACGGCCAAAGACCCTCCCGTTTCTCATAGCCCCTCGGCCTCCGGGAGAGGGCCGTGGTGCGGGTATAAGAAGCGCAGCCTTCTTGGTGGGCCGTGCCCACCCTGAGAAAACCTCCATGCACGCGGTGCTCGAAGCATGGATGCTCAACCCTGCGCAGCGAGAGGGCTGGGTCAGTACACTTTGGAAGTCAGCACTGAAGCAGCGCTCTTCCCGTCCCTCTTCCCATGTTGGAAAATCGCGCGAAAAGATGTGGGGTGCAAGGACCACTCATCACACCCCACATTCGCGTAACATCCTGTTCCGGTCCGTCATCTACCCGTCATCTCTCTCTTCAGCTCCTCGTCGAGCCAGATGAACCTGAAAGGAGAGAAGTAATCGGACAAGCCTATGTTCCACTCACCAGAGTAACTTTTCACCCAGGGGGTCCAGAAGTTGTAGACATAGGGTATCGGCAGGGTCAGGTACCAAACCTGGCTGTGCATGTAGGGAACAATCTCACGCATTAACTGGTTTCTCTTCGGCATGTCGTAGTAGGCAGCGTCAATGGCGTCAATTGCAGCATTCATGCGTGCGTCATTAACCTGGCTAACGTTATGCATGCTCCCTCGCCTCTCCCAGATAAACCTGAAAGGCAGTTGTCCGTGGATACCACTCTCGAGCATTTCAGGAAATCGGTGATTATATCGCAAAGATAGCCAAACGCCGTACTCCTTGACATCGAGTGCCAAATCAACGCCGGCCTTGGACCACATGTCTTTCACGATACTCATCAGGTCCACCATGGCCGGATGGCAGATTACGGTGGCCTTGAAGCCCTTGGGATAGCCGGCTTCAGTCAGTAGTTGCTTGGCCTTCTCCGGGTGATATTCAAAGAGCTCCCTGACCTGCTCCGGAAGTTCGTTAAGGGGGACAAAGAAGTCCGTGAATTCCGCTATGGGCTGTACCGGCCAATTCAACATCTCGGCATTGCCGCCATAGAAGTGCTCAGCGATCGACTTCTGGTCTACCGCCATGCTCAACGCTCGCCTGACCCTGAGATCATGCCAGGGCACCTCGGGGTTGTCGAGCTTCCACATTATGGAAGAACCGGATGCAGCCAGATATCTGCCATACTTCAATTCGGGGCTGGTCTTCATGAGGCTTTGAGCGTCCTCCCACGCCAGGCTCATGAGCCAATCGATCTTGTGTGTGCGCACCGCAGCCAGTTGGGTGGACAGGTCCGGTATAATGAACTCTTTCATACCATCCAGGTACGGCAACTTGTTCTCAGGGTGGAGAGGGTCATTCTGCCAGTAGTTCGGGTTCCTGGCAAATGTGAGCTGCGTCTGGGGAACATAGTCGACCAACATGAAAGGCCCGGTACCGACACTATTGCGCCAGTCCTGAAGGTCTCCGTATTGGTCAACGGCCTCTTGCGGCACTATGCGCGTATGGCTCGTCATGATCGGCCAGATCTCTGACGTCTTGTTCGGGTCGAACCTGACCTCAACCTTCCATTTGTCAAGGGCTTTTACCGAGTAGATATAGTCGCGGAATTGGTAGTTGCGGGCCGTAGAAATCGCCAACGAACGCTTCAGTGAGAACTCGACATCCCGGGCATCCATTTCCCTGCCATTCGTGGGCGGCTTGTCATGGAAGTGCACTCCTTGGCGGATATGGAGGATAGTGACTCCGGCCGCAGGGTCAAGCTCCCAACGCTCAGCCAGACAGCCGGTCAGCAGTTCCGGGACAATATTGTACTTGTACGTGCCTTCACCGGTGCCAGTGGGCCCTTTTGTCCAGTCGTTGGTCAGCAGTATTTCATTCGTGTGAGCCATACGCGTAGTTGTAATGTGGACGAAAGCCTCGTCGAAGTTAGCCGGCTCGGCAGCCAAACCATAGGTGAAGGTGCCACCATACCTCGGCTTTTCCACCAATCTCCCCAGGGCATCCTTCACCATTTTTTTACCGTCATCAACTTTTTCTTTTCCAGTAGGTTTAAGTGCTGCCTTCTTCTCTTCCGCCGAACCGGAGGAGGCCAACCCCAGGACTCCCACAATCAAACAACTCACCAGAAACCAAGCAATTTTCTTTTTCATTCTTGCCCTCCTTCTTGTTTGTTATACTCTCTCAGATAGTGTTTTTGGCAAGGCTTCAGGAAGAGAGGCGCACCGTATGTTACGCCGACGACCGATAACACCGCCAAAAGCATTATCTGCAACTCCCCCAAACCTCTATCGACCCATGGCGGCTTTCCTGTTCACGTTCCTTTTCGGGAACCGGATGCCCCTGGTGGTCACAAGGGCGCAACGACCGATCAGGAGAGGGAAAAAGACCCATGGGAAGCAACCGGGGCAGACGGCAAGAGCTCCGGTACGAGGTGCGCCCTGTCCGCTACAAGCGCTTTGAATTTCGCCTGCACCCATGTCCTGTACCACCACCTCGGCGGCTGTGATGCCACCGCCGGTGACATCCTGGGCTGCTCTTGACCCGTGATGAGGGATGTAGAATAGGGCCGTAATCATCGTTCCGGCCACATCCGACCAAATGCGCAATACGGTCTTTTTGGTGGGCAGTGCCCGCCCTACGAAAACTACGCCGCTTCCTTTTCCATCACCAACGCTTCCACAGGGCACACGGCCACGCAATTGCCGCATCCGAGGCATTTCCCAGGGTCAATTACGGGCACATCGTCCATGGAAATGGCGCCGAAGGGACAACGGTGCTCGCATTGACCACAGCCGGTACACACCCCCTGGTCCAAAACTAGGGTGGAAACCCGATTTGCCGAGGATCTCGGGGAACCCCAACCGCTCAACGCATCGGGTATCGGCAAGCGGTTTCCTTCTATGGTGCCTCGTCCAGGTGTCGGATGTCGGTGAGAGGCGCGGGTCAGTCCATGCTCATGGTGGATCAACGGCCTATCATTTCCCAAAAGGTCCTTCCTTGGCACCGAGACACACAGTCCTCCATGCCCCGCTGTTCGGGCCGAGTATGGCACATCTCCCCGAGAGCGAGAAAAGCCCCGGGCTCCTATGGGCGCTCTACTTGCCCCAGCGGCGCTGAAGTCAGGGCCGGGCCTGAAAGATGGTCGAGGCAAACAACTCGACATGGATTCGCATGCCCAAAAATCCTCACGCCCCCTTCACGAAGACCGCGGACCGGCCTCCCAGCTTCCAGGTAACCGGCGCCTGGGTGAATCCCGCCTCGGTGGCCTCTTCCACGGTTTGGGCAAAGGCCTGTCGGGACACATGGCCTTTGGGCTCCACCACGAGGAGTTTCCCCGCGGGCTTGAGGGCCGCCCACATTTCGGAGAAAAAGTCCAACCGGCCGGGGATCTCGTGCACCACGTGGATGGCCACGGCAACGTCCACCGTGCCGGAAAGGTCGCCCAGGCCAAAGCCCTTGGGCGAACTCTGGCGCGCAACGATCCTTTCGGCAAGACCGGCCTTCCGGGCCCGACGGGTCAGGGCGGCGATCATTTTCGGCTGGATGTCCACTGCCACCACCCGCCCCGTGGGGCCGACCATCCTTGCCAGGGGCAGGGTGAAATATCCCATGCCGGATCCCGGTTCCAGGACCGTCATTCCCTCACGGACTAGGGGCCCGAGCATCTTTTCCGGATGCTCCACGATCTTTCGCAAAGGGCTGAGAAGAAAATACCCCAGCCAAGGGGGGCAAACCATTGCGGCCATCTTCTTTGCCTCCGCTCAGACAAACCATTCCATAGCCAAGCCTGCGATATTCTGCTACTGAAAAGGGCATCCCTTCCGGGACACCAAGGGTGCCTTTTCATGCTCAAACCCTGAAAGCGAGGGTGAAGTCATGGCGACGATGCCTTCGAAGCTGCGCAAACTGCAAAGGCTTCTAACACTTCTGGACGATTCCTCGCAACCCCTGACCCGTTTCGACCTGATCCGGTTCAAAAACCGGATGCTCGG
>Ga0209270_1003227_pt1 | contig 14566 bp, 12 predicted proteins | sample MTBAKSrepl1MetaG_FD_187456 | JGI IMG/M metagenome (GOLD analysis project Ga0209270, IMG submission 187456) | Enrichment culture microbial communities from Arthur Kill intertidal strait, New Jersey, USA, that are MTBE-degrading - MTBE-AKS1... | ecosystem: Environmental > Aquatic > Marine >...
TGCTCGTAATAGGGCGCAGCCGAGCCCCAAGTGATGAAGGTCCAGATATTGTGATGCAGGGCGCTCAATACTTGGATATTTTGGCCAAATTCGGCGAGCAGGGCCTGCACTAATTCACTCCATGTTTTTTTACCGTCGGGAGTTAACTGGAGCAAGGGGGCGTATCTTGCCAAGAACCGTGGCCCGACCGCCGGCTTATTACGACACCACGATAGAAGGAGTCCATAAGGGAGCCCGAAAACCGGGCCCGGTTTCTCTTTGTCCTCTAAAAACCGCCCCCCAAGCAGGTTTTCTATGCGGAACCGAGACTCAAGCGCGACATTTTCAATGGCGCTACTTATCATCGGCCAAACCAATCCGCTATAGTGCTCCAGCAAGAGGGAGAAAAGCTTTTTTGCCGTGTCATTTACAGGGGTTAACAAGCTCTCACTGCCGCACAAGTCGAGTATCTCCTGTGTCAGATGCTTTGCAATCGCCGGGCGAGGATGCTTACCTGTAAGCAACCGAATGGCAGTTTCTTCGAAATGGTATAAGTCCAGATCACCCTGTGTTTTCACTTTCATTAGGCCCGTGGTCAGAATAATCCGCTCTATCTGTGGTTCTAGGGCCTCAAACCGAGCTTTGTTATCGTAGGAATACATGGCCGCAATTTCCAGAGCTACCCAGGCGCTCCCCCCGCCGCGAGCGGCAAGGGCTTCGATAAGCGGAAGCACTGAAGAAGGGTCAAGGTGCTTAAGAACCGAGCCATGGGCTAAATACCGCAAATTTTCTGGAGGTAGGCTGCCCGATTCAAGTGACTCGATGAGCCTAAGCAAATCCGACTCGTTAATAGTTGGGGAAGACGTAAGATAAGGCAGATAGTGGCAAAGTTCCGGCATCCGGGCAATCCGATCCAACGTCTCGTCCACTAACGGACGATTTGTATTCTCAAGGCCCGAAAGTATTCCGCCAAGCAAGGACGGATTTGCCTCGTCACGCGGCACGCTAACTAGGACGGCGATAGAGCGGTCGACGAGTTCGCGTGGGGATTGGTAACTTGAAGCTAGTTGCTTGCCAAACCGCCAAGCTTGCCGTTGCTCGCCACGCAGCAGTGATGGTAAGCGCCTGAAAATCTCGTCAGGGGTTTGGATCAACTCACGCACTAGCCTATCAATATGGGATTGAGCCCAGTTAGCGCCAATCTCAAGTGACGGGTCATCGTGACACATACCCCAAGGTGCTTTGCTTACAAAAAATTGGAGCCTCCCGTCAAGGTCTGTGGGCATTAACTTCTGAAGAAACGCATGTACTTTGGCTTTGTACTGCAGGTCTTCTTTAGCTTTATTGCTATTGAGCCAGAAGACCACCGCATCAATTAGGTTAGTCCAGTCGGTAGCATGTACAGCACTAATCCGATCGACAACATCAGATAATTCATCGACCAGACCGAATATAATAAGGCCCCTGAAATGTTCAGAGATCATTTCCCGTGAAAGATCGGCCAAATTGCCGTGTCCACAGGCGATCCGGCTAAGGCGAGACAAACACTGCGATAGGTAATCCCCAATTTGCTTGTAGTCTTTCGGGTACCAGTCTCTTAATGATGGGCCGCTTCCCTGGTCTTCAGCCCCCCCTGACCGACTAAAGTGCCCTGCCTGTAGCCCTCGGCTCAGAGCCCTGACGGCAATCTCCATCCTCGCTTGCTCCCTGGAAGCGAGAGCCTCTTCAACTATCACGAGCTTCTCCTCTGGAGTCGCCTGTGTGCCGGATAGAACTAATTGATACAAGCCAATGAATTGCCCAGTGGCATTGTTGCCCCATGGCTCATTCTCTGCGGTCGCTAAAGACAGCAACAAGCGGGCCGCACTGGGGAAGGTTTGGGGACGAAAGCAAAGTTTCTCCAATGCCCTAATCAGGTTGCGGCGACCAGGACCTACAGCCATAAGCTGCTTAGCGGACCAACTCCCAAAAGCGCGCTCAAGGGCCGCCATTGCCGCTTCAGGGTCGGTTTCCACCAGGGAATTGAAGCAGCGCGAACCTCGCTCCGTGTTTAGGACATCCGCCTGGCCTAATGGTCCGCTCGACCCCAGCACTTCCCGGACAACCTCCTTTGCCTTTGGCAGAAAATCGAGTTTCGCAAGCTGATCACAAAGTGACTCCATGAGGCCGTCCGGCAGATCCTGCTTGAATAAAGCAATTGCTTCGGCCACAGAGAGCTGCTTCCATTTCTCCGCTGCAAGTCGCAATGCCATGGGTCTAGGTTGCACCTGAATAAAGTCACCTCTTTGTTGTATTAAATCCCTTTCTATGAACTCGTTCACATACCGTCGAAATTCTTTATCAGGTATTTCGGCTATGGTGTGGGTGACGAAGGCCGTCTGCTCGCTGACCCGACCATCAAACCCCAGCTTCTCGAACATTGCGCATGATCGGATCGCTTCTCTAGCTCTCGGATCTTCCTGGCTGCGGCCCCATAGCAACCGCTTGAGCAGTGAATCGTCAGTCAACGACCCGGCATCTGGCGCGCCGCCTAGATATGCCCTAGCCAGCAAGGTCGCAATCTGGGGGAATCCTTTAGCAAAGGTCGCCACCTTGGACGAGTCGTGCGGGGATAACTTAGGATAGGCCTGTTTGATGATTCCCTCGATAACACTATCCGGTGCGGGACCCAAATTAAAGAAATGATCCTCGCCGGCGTTATCGGTCGTGTCATAGTCTAGTGTGAGCAGGCTGATTCTACTATTAGTGTGACAAACGATCTCAGCCAAACGCCGATGCAGGAGTGCGTCACAATCATCCACGATTACAAGCGCGTCCACTCCTTCGTCTCTCAAAACACTGAGCGCTTCGATAATTCGCTCCTCGAAGTGGACCGCATTAACGTAGACTAGACTGAAGTTCGTGGCTCTACTTATAGGGTCTTCACTATCATCCGGCGGGCGAAACGCCTCAAGAGCCAACCTAGTTTTACCGCGGCCGGACAAGCCAACCAGCCTGGCGGTCTTGCGTGGTTGCGCCAAGTGGCCCCGCAGATTGGCCATTAAGGCCCCAGCCTCCTCACTATTGATAAATCTGTATGAAGCCATTTGTTTATCGCCGCTCCAGTTCAGCCATGTCCTGAACCCTGCAAGCGGACGCCCCGCCTTCTCCAACACCCAGAGGGCAACAGCTGGATGGCTATTCACCCAATCTCGCACCTTGTTGCCGTCGTAAAAATCAACATTCGTGGGCCTGTTGCTCCCCCCATTAGCTTCAGCGACAACCTGACTAATTGCCTCTATCCTTTGGCTAATCTGCCTCCCTGTATAGACGCGGTTACAAAACATGATGTAGGTGCCACCGCTGGAAAGCACATTGCGAACCGCCCTTTTTAAGCTGCCATCACTAGCCCTAACCTCTTTTCTGCACTTCGAGGGCGGTATATCTGTAGCCTTACATTGAAACAAACATATCCGCGTGGGCAGGTAGTCTGTTCGATCAGGACCTTCTTCCCATTGAATGCGGCCATCCTCCCCCTCATCCGGCACCGTTATTTTTGCTTGCACATGCACCCCGGCCCTGGCGATGCCGTTTCGGCGTGCCTCAGCGTGCAAAAGGTGATTTAAAAGCTCTACCAGTTGCTCCGGACCCAGAGCAGATAAGTGATCCACTGTGACTTCAAAGGCATGAGCCATTGGAGCCTCTCAATGATATTGATGGAAAACCCCGCAAGATAAGAACGCCTCTTGTGTCCTATTTATGGCCACATAATAACCGTAGACGTTAGTCAGTAATATCGTCAAGTAATTACTCTTGGAGCTGAGCCTTTTTGTTGTATTGCTTATTGTGCTTTCGGGAAATCCGGGCTATTAGCAGCATAGCCCTTCACCGCCTGCGGGTGCCGGCTAGGGTTCGTGTAAAGCCGGGCAAATGGTCGGCGTTTGCCGCCTGCCCTACTCCACCTTGATCTTGGTCGCCTTCTTGGCCGGCTTCTCCTCAAAGGAGGCCAGCCGCTCGTCGATCAGGGTCTTGAGGGCCAGCCAGACCTCTTTCTCGGCCGTCTTGAGGTGATCGAAGAAGGCGGCGTGCTGCCCCTTCTTGTCCTCAAAGGCCTTGATCAGGCAGCAGAGGGGACACTCGGTCTCGGTCTTGGCCCCGGCGGCGCGCCGGCTAGTCCTGGGCATCTTTCCCTCCAAACTCGACGATCAGCTCCTCCCCGCTGAGCTGGGCCCCGCTGGGCTCGAGCAGGGCGAAGGCCCGGGGCAGGATCAGGTTTTTCTTGAAGTTGCCCACCTTGACGATCAGTTCCTCGCCCACCTTGGACAGGTCGATCTCCGGCCTGGTGGCAAAGGGCAGGAGGAGCCGGACCCGGTGGCGGCCGTTGCGGCGCTCGAAGGCCAGGGTCCGACGCTGGTAGAAGACGGCCGTGGGGTCCAGGTCCTGGAAGAGCCGGCGGCCGAAGTCCAGGAGCAGCTCGCAACCCAGGACCTCGCTCTCGGCCAGGGGCGCCTGGAGGATGGGCACCGGCCGGAAGTAGCTCTCGGCCAGGTCCAGGTACTCCCGCTGGAGCCGCCCCCAGCTTTCCATCTGGCCCCCGGTCCCGGGCGGCAGGACCCGGTTGACGATGACCGCGTCCACGGCCAGCTGGTGGAGGCAGAAGAACATGAAGGCCCGCTGGGTCTCCTTGAGGACCATCTTCTCGGGGTTGGTCACCAGCCTGACCGAGGTGATCTCGGGGTCGGACAGGAGCCCGTCCACGCCCCTGAGCCGCTCGTAGAGGCGCTGGATCCCGGCGAAGTAGCCGTCCTCGGGGATGGGCACGTCGATCAGCCGCTTGGCCACCGGCCTGATGTAGCGGGCCAGGCGCCGCTCGACGCTGAAGATCTTGTCCATGTACCAGTCCAAGGTCTTGGGCAGGCTGACGAAGCGGAGCGACTCGGCCGTGGGGGCGCAGTCCAGGACGATCAGGTCGTAGGCCTTGTCGCGGAAGTAGCGGTTGATGTAGAGCAGGGCGCTGACCTCCTCCATGCCCGGCAGGACGGCCAGCTCCTCGGCCAGGACGTCCTCGATGCCCGAGGTGTTGAGGAGGTTGGTGACGTAGCGGTGGACCTCGCCCCAGTTGCGGGCGATCTCCTCGTGGACGTCCAGCTCCTGGATCCAGAGGTTCTCGGCCACGGCCAGGGGCTGGCCCCGGTTCTTGTCCATGAGGCTGACCTGGAGGTCGAAGACGTCGCTGAGCGAGTGGGCCGGGTCCAGGGACAGGACCAGGGTCCTGAGCCCCTTGGCGGCGGTCAGGGCGCCGGTGGCCCCGGCCACCGAGGTCTTGCCCACGCCGCCCTTGCCGGCGTAGAGAATAATCCTCATCCGGACGCCCCTTTGCCCAGCTCTGACTCTGAAAATATCCTATACCGGCCCGGCCGGTTTGGCCAGTCCAGGGCCCGCTCCCGGGCGGCGGGCTTGCCTGGTCGAGCCAGTGTGCTACCATGAAGCCGTTGAGTCTTGTCCTCTGATCTTGTGGCGGGACCGCTGGAACATGTTAGGCAAGCTGCTTCAGAAAGTCGTGGGCACCAAGAACGAGCGGGAATTGAACCGCCTCGCCCCCTTGGTTGACGCCATCAACCAGTTAGAGCCCTCGTTGCGGGCCCTCTCCGACGCCGAGCTGAGCGCCAGGACGGCCGATTTCAAGGAGCGCCTGGCCAACGGCGCCTCCCTGGAGGATATCCTGGTCGAGGCCTTCGCCGTCTGCCGCGAGGCCGCGGTCAGGGCCCTGGGGATGAGGCCCTTTGACGTCCAGCTCATCGGCGGCCTGGTCCTGCACGAGGGCAAGATCGCCGAGATGAAGACCGGCGAGGGCAAGACCCTGGCCGCGACCCTGCCCGTCTATCTCAACGCCCTGAGCGGCCGCGGGGTCCACGTGGTCACGGTCAACGACTACCTGGCCAAGCGCGACGCCGAGTGGATGGGCGGCATCTACAACCTCCTGGGCCTGAGCGTGGGCTGCATTCTCAACCAGCTCGACGAGGCTCAGCGCCACCAGGCCTATCACGCCGACGTGACCTACGGCACCAACAACGAGTTCGGCTTCGACTACTTGCGGGACAACATGAAGTTCGCCCTCAGCGACATGGTCCAGCGGGACTTCTACTACGCCATCGTCGACGAGGTCGACTCCATCCTCATCGACGAGGCCCGCACGCCGCTGATCATCTCCGGCCCGGCCGAGAAGTCCACCGCCCTGTACTACCAGGTCGACCGAATCATCCCCCGCTTGAGGGCCGAGGAGGACTACTCCGTCGACGAGAAGGCCCGCGCGGCCAGCCTGAGCGAGGCCGGGGTGGCCCACTGCGAGAAGCTCCTCAAGGTCGACAACCTCTACGACCCGCGCTACATCGAGCTCCTCCACCACGTTCAGCAGGCCCTCAAGGCCCACGCCATCTTCCAAAAGGACGTGGACTACATCGTCAAGGGCGGCCAGGTCATCATCGTCGACGAGTTCACCGGCCGGCTCATGCCCGGCCGCCGTTACTCCGACGGGCTCCACCAGGCCCTGGAGGCCAAGGAGAACGTCAAGATCGAGAACGAGAACCAGACCCTGGCCACCATCACCTTCCAGAACTACTTCCGCATGTACGACAAGCTGGCCGGCATGACCGGCACGGCCGACACCGAGGCGGTCGAGTTCAAGCAGATCTACAACCTGGACGTGGTCGTCATCCCGACCCACAAGGAGATGATCCGGCTCGACCACCCGGACCAGATCTACCGGACCGAGCGGGAGAAGTTCGAGGCCGCGGCCGGCGAAATCGAGGACCTTTACGCCAAGGGCCAGCCGGTCCTGGTGGGGACCATCTCCATCGAGAAGTCGGAGCGCCTGTCCAAGATGCTGGACAAGCGCGGCGTCCCCCACACCGTGCTCAACGCCAAGCACCACGCCAAAGAGGCCGAGATCGTGGCCCAGGCCGGCCAGAGCAAGGCGGTGACCATCTCGACCAACATGGCCGGCCGGGGCACGGACATCGTCCTAGGCTCGGGCGTGATCGACCTGGGCGGGCTGCACATCCTGGGCACCGAGCGCCACGAGGCCCGGCGCATCGACAACCAGCTCCGGGGCCGCTCCGGCCGCCAGGGCGACCCGGGCTCCTCGCGCTTCTATCTTTCCCTGGAAGACGACCTGCTGCGCATCTTCGGCTCGGACAGGATCAAGGGCGTCATGGAGAAGCTGGGCATGGAGGAGGGGGTGCCCATCGAGCACAACCTCATCAGCAAGGGCATCGAGAACGCCCAGCGCCGGGTCGAGGGCCACAACTTCGAGATCCGCAAGCAGCTCCTGGAATACGACGACGTCATGAACAAACAGCGCCAGGTCATCTACGCCCAGCGCCGGATGATCCTGGAGGGCCAGGACCTCCAAGAGACGGCCCTGGACATGATGACCGAACTCTACGACGATCTGCTGACCAAGTACACCGAGCCTAAGTCCCCGCCCCAGGACTGGGACCTGAAGAGCCTGGCCGAGAGCCTCTTCAACCTCTTCGGCCTGGCCAAGCAGTTCGATCCCCAGGCCATCGCCGCCCAGGGCTTCGAGGCCTTCCGGGACTCGCTCAAGGCCGAGGTCGAGGGCCTCTACCGGGCCCAGGAGGAGCGCTTCGGGCCGGAGCTGTGGCGGGACGTCCAGAAGATGATCATGCTCCAGGCCGTGGACGGCCAGTGGAAGGACCACCTCCTGGCCATGGACCACCTCAAGGAGGGCATCGGCCTGAGGGGCTACGGCCAGCGCGACCCGCTCAAGGAGTACCAGCGGGAAGGCTTCGAGATGTTTGAGGAGCTGATCGACCGGGTCCGCCAGGAGACGGTCACCTTCCTCCTCCGCCTGCGCCTCTCTCGGCCCGAGGAGGCCGAGGATTTGACCCGGCCGGAGCAGAGCCCCATGTACTTCTCCCACAACGACGACTCCCTGGACCGGACGGTCAAGCGCGGGGGCAAGAAGATCGGCCGCAACGATCCCTGCCCCTGCGGCTCGGGCAAGAAGTACAAGAAGTGCTGCGGCCGCAAAGCGGCTTGACATCAGAGCCCGGCTGGCTCAGAGTCTAAGCGCCCGCCTGGGCCGCGGCCGGGTTTGCTTCAGCGTCTCGCGGTCTGGAAAGGATCATCCGTGCCTCAGGGATTTCTCTACTCCGCCGTGGAGGCGGCCATCAAGAAGCCGGGCCGGCTGGACCTGGCCCTGATCTATTCTGAGCGGCCCTGCCAGTCGGCCGCGGTCTTCACCACCAACTCGGTCAAGGCCTGGCCGGTCATCCTGACCCAGGAGAGAGCGGCCCAGGGCCGGCTCCAGGCCGTGGTGGCCAACTCGGGCAACGCCAACGCCTGCACCGGCCCCGTCGGCCGGGAGCACGCCGCCCGGATGACCGGACTGGTCGCCCAGGGCCTGGGGATCGACCCGGACCTGGTCGGCGTCTGCTCCACCGGCGTTATCGGCCGGCCCATGCCCATCGAGCGGATCGAGGCGGCCGCCCCGGCCCTGATCCGGGGCCTCAGCCCCGAGGGGGCCGACCGGGTCGCCCGGGCGATCATGACCACCGACACCAGGCCCAAGAAGGTCGAGCTGAGTCTCGACCTGGAAGGCAGCCCGGCCAAACTGCTGGGTCTGGCCAAGGGCTCGGGCATGCTCCATCCCAACCTGGCCACGATGCTGGTCTTCCTGATGACCGACGCCCAGGTCACGGCCACGGCCCTCAAGGGCGCCCTCCAGGACGCCCTGCCCACCTCCTTCCACGCCATCACCGTGGACGGGGACACCTCGACCAACGACTCGGTCATCCTCCTGGCCAACGGCGCGGCCGGCGGGCCGGAGATCCACGGGGTCTTCACCCCGGCCGGCCGGACCTTCAGCGCCGCGGTGGAGCAGGTCTGCCGCGAACTGGCCCAGATGCTCATCGCCGACGCCGAGGGCGGGACCAAGGTGGTGACCATCAGGGTCAAGGGCGCCCAGAGCGATATGGAGGCGGACATGGTCGCCCTGTCCGTGGCCCTCTCGCCCCTGTGCAAGACCGCCTTCTTCGGGGGCGACCCCAACTGGGGCCGGATCATCTGCGCCGCCGGCTACTCCGGGGCCCGGATCGAGCCGGACGAGGTGGACATCTTTTTCGACGACCAGGCCGTCTGCCTGAACGGCGCCGCCGTGGGCGACGAAGCCGTGGCCGCGGCCGAGGAGGTGATGCGCCGGGCCAGCTTCACCGTGACCGTGGATCTCAAGCAGGGCCGGGCCGAAAAGAGATTCACCACCTCGGATCTGAGCTACGACTACGTCAAGATCAACGCCGAGTACACCACATGACCGGCCGGCGTGGCCCGATGCTTGCAGAACTTCAGATCGGGGTGGACATCGCCCCCGGAAGAGACCCGGGCGCCGGCCCGGCGCCCCTAGCCGAGGAGGTTCAGATGAGAGCAATCGCCTTTATCCTGCTGGCCGTGGTTTTTCTCCTGAGCGCCCCACTGGCCCTGGCCCAGGACGATCCGGAGAGCCAGGTGCCCGAGGCCGGGACCCTGGACACCGGGTCTGACCAAGGCCTGGTCAAGGACTCCAACACCTGCGTCAACTGCACCTGGCAGGGCCGGCACCGGATCACCTCCATCGAGGTCAGGCGGGGCTCGGTGGTGGTCAACCTGACCAGCGAGACCGGCGCCCAGCTCAACACCATCTACAATAACGCCACAGCCATGGGCACCTATCTGCCGACCATCATTCAGGCCTTCGTCAGCCGCAAGTCCTTCCATCCCTGCCTCGACCCTCAGGGCTACCTGTGCAAGTGGCTGATCTACGAGCGGGTGGCGCCCTAGGTCGCCGGCCCTGATGCCGCCCGGCGCTCAGCCGGCCGGTCCACCCGGTCCAGGCCGTTGGCTCCTCGGCCTCGGCCTGGCCCTGACTTTGTCTCTGGCCCCGGCCCAGCCGGCCCGGGCCCAAGACACGGCCCTGATCAAGCTGGCCGGCCAGGCCCTGGTCGTGGACCTGGCCCTCACCCCGGAGGCCAGGCGCCAGGGCCTGGCCGGCCGGGAACGGCTGGCCGAGGATCAGGGCATGCTCTTCCTCTTTCCCGAGGCCGGGCGGCGCTCCTTCTGGATGGCCGGGATGCGGATGAGCATCGACATCATCTGGATCTCGGGCTTCACCGTGGTCGGCCTGGCCCCGAACATGAGGCCGCCGGCCTGGGGGACCAGGCCGGCCGCGGCCTACTCGCCGGACGGGGTGGACAAGGTGCTGGAGGTGGCCGCGGGCTGGGCGGCCCGGCACGGGGTCAAAAGGGGGGAGAGGGTGATCCTGCCACTGGACCTGCCCAGGCCCCAGTACTAATTGTTCGGTGACGATATTCATCACCCTCCAGGACGATTGTTTTCGGGACAAAATGCGACGGAATCAGCACAAGTCCTTGGGCGAGATGGAAAAGGATCTGGACTCTTTCCTGGCCTTCTCCAACAAAGCCAAAGAGGAGCCCGATAAGAAGGCCGCTTAAAAATCAACCCCGGCTGGAGGCCACTGTCAGTTAATTACCGCCACTTTACACACTATACATAAAATGGCTAATCGAAAAGCACGGACCAGAAGCCCAGACTCAGATCCGGAAGCTACAACCGGCATCAGTAACCCGCTAATTCAGGAGACATAAAACGAGTAATGTTATAGAGATATTTGATTCGCACTTGGCGAAGTATTCGGCGAAGCTTCAAGGCGATCTGCGGCTCGATCCTTTTTCTTCTCGCAGTCTCGCGACGGCGATTTACCGAGAAGTATCGGCACTCCCGGCCGAAAAGAAGAAGGAAATCATTAAGTACTCGCCGGTGCCAACGCGTAAGCGTCTCCATCAGCTCCAGCAAAGCATTGCATTCAACGCTATCTGCAATCCCGCCGCTTTTGCGAACCTTCCTGGACTTGCATATGCGCACACGGTAACTCTTTGCTACATCAGTGTGGTCTATCTTAGCGAAGCACTTTTCGATTTAGTATCCAAAGCCCTTCCCTCGGGCTCGACGGGCAAAAAATGCGCCCGCTACCTCCGTAACAATCCTGTCCGAGCCTTTCGCAACGCGTTTGCACATGGTAACTGGTCCATCCGCCAAGATGGGTCTTTCATTGACTTTTGGGCAAGCAAGGGTTCGTGCAAAGAACCCGTTGTGAAGTTGGAGGTGTCCCAGAATGATTTGGTCTTCTGGTACAGTCTTGCACGCGCCACGGGGTACGCGGCCTTTTCCGGCCTAATAAGCGAGAGCGGGCCGCTCCGAATCGCTAACTCGGATATTTCGTGAACGGGCCGATAAAGGGCCTGGCTTGCCGCGTTGGGCCATTGCGGCCGGGGCCTTCCGCCCGGAGGAGTCGTAGCGAAATGATGTCATCTCGCCATCGACCGTCCCGGGTTTGACACCCCGCTCTTGCTGGTCACTCGCCCGCCGCTGAACTCGCCTCCGACCTTCCGGCTTTTACGGCTTGAAAGCCCGATCACTTTGGAGGCCCAGCCCGTCATGACGAAGAAGTCACCTTTCTTATTGAGAACTAACTGAAGTATAGGGGGTATATGCTGCTTTACCACCTTTTTCATGGAATACCCGGGTTAATGCACCGTTTAGACCACTGATCCCCAAGCCCTACCACCAAACCACCTTACCCGGATCTCGGGGCGGCAGGCGGAGGTACTTGTACCTGGGCTGACCCAGGAGCATGGCCCCGTAGAGGCGGTGGCCCTGGGGCAGGCCCAGGGCCTCATTGAGGGGCGGGTGCAGGGCCCCGGCCAGCATCATGTAGCCCACCCAGCAGGCGCCCAATCCCATAGCGGCCGCGGCCAGGTCGAGATAGGTCAGGGCGATGACGCAGTTCTCCCTGGCCATGGAGGCCGTCTCCAGGGAGTGGGTGATCACCAGCAGCGGCGCGCCCCGGAAGATCCGGTCCTGGCCTTTGTCCCAGGCCTCGACGACCACGCCCAGGTTCATCCTGATGGCTATATCTGCCCTAGCCTCGACCGCCTGGCGCATCCAGTCGATGACCAGCCCGGCCAGGGCCTTGAGCCGCTCCTCCCCGGCCACGACCACCCAGTTGACCGACTGTGAGTTGCTCCCGGTGGGGGCGCAGCGGCAGGTCTCCAACAAGCGCTCCACGGTCGCCCGGTCCAGGGGCTGCTTCTTGAAGCACCTGATGGACCGCCTGGCCCTGAAGAGATGGTCGAGCTGCTCCGGTCCGGGCAGGAGCTCGGGCCGGATGGGGGGGCAGTCCTGGGGATCGACCCCGGCCACGGAGACGGCCCCGGCCGGGCAGGCGGCCAGGCAGTGGCCGCAGCGGATGCACTGCTCCCCGGCCGTGGGGATGGGCCGGGGCGTGGGGTCCTCCGGGGTGAACTCGATCAGCCGCCTGGGGCAGACCGCGGCGCAGATGCCGTCGTGCTCGCACTTGTCCAGATCGATCACCACCTGATTCATGGTCCCTCCCCCTCAGCCGTCCTTTTTCTTGGCCTCCAGCCGGCGTCTCAGCTCGGCCGCCTCGGCCTCGGCGGCCCTGATCCTGACGGCCAGCTCGTCCAGCTCCTCGAGCCGGGCCTCCTTGACCCGGGCCTTGAGCTCCTCCACCCGGCGCATGGCCTCGTAGAGGGCCTCGGCCAGGTAGCGGACGCTCACCTCTCGGCCGCCTCGAGCAGTTTCTGGATCACGGCCAGCATCTTCTGGCTATTGGCCTGGGCGGCCCGGCGGATCTCGGCGTCGCTGGGGGGCTCGGCCGCCAGGCCGTGGGCATAGTTGTCCACCGAGCAGAGCGAGGCGTACTCCAGGCCCAGCTCCTGGGCCACCACGGCCTCGCTGGCCAGGGTCATGCCGACCACGTCGGCGAAGCTCTGGATCAGCCTGATCTCGGCCCTGGTCTCCAGCCTGGGCCCGGGGCTCTGCCAGTAGACCCCGCCGTCGATCACCTCCACCCCGGCCGATCGGGCCGCCTGGAGAAGCCTGAGCCTGAGGGCCTGGCTCAGGCGGGGGGTGACGTGGAGAACCTGGTTCAGGGCCGCGGTCGGCCCCGGGGCCAGGCAGATGAAGTCCTCGGGGACGACGATGTCGCCCGGCTTGAGGCTCAGCTTGAGGCCGCCCGTGGAGTTGACCCCGACCACCTGGCTGACCCCCAGGCTCCTGAGGGCGTACAGGTTGGCCGGGTGGTTGATCCGGTGGGGCAGGACGTAGTCCTGGGGGTCCAGGCCGTGGCGGGGCAGGTAGGCCAGCCGCTGGCCGACCACCACCAGGGCCGGGCCGTAGGGGGTGCTCTCCTGCCGGGTCTCGGCCTCGGCCAGGAGCCGGCTGCCGTAGAAGACCGTGCCGCCGATCAGTCCCAGACGCTCCACGCGCTCCCCTCCGCATCTGATCTACCAGGCCGGCCGGGCCGGCGTCAAGGAATCCCGGCCGGGGCATTGACGCTCCCCGGCTAATAAGGTAGCGTTTAGGCGTTCGGGCGGGCCAAAGATCCGGCCTTCATTCAAGTTTCCAGCGGGGTTAAACCAAGACTGGGCTTCACTTCGGGCGGAGGTGGCGCGGTGGCGGCGGTCAATGGAAAGCGGACGAGAGGGCCCCTGGGCTTCGTTCTTTTGGGCCTCATCGGCCTCTGGCTGGGCTCGGCCCCCCCGGCCGCGGCCGGTCCGATCAGGGCCCTGGTCTTCAACGCCACCGGCGAGAACCTGCGGGTCGTGGTCAACGGCCGGGGCCACCTGATGGGCCTGGAGGAGCAAGCGGTAATCTTCGATGACCCCGGCGGCCAGGGACTGGCCTTTGAGACGGCCAACCTGGACGGCCAGCTCCTCAGCGTCAAGCTCGCGGCCAATCAGGCTTACGTCATCCTGGTGCGGCAGAGCCTGGGCGTCTTCGTCCTCTGGCGGCTGGAGGAGCTGGGCGGGGCCATGAGTCAGATGCTGACCGAGCACTCGGGCAAGCTCAAGGCCATCGTCTTCAACGCCTCGGGCCGCCGCCTCTTCGGCCGCCAGGCCGAGGAAGCCTTCAAGCTGGACCGGGCCAACTGCCTCCTCTTCCCCACCGGCCAGAAGCCTGAAGAGCTGAAATTCAAGCTCCTCGAGCCCGACCTGCCCGAGATGGGCCCACTTGAGAGCGGCAAGCGCTACATCCTGGCCGACCGGCCAGGCCAGGGCCTCGGCCTGGTCGCCTTCGAGGCCTGGGCCGCGGACCTGGCCCAGCGGGTCAACGGCAGCTATCAGGCCGGCCAGGAGACGGCCAGCCCGATCCCGCCCGAGCGGAAGGTGGAAGAGCGGGACATCAGGTAAGGCCGCCCGGCGGCTGGAGCAGGCTTTCTCTTGACATCGCGCGGTCGGCCTGATTAGCTGCCGCCTCAAAACCTCATCCAGGAGCATCAGTGGCCCGATTTGACATAGTCGACATGTTCAAGCGGCGGACCCGCCATCCGATGCGGCCCCGCACTTCGGACATCGTCGCCCTGGCCTTCGGCAACTTCCGCCACTACCCCGAGACCAGCGGCTCCCTGGTGGTCGGGGAATCGGACTTCCTGGACCGGCGACTGGTGGTCATCGGCCAGCAGAAGCCCAAACCGGAACAGCTCCGCTCCCGCGAGGCCCTGCAGAAGCTG
>Ga0209270_1003228_pt1 | contig 14564 bp, 13 predicted proteins | sample MTBAKSrepl1MetaG_FD_187456 | JGI IMG/M metagenome (GOLD analysis project Ga0209270, IMG submission 187456) | Enrichment culture microbial communities from Arthur Kill intertidal strait, New Jersey, USA, that are MTBE-degrading - MTBE-AKS1... | ecosystem: Environmental > Aquatic > Marine >...
TGTTATTGAAAACCTACTCGACTTTCATTGCTGATAGCACTGAGAAGGAATTGGCTGCGTAGGTCGAACAATTTAAAGGATGCGCTTTGTAGCGCCCCGAAATCCTCTGAAATCAGTTTAAAGTTACGCGAATTCTTCTGACCGTCAGCATGTGGCAGGGGTGGTTTCAGAGCATCTTCAAGGCCTGCTTGATATGTTGCCGATCCTTCGAACCGGGGAAGCGATAGTTGTTGGTGAATCTGTGCATCTTCCACTCCGGGCCCTGATTTCCCCGCCTCCGCCTAATCGGCGACCGGACAGCTCTGACCCGGTGTTGTTTCAGACTGAGGGACCGGGTGGATGGAACCGGGCAAGAGAGCCTCAGAACTACGATGAAGTCGTCTCGGTTTGGAGAAAACAAAATCCACGCTCTCCCCGTCAATCTGATATGCATCACAAATAGAAAGAAGGAGGTATATCATGGATTGGTTTGAAACGCCTGAATCAAGCATTATTGCGCGTTTTCGCTATGAAGCCGAGACGCTCACCTTGGAAATCGAGTTCAAGGACGAGAATATATATCAGTATTTCGATTTTCCCGAGCCTGTTTATGAGGCCTTTTGCCAGGCCGCATCAAAGGGGCAGTTTTTTCATCAAAACATCCGAGGAGTATATCGTTATGCTCGCTGCTGACATGGCCCGACAAATGGTTGGTTTCCGAAGGAGATAAATGGTGAAACCTGAAAAGGACTATATTAAACTCGACGAACGCAAACACATCGAAAAACTGATGTTGGATATCAAGGAAGCATCGGCATAATGAATAGCGAATTGCAAAATCAAACCGAATCCGCTGAATTGCTTTTTTCCCAGTCCGAGAAGGATCAGACACGGCGGGAATTATTTTGACGAACTGCCGGTACGCATCCAGGACATCCGTTCCGCAGAAAAGGTGTTCCGGCGCACCATGCAGGATATTTATGCAACCAGTATCGGTTATCTCGAAACTGCTTTCGACGGAGCTTTACCTGGAATATCCTGACCTGTCGGCGAAATGTTATATTATATACGACAAAGATAGGCTATAAAGAATATGAATGACGATCGAAATATAACACGAGGCCAGTTGGGAAAGATTGAGGCCGCGTTTCTCGCCAAAGCAGGTGTTCATCCCACCTTCAGCCTTGCCTTGGCGCGACAGATACTGGGGCATGCAAAGGGCGACCCGACGCCTCAGTTTCTTGAGCGGCTTCAAACCAAAGGCTGGATAAGGCGCATCCGCAGGGGGCGGTTCGCCGTTATTCCACTTTCTTCCGGCGAAGACCGTTCGCCGCAGTTGCATGAGTTTGTGGTCGCCATGGAGCTGGTTTCTCCGGCAGTGATCGCCTACTGGTCGGCCCTTAACCATCACGGCATGACGGAACAACTTCCCCGCACGGTTTTCGTGGCGACAAATCACCCCGTGCGTCGACAACCGGGCGATGTACTGGGAGTGACCTACAAGCTCGTGTCGCTGAAACCAGACAAACTTTTTGGCGTCATGAAGGACTGGATAGACGAGATTCCTTTCAGTGTCACCGACCGGGAAAAAACGATTATTGACGGACTGGACCTTCCTCAGTACGTAGGCGGAGTCAGCGAGATTACCAAGGCATTGACGGGTTCCTGGAAGATGCTGGACGAGAAAAAGCTGAGAAAATACGCCGTCAAAATCGGTAACTCCGCTGTCACAAAGCGTCTGGGGTTTATAATGGAAGCGCTTGGAGTGGGAGACGTCGAAGCGCTTCGCACAGAGATACCTCTTGCCCCCGGTTTTTCCGCCCTTGACCCGACCATGCCGAAGCACGGGAAATACAACAGAAGGTGGGGCCTTCTGGTAAACGCGGAGATACAAACGTGATCACTACCGCGGAACTGCATCGTGTGGCGGAAAAGGAAGGGCTCCGGTTTGATCAGGCCGAAAAAGACTACGTCATCCTCTGGCTTCTGTCAGGATTGGCGAATTCAGGCGTGAAAGACCACGGCTGGGTGTTCAAGGGTGGGACATGTTTAAGGCATTGCTACTACAGGGGTTACCGGTTCTCCGAGGACATTGATTTCAGTTGCAGGCATGGCGGAGACAACCTTGAAGCGTCGCTCCGCATGCTCGATACGGTTGCCCAATGGATTTTTGATGAATCAGGCGTCCGCTTGTCTTTGCGGGAGCCCGTAACGGTGCCGGGCGATTTTCAGATCGAGATTCCCATGGAATACAACAGGGGCGGAGCGCGACGGCAGGGATTGCCGCAGGTAAAAGTGCATCTTACCTTTGATGAACCCGTGCTTGATGAAACCGTTGATTGTTCAGTTACGCCGGGGTATTCAGACCTTTCGGCATTCGGGATCACGGCTTACTCCAAAAGAGAGATCGTGGCGGAAAAGCTGAGATCACTGCTGCAGCAGCAGAAGAAGTGGCCACGTCCGAGAGATTTATATGATCTCTGGTATATCCTGTGCAAAACAAGAGAGCGTTTTTCATGGCAAGAACTAAAACCTCTTTTTGATGAGAAGTGCCGTATTCGGGAGGTGCAGCCTGATATTACAAGCTTGACTTCGGACGTGCTGCGCGAGTGGAACGAAAATGCCTGGTTAAACCGATTGGGGCCCATGTTGAAAGACGTGCCGGATTTTGATCGCCTGTGGAAGGAATGGGTCAAGACCTTTCACAAGTTGGTAGGGGATACGAAGTGAGGACGCCCTACATGGAGACTCGATACGAACAATGATTTCGGATTTCAATCATCAGACAGCCCGCCTAAGACTCGACGAGCGCAACCACGTCGAAAAACCCCTTCTCGAGCAGCTTTCAGGTCTCGGTTGGGAGATCATTGATCTCGACAACAAACAGCATCCCACCGACAGCCACCGGGATAGCTTTACCGAAGTGGTGATGCCGGCGGTGCTGCGTGAGCAGTTGAAGGTCATCAATACTTGGCTGGAAGACGACCAGGTTGAAGAAGTGGTCAAGCAGCTCACCGCCGGCTTTCCCGGTACCAGCCTGATCGAGAACAATCGCCATGTCTTGAACCTGCTGTTGGAAAACACCAGCGTCAGCGAGAACCGAAAGACAGGTGAAAAGAGCCCTACGGTGCGCTTTATCGATTTCGAGCATCGGGTCAACAACCGCTTTATGGCGGTCTGTCAGTTCAAGGTGCGAATCTTAGGCACCGAGCACCACATTCTTCCGGACATCGTCCTTTTTATAAACGGCCTGCCGGTTGTGGTGATCGAGTGCAAATCGCCCAAAGTCAAGGAGCCCATGGCCGAGGCCATCGACCAGATGCTGCGTTACAGCGAGCAGCGCGGGGCTAAGGGCGAAGGCAGTGCGCCGCTGTTTTATTATAACCAGTTCATGGTCGCCACCTGCCGCCAGCAGGCCAAGTTCGGCACCATCACTACCCACAGCGAGCGTCTCTTTTTCCGCTGGGCGGATCCCTATCCCCGAACCGTGGAAGACCTGGAACACGGCGCCAGCGGTCCCAACGACCAGCAGCGCCTGGTGGCCGGCATGCTTGACCGCGACAACCTGCTCGATCTGATCCGCACCTTTACCCTCTTTTCCACCAACGACAAAGGCGAGACTATCAAAATCGTGGGCCGCTACCAGCAGTTTCGTGCGGTGAAGCTGGGGGTGCAGCGCTTGCTTGACGGCCGCAACCCCCGCGATCGCAGCGGCATTATCTGGCATACTCAAGGCTCGGGCAAATCGCTGACCATGATGTTCATGGTGCGCGAGATGTATCGTCATCCTACCTTATCCAAATGGAAGGTGGTCTTTGTCACCGACCGCACCCAATTGGAGCAGCAGCTTTCGGAAACCAGTCAGAGCATCGGTTTTTCCGTCAAGGTTGCCGACAGCATCCGCACCCTGAAAGAACTCTTACGCTCGGATTCTTCGGATCTGGTGATGGCCATGATCCATAAGTTTCGCGAAGCGGACTTGACGCAAACCTTTCCGGAGTTAAATCCCAGCCCGCATATCCTGGTGATGACCGACGAAGCGCATCGCTCCCAGTACGCCATGCTCGGAGCCAATCTGGACAAGGGAATTCCCAATGCGGCCCGGATCGGCTACACCGGCACCCCCATCGACAAAACCGAGCGGGTTTTTGGCGACTATATCGACAAATACACCATGCGCCAGTCCATCGAAGATGGTGTAACCCTGGAGATTGTTTATGAAGGCCGCACCCACAATGCCGAAGTGGCGGACCAGACGAGCATGGACACCGCCTTTGCCGATGTGTTCAGCGAATATAACTTGCAAGAGCGCATGGAGATCCTCGGTTACGGCTCCCGTGACGCCTATCTGGAAGCCAAATCCACCATCAAGGCCAAGGCCGGAGATATGGTGGAACACTACCTGACCCACGTCTTCCCCAACGGTTACAAGGCCCAGGTGGTTGCCGTCTCGCGGGAAGCGGCCGTGCGGTACAAGACCTACATCGATGCGGCCATAGTCGAGGCTATCGCCGCCCTTGGAAAAGACAATCCGAACAGCATCGATCTGGACCGGCTTAAAAAGATGCAAACCGATGTGATCATCTCCGGAGGGCACAACGATCTGCCGCACATTAAGGCGTATTCGGATAAGTCAAGGCACGAAACGAGCATCAAGAGCTTCAAGCTTCCTTTTGACGGCGAAGATGAGGGAATCACCGGCAACATGGGTATCGTCATAGTCCGGGACATGCTGCTCACCGGATTTGACGCACCGGTGGAGCAGGTGATGTATCTTGACAAGGTGGTCGTTGCCCACAACCTGCTGCAGGCCATCGCCCGGGTGAACCGGGTCGGCGGCGAGGGGAAGGACAAGGGGTTTGTGGTCGATTACGTCGGCATCGGCCATCACCTGAAAAAAGCCATCGAAATCTCCGACGAGCGCGAGCAGAAGGACGTTCTCGATGCCCTAAGCTTTCCGGAAAAAGAGCTGAATGATTTGCGGGTCGCCCACCGGTCGATTATGGCGTTTTTTGAAAAGCATGGTTTGACCGACCTCAATGACCATGACGCCTTTTTCGACCTTTTTTACGATGAAGATGTGCGCTTTGAGTACTTGCTGGCATTTAAAGGATTCACCAAGAGCCTCAACCTCGTCTTCCCGGCCAAGGAAGCGCTCGACTTCATGCCGGATTACCAGCAGCTCTCCGAAATCAACGTACTGGCGGGAAAACATTTCCGCGACGCGCGTTTGAGCATGAAGGGGATTCCGCCCAAACTCAGGGGAATTACCGATGCATATCTGGAATCCAAGGGCATTGACCTCAAAGTTGCCCCCATCTCGATTCTGGACCAGGACTTTGAAAGTCAGGTCGGAAAAAGAAAACGGACCAAAACCAAGGCCGCCGAGGTCGAGCATGCCATACGACACCATCTTGATGTGGACCTGGATGACGATCCCGATCTGCAAGCCTCCTTTGCCGAGACCCTGAAGAAAATCCTGGAGGATTTTCAAAAAAACTGGAAAAAGATTTACGAGGAGCTGGAAAAACTGCGGCAACGCATCATCAATGCCCGAAAGGAGCCGACTTACGGCCTGCACCGTAAAAAACAGATGCCGCTGTTTCGCATGTTCAGGCGGGAAATTTTCGGGAGTAGTGATGATATCATAACTCAAGCAGCTCCGTCAGCAGCTGGTGAACCCCCTCCTCCCATTTGGATGAACGAAGAAGATAAAATCACTCACCTGGTGGATTTGACCCAGAAAACTTTTCTGGTGGTAGAGCGGGAATTAAAACTCACCGGCTTCTGGGAGAGCATCCCGGCCCGCAACAAGCTCAAGGCGGATCTGCAAACAATTCTGCTGGCAGAGGAATTTGTCAAACTTCCCGATCTCATCAAAAACCGCGCCCATATTATTTCCAGGATTGTGGAGATTGCGGAAAAGAACAACGACACCATCCTGTATGCAGAGTGACATGGATCTTGATTACACCATTGTAAGGTCGCCCAGGCGCCGTAACCTGACCATCACAGTCGAACGGGACCGTTCCGTGGTCGTACATGCACCGGAATCGACATCGGGGGAAAAGATCCATCAGGTGGTGGACGCAAAGCGCCAATGGATTTTCGAAAAAATGCGCCACCCCCAGAAATACCGGGATCTGCCCCATCCTCCGGGAAAGGAGATCGTCAACGGTGAATCCGCCCCATACCTTGGCCGACACTACCGCATTGAAGTGGTCAAATCGGGGCTATCCGAGATTCGATTCAACCAGCGCTTTTATATCCCTGCCGACCACGCCGGAAAACGGCAGGAGGTTTTGCGGGAATGGTATATACAGCGGGCCGAGGCCAAGATCATCCCCAGGGTGAAACATCACGCCCGCGTGCTCGGTGTGGCCTATTCAAAAGTCAAAATAGTCGACAACCTTTATCGCTGGGGTTCCTGCACCGTGAACAACAATGTAAATTTCAACTGGCGCCTAATGAAAGCGCCCATGTTTGTCATTGACTACGCCATTATTCATGAGCTGGCCCACCTCATCGAGGCCAACCACACTACCAGATTCTGGAACATCATCCGCGCCCAGGCCCCGACCATGGAAAAGGCAAAGGCTTGGTTGAAAGAAAACGGACAGTTGCTGGAAGAGGCCATATAACGTGTGGGGGATGAGGGATGCCCATAAAATCATAAATTTCCATTTACCCGTGGGACACCGGGACGCTCTTTTAAAATTTAATTGAAATAATGTTACTGCATTTAAATAGGTTAAGGGACCGTCGGGCCGTTTGTAATCCAGTAACAAATCTAACAGGAGTATAGTTGACCATATCGACAAACGATTCATTTTCAAACTCATACCTGCAAATAGTCACCTTAGCTGGTAAGAATGGAGCCCATTGATGGCAAAACTGAAGTGTGCGATCTGCAACGACAATCGCGCCAAGAGAAAATGCCTGTTGCATGATGATCAATTGATCTGCCCTTCATGTTGCGCCGAGCTGCGGGCCGAGGCATGTGAAGGGTGTCGTCACTATCAGGCCGCGGCCAGATATGAAGCGTCTAAAACAGATGCCAAGGCAAACAAGGAATTCATAATAGAGATTAACGAGGAGGTCGAGGAGGCAGTTGACCGTGCCTTAATGCTCGTTGAAAAAGGACGCTTCGAAAATGCGGGGAAAATGCTGCATGATCTTGAGAAAAAACACCCCGGAAACCATATGGTCATGTATGGCCTTGGGACAGCATGCGCTTTTCAAGATGATTTTGAAGGTGCCATTAAATATTTTGAAAAGGCCGTTGCCATTTTCCCCTATTTTGTTGAGGCTTATTACAATCTGGGTGGCGCCTACCGAAAGAAATTCGAGTTGAGAAAGGCTGTTGACTGCATGCGGAAGGTTATTGAAATCGGAGGCGATAACGAACTTGTTGATAACGCACGAAATTCCATCCGATTTCTTGAAGAGACCGTTGTGGCAACCTCCCACATCAGCCTGAATGAATTCTTTAAAGCCAAAGAGTTGTTTGACTCTGCATTTTCACATATGGAGAAGGGCCGGTGGGAACCGGCCATTGCCGGATTTCAAAAGAGTCTCGAGATCAACAAGGATCATGCACAGAGCCACGGAAATATGGGCCTCTGTTATGCCCAATTGGGTGAAAAATCAAAAGCATTGGCCTCATTCGACAAGGCCTTGGAAATTGACCCGGATTATGAACCGGCGATCGCCAACAAGATCCAGGTACAAAGAATGCGGGAAGGAGAACCGTTGACCTTACAAGAAATGAAAACCATCGAATATTATCCTGAGTACCGCTTCAAGAATAGGAGCTACCTGCAATCTCTTCTGAGAAAAGTGGGCCAATGGAAGCCCGGCAAAAAGATGCCTCAATGAGACGGTCGATTTTATTTTTACGAGGATATAGGGGGACGCAGGGCCGAATTTAAGTTTGAATAGGGTTACTGGGACGGCCGGAAAGAATCGCCGTCAGGGTCATTTTATCACTTGACAAGCGGAAATTTTTTGTATAGGAAAAAATTGTAGACAATAGACAATAAACACTGGCTTTTCAGGCGGGCTTCATTCATGTTGCAGATCCACAGTATCGTTGACAACGTAAGAAAGTATCTCCTGGGCCGTATCCTTCATGGAGATTTGCATCCCGGGCAGCAGGTGAAGGAACAGGAGATCGCATCATCTTTAGGTATCAGCCGCCCCCCCATCAGGGAGGCGCTGAAGCTCCTGGAGGCAGAGGGATTGATCGTGAGGAAGCCCAATAGGGGCGCCTTTGTGGCCACGATCACCGAGCATGATGCATGGGAGATTTATACCCTGAAGTGCAGTCTGTATGAAATGGCCACGAGATTGGCGTTTGCAAAAATCTCTCAGGGGGATATCCAGAACTGGGAAGCGGTGGTAAACGAGATGGAAAAATGCGTCTTGTCCGCACCCCCCGATGTCATCCGGTATCAGACCCTCAACAAGGAATTTCATGACATTATGTTTCAGATCTCCGGCCATCAGCGTCTTCAAAAGATCTCTCAAATGCTACACCATCAGATGAATCGATTCAGTTGCGTATCCCTGATGGACGAAGCGCATCTCAAGGGATCCCTCTCGTATCATCAGGAAATTTTCGATGCCATCAGAGAGGGGAATATGGAGCGTACGATCCAGATCACCCGGGAACATATTTTGAAAGGTCTGGATATTGTACAAGAGATCATTGCCGAGGAAACCCGTCCAACGGGCGATTGGGGAGACGGGTATTCAATGAAGGACACATCCGAGCGTGTCGTTGGTGGAATCGGTGGGCCTGCTTAGAGGATGGGGGCGCTGTGAGGCGTTTGGGGTTTAACCGGCAATGGCGGGCGGGACGGAGACCTTTCCTTGATGTCCTGGGATGCGCGCAGACGCATCATCGAGAAGGTCGCCTGAATCCGGGTCTTTGATTAGGCGTGTATTGGGGAGCATAACATCTTGTTAACATCAAATCATCAAGGAGGGTTGGCTATGAAAAGAGGTCTTCTGTGTTTTCTAATCGTTGTGCTGCTGGCTTTTTTTGTCGTACCTGCGGGGGTTTGGGCTGAATCGAAGTCCAAGATGCATTTAAAATTCAGCACATGGCATCCACCTGCAAGCAGAGAAGTGAAAACCGTCTGGCAACCAATGCTCGAGGAATTGAAGAAGAAGAGCGACGGACGCATCACCTACACGCTCTATGCAGGCGCCGCCCTGGGAGCAGGTCCTGAACATTATGATATCGTCGCCAAGGGGATGTCGGATATGGGTTACTTTACGGCCACCTGGACGCCGGGAAGGTTTCCTCTGACCGATGTTCTGTCCCTGGCCACCTGGGTGGAAGGGAAAGACATCGCTGTGGATATTGGGAACAAGATGTACAAGGAGGCCCTTGCAAAAGAGTTCCCCGGGGTCAAGATGATCGAACTGAACGGGTGTATTCAGGCCTTCCTGTGGACGAGAAAACCGGTGAAAACCATCGATGACTGCAAGGGGCTGAAGATCCGGTCGCCGGGCGGACATCAAACCCATTACATCAAGGCCCTGGGCGCCGAACCGGTATTTATGCCTCTCGGAGATGTGTATCTTGCCCTGGAAACCGGGACGATTGATGGCCTGGTGACCTGCCCGCCCCTGGTGCTGGCCTTCAAGCTGCACGAAGTGGCCAAGTACGGCGCCGTGGCAACCTTCGGGTGCGTATCCGAGGGCGTGATCATGAACCAAAAGAGCTGGGAAAACACCCCCGACGACCTCAAGCCCATCATCGAAGAGGTGTGCGGCAACCCCTTCAAGACCACCGGCGGTCTCAACCGTGACGTCTATAAGACCATGGTGAACGAGATCAAAGGCAAGGGCGTGGAACTCACCACCTTGACGCCGGAGCAGGAGAAAATCTGGTTTGCGGCGTTTCAGGACGTGACGAGGAAATGGGTGGCCGATCTGGAAGCAAAAGGACTCCCCGCAAAGGACACCGTTTTGAAATACAACAAGATCTCCAAAGATCTGGGCGTCACCTGCGTGGCGTTTCCTGATGAATGGAAGTGATTGAATTAAAGATGGGATAGCTGAAGGCGCAAAGCCCAACGCTTAAAGGATGGTCCTCGTTCCCACGCCGGAGCGTGGGAACGAGGAAAACGGGGTTCCGAAACAATGCTTCCGATAAGGTCGTGCGGCCCGGCTTGAAAAATGAATGCCGCCGCAGGAAAGCCTCTCTGTCTTCAGCAATTCTCACTTTGTAAAAACAACTTTGTGCGAGCGGCTCTCTTGTCCTGCCTATGGGTGGGATGGCAGGATGCCACTCACAGAGCATTTTGACCCCAAGTCCACTTCATGGAGTTACATTCAAACAGGTTGTAAGTCGCGAGGCATTAACGGCCTGAAAGTCACGGAGTATTGAAATGATGGTTAGAAAGACGATCCAGCGATGTACGCTCTACATGAGTTACATCGGCATGATCTTGCTTATTCCCATGATGCTCCTTACAAGCGGCGAGGTGGTGGGCCGGGCCGTCTGGTCAAAGCCTATTCCGGGATCCATAGAACTGTCAAGTTATCTGCTGGCTTCCTTTATCCTCCTTGGCCTCGCCTATACCCAACAGGTCAAGGGGCATGTTCGTGTCACGATGTTTGTCTCAAGGCTTCCCAAAAAATGGGGCCTTGTGCTCGATGTGATCACGAGCCTCCTGAGCCTGTTCATTATCGCCGTGATGGCCTGGCAGGGCTGGACCGTGGGGATGGAGGAACGGACCGTATCGGATATGCTCAGGATCCCCCAGTTTCCTTTCCGATTGCTCGTTGCTGTAGGGGGGGCATTTCTGTTTCTGGAGCTTTTTTTGGAGCTGATGGACACCCTGAAGAAATTTGAGAGGTGATCATGCTGGATCCGGTTGTTGTGGGCATCATTGGGACGTGTCTGGTCTTTTTCCTCCTTTTTATCGGCATGCCCATTGCGTTTGCCATGATGTTAGTGGGGTTTTCAGGGGTGACCTATCTGTCCAGTGTCAATGCCGCCCTTCCGATGCTGGGCAGGACGGTCTATGAGGTCTCTTCCTATTACCCCTACACCGTGATTCCCCTCTTTATCGTCATGGGAGGATTTGCCGGAAGTTCGGGAATGACCGCGGGACTCTACAGCGCATTCGATAAATGGCTTCGAAGACTCCCTGGAGGACTGGCCATTGCCACGATAGGGGCATGTGCAGGATTTTCGGCCGTATCCGGCTCATCCGTGGCAACCGCTGCAGCCATGGGGACGGTGGCCCTTCCGGAAATGAAACGGTTTAATTACCATCCGCGGCTTGCCACCGGGAGTGTGGCGGCCGGCGGGACCCTGGGGTTTTTGATCCCTCCCAGCATCGGCTTCATTGTGTACGGCATGCTAACGGAGCAATCCATTGGAAAGCTGCTGATTGCCGGGATTATTCCGGGGTTAGTTCTGACGTTGACCTATATCATCATCGTGGTGGCGCTTGTAAAACTAAATCCCAGTCTCGCCCCGGTGAGTGCCGAACCTGTCTCCTGGCGGGATAGGTTTCAGTCTATTCTGGGAGTGTGGGAACCTCTGGCCGTTTTCTTGCTTGTGATGGGCGGCATCTACGGGGGCTTTTTCACGCCCACGGAGGCTGGCGGCATCGGCGCTACGATTCTTTTACTGATTGCGCTGATCAAACGGAAGCTGAATCGGGCCAACCTTGTGGAGGCCCTTCAGGAGGCGGTTCGAATCTCTGTGATGGTGCTCTTCCTCGTGGCCGGCGCCAATGTATTCAGTTACTTTCTCGCCCTTTCCACGATCCCCATGAGAGTGGCCGAATGGGTTGCCGCCCTTGAGGTTTCCCCCTATCTAATCCACGCCATCATGATGGTTATCTATCTTTTTCTGGGCTGCTTTCTGGACGCGATTTCCATGATGGTGCTCACGCTGCCGGTGATTTATCCCATCATACTTGCCCTGGGCTTCAATCCGATCTGGTTCGGCGTCATTGCCGTGCTCATGATGGAGGCCGGACTGATCACACCACCCATGGGGCTCAACGTCTTTACAGTGGCCGGGGTGGCAAAAGACACCCCGGTGGAGACCATATTCAGGGGGGTTATGCCCTTTCTCTTCGCCATATTCGGTGTGGCGATACTGATTACCCTGTTTCCCAAGATTGCTCTCCTGTTGCCGGGCATGATGACGCGGTAAGCGAGAGGTCGAAGGAATCACGTCTGAGGGAATCTTTGGGAAGATACCTGGAGACCAAAGAACTGCAATTATAAGGGAGGTTTGTTGAATGGCATTATTACCGGAAGTAAAGAAGCATTATGGAAAACTTAAATTTCTCATCAACGGCGAATGGGTCGACTCCAAATCGACGGATATTCACGAGACCACCAATCCAGCCACGGGGGAGGTCATTGCCGAATTCCCCAGTGCCACCAAAGAAGAGGCCCTTTCAGCCGTCAAGGCAGCCCACGAGGCCTTCCAGACGTGGAAGCATGTCTCCCTGAGGGACAGGGGACGCCTCCTCTTCGGGATGCATGCGAAGTTTGAGGAGCACTACGAAGACATGTGTCGAATCCTGACCCAGGACCATGGAAGAACCATCGGTGAAGCAAGGGGTTCGGTGAGTCGCGTGATAGAGAACATCGAATCGGCATGCTCGGCCCTTTACGGGTTGCCCAAGCAAAACGAACATATCGACCAGCTCGCCAACGGAATCGATCAGTATCTGGTCTGGGAGCCGCTTGGCGCATTCCTGATCATTACGCCGGGCAACATTCCCATGCACGCATGGTCGTCCTTTGTGCCCTATGCCATGGCTGCCGGATGTACCGTGGTCGTCAGTCCGAGTAGACAGGATCCCGTCGCAGCGGAAACCATATCCAGGGTGGCCCAGGAGGCGGGTTTTCCTCCGGGCGTCATCAATGTAGTCCATGGCGGACGCCAGATCAACAAGCTGATCTTGGAGCAGCCGGAAATCAAAGGGGTCGGCTTCATCGGATCCAACAGGGCCGGTCATGAACTCTTCGAGACCTGCGGCAGACTCCTGAAGACCTCGTCCATCAACGGAAATGGGAAAAATGCCGTGATCATCATGCCCGATGCCGACATCGACGAGTCCATTCGCTGGATGTTGCGGGCCTGTTTCGGAATGACCGGTCAGAGATGTCTCGGCGTGGACAATGTGGTGGTCATCGGCGATATCTACGATGAGGTGAAAGAGAAATTCATCGCAGCGGCCAGGGCCATGAGACTCGGTTACGGCCTTGACGAAGATGCGGAGCTGGGCCCCTATACCACCCGGGGCGGCAAGGACAAGATCCTGGATTGGATCGACAAATCCCTGAAGGATGGCGCAAGAATGGCCTTCGACGGAAGGACGGTCAAGGCGGAGGGCTATCCCAACGGTTACTTCATGGCCCCGACCATCCTCGAAGATGTGAACGTGGATATGCCCATGGCCAAGGAAGAGGCCTTCGGGGCCGTGGCGGCCCTGATCAGGGGAGACAGTCTGGATCAGGCCATCGAGTGGATCAACACCAAGACCAACCTCGGTCACTCCGCCGCCATCATGACCAGCAGCATGAAAAACGCCCGGAAGCTCATTCGAGAGGCCAATGTAGGGAATGTTGCGGTGAATCTGGGTGTGGCCCAGCCCTATGCCTTTTTCCCATTAGGTTCCCGGCGGGAATCCTTTGTGGGGTCCGCCAAGTCCCGCATGGCATCCATGCGGTTGTTCATGGACGAGAAGACGGTGGTTTCGCGCTGGGTATGATGTTTGGCGCCGTCGCCCGGCGGCATGGATGTTCTTGCAGAGATTGAAAAAGACATTGACAGCAGAGGGGTATCCTCTCTATCGCCGGAAACGGTGGAGAGGCAAAGGCAAAACACAAGGATGGTCATTTTAGTGAAGGAGAATTACTTATGAAACGGTATTTGAAGGGTGTGTCGATAGGACTCTTTGTGCTTGCGGCAACTGTTGTTATATCCGGATCGCCGGTTTATGCCGAGTTTCCTGAAAAGGCGTTGACGCTCATTGTCCCCTGGTCGCCCGGCGGATCGGGAGACATGACCTGCCGCATCCTGGCCGCCCAGATGGAAAAGGAACTTGGGAAACCCGTCGTGGTGAAAAATATGCCGGGGGCAGGCTCCATTGTCGGGGCAAAGGCCCTTGTCGACGCCAAACCGGACGGCTACACCATGGGATTCCTCGGCATCAGCGCAACCATCGCTCAGTACACGTCCGTTTCCCCGGTCATGATGAGCGAATACAAGGCCGTATCCGGGGTGATTAACCCGGCCCTGTTCCTGCTGGTCAACGCGGACACTCCCTGGAAAACCCTGCAGGAGTTTGTGGCCTTTGCAAAGGCGAATCCCGGCAAGATCAAAAACGGGAACGCCGGAGCGGGCGTGATTGACCATCTCTATTCATCCGATTTCGCCAAAGTGGCGGATGTGCGGTTCACGCAGGTGCCCTTCAAGGGCTGGGGGCCTTCTCTGGCCGCACTGGCAGGGGGCCATGTGGACTCCATGTTCGTGGCCATCGGTCCCGCCAAAGCCATGATTTCAGCAGGCAAAATTCGACCTATTGCCATTG
>Ga0209270_1003230_pt1 | contig 14562 bp, 17 predicted proteins | sample MTBAKSrepl1MetaG_FD_187456 | JGI IMG/M metagenome (GOLD analysis project Ga0209270, IMG submission 187456) | Enrichment culture microbial communities from Arthur Kill intertidal strait, New Jersey, USA, that are MTBE-degrading - MTBE-AKS1... | ecosystem: Environmental > Aquatic > Marine >...
TCCCCGCTCCGGAAGCGCAGGGCGAGCCTTCGGCAGTGCCCCAGGACATGCCGCTTGAACGGAGTTCACAATAGCAGTAGCAGCCGAAGTGGTGGAATTGGTAGACACGCTATCTTGAGGGGGTAGTAGGCTACGCCTGTGCGAGTTCGACTCTCGCCTTCGGCACCAGCAATAAAGAAGGGCTAAATCCTTTGAAAACAAAGGGTTTAGCCCTTCTTGCTTTTGGAGACAAAATTAGCTATAGTTGACACTGATTAGCACAAAATCGCATAAAATTGCAGAAAATTGCGACCAAAATTGCGACCAAAAAGCGCTGCAAGACACACTATTTTTTTAAGAGTGCGTGACTATGGCAACGGTAAAAGTAAGGAAAAGAAAAAAAGGCACGGTGTATTGTGCCGAAGTGAGAATTAAGGGGTTCCCACAGCTATCCCAGACCTTTGACCGGCAATCTGAGGCGATGCGCTGGGCCGAGGATACTGAAAAGGCCCTCAGAAATGGAGGGTATGTCGGCAACGCCCCGCCGAATGATATGCTTTTTGATGATGCCCTGAAAAAGTACCTGGCCGAGACATCAAGCAAAAAAGCAGCATCTACTCACCGCCGTGAGCTGTACCAATCCAGATCCTTGCACTATTTTTTCGGCCGTACTCTAAAAGAGATCACTCCAACCCTGGCGGCTCAATTTCGGGAAAAGCGTTCAGCCGAAGTGCAGCCTGCAACGGTCATCAAAGACCTCAACCTGCTCTCCCATATCTACACCACAGCAATCCGCGAATGGGGTGTCGAAGCGACGAATCCGGTTTCAATCATCAGAAAACCCAAAACACCTCCGGGACGGCTGCGCTTTTTGACCTGTGCCGAGACCGTGAAACTTTTAGAGGAAAGCAGGAAGGGGCATCGGCCGAATCTTTACAACTTCATCCTCCTGCAGCTCCATACAGGCATGCGCCCGAGCGAAGGGGCTGCCCTGAAATGGCGCCAGGTTGATTTTGACGGGAGGATCATCGACCTGCGGGAGACAAAAACCGATCCGCGCCGGGTACCCCTGACTGTGCCGGCTATCGAAACGCTTGCCGACCTTGCACCGGTCGGTGGTTGTAACTGCGATGATTATGTTTTCTTACCCAAAGACCCAAAGATGACACACCGGCTCCGGCCGAATCAGTATTTCCGGGAGAGTTTCGTGGCGGCGGTCAAAAGGGCCAATATTGACGATTTCCACATGCATGATCTACGGCACACTGCTGCAAGCTATATGATCATGAACGGTGTTGACCTGCGAACGGTGGCGGACATCCTGGGGCACAAGACCATATCCATGACCATGCGCTACACGCATCTCCTGGATGACCATAAATTAAAGGCTGTCGACCGTATCGACAGCCTTGGGCTCTAGTGCGGCTTATTTTGCGGCATCCGCCAGCTTGCTGCCGGCTTTGAATTTGACGACTTTCCTGGCCGGGATCTTCATAGTCTCACCAGTTTGTGGATTGCGTCCTTCACGGGCAGCCCGATTGGAGACGGAAAATGTTCCGAATCCGATCAGGGTAACTTTATCTCCCGCGGCCATTGCATCGGAGATTGCATCAAGGATGCTGTTCAATGCTTTCTCGGCTGCAGCTTTACTCAAATCGCACTCTTTCGCCACCTTCTCAACCAGATCACCTTTGTTCATGTTCTCTCCTTTTTTTATGGGTTGTTCATTGAGGCTGAAAAATTATCAGCTCGGCTCAAATCTGATGAATTCGTAAAAAGTCACCAAGAGTGATGGGTAAGCAAAAAGCCCTAAATGCAAGGCGCGCAAATTCTGAGGAATGAGGCGTACATACGGTACGCCGCAGTGACGAAGAATGTAGCGTAACACAGCAGTTGGGGAGTTTTTGCGACGCCATCAAATCTGAGCTGATAGCAAAACTCTTCCTTTCGTGCAAGATTATTCGGAATCTGTATCCTGTGATGTTTTCATAAATTCGCTGATCTCACGGGGGGTGTAATATTTGAACCGGATCCTTTTGCTCAACCTGGCGGTGTAGTCGGAAAAGGCCATGACAATCTGCCGGCCTTCAGCCATCAGTTCCTCACCTTCCTCATGGGAGATTCCATTCATTTCACCCAGCCGGGCCTTGAAATGAGCATACGCCATATCGAATTGCCGTAGAATATTGAAGAGCGTAGAACCAAGCGGGGAGTTGATTTTCAAAACCCGTGAACCTCGCTCCTTGACCATATTGATCTTTCTTTCCTGGATCTCCTGCCATGTTGGTTTGGTGTCTTTTTGTTCCGTCATAGTCTTTCCTCTTTTAGGCTGAAATAATTTTTTCATTCCTTCTGATTTTGTATCGATTCCACAGGTCCAGGAGATACACGGAACCGTATGGAAAAATAGCTGCTGTCAGCATAAGCAATGCGCATTCAGTTGCCACTGGTAGTAGAAACGGCTTGATCTCTAAGAACCCGTAATATATTTTCGCGGCCCGGGAGCCGAACAATTGGGCCGCTTTCCATACATTTACCGGAGTGCTCACTCGGGAAATAATCAGATACGTCACATAGAGCAGGAAGGCTTTCATCAGCAGAGACATGGCGCGGCCGAGAAGAAGAGAGTTGATACTCTTCCTGGTTATGTTGCCGACGTAATAACGGCTGATATAGCAGCACATCAGGGTGTTGATGATCAGAACCAGGTACGGAACAGATCCAAACAGAATACGGCTGACCATATCAAGTTCCGGCAGCACAAAAGGGAAGAGATAAAAATAGAAAAACGGAAACAGGAAAGCCAACGCCACCCCTTCATGAAATCCACTTGTCACACCAATTCTGAAAAAATCAAGTGTCCGCTCCAGCGTGAGAAATTCGGCTGGAATATTCTGCCCCTTGCCTTCGATCACATAAAACTGCTGGATCTCAGAAATGGCGTTAAGCAAATTCCTAGGTCGATAGATTCTCCCGCCATCAGTGGTAATGATCTGGGCGTTGGTATCGTTTGTTTCCTTCCCGTTATCTCGTCCCCGGGCCATGTCCGTGATCACTAGCTTGTAGAATATGGTTTATAATTCCTTCTATCTTTCTTTTTTCCGGAGGGATGACATCTTTTTGAAATAAATCCTGATGGTATTGGTTTTATAAGATCTACTGGGGAGAACTTGAGAGGTAGAAAAAGTTTTGCGGATTTTTGTGGGGATTTTGGGAATTATATTGTCAGGAGAGGTTAATGTGTCAGGAAAAATGGAGCAAACTGAATCTGATCTGATAACTCTTATAGAAGTCAGAGCAGTTTCTGACTATCTTTGTTACGTGGAGTTACGATATATACGTAACAAAACCTGTTTTTTCTTTTTATATTATATATTTATCTGTTGTTATTTTTTCTTCTTATTATGAAAAAGTCAAGCTTTTCCTGTCTGTTTTTCTTCTCTACGGGTCCCATGAGAGAGAAGATCCTGCCATGACTCTTTCCATTGCCAGATGGTAGTCCCTTTCTGCCTTCAGATTTGAAAGTTTACTGTAACGCTGCGTTGTTTTGATTCGTGTATGGCCGAGTATCTCCTGGATGCTGACCAGGTCTGCATCGGCATTGAGCAGTTGCGTTGCCATGGTATGACGCAGTTGATGACAGGAAATCTTTGTCCCGCCTTTGGTCGAGTAGTATTCTATCCGCTTCTGAATGCCACGGACCGAGATCGGTTTTCCCCGGCTCTTGCCCTTTTCAACCAGGAATACCTTTTTCTCTGTCGTGATCAGCCGTATCTGGAGGTATCTTGCCAGGGCTATGGCGGCATCGTGACTGATATACACTACCCTGTCCTTGGCCCCTTTGCCAGATTTGATCAGGATCTGGCTGCGGTTGTAATCAACGGCATCAAGGGTCAGGCCGGCCACTTCGTCAACTCTCAGCCCGCAGCGAAGCATCAGCATGAAGATAGCCAGGTCCCGAGGCTTTTTGACGCGTTTCAAAAAGACAGCGAGATCGGTGTCCTTCACATGTTTTGGGAGAGGATGCGGCACCCGCAGCGCCAGACCCCTTGTCACCGGGTTCGTTATTGCCAGTTCTTCCTCATCTTTCAGGTAATCATAAAATCTGCGGATCGATGAGAGGTGGCAGTTGATGGAATGGGCTTTTTTTAACCCTTGGGCAAGCAGGAAATCGATATAGTATTTCACCTCGGCAGAAGTCACCTGTTCGATGGGCACCGCCACCCAGACCATGAACTGTTTCAGCCGGTGCAGATAGTTTTTAACGGTTTGGGCGGAGCAGTTTTTTCTCTTCAAATACCTTTTGTAGGTCAGAACTGACTCGGTGATGTTCATGGTTTTCTCCTTTCTCGATGATCGCCATGGCTTTAAAATATTCATTTTCGCGGGTTGTATTGGACATCCTGGCGTAGCGCAGGGTGACATCTATGCTGCGATGCCCGAGCAGCTGCTGCAGCACTTCCAGCCGCAACCCGGCGTTGAGCAGGTTGGTGGCAAAGGTATGGCGCAGGGAGTGCAGAGTGTAGCCTTTGTGCTCCAGGCCGGCTCTCTCCAGGTATTCCCGCATGATCATCCAGGCACGGCCATAGCTCAGTCGCCTTCGTGGCCAGCCATAGAACAGATATTCCTGTTCCGGGTTCCTGATTTGCAGCCAGGCTTGTAACGCCTTTTCCGCTTCAGAGCTGTAATAGACAACTCTGCCCTCGTTGTTCTTTTCGCCAAGGTGGAGCAGGATCTTTCGCTCCGGCAAAATGATATCGGCTACTTTGACCCGCAACAGTTCACCAATGCGCATACCGGTATGTAGCAGGAGCAAAAGCAGTGCCCGGTCACGCCTGTCTTCAATGACCGCAAGAAAACGCTGTAGGTCTTCGGTTGGGATCGCCCTGGGCAGCACCTCCGGCAGCCTGATCCGGATCTTTTTCAAAAGGATGTCCGCCGGCAGGATCTGGTTATCCACCAGGAACTGGAGAAAGGCATAGACTGTTGCCAGATGGTTTTTTACCGATGTGATATGGAGACCTCGGTCCTGCTCGTGTTCGACAAAGGCCGCAATGTCCTTACGGGTAATATCTTCAAAATTCTCCCTGTCCGATGCCTCGTAAAATGATAAGAATGAAAGAAGAGTCCTTCCTGTTTGACTGAGAGTGGTTGGCGAGAGGTGACGCCGGTACTTGTCATACAGGTGGGCGATGGCATATTCGCTCCCCAGATGTCCGCTTTGTTCAAGTTTATCCACCGCATGGTTGAGAGCGCGGCGCCTGGAGCTTGGACGCTGGACATCAAGCATCCCGGCAATGGGGGAAAAAAGCTTGGTTGGTGAATCGGAAGGGGGAAATTTGAGAGGTATGTGGTCAGTCGGAACAGAAAATATCCGCGCAACCGGATAGAAATTGTCAAATGAGCATCCTGAGTCGGTCATTGCTGCCTCCTTTTTCTTTTGCAGAAAGAACAGGACGTTAATGACCGAATTATACCATATGTCCGGTCGTATTTTTGTTACGTATATTTACGATACATCTTCAGTCCAATCAATTCTTGTCTATTTGAGATTGCTACCTGCAATTCTCATAGATATTAAATGGTCGGCCGGAATGGAAAGACTATCTATGAGGCGGGAAAAACCAATCTCCGTATTCATCAGGGCTTTTCGTCATTGCTCTCGGAAGCATCCTCATTTCTTTTGCTCTGGAGAAATTTGACGATCTTCTCCAATTCTTTTTCTGAGGGAATATTCTGGCCGGATCCTGCCATGTAGGGTTTCATCCTCTCTACCACTGTGGGCCATTCCCGTGCCGTATATTGAGCGGGATCTGGCAAGGGGTGGCATCGGGAGCAGACAGTACTGAAAAGACTACCTTCCTCAGTTTGCTGCAATTCGTCAACCCGCTCAGCCGGAAAAGGCTTTTGCGCATGCCCCTGGAGGTAATCAGTAATTATTGCAAGCTGCTCCTGCGATGGTGCTTCGATTGTTCCCATCATCATAGGGCGCCCACCCATCATCTGCATTCGCTGGTTCATGCGAGCAACAACTTTCGGCCATTTGTCGGCGGTATGCAGTCCGGGACCATACAGGTAATGACATTGTGTGCAGAATCGCTGAAGAAGCTGAGCACCTTCTGATTCAGGCTCTGGCAGGTTCGTCGGGTCCATTGGTTGGGGAAGCATATCACCCATCATTCGCTGCATCATCTCGCGCATATGCCCCTGACCCATCATGCCACCTTCCATCATACCCTGAGCGTTGGAAAACCAGACCATAAGAAGCAGAAACACCAAAATCAAATTCAGAGCTGTCCGTTTATGAAATAACCGCATCGGTTCTTCCTCCTTACCTTTCAGGGATGATAAGAAATTGCTTATTCAGTTTGGCCCCGAGAGCGACAATTTTATTCTTTTGAAGTTTAAACAAAAGGATCCAATAATCCATCAAAATCGTATTACGTCTGTATTGATGTGAGTTCTGCTCAATATTTTACAAGCTTGTAAAGAGACCCGCATCTCTCGCGCATTCAGATAGCTCGCATTAATCTCCAAAAAATTGCATTTCTCTCAAATTGAAACTTATATCTCTGGGTGGTGGACAGGTATGCATGACGGAGGATGATTTTGCTCACTATTTCGAGCGGGGTGCCTGATCGGGAAGCATAGGTCGCGGCATGTCTCCTCAGATCATGGGGTCGTAAATCAACCCCAATGATTTTGCCCGACTTTTTCACTATCATCCAGGCGGCGGTATAGGAAATTGGGAAAATTCTCTCCGATAAGTTGATGCCGATAGCTGCTACATATTCATTCAGCCTGGTCATCAATTTTTTCGGGATAAAGACTACCTCTGTTTCTTTGCCGCTTTTCGGATTTCGGATAATGAGTTTATTATCCGCTATGTCATTCGGGGTAATCTTCAATACCTCTCCAATTCGCATGCCGCCCCTGGCCATAAGTTCGAGCATGATCCTGTTGCGTTTATTCATTGTCCTGAAAATAATCTCGTCGACGCTTTCCTTGTCCAAAATTTTCCATTGAACACACGAGGGACGTTTAAAGATTTTTTTATGGATAGGCGAACAGCAGGGATTCTGCAGGGTCGGCAGGGCCGTCGTGATGGTAAAGTTGTAAAAGGAAGAAAGGGTCGAGTATCTGTTTCTCTTGGTGGCCTGCTTGTGGCCGTTTGTCAGCCGGTTAAGAAATTCCAGGACCTCCTCCGGCGAGATGGAAGATAAATCTTTGGTGGAGAAGTTATCCTTGAACCGAAAAAGTACATGCTCACAGGTCTTGACCGTATTTTTTTTGGGAATTTGCTCGATGGTATTGAAGATGATTGTTTACTGCCTGGGGAACTTTCATAGCCGTACCTCCTTTGTCATAGATTTTGTTTTTTTGCCCTCACGCCTATAAAATGATACCAAAAAATATGGCATGTGGGCAATGTAGCGCACGGGCGTGGTTACGATATATTCAGTCCAACTAATTTTGTGTCTAGTTGAGATTGATTGCCACCTAAATCCTTCTATGTTGATGGACTGGATCTATCTGGTAGTCTCCCAACCGGCAAGTGTTCTTTTTTCCCATACTCAACCAACATTTAATCTTGAGGAGAATCAATTCAATACTTAAACTGTACTCATTGAAAAATACTTTATCAGTGCCGGCAGATGAAAATAGCAAACAGATTTTTTCTATATATTTCCTCCCTGATTATCCTGACTTCCGTATGCTTGGGTTACATTTCCGTGCGTGACGAACGTCTCCATCTCATGAGCGAGGCAAGGGTACAGGCCCGCACACTGGCCGGAATACTTGCCGCCACTTTCAAATATTACCATGTCGGCGAGCAGGATCAACAGATCGGTGAACTCATTCATGCCGTCATGCCCCACGGCCAGGATGTGAATCATCTGCTGCTCAACATTTACGACCGCCAGGGCCGTCGAATGGACTTTGCGTTCGAACATGGAATAAATAAAACTATTCCTCGCAAGTCGGCAGTAATCGGCGACATGGTTACTGGAAGCAGGGAAGAGCTTATCAAGGACGGTTCGCACGAGTACCTGTCGGTCATACGTCCGATAATCAATAACGCAGGCGAACTGCAGGGAGCGGTTGAAGTTCTACTTTCCCTGGAGCAGATCAACAGGGATCTGGCAAGCCTTGTTCGAAAGTTCATCGCCTTTATTCTGCTTACCGCCACCTTGCTCGGCATCCTTATATATTTCATAAGCCGCTGGAGCATCTCCCTTCCCATTGCCGGGCTCATAGAAGCTTCTGAAAAGTTGGGGCATGGCGACCTGGCTTTGCGAATCGACAAAAGCGGGGTGAAGGAACTCGATAATCTGATAGAGGAGTTCAACCGCATGGCATATAACATCGAACAGCAAAGCAAGAAAAAGGACCATTTGTTTGCGGAAAAAATCAACCTTGAAAGAAGCCTTCGTCACTCAGACAAACTCGCATCCATCGGTCGACTGGCCAGCGGGTTGGCGCACGAAATAGGCACGCCGTTAAATGTCATCAGCGGGCGGGCAGAACATCTGATGGGCAAATTGCCTGAAGATCATCCTGGCAGGGAAACCCTGCAGAATATCATCCGTCAATCTAAGCGCATCACCAGAACCATGCAGCAGATGCTTGCCTTCTCGAGAAAATCGGACATCCGATTTGTAGAGGTTGACTTGGAGAAAACGATCCGTGAGGCATTTTCACTCTGCCAACTGAAACAGCGGCAAGCAGAGCGGCAGATCGGATTGGAACTGCAACTCCTGGAAACAAACATTCTGGCAGATGAGGATGGCATCCGGCAGCTTTTTGTCAACCTGATGCTTAACTCCTTCCATGTACTGCAGGACGGCGGTGTCATTCTGGTAAGGATCGGCCCGGGGGAGTACGACCCTGAAATCATAAAGATCTGCTACGAAGATAACGGTCCCGGCATCCCGGCCGATTACAGAGACAATATCTTCGATCCTTTTTTTACCACCAAGGATGTGGGGGAAGGAACCGGCCTGGGTTTGTTCGTGGCGGCAAACATCGTGCAGGAGCATCATGGGAGCATCCTGCTGGATACGGATTTTACCACAGGTGCACGATTTATTATCTGCCTACCGCAAAATCCATCGGCTACCGACCGCTCCGATACCGTGCCGGCGTTAGCGTAATCACCCTTCCCTTGGAATACGAATACCGAGCGGGACATTTTTTCCCGCTTCGTCCCTTTTTGTCCCGCCTCCAATACAACTGTTTCCTTTATCAAAACATCAAATAATTATCCACATCATTGCCAGAGCCCTTCCCTGCATGGCTGGAGGCAGACACAGCTTTTTTTTATCTCTTTTTTCGTATTGGCACTCGTGTTGCTAGATACAGACTGATGAACCGTTTGTCCGTAAATACAATTCAAGAGAGTGTGCTTGCCATGCCCAAAACAGATCAAAAGTCCAATATGAATTGGGCTATACTCTTCCTGTGTTGGCTTGTAGTAACCTTTTCAGCCATGGGAAGTCTTTTTTTCAGCTATATAATGGAATTTGCTCCCTGTGTTCTATGCTGGTACCAGAGGATATTTCTGTTTCCTCTGGTGATCGTCCTGGCAGCAGGTCTTTTTCCTCTTGATAGCAGAGTGGTCAGGTATGCTCTGCCCCTGGCAATTGCGGGCTGGTTGACGGCATTTTACCATAACCTCCTGTATGCCGGCATCATTCCGGAGAGCATCCAGCCATGCTCCCAGGGCGTCTCCTGTACCGAAAAGTATATTGAACTGTTCGGTTTTGTGAGCATACCTATGCTTTCCCTGCTTTCATTTTCAACCGTCGTTGTTCTTTTGATTATCTTTAAGAAGAGGAGTTCTCCATGAAAAAATATGTAATTTTCGGTGCTTCAGCTCTTTCCCTGCTGTTGATTTTCGTTGCTGCCGCCACCTATTACAGGGGGCAAAAGGCGGAAAAAATAGCCTCTATAGCAAAAGAACAGGGTTCCGTATTTATAAGGGACCATTCGCCCACGCTGGGCAGCCCTGAAGCCAAGGTGACAATTGTTGAATTTATGGACCCAGCCTGCGAAACCTGTGCCGCTTTTTCACCCTTCGTCAAGCAGATGATGACTGCAAATGAAGGTAAAATTAATCTTGTCCTCCGCTATGCCCCTTTTCATGACGGTGCAGACTATTTTGTCAAAATTCTTGAAGCGGCCAGGAAACAGGGAAAATACTGGGAGACACTTGATGTCATGTATAAATCGCAGCAGTACTGGGCCAGCCATAACAACCCGCAGCCTGAAAAGGTTTGGCAGTTTCTTCCCCAAGCAGGTGTGGATGTAGAGCAGATAAGAAAGGATATGAACGACCCGGCAATTGCCGGGATCATTGAACAGGATCTTGCGGATGCCGAGACACTTGATGTGCAGAAAACACCGGGATTTTTTGTGAATGGCAGGCCCCTGCAGGTTTTTGGCTATGAGCAGCTGACCGAACTGATCAGATCGGAATATATTGCCCAGTACTCACAGAAATAAAACGCATTCCGGGAGGATTTTCTTAAATGCTGGCGACTCTAATAAAAAAAATATTCATTATGACGTTGGTCACCGGTTTGCCGATGCTGATAGCATCCTGTGGGGAACAGCCTTCCAGGGTCGCTTCTGTTGGCAACCCCGCGCCGGATTTCACCCTGCCGGACAGGAGTGGAAAGAACTGGACCCTTTCCGAACTGAAAGGTCAGGTGGTTTTTATCAACTTCTGGGCGACCTGGTGTCCACCGTGCCGGGATGAAATGCCATCCATGCAGAAGCTTTATGAAAAGCTGCCGCAGGATACATTTAAAATGCTGGCCGTAATAAATCGTGACTCCCCGTCATTGGCCGATATATTTGCAAAGAATCTCGGCCTGACCATACCGATCCTTGACGACCAAAATAATGCAGTAGGAAGCCGATATGGACTCACAGGTCTTCCTGAAACGTACATCGTGGATAAGCAGGGAATACTCAGGGAAAAATTTATCGGCCCGGCCAAGTGGGACTCCCCTCAGTTCATGCAGATGCTGATGAAATACATTGACCAGTAAGGATGATTGCTTCAATCAATTTTGCGGTCCTCACTGCCTGCGCTTGTGTGCCATATAACGCGTTCAGAAAATCAGGTCAAAGAACGAGCACGTATGAAAAGTAAAGGAAAAAAAAACCAACACAAAATCAGAATCATGCCGTTCGTGGCCATATTCCTGTTTCTCCTCCTGGGAATAATAGGCATCAGTCTGGGAGAACCGTCACGCGTCCTGGAGCAGGCCTCCCAGATATGCCTGTCATGCATCGGCATAGGATAACGTTGTGGAACTAGTCCGCAAATGGGTCCAGGCTGTCTTCTTTCTTGTCACCAACGGCTACTGGAATTTTCCCGTTACCCGAGGGATATATCAGGGGCCGCTCAAGGTCATCTGTTCTCCGGGGCTTAACTGCTACTCCTGCCCGGCGGCGACGACTTATTGTCCCCTCGGCTCGCTTCAGCAGCTCCTTGCCGGAATACGCCTGGCCATTGCCAACGGTCAGTTCTTTATCGGTTTTTATGTTGTTGCCGGTATGGGGGTAATCGGCGCCTTTGTCGGCCGGATGGTCTGTGGCTGGGCATGTCCCTTCGGGCTGTTCCAGGAACTCTTACACAAAATTCCCTCGCCCAAATTCGGCATCTGGCAGCCGCTGCGGTACCTGAAATACGTTTTCCTTTTGTTCCTTGTTATCCTGCTTCCCCTCCTGGCAGTTGACGAGTTCGGCCTGGGAGATCCCTGGTTCTGCAAGTACATCTGCCCAGCCGGAACCCTCGAGGCAGGCTTTCCGCTGCTCCTTATGCAGCCGGGTCTCCGCTCCGGTCTCGGCCTGCTTTTCCTGAACAAACTTTTTCTCCTTCTACTTTTTGCTGGCTGGGCAGTCATCGCCAGCCGGCCATTCTGTCGCACCGCCTGTCCATTGGGGGCGTTTTACGCCCTGTTTTATAAAATAAAACTGGTCAAGTTGCATCTTGATCCCGAAAGATGTACAAATTGTGCAGCCTGTCATAATGTATGCCCCATGGGAGTACGCTTTAATGAGTCGCCTGACGACATGGAATGTATATCCTGTCTTGCCTGCAGCAAGGCTTGTAAGTTTAATGCGATCAACCTGGAAATCGGCGGTCTGCCTCTCATCAATCAGCCAGGGCCGAGCCCGGCATACCGGATGAAAAAAACACCGGCATAGCCTTATGGAAGCATCCGCGAGTGAATATTCAAAAGTCCATGTTCTGGTAGTCGAAGACGATCAGGACATGCGTGACTTCATCCGGGAAATTCTCGTGGAGCAGGGCTATGGTGTAACCGTGGCGGCTAATGGCCAGGAAGCTCTGGACAGGCTAAAAGAGATTCCTTTCCCGATTGTTGTCTCTGATCTCAGGATGCCGGTCATGGACGGTATAACCCTGCTGGAGAAAATCAATGCCCGTGAGACCTTGAAACCTTTTGTCATTCTGATAACCGCCTTTGGCGATCTTGACGATGCCATACAACTGATTAACCGCGGCGCATATGATTACATCATCAAACCATTCAAGCTTGAGCAACTCCTGCTGGCGGTAGGGAAGGCAGCCGGCGAACTGGCAATGCGGCAGAGAATCCGCGAGCTGGAGCAGCGCGGTAACAATCGGCACCATCTGCATAACCTGATCGGCAAAAGCCCATCCATGCGCAAGGTGTTCCGCTTCATCGAGAAGATTGCGGAAACCTCCGGAAATGTTCTGCTGGAGGGGGAAACCGGGACGGGCAAAGAGATTATCGCCAGGACCATCCACCAGGTATCCACCCGTAAAGACAAGCCTTTCGTGCCGGTCAACTGTGCCGCCATCCCTGAGGGGCTCCTTGAAAGCGAACTGTTCGGCCATGTCCGGGGCGCCTTTACGGATGCAAAATCAGACAAGAAAGGACTATTCATTGAAGCCGGTGACGGGACCATCCTGTTGGATGAAATCGGCGAAATGCCTCTCCCCGTGCAGGCGAAGCTGTTGCGCGTTCTACAGGACAGGCTGATCAGGCCTGTCGGATCGAACAGCTCGATCCCGCTGGAAGCACGGGTAATAGCAGCCACCAACAAAAATCTGAAGGAGGAAGCCGATAATGGACGATTCCGGGAAGATCTGTATTATCGTTTGAATATTTTTAAAATTGAAGTTCCGCCGCTCCGTGAACGGCGGGAGGATATACCCTTGCTGATAAGAGAATTTCTGCAGCGGCACGAACGGGAGGGTATGCAGGTCGAGGTATCCAGGGAGGCGATGCGCTACTTTCTTGATTATCCTTGGCCCGGCAATATTCGGGAGCTTGAAAACGTTATTGAACGGTGTGTTTTCCTGGCCGAGGGTGGACAGATCACCTTACACGACCTGCCCGGCGAAATGCTTGCCGCCTACCGGGAACAGGGAAAGTTTATCTTCAACCAGATAAAACCATTGGCTGAAATGGAAAGTGAATATATCAACTTTGTGCTCGACAAGTGCGGCGGCAACAAGCAAAAAGCCGCCTCCCTGCTTGGCATCAACCGCAAAACCATCCGCCGGAAGCTCGGCGGGGAGTAATGAAAAACTGTTGTGGAAGGGATTGTCCGGCAGACGGGTTGCAGGCAAGGCAACGCGGCACGCTACAGATTGTCTTTGCAGTTAACGCCGTTATGTTTTTTGTCATCGTTGCTGCAGCGCTTTACGGCAGATCAACCGCGTTGCTGGCCGACAGTCTAGACAACCTGGGCGACGCCTTGACTTACGGCCTGAGCCTGTATGCTGTTGCAAGGAGTACAGCCGTCAAGGCCAGAGTGGCTCTGTTCAAGGGCGGTCTTATTTTTCTGGCTGCCCTCGGGGTGGCAGCGCAGATAACGTACAGGCTTTTTGTCCCGAGCATGCCTGTCTTCGAAGTGATGGGCGTTTTCAGTCTCCTTGGCCTTGCCGCAAACACCCTGTGTCTTGTGCTGCTGTGGCGGCATCGCCAGGAAGACGTGAACATGAGTTCGGTGTGGGAGTGTTCGCGCAATGACATCGCATCCAACCTTTCGGTTTTCGCCGCGGCCGGCGCCGTATGGTTCACCGGTTCGGGCTGGCCGGATATTGCAGTGGCGCTCGGCCTCCTGTGGCTCCTGGTCCGCTCTTCTGTGCGCGTGCTTTCCTCTGCCGTGGCTGAGTTGCGCACGGCAGCCTGACCTCTTCGTGCTACCCAACCCTTAACCTATTGTAAATCAATTTTTTCTCCGGCATGGTCGCTGTCTGAACCCGCAGTATCAATCTCTGAGTGATAGTGAAAGTGAAACCGGTTGGTTCCAACACGGTATTCGTAGACTCCTTTCTATCTGCCCTGTAATCATTATTTTTTATTACAATTTCTGCATCAAGCTTAAAGAATGCTAACTCGTAAAACTACAGTATGATCAAGATTGCATGTGGGAATCTCAAGAAACAAAATTACTTCTGGTGTTGAACTTCTCTCCGAGTATACTTAGATGATGCCTTATTCCTCAGGTTCATCGTTTGAGTACATTTTTACTGACTGAATATTACGCAAAATATCGGATTTATTCTGTTCC
>Ga0209270_1003231_pt1 | contig 14559 bp, 11 predicted proteins | sample MTBAKSrepl1MetaG_FD_187456 | JGI IMG/M metagenome (GOLD analysis project Ga0209270, IMG submission 187456) | Enrichment culture microbial communities from Arthur Kill intertidal strait, New Jersey, USA, that are MTBE-degrading - MTBE-AKS1... | ecosystem: Environmental > Aquatic > Marine >...
CTTTATCTTCTTGTCACTCCTTCCGGCGGTAAACTCTGGAATTTTAAATACCGTTTCGAGGGAAAGGAAAAAAAGCTGGCCTTTGGCGCATATCCTGATATCTCCCTGGCCGAAGCCCGGCAGAAACGTGACCAGGCAAGAAACCTGCTGGCCAACGGGGCCGATCCCGGCGTCATCAAAAAGGTGCAGAAAGAGGCTGGTCTCCAGGAAACGGAAACTTTCGAGCTTGTTGCCCGCGAATGGCATACCAAGTTTTCTCCCTCCTGGGCAGAGAGTCACGCCACCAAAATTATCCGCCGTTTTGAACTCTATATTTTCCCCTGGATCGGGTCCCGACCGATCAAGTCCATCACAGCGCCAGAGTTGCTGGCGGTCCTCAGGAGAATCGAGGCAAAAGGCATTCTGGAGACAGCTCACAGGGCTCAGCAGAATTGCGGGCAGGTTTTTCGCTATGCCGTTGCCACCGGCCTTGCCGAGCGCGACCCGACAGGCGATCTGCGCGGTGCTATACCCCCTGCCAACAGTAAGCATATGGCCACAATTACCGACCCGAAAGAAATTACCGGCCTGCTACGCGCAATAAATGACTACCAGGGAAGCGTTGTTACACGGTGTGCCATGCAACTTGCCCCGTTGGTTTTTGTCCGCCCCGGCGAACTACGGCATGCAGAATGGTACGAAATAAATTTTAAAACAGCGGAATGGCGAATTTCAGCTGATAAAATGAAATCAGGCTCTCCTCATATCGTTCCTCTTTCAAAACAGGCAATAGCCGTTTTGCTGGAGATTCATCCTCTGACCGGTCATGGCCGGTACATCTTCCCCAGCCCTCGCACCGATACCAGACCCATGAGCAACAATGCCGTTCTCGCAGCTTTGCGAAGAATGGGATATACCAAGGAAGAAATGAGCGGCCACGGATTCAGAAGCATGGCCAGCACCCTGTTGAACGAGCAAGGCTGGAACCGTGACGCCATTGAACGCCAGCTCGCCCACGCCGAACGCAACCGGGTGCGAGCCTCATACAATTATGCCGAATATCTCCCTGAACGAAAAAAAATGATGCAGGCCTGGGCAGATTACCTTGACCGCCTGGTAAAGGATGAGGAAAATAAAATCGTGCCGATCAGGGCTGCAATGAAATAGTGCGTAATAACTGGAATCTGTAAAATTTATCAGTCTGAAGTGTGCAGAAATTAAATCACGGAGGGATATCAGGTTTCTTGCTATCCTGCCAAAAATGTATGATATCAAGATAGAAGCATAATAACTTTGGAACTCATTAACACTTATTTCGATATAGAGTAGTTATCAGGAAACTGGATAATAACTTGTTCGGCTTCACTATACAACATGGGGGTCAATATATGAAAAAATGGAAATACGAGGAATTGACTGCTGCTATAACTACTCACGGATTATCAATTACAGAAGAAAAAGATATACAGCATGGCAAGCAACTCGTCTTAGCAGAAGGGACAAAAGCCAATTGGTATGGGTCGGGTAAGGTTGTCGTGCAGGGGAAAGATTCGGAAGAAAAGAGTCTTTTAAATTCAGTAATTAATGGTGGCTCCCCTGTCTCAACGTCACCTCCTCCTCAATCAGCCATGGCCTCCTCAACAACTGGCAACATAAAAGAGCCAAAAGTATTTGTAGTATATGGTCATGACACACCAGCCCGTGACCAACTTGAACTTCTTTTGCTTCGAATGAATATTAAACCTGTAATTCTTAGCAATATGGCTCCAGATGGTAAAACAATTATTGAGGCACTAATTGCAAATACCGATGTCCCATATGCTGTAGTACTTTTAACTCCTGACGATGAGGGACATATCGCTGGAAAGGACGCAGAAAGGAAGTTTAGAGCCAGACAAAATGTTGTACTTGAAATGGGAATGTTTTTAGCAAAATTGGGGAGAGAAAAAGTAGCGATACTTCACAAAGGAGACCTAGAGTTACCTTCTGATATCAACGGGTTAATTTATATCCCATTTAAAAATAGTGTGCAGGAAGCAAAGAACAAACTGGCAGCTAGTCTTCAAAAAGCAGGATTTTATATAGATATAGAACATCTGTCAGCTGAATAATGAAGCATGTAAAAATTTATACAGATGGCGGGTGCTTAGGCAATCCGGGAAAAGGAGGTTATGGAGCCATACTGACTTTTGGTGAACATAAAAAAGAAATTTCTGGTGGGTATGTTCTTACAACGAACAACCGAATGGAATTAATGGCCTGCATAAAATCCCTGGAGGCTCTTAAATATCCATGTGAAGTTACAATAACAAGTGATTCAAAATATGTAGTTGATGGTATTTCAAAAGGTTGGGCCAAAAAGTGGAAAAAAAATAATTGGAAACGAAGCAATAAAACGCAAGCAGAAAATATAGACTTGTGGGACAAGCTGTTAAGTCTTTGTGACCTTCATGTTACAAATTTTGTCTGGATTAAAGGGCATGATGGACATGATGAGAATGAAAGATGTGATCAGCTAGCAAAAGAGGCCGCAGAGAGTAAAAATCTAGAGAAAGATACTGGTTACAGAAAATAAATAAGTGCTAACCAAAGCATAACCAGACGGCAAGAATCGCGGCGGCGCTGACGCGGCAAGGTTGGGTGGTGGGCCGCTGGTGATGTAGGCCGTTAGCCAACGGAATAAATTCATGGCAAAACGAGATCCAAATAAAACCGCAAGAAATCGGATTATCAAAGAAATAAAAACAAAATTGCGGTCATTACTCCCTGTTGTGCTAGCAAAAACTGGGATACCTAGTGAACAATCTCTGAACGCCCAATTAGGAAGTAGAAATGACGATTATTTTGATTTGAAAAATGACGTTATTAATAGCCAGGATCAGTTTGCCTCTTTATGGCTTCAAGGATTAAAAACGTCTGCATTAACGCACGGGGTCTCATCAGACCTATGGCTTTGGAACTTAATAAAATCACACAAAATTGTCCAAGAATACACTGTCTTATTCCTTAAGAGATCATACCTAACTCATTTTGATGAACTTTCAAAAAATCGACCTACCGTAGAATCTGCAGAGCTTTGGATTGGACAAAAGAACGCCAATTATGGGTTATTAGTGACTCCAAGATTTCGAAGTGGAGGATGGGAAAACGACAAAAGTGAAATTCGTTCATTTTCTAAAGCATATTGGTCAATAGGCCATGTTATGCAAACCGGTTTAGTTATTCCTGGGAAAAACAAAATATTCAAATTCAATGATATAGACCAGTATCTTTTGTTTTTTCAAGACACTTTAGTGAGAAATTCCGGGTCCCAATACGAATACGAAATTGCTGGTCATTATTGCGAATATGTCAGGTCAAGCGAAACACCTGAATTGGTTCCTCTCTTGATCCCCGAATTCAGATATGCCGGCCTACAAACTAAGCACATTTATCGCTTGGATTTCTTAGTTATCAACCCATATACCTTGAATAAGGTGGGGTTTGAATTATCTCCATGGTCTACCCATGGTTACTTAAAAAAAATCGGGAAACTTACTCAAAAGAAAATTAATGAAATGGCGGCTGATAATTTTGCCAAGGAAATGCGTAAACATCGTGCCTATTTTAAAAATCATAACGTTTTTTGTTTGATATACACTGATAATGACCTGAAGGACACTAAGGCACTTTTTATTGAGGAAATTCAACCATATCTCCAACCGGAAAAACCGTCTGTACAGTTGGATTTTCAGATTATTGAAGAAATATTTTAATGGCTAACAAAATAATACAGCGGATGGTGTAAAGCGTGGCGGCGCTGACGCGATAATTTGAGTGGCGCCACCGCTGATTACGACGTAATGAGCAATAAGTACCTTCTCAGAATAGCCGCTCTAGGTCGATTTCCAGAGTTGGAAATTGATCAGGCAAGATTTGAGGAACTAAAAACCTCACGCCCAATCCTGCTCCATGCTTTAGCAATCGAAGAAAAATATGAAATCATTGTCAGCAACTTTTTAGAGTTGGAGAGGAAAGCTATAAACGCATCAGTATCTGAAATGGTTCGCAACCACATCGAATATAAAGATTTTTTTGATGTTCGGCTGGATCTGAATATACGCCTTGTAAACCTATTAACTGCTGTTCGCCTTTACACTGACCAGCTTTCTAGTCATTTATGCGCATGTATCCCTTCCGATGATACTCTGAAAGCTAAGGTTAAGGCCTTTTTCTCTACAGAATATGACGCAAGCTTTGAATACAGGTTTATGGAGGCTTTAAGAAATCATGTTCAACACAGTGGCATTCCAGTACATAGGATTTCTACTGGCGCGAAATGGACTGATCTAGAAGATGGGCTTCTGGAATATTCATTGTATTTTGGGGCACAAAAAAGGGAACTAGCTGAGGATAATAGCTTCAAGAAGTTGGTTTTAGATGAGATGCCTGATGAGGTTAATCTTAGGTCAGCAGTTAGAATTTATATTGAAGCAATAAGTCGAATTCATAAGCAAGCGAGAGAGAAAATTGAATCAATTGTTGATTCATCTAGGCAGTGCTTTGATAGAGCGATTAGGGATTACATGGTTATTTATGAAAAAGATCCAGTTGGTTTGTATGCATATGAGTATCAAGACGAAGAAAAGGTAAATGAAGTGTTAATCCTGACCAAGTGGGATGATATTCGGATAGAGCTAGTCAAAAGAAATCGTGAGCTAGTCAACCTGAGAAAAAGATATGTCACCGGCCAAGCTCATAACAAATAGCTTCATCGGACTACAAAAAGCAGCGCTCGTTCCTCGCGCAGCATTTTGCCACCGCTGAGCATGGCGTTGGTCCGCACGGTGAGCCTGCACCACCTGTTTCTCGCCTACAGATATGGCAATAATCCAGAGCTACAAGCATTCGGAAGCTAATGGACCCGTCTAAGAACACATCGAAGCCGAAAGCGCCTCGCGGTGGCAGCGCAAAACGTGCACCAGCTACGCTGCGGTCGACGAGCGGCGCCGGGTTCGAGTTCGAGGACCTGATATGCGCCTGGCAGTTGGTGAAGGCCCTGTCAGGTGAGCAGGCACCGGGTATCGGCGGCGTGATCACGCAGGTCCAAGCCCAAGTCTCAACCTTGGGCTGGCGCATCGACGACCTGCTGCTGACGGCCCAAGCCACCACCGCGCCTCGGCGGCTTGCGATCTCGGCGAAGGGCAATTTTCAGGTGACCGCGGCCAGTCTCCCCGCTGACTTCGTGACGTGTGCTTGGGAACAGTGGCGTGACCCGCAGGGGCCGTTCAACCGCGAGGCCGACGTGCTGGCCTTGGTCACGCTCGGCACCCATCAGGCGTTCGACCCGGCGTGGCGCGAAGTGAAAAACGCGTGCAACGGCGCGGATACCGCGCTCGCAATGAGCCGCATCCGAAGCAACACAAGGCAATCACGCGTTTTCGACAGCGTCCGGAAGCCCGGCGGCGCGTCCGACGAGGAGACCATCGAACTCATCCGTCGCCTGTACGTGCTGCCAACCGACTTGCAGTTCGCGCACTCCGATGACGAGACCCAGGCTGTTGCGCAGTGCCGTCGCTTGCTCACGTCTGGCCGTGATGACGAAGCGCAGGCTCTCTGGAAGGAACTCATCAACGTCGCGAAGGAGGCGCGCCTTCGCAATGGGACAATCACCATCCCGAGCCTGTTGTCCGTGCTCCGGGGCCAGTTCGGCCTCCGCCATCATCCGGACTTCGAGCGCGATTGGGAGACGCTCTTCAACATCACCGCGGACCACAAGGTGAGGATAGAGACGGAGTTACCGTCTGGCTACGCCGTCCCGCGGACAGCGGAGAAGGCGTCGCTCCAGGCAGCTGTCACCGACCACCCGGTCACGGTGATCTTCGGGGAGTCGGGCTCGGGCAAGTCGGCGCTGGTCAAGTCTGTGTTGGACGGCGCGTACCCGTCTTGGAACCAAGTGTGGTTCGGTCCGGAAGAACTGAAGACGGCGCTTAGCGCCTCGCGCCGTGGAGCCCTGCCTTTGACGCACGAACTCTCGCTGGTCCTGAACGTCCCTATGGAGCAGCAGAACGTGCTGGTCATCGACTCTGCGGAACGCATCGAGGCCGGCGAGTTCGTCGTCATCCGCAAGCTGCTTCAAGCTATTTTGCCGAGTGACGACAAAAAAAGCGAGGGCGCGTGGCGGGTCGTCATCGTCACGCAGACGCAGAGCTGGGTCGAAGGCGAAAAGACGATACCCGTCGGGCGGAAAGCGCATCTGGTCGAGGTCGAAGCGCTCAAGAGCGATGCTGTGAAGCTGGCGCTTCTGCAGTCGGCGACCTTGGGCTGGTTGGCCGCGCATGACGACACCATCGCAGCGCTGACGAACCTGCGGACACTGGCGTGGGTCATGGAGGCTGGAGAGGCGCTGGGGTCAAACGCTGGTGGACTGGCGTCTCACACCGCGATCGCCGACCGCCTCTGGAAGTATTGGACGAAGGACCGCGCTGACGTACAGGCGCTGATGATGCGCCTGGCCCAGAGAGAAGCATCGCTTGAGCGCAGCTTCGCGCTGACCGACTTGGAGCAGGCGGACACGGCGACGTTCGCGCGTCGACCCGAGGAACTTCCGCTGCGTTTGAACGAGCGGACCAACCGCATTGAGTTCGAGCACGATCTGGCGGCGGATTGGGCGCGCTTCCAGTTCCTGAAACAGATTTGGACGGACACGCCGCAGTGGTCTGCCTTGGCGGGCAATCCGCTCTGGACGAATGCGCTCCGGATGCTGGGCCAGTTCCTGCTGCGACAGCCGGCCGAAACTAGCACAGCCTGGGACGTCGCCTTTGGGGCCGCGGAGGCCGCGAAGAACGAGCTGGCGGGCGATATCCTTCTTGATGCGCTCTGCTTGGACCCCGACGCCGAACGCTTCCTGAACGAACGCGTCGACCTCCTGCTCGACAACGGCGCGAAACGCTTCTCACGGCTTCTTCTGCGCTTTCACCACGTCGCGACTGTGCCGACCGGCGGCGGAATCGGACTGAGCGCGGCGGTCGGCTTGTACATGGAAGCGCAGTACCGCTCGATTGTCTTCGGCCGTTGGCCACCCATTCTCTGCTTCCTCATCGCGCAGCGGGAGCGACTGGCTGGGCTGGTTTCATCCGCTCTCGCGAAGGTCATCGAGACCTGGCTGACGAAGACACCGCACACGCTGAGCAGCGGCAATCGCGTGCCTTTCCGCCTGGAGATGGCGGAGATGGCGCTCGCCATGGCTCGGACCGTGCAAGTCGAGAAGGGCCACGGCATGATGTACCTGACGCATGAGCCGTTGCTGTACACCGCGCCACTGGCTGGCGTAACCGACCTGCCGATCGAGATCGGGAACTGGGCGCTTGAACTTGCGGGACGCCGAGATGTCGACGCTGACGTCAAGCGGCGCATCACCGAGGTTCAGCTACAGAAGGCGAAGGCGCACGCCGACCGTCTGAAGGTCGATGCCGAATACAAGGCGCGGCACGAAAAACGAAAGCATATGCCGCTTTCCCTCGGGTCGTTCCGCGAACGATTGCCGCCTTGGCCGCTGGGGGCCAGCGAAAAGGTCGACATGGATTTCCGGACCGCCTGCATCAAGGAGAACGGCATCCAGTCTCTGATGCGTGCGCAGCCGGAGCTGGCGGCCGAAGTCCTGCTCGCGCTCATCATCGAAGACCAACCGGAACGAGAGGACGGGTCCGAGAGGTTCGAAATTGACCTCGGCCTCGAATACTCCCAAGACGCGTACCCGACGGCCTTCTGGAAGAGTCCGTTCTTCCCCTTCTTCCAACTGGCCCCGGAAACAGCGCTCACCTCGCTCATAGCGCTGGTGAACTTCTGCACGGAGCGCTGGGTCGCCGAGATCATGAAGGGTCGATCCGGCGGGGCACCCGGGGTGTCACTGCAGTTTGCGGACGGGTCGGAGAAAACCTTCCCTGGTTGGTGGCAGGTGTTCGGCTGGCCGCAGTCCAATGATATGCGCAACGGAAACCTGTTCTGTGCTCTCGATGCGTTGGAGCGCTGGCTTACGATACGGCTAGACGCGGGTGAGGACATCACCGCTGATATCGACAGGATACTCCGAGAGGGAAACTCCGCGGCGCTCGTCAGCGTGCTTCTCAACGTCGCCAAGTATCGGCCGTCGCTGCTGACGGGGCCCCTCGCGGCCTTGATTACGTTCCCGAACCTGTTCTATTGGGACAGCGTTCGCGTGAAGCAGGTCGGCTACAACTTCATCGGATGGAGCTGGCTCCAGGGCGGCCAGGCGATGTTCGACTTCGCGCGTGATTGGACCCTGGCACCCCATCGCCAGCAGAAGTTCCTCGATGTTGTTGTCGAACTCCTGTTGGCCGATGACGACGTAGCGCGGCGTCTTCAAGGGCTGCTGCCGACCTGGGCGCTGCCTGAAGACCCTAAGGAGGCGTTGGAGTTCAAGCTGCTCTTCGCCGCGCTTGACCGGGCCAACTATCAGCCCGTCACCGATCCGGCGACGGGCGCGGAGAACAAGGGCCTCGTGTACCCTGACGAACTGCGCCGCGAGATTTTGTCGTGGCAGACCGACAGTGCACCAACCCTCGTGTACCTTCTCGTGCCGGACCAGTGCGAGCAGCGGCTTCGGGGCGGCCAACCGCTCACCGACGATGAGGCCGCGTACCTCTTCAATCTGCTCCAAGAGTGTGACGCCGGAGCGGAGGGCGAAGATGAGGACGCGAAATCGAGATGTGGTTTCGCTGCAGCCGGCACGCTCGTCGCATTGGGAGGCGCTTGGCTCTCCCAGAACCCTGAAGCGCAGAAGCAAGCGCTCGAAGTCGTGCGCGCCGGTGTGGCGGCGGTCGCGTCGACAGGAGAAGAGATTCGCGGGCGGCGCATGGGGAATCTCCGCGACGGGCTGAAGTTCGTCGCCTACGCGGTCATGCACCTGTGGCTCGCCGATGGAGATGGCTTTCAGGGGTGGGAGACCGCTGTCCTGCGTCTTCTGACGAGCGGTGACACGCGAGCGGCCGCCGTTGTGGTCGGCGTTGCCTACGCCGATCGAGAGCAGCTTGGCACCGCGTGGTGGCGGCTTCTGCGCGCCGGGCTGTTCTGGTCGGGCCTCAGTATGCTCACTCCGCACCAAGGCGATGGCGACGTTGCGGAGCGCGCTTGGCGGGTGTGGCTCGCGCGGTTGCGACGCTTCCCACTCCGTGGACAGAATGCGACGCCGGATGAGCTAGATTTCGAACGCGTCGTCACAGGCCTAGAGCGTTTAGACTTCCAGCGCAGGATGCGGCTCTACAATGCCGGCGACCAGACCTGGCGCGGAAAGCCGGAGCGCGAACGGGGCGGCTCGCTAGACGGTCACTTCCTCGAAGTCCTGTTTAACTGGCTCATAGAAGGCGGTGGCACTGGCGACCGCGATCTCGACACGCGCTTGGCGCTGCGAATTTGGGATTACGAAGCCACGCGCGCCAAGGCGCGCGAGAAGAAGAAGCATGGCGAGTACGACCTGCCGAGCCAGAACCTCGGCTACGACATCCTTCTGAAGCTGGGAGCCCTGTCGATCGCTGCGCCCGCAGGGGAAGAGCGCTCGATTTGGGAACCCGTTCTCGCCCACGGTCCAGCCGCACACTACGCGCTGCAGCACTTCATTCGCAGCTTGTTCCTGCGCCTCGGGAAAGGTGCCGACCCGGTGGCATTCGAGCGCGTCTGGCGGGCCACCGCGGAGTACGGCCTCGCAGCCGATTGGTCTCAACCTGGCCTCTGGTATTACGGCGAGCGCTTGATTTGCGACCTGCTTGGCTTCGGGAACGAGGATGTCCTGTCACGGCTGCACCCGGGCGCGGCTCTGCGGATGAAGGATCTCTACAAACGCTGGGCCGCTGCGCACCTGGCTCGCGACGAAGAATGCGTCACCCGTTTCTGCCACTTCCTGACGACAAAGTTCGGAGCCACGCTTCGCCTTGACGGACTTCGCTGGCTTGCCGCCATGCTGAAGGAACGCGAGCCGTCTGGTCGCTGGTACCGCGAGGGTACGGGCGACGCGTTGGTGGAGCTGGTGGCGGCAGCGTTGAGTTCCGACGCGTCGGCCCTGTCGCAAGACGCTCAGGCGCGGCAGGCACTTGTCAAGATAGCTGCTGCACTTGCAACTATGAACATCCCAACCGCCCTTGCTCTCCAAGAACGCATTAAGCAGCTGCGATAGTGGTCGAGAACAGGCTTCACGTGGTCGGGGTGACGAAAGTTAGGGCTGCAAGATAAAAAAATCAGGCAACCCGTACTTCAAGTTTTTTACCTAGCGCCTGGGCGAATTTTTCAAGCGTCGACAATTTGATATCTTCGGCATGATTTTCAATGCGCGAGATTGCCGATTTCTTGGTATTTAATTTTTCCGCCAGCTGTTCTTGGGTCAATCCCGCCTCTTCCCGTGCAATTTTCAATATTACTCCAATTTTGAATTGCTCGTAGCCTTCATCAAAATTTCGGGCGAACCTGGGATCCTTTTTATTTCGATTTGAGATATATTTCTTTAATGTTTTCATTTTCATTTCCTCCTTTCGAAATAGTCTCTCTTTCTTTCCTCCGAAGTTTTAATTGCCTGGGATGGAACTTTTTGAGTTTTCTTTTGAAAGGCATGTAATGAGATTATTTTGTCAACACGCATGTTAACTTTGTCAAGAAGATATTGATTCTTCTATATTCGGAGATCCATATTCTTGCCCCACCCTGCTACAGCGCTTTCCATTTTGTTCACTTTTTGATCTTGTTCATTAATATTGAACATGCAGAAAAGATGAACACATCATTGGCAGAAAGATTTAAGCCGCCGTTCATCAGCAACAGTCCTCATTTTTTCATTTTTTGTCGATAAAAGTCATTTTTATCCGGTCAACACGTCATCCCTCCTGAAAAGAGTATGTAGAAGGAAGAAATTCGTCCAACACAGTGGGATTAAAGGTCATGCGATGCAACCTGCCATCCATTCCCACCATTCGGACGGACTACCCGATTGGTTCAGAAGATATTCATTTGTGTAGTTACGGAATTCTTATTTCATCATCACAGGAGGAAGCTTAATGGAAAATACTGTCTTGAAAAACACCCTGCCGGAAACCGGTTTTCTGCGTCTGGCCAACATCATCGGCGATGCAAAAGCCAGTCCGCCCATCCCGGCCATTATCCCGGTTTCAAAAAGTACATGGTGGGCAGGTGTAAAATCCGGCCGTTATCCAAAATCGATAAAATTGGGCCCCAGAATTACAGCCTGGCGCGTAGAGGATATCCGTGAACTCATCCAAAATAGTCCCGAGTCCCTCCATGGAGCCGGAAGAGAGGGAGAAGAGGAATAGAATAACTTATGGACTGGATAAAAGTCGTGTGCAATATCCTCGACAACCGGAAAATCAAGATGATCCGCAAGGGACCGGAAGGAGACACTATTGTCCTGCTCTGGATCCTGATGCTTATTGAAGGCGGCAAATGCAACCGAGGAGGTTATCTGATGATCTCTGACAATCGCTCTTATACTCCGGACACCATCAGTATGGTAACGGACATCCCACTGCCCATTGTCCAACTCGGACTGGCTATCTTTCTGGAACTGGAAATGATCGACAATCGGGATGGGGCTATTTTTATCAAGAATTGGTGGAAATACCAGAACGAAGACAAACTTGCCGTGCGAAGGGAAAATGACAGGCTCCGGCAGCAACGGCACCGTGATAAACATCGGACCGGAATACTCGCCCTTCCACAACCCGAAAAAGTGTCACGTGACAGTCACGTTACCCTGTCACGTGACGTCACGCCGGAGAACAGAGAAGAAAAGAGTAGAAAAGAAAAGACAACAACAGACATCCGGTTGTTGTTTGCTGAAACACCTCTGGAACAAATCAGTGATCAGGAACTGAATAACCTGAAAAAACGATACGATCCGGAGCAGCTGCTGAAAGCCGCTGATATTGCTGCCGAGACCTGGCGGCGCAATCGTGAGGACCTGCACAATCCTGCCGGTTATCTCAATTCGCTGTGCACTTCCTTAATCGTACCGGAATGGTACGTTCCCTTTTCCGAACGGATGCGAATAGCAGAAGAGTCGGAGCACCGAAAAAAGTTAACAAAGGAGGAACAGATTACACAGGCAGCACAGGAAGAAAAGGATTCTGCAGCAAGTGAGGCATTTTGGGCGTCTTTGGAAGAAGAAAAGCGCGAGGAGTATCTCACCAAAGTGCTTAACGACCTGCCGGCAGGCATACAACCAAGTTCGACTGTTTCCTTGCTTATGGCGAAATTGCTTGCCTGGACAGAAGCTCAGGCCGGAAAAGAATAGAGCATGGCGCTGGCCTGTCGGCACATCGCTTAAAAGGATAAAGCATATCTGTGGAGGACATTGCCCTCACAGATTTTCGCGCTGAAGCGCGAAGCGGAAATGGAGGGTTATGCAGTTGTCGCCCGATCTTTCCACGAGTTGACCGAACCTTGCAGATGCCGCCCACAGTTGCCAACGATTTCATTTCCGCGCTGTGTCAGCCTCTGCCGACACAGCGCGGAAAAACAACATCAGCTGCTTTGCCGCGTTACACGCGACAAAGCGAGGAGGACAGATAAATGAGTCAAGATAAAGAGACATTTGATGTGCAAAGGGAAGTTAAACGCATCCGCGCCCTCAGGGCTAGAGCACGACGCAGGCGTTACCGCAAAAGCCGCCTCGAAAGGTACCGGGCCGAGCTGGCGGCCATGAGAAGAGCCGGCGCCTCCTGCGGCGATCTTGCCTTCTGGCTGCGGGTCACCCATCGCTGTAAAATCAACCGCAGTTCCGTCGACAGGTACCTGAAAAAGCTGCCGGAGCTGAACGGCGAAACGGTGAAAACTGACCAGCATACGAACCGGACAGAGTAAAAAAAAATATGTCGCGTTTTCGATCAGCCAAATCACAGGCCGAACATGCTGTTTCCTGTAAAATTGCTCTCGGCCAGGGACGTCATGACAACCGGAACGATGGCAGGATTCACAGCCTCGGCACTGCCAGGGGATATGAACAGGCGCTCAAAGGGTTTGCCGAATATATTCAGGAACATCATCTGGGGGATTTGTGCAGCGCAACTGTCAAGGAGGCAGAACTATATCTGACCGAACGTGCCGGGCTGGTGGCGCAGAAGACCCTTGATCTCGACCGGCAGGCAATCCAGATGCACCTTGGTATCCAACTCGATGTTGTGAAAAGCGAACTGGAGACCTGCCTTACAACCCGGAGCTATACTCCGGATCAGGTCGAACGGATAACCTCTGCCCAATCCGAAAGGAACAGCCTGGCCACCCAGATTGCCTATGATGCCGGTTTACGAGCCCATGAACTGCTGACGCTACGCCCGGCTGAAGAGCGGCAGGCCTCTACCCACAGGCAATGGAGCGAGGACCGTTTCACGGGCCGCACCGGTGAGCGCTACACGGTGGAGGGAAAAGGTGGTCTTGTCCGCGAGGTTATAATCTCGAAAGGCTTGGCGGATCGTCTAGAGGAACATCGCTTTACCGAACCGAAACAGGTTATTGACCGGGGAGTGAACTACACCAAGCACTATGATATTGGCGGCGGCCGTGTATGGAGCCAAAGTTTTTCCGCAGCCAGCAAAAGAGCGCTTGGCTTTTCCAATGGTGCTCACGGTCTGCGGCATGGCTATGTTCAGGAACGGATGGAAGAGCTGCAAAGCCGCGGCATGCAATATGAAGAGGCAAAGGGAACGGTTGCCCAGGAGGTAGGGCATTTTGCCAAGGATACCACAGAGGCTTATCTCAGATGAAAGTAGTCAGAATTCTTGTCGCCACAGGAATAATAATAGGTATCGTCTGGCTCCGGGGGTGGGTGGAAATTCCTTTTGGAATATTCCAATTGTCAGTGGATGGGCAGTCACAACCTGAGATTGAGTCCGCGCTCGTTCTTTTTAAGGATCGACAAATAATAAAAGCCATTCCTCTTCATATTCAAACAATAGAAACAGGTTGGTCGAGGATCCTGACGGCCTGGCCATTTGTTCTCTTTGGCCTATTACTCGGCGTACTGTTTGGCTTCCCCTTGGGCGAACTGGCTAGCCGTATATTTGTTATGGACCAGGCGTCAGAAAAAGATCCCAGACAAAGCAAGGGAATAACTCTGGATGAGTTGATCAAGGAAAGCTATGCAGAAAATAAGGATAGACAGATCAACAATCTCTTTGGCGAAACGCAACAACTGAAGAAAGAAGTTGCAAGATTGCTGGAAAAAGTTTTCGACATGCACATGTCTGCCAAAGAACAGAACCAAAGCATGGAAAAATTACGGCAGGAAGCGGAATCAGCCAAAAAAGAACTGGTTAAGGCGAAAGGGAAAATCCGGAGATTGACAGAAAAAGATCGACCGTCGAGGGGGAAAATCGATTGACGGCAACTCATGATCTGATAAAATTTAAGTAATGAAAGCGTACCGTGACGCTTAGTCTATTATGACACACGGATCGGCCCGTAGAGCCGGCCTAATGGCGAATCTGCTTTCTATCCTGTCCGGTGCGGAGGTGCCGGAGGATAGCAGCGGTGAACAGTCCCACGCTGAAAAATGGGGGCGAATCGGGAAGGTGACTTCCCGCG
>Ga0209270_1003246_pt1 | contig 14470 bp, 16 predicted proteins | sample MTBAKSrepl1MetaG_FD_187456 | JGI IMG/M metagenome (GOLD analysis project Ga0209270, IMG submission 187456) | Enrichment culture microbial communities from Arthur Kill intertidal strait, New Jersey, USA, that are MTBE-degrading - MTBE-AKS1... | ecosystem: Environmental > Aquatic > Marine >...
TAATAGCCCAATGCGAAAAGGCTCTGTTCCTCAAGGGTCAACGTCCTTGGAATATGATTTTTGATAGCCGCCATAACCTGCGCGATTTCTTTTTCAAACCACTGGGCCAATCCTGTGTCCAACTTGCTCAGATGGTTCTTTGCATTCGCAGTAAGCCGGCCTATGACGAGGCCCGGCGTCTGGCTTGCTGCCTCATAGTACCGTTGGACCACCCCGGCGCCCACATCACCAAGGGCTGCCCTTTGAAGGCCTGCAAAAAGGGCGAGTAGTCTTCCGCAATGGTATGCGGGATGAGGATGATCCGGGTTCAGATAAGCTGACATATGTTCATCTCCTTTCCTGATGTGATAGGCTTTTATAAGCCCCATCCTGGCATGGTTCGCCGGATTGTTTTTGATGACGTCCGCCTTGAACCTCAAGACTGCCTGCGGAATGACGAATTCCGGCAAAGCCGACCCGCTTGCAGCGGCCCGCCATAACCGCTGCAGCCAGGGCTGCGGCATATCACCAAGATCCCGCACGAGGCTACCAGCCACCGCCATGAATTTGGGGGCCTTGGCCATGCCCTTGCCGTCGCGTGCGCAGCACTCGAGATCGAAAAACCATTGGTTGACTGCAGCCACAAGGTCCTCGAAGGCCCCCTGCATGAACTCCCTCACCATCACCCGCCCCGCCGCACCCGAGACAAAAAGAGCGTAATAGATGTTTCCTGAGAGATCCGGGCGCCCACCGGTTCTGAGAGCATCGAGCAATCGCCGCGCCTCTCCCTCCGCAGCACTACTGGTTTGCTCCGATGGTTCGTGCAACCAGCTGAGCGGGTCTTCATCCTCTCCGATTTCCTTGGCGAACCAGTAGACACACAAAGCGTCACCCAGTCGGCGCGCTTTCTCCTTTATCAGGCGGTTCAATGCTTCCGTATACTTTTTGGCCGTCTCTTCCGACATCGCCGCGTTGGCCGACTGTTCGAATCCATAGGATCTGAAGGCCTCTTTGTCGAAACCCACCAGCACATCCCCTGTCGGGAGGCCGCCGACGCCAGCCAAGCCTTTGATTTTCGGGTGAGTGGCAGCAGGCGTCACCCAGTCGCCGGTTGCAATATCGACCATTCTCCGCCCGAAATTCTTTGCCTTTTCACGGCCTAAACCTCGCCGGAATTCCCTCCACCATTCGCGCCAGTCATCCTGTTCCAGAGGGTTGATACCGTCGACGACGACAACGGCCGAATCTGTAGGAGCGGCCCGCTGCCGCTGCAACTCCGTTTTCAGCAGTTCTAACTGGCCGGGATCCCCAAGCATCTTGGCGGCAGAAGCGAGATAGGACGCCTGCACGGATGCCTCCTGAAGCATGTGGCGGAAAAAGGCCTGCTTGGCCCTGAGTCTTTCCTCCGTCTTACTGTCTGCATCCCCTTTGACGAAGCAGGCCATCGTCGCAAGCGACTCCACCAGGAAGTGACTGCGTGGTTCATTCCCTCCTATCAGTTCCGCTTGCATCAGGTCCGGGCAACCTCCGAACATGCGGCCTTTGTCTTCCGCAAGGGAAAAGAGTCCCTCGAAAAGACCCTCACCCGAACAAACGATCCCCCACTTCACCACCTTCCGTGAAAACCCGGGTTCGGCATCTCCCTCTTGATTCAGCAATAGTTCAAGCATGCATTACCTCCGCTGTCTTTTTCACCCGCGGGTCATGATACGAAGGGATTCCCATCACGCCCCGCCGGACCTGGGCTTCAAAAACACTCACCATCGGTGCTGCATCCGGACTGTTCTCTTTCCCGAGATCAAAAACGTCATAAAGCATCCACCCGAGGTCGCCATCCCATTCCAGTGCACTCACAGGGTCCGATTGCGGCTCGATATAGGAAAAATAGGCGGGGAACTCCCTACAACCAAAATAGGGCTGGTAAAAGCATTTCCCGGCGCTTGCCCGCCGTTTGAACTGCTCGTCCATCGCCTTCATTTCCCGGCCGTCTCCCCGGTGCTCCATGTGGGCATATAGCCGATAGCGGACATCCTTAAGGGCCATCGTCTGCCTCTGGGTCCGGCCCTTCTGATCGGTTCCCAAGGACTCCCGGTCTCCATCCGCCCAAAGGGGTTCGGCCGGGTGCTTTCCGTTCATCCAGGCCAGGACTACCCTTTCTGGCGGGGCCTTGTCCTTCACTTCGTTGCGTCTGATACCAATGTATCTAGGCGGCCTCAAGACCTCCACCCTCTCCATCTGCCAATAAAAATGGTGGGACTTCTTCCAGTAGATGGCGTCAAAGATACCTCGGCCGGCAGAAGGCGTGATGAGAGGGTAGCTGAACCGCTCCACTTTCATCTCGGGCCTTGTAAAACAGGCTAACTCCCCCCAGACATGAAGGCCATGTGTCATACCTCGCATGGCAAACCTCCTTTCATATCATCCACAGATGCGTTCTAGATTGGGTCACAAGCCCAAGCCGTTCATCGTAATCTTCGGGATTCAAATAGATATACCATTCACTCAGGGAATCTGCGGCCCGGCGCGTCAATGGAACCGGTCGCATATTGCACCAGATGGGATCATCCGGTTGAGGCCGAAAAAGGTTAATCGCAAGTCGCCTTGCCCGTCGAATCCAATAACGGTTCAGCCCCTCTGACGCGTCGGCGTCCAATAAACGATACTCCTCCCGGGCTCCGGCATAAGGGACTACCACATTCATGGAATCACGTGGAATAAGCCGGAATCCTCTTGCCACCCGGGGGAAATCACCTGCCTTCACCGCATTCAGGATCTCCTGAGCACGCTCTGAAACATCAGGTCGCGCCATGTCATAGAGCATCCGATAATACGACTGGACGAAATCTGGATCCTGGATGTCTTGGGTTTTCTTTTTGAGGCCGCGGAGAAGGATTTTCGTGATTTGGGCCGCCTGCTCATAGTAGCCGACAGGATAGGCCTCATCCTCCGGCATGAAGACATACACATCGCCCGCTCGGTTCATACGGCCGTCACGGTTGCAACGGCCGGCTGCCTGGATAATTGCGTCAAGGGGGGCATAGGCGCGCCAGACCACGGGGAAGTCCAAGTCGACCCCGGCTTCAACGCACTGTGTTGCAACCAAACGCACCGGTTGGCCACCGCGCAGACGCTCCTTCACCATTCCCAAGACCTGCTCGCGGTGGGCCGGACAAAGATTGGTCGAAAGATGAAAGGTGTCGGCATCGCCCATGGCTTCGATGAGTTCCCGCGCATGGCGCTTGACGTTAACGATGCAGAGAACCTGTGGATAGGCCATTAATCGCTCGGCCAATCTTCGCCATGAGAAGGGGGTCCGAGGGTCTTCCCACCGGACGGTGGTCCTCTCGAGGGCTCCAAACAGGACATGCGGGTTCGGGACGATCGGACGCGGCTGCCATCCGCGCGAACACTGCTTTGCCACGGAGGCGTGAAGGTGATCGAAGGCCGGCTGAGTGGCGGTTGCAAACACCACGGTCGAGCCATATTGATGAGCTAAGTGGGACAGCCCAGCGAGCATAGGGACAGCAAGATTTGCCGGAAGCGTCTGGACCTCGTCGAAAAGGACAACCGAGCGCATCAGGCGGTGAAGTTTCCTGCAGGCGGAAGGACGATTGGAAAAAAGGGACTCCAGAAACTGGACGCTGGTGGTGACGATAACCGGGGCGTCCCAATTCTCGGACAGGAGCTGCAGACGCCGAATCGGTGAAATCTCAGGGGCGGAATCACCATCATCATCGGCAGCCGCAGGTTCTTCACCGCACCCGGCAAGGGAATGATGCTCGAGGATGTATTCGGAACCGTAGTGCTCTCTGAAAATCGCTTGATAGACCTCTACGGTTTGCTGGATGATGGAAAGGTATGGAATAACGACAATTACACGGTCCAGGGCCCAGTTCGCAGCGTGCTGCAATGCAAAGGCCAGCATCCCCAGGGTCTTACCGCTCCCGGTGGGGGCCGTCAAACTGAAAAGGCCGGTCTCACCTTGCGCAGCATCCAGGCACGCATCGAGGAGTTTTCTCCTGATCTCGATCACTTTTGTCGGAGTCTTGCCAGCCTTCTGCGTTTCCAAACGCTGGATATATTCTTGGAGCAGTTTGAGGGCATCGGTCGCCCTCAATGAGAGGCCCAGAGGCCTGTGCTTTTTGCCTTCTGCGGTGGATTCAAAATGGGCCTCTGTATCGATGAAATCAGCATCGACCAGACACGAAAAGAGCATGCGCACATCCAGCATACGACTGACAGAACTGGTAATGTCGTTAGCGAGGACGGTTTGCTCGAGTAGCGGCAATCGTTCGCATTCAGCGTAGAACCGGTCTGAAAGTACGTTCGCGTTAGATTCGCTGACTCTAAAACCCAATGGGTGCATTTCCTTCAGTCTTTGGGGATCCATACGCTTCAGGGATTGCTTATCGAGCTGCTGCAATCCTATGTGGTGTCCTTGTATAGATAAAGCGGCAGCAATGGAACGATACTCCAAAAGGGCCATCCAAGCCCCGGCCGACCAATGATCGACATGGCTGACTTTTCCATGGAGTCTTGCCTGGAATAAATCTCCGTATTTCCCTACATCATGAAGAAATCCCGCAAGTTGTGCTTCGGATTTCAGAAAGGAGTTTGACGCGAAGCTTTCGGCTAGGCAGGCTGTCTGACTGAGATGCCTCTTTAGTTGATGCCAATCATTATTACGGTTTGCACTATGAGCGTAGTACATTGACATCTCCGTACATATTCAATCCATTACCACTCGCACACCACGATGCTTGAATTGATGAACCGCTCAAAGCGGTAGACTACCTCAAAAATGATAGCCCGGTCGGGCTGGGAAACAGCGCCTTTTGCGGATTCGACATCAACACATTTACAAACGTCGCGTTTGAGCCGTTCTTTCTGGATGTTTCTCCCCCATTGGACCCTGTGCGGTGCCGGTTCACGCAGAACATATCCTGAATGTTTCCTCGACTCGGTCGAAAGAATCCTTTTCCTGTGCCTCAACATCCAAACCAGGCGATCCCTGCAATCCCGGCCATATGTCTCGGTCGTTGGAGAGTGTTCATAGAAGGCCTCGTTGAAAATGATCTTTGAGCAGTTCACAAGGGGGCAGGTTCTTCCATGTTTCCGGGCTGGTCGAATCTGCCGTTCCTCCCAGGCGAGGCGCAGCGATTGTTTGGATCAATCACCTACCCCTCTTCCCGCTGATATAATGCCTCGAGGTGGGGCAAACACCCGCGATTAGACGTCATCTTCGACCAAATATCAAATAACGGCCGGAAGCCAGCGAATCTTTGGATGTTCTTTTGATGGACACTCATTCGCCTCTTTATACCTGCCTGCTTCGAGAGTCAAAATATTTTGTAGGTCGAAAGTCCTGCAAAGGGACTGCTTTCCTCGCTACAGCACCTGGAAAACACCGCACCTGTCCATCTCCCGAATCCAACTGCGGAAGTGCTTCTTTTTGACCGAATCCTATCCCACGGTTTTGACAGATACGGTCAAAAGCGACGATGTTTTCTTCTCATCGGCGCGCAGAGGGGCTGGTAAGGCTCAGAGGTGTTTCACGCGAATCTCGATGGACAAGTCGAACGTCATCGATTGGTGCAGAGACTGCGAGAGGGGAATATAACCATGCGGCATGCGGAGGCAGCGGTGAGCAGTAAACAAGCGAAAAATCGGCGGCCCCGAAGAATCACCCGGAAGTTTTTGGCGAAAAAAGGATGCTCGTGACAAGGCCGCGGGGTTTGCCGGGACATCAGGAAAGACAGATTTGGAGACTGCGAAGAAATTTTCGAAGCCAAGGCCGACGATGGCGGCGGCTCTCCGATCCAGCAGTTCATCGATCAGTCGCTGGCGCATCCGCTTCAGAATCGGCCACGCCCCCGCTCTCATTGCTATCGCGACGGCCCCGTTCAAGAAACATCCTTTTGAAACAAAATGGCTTCATCTCTTTGGTCATGGTAATACATCTCCGACAGACAAGGATGAAAATCTTTGCTCTGCACTGTTTTGTTTTTTGTCGGGATGGTCAATCTGCAAAAATGTGGTTCAATGAGCGATAGAAATTGTGCTACCGTTACACCGCTTACATTTTTCAGATGATGAGGTAAAAACTCAATCGCGAGCAATTTGGCTTTTGAAAGTATCCTTTGCATTCCCTGTAGAGCAAAATACTCCGATCCTTCTATATCCATAACAATGACATCAAATTCATCATTTTCGAAATACCCGTCTAGATCAAAACCGCCAACAGATATTTCTTTTGGTTTATCATAATAATACATATATTTTTTGTTTATTGGCACTCTTTTACTGCCACCTGAATTTGCTTTGCTCATCAGAAAACGTATAGTTTCTTTTTTATTATTGGCTGCAATGTTAATTGCCTTACAATTATATATTTCATTAAGTGCAATATTTTTTTTCAACAACTCATAATTATCCGGGTTGGCTTCAACGGAGATAACTGATTTACACAACTTTGAGATTGGTATCGCTAAAGCACCTATGTGGGCTCCAACGATTAAAACTCTGGTGTCAGATGTAAGAAATGGCTTCAGCCTTTCGATTTCATCAACACCATACTTACCGTTCATCCGAAGGCTTCTCCCAACGCCATAATCTTCCGGATCCACTGCGAACACGCCATTCTCTGTTTTAGCCATCCATGCGATCACATGTGGTCCATTGATTTTCCGTGCGAGCAATCCACATAAAGATCGAAAAGACAACATCAGTCTTTCTTTCATGTGCTTCATAGCATAGCCCTATATCGCAGTTGAACAACCGCACTATCCTTCATACCAGCTGCGAAGTAAAATTGGGAAACAGGGTCTGGTCTGCGCTGTCATCCATGGTTGTTCCGTGGTCGAGCGTTTCAGCCCAGCAGGCCAGAAATCCGCTCTTCTCCAGTTTGTTCAAGGGGGAGATAAAGGATGCCGGCGCCGAACACAGCTTACCTGCCGGTGCGATTAGAATGCGGAGCCTGATAAATGCCCGTTCAAGATCCCGCATCCTGGGTTCTCCTCATGATCGAGGATTTTTTATGACCGTTTCAATATCCCTGCGCCTACCGGCAGCATCCTCAACACACCGAGATCATTTGGGAAAAAACGCCCCAACAATGGGGTCTCTTGATTCTATTTCTTTACTATGTTAGTTTTCGACGTAAAGGTTGTTCGCTCACAACCCAAAAGTCAAAACAATCCCAAGCAAGAGAGAGGAGGAGCCTATGAAGAGTCTGAAAACAGTCTTATTGGCGATCGTAGCATTGTCTCTTTTGGGGTGCAGCGCCGAATTCTGGGGAGGCGCGGCCGGCGGTGCCGTCGGGGCAGGCGCTGGATATGAATACAAGGTCAACAAGGAGATGAAAAGGATCGATGATGCGTTAAGGGCCGGGGAAATGTCCCAGACGGAGTATAACATCCGCAAAGATCAGATCCAACGGATGTCCGTGATCAAATAATTTCACGTTGTTTGTCCGATGCCGGTTCACGGAGAACATCTGCCAAATCTCTCCGGAATTCGCGTTCATCGCCCCCCCTACGCCTGATCGATCTCCGTACCGGCGGCAGGGCTCAAAACGAGCCTTTTTACCCATCGAGTCGCTCGGAACAAGGCTTCCGAGCGGCCGCATCTATCGGGCGCTTCCGGGGTGCCCCCCGTCTCCTCTTCTCGCCTTGCCCGCAGCATCGGCCGCAAGCATGGCATTCAGGACCTTTTCGGCGGTCATGATTCCCGCTTCGTGATGGATCGGCTGGTCAGGGGCGCAGGCCTTTTCGGCCGCTTCCATCAGCCTTTCAGGGCCGGCGTCCCCGAGCCCGATGTCAGCAAGCGTGGTCGGCAACCCGATCTCTTCACTGAAGGCAAAAACCCTCGCCGACTCGTCCATGGGGGCATCCGTGAGCTGGAGCCCGGCCAAGACGCCAAAGGCGACCTTTTCACCGTGGTAAAATGAATGGGTTTCAGGCAGTGCGGTCAACCCATTGTGGATGGCATGCGCCGCCGCCAATCCAGCGCTTTCGAATCCCAAGCCGCTCAACAGGATATTCGCCTCGACAATGTGCTCGAACGCGGGCGTGACGATGTGTCTCTCGCCGGCGATCCTGGCAGCGGAACCATACGCCAGCAGGGTTTCATAGCAGAGTTTGGCGATGTGGAGCCCGGCAGTTGTGCTGCGTCCGCCGCACTCGTTCACCGATTGGGTGCGGCTGCAGGACCTGGCCTCGAACCAGGTGGCCAATGCATCGCCCATGCCCGCCACCAGGAACCGAGTCGGGGCCGCTGCGATCATGTCCACATCGACGAGAACCGCCGCCGGGTTGGCTTTTTGATAGTAAACGGTTTCAAAGACTCCATCACTCGAGTACAACACTGCACACCCGCTGCATGGAGCATCGGTCGAAGCGATGGTGGGGATGACGATTACGGGTATGTTCGCCCGATCAGCGGCTATTTTCGCCGTGTCAATGGTTTTTCCCCCACCCATTCCGACAAGCACATCGACCTGTTTTTCCGACAGGATGGCGCCTATCCGCCCCACTTCCTCCTCGCAACACTCGCCGCGGAACAGCTCGGTTTGGATGCCCTCGGCCTCCAGATCTATGGCGCATCGAGGGAGCACTTTATCCCGAACCGAAGGTGAAGCCAAAATCAGCCCCCGATGACCCAGCAATGTGATCAGCGAGGGCAGCTCGGTGATCGCACGGGGACCCTGGATGTATTTGCCGGGAAAAACTGCCTTCTTCAACATCTCGAACTCCTGTATGTTTGGTGAATCGTGGGAACTCGCAACGAAATGGCCCCTATGCAGCCGTGCAGAAGGTCGTTGTTCAACCTTTCCCTAACAAGGCCGTTTCAAAATACTTCGAACAGATACCGCTTAGCAAGTATTTGTCGAGCTACAAATCAGGAGCTTTTTCAGTCTGGGGTGAAAATATCCTTTGTCCAGAGCATCCTGTCCTGGAAGGCCCCAACGACCAAGGAAGGCTTCCGCGCGAGCGGCCCCGGGCGCACCTCGACGCAGACTTCAAAGCCGAGGATGTGCAACGTACACCATCGGGCCGTCGGGTTCGTCTCCCTCTACAAGGCACTCGGCGGGGGCTGGCGTAATGTGGAGCCTCAGTCAGAGGAAGGCGGGCCATCGCCTGAAGCAGATGCTGCAGACGGCCGACCGCCCTCAGGAGGATGACGTCATGGGGGTATGCGTAGGTGCGCCGGCACCCGATTTTGAGGCGTCGGCCTGCGACAAGGGGTCCGTTACCAAGATCGCTCTAGGCGATTACAGGGGACAGTGGGTGGTCCTTTTTTTCTACCCCGCCGACTTCACCTGTGTGTGACCCACGGAGCTGGCGGCAGTTGCCGCCAAATACCCCGCCTTTCAGGAACTTGGAACGGCCGCAGAGAATCTTATATACAAGAAACCTCATCCCTTCGTTGACCGCAACGAAATCAGCACGATGAAAGGGGGATCACAAAATGGCAGAGCATGAGCAGAGATTTGTTTGGGTAAAAGACAAGGCGGGCAATGAATATGTATGCAGGGTTATAGATCTCAAAGACCCCAAGAAGGTCACCCAAGAAGATCTTAAGAATTGTTTGGATGATGCTTCGCGTGCCGTTCCTATCGGAGACTAACCCCTAATCTTTTTTTTCATGAAGCGCATTCTTCAGGCCCTATTCCATGTTGAACAAACTGCGGCTATATCAGGGAAAAGGGCTTTTTTTTGATAATTTTTAATGGTTGACATGATTTATTCAATAAAATATACTGCCTATAAGGCACTAGAGCAATCATGTTGAACAAATGCAAACAAATAGGATCGACGCAATGAAAACATTAAAAGCGTATTTTGAAGATAATAAAGGCATCGGGGTCATGGCTACGTCCGATGTCGAGGGAAAAGTGGACGCGGCTCTCTATTCCAGACCACACTTTATGGAGGATAACACGGTCGCCTTCATTATGCGCGACCGACTGACCCATCACAATCTCCAGACCAACCCTCATGCCGCCTTTCTGTTTGTCGAGGAGGGTCCTGGATACATTGGCAAAAGACTCTACCTGACGAAAATTCGTGAAGAGGAAAACAGCGAGCTCATTCATACTCTCAACCGGCGGGAATACTCGACGCCTCCCGGAGAGACTCGATTCCTGGTCTTCTTCAAGATCGACAAGGTTCTTCCCCTCATAGGAGGGGAATAGGAACCCGATTGTTTAGGCCTCGCGCTGCACGCAAGCGCTGAAGGAATTCATCTGGCGGGATTCCGCAAACTCAGCGACGCCGCCGGGCCCTCTTGTCGACGGGTTGAATCTGACGGGTCGATCATGGGCTTCGGGGACCGGCCAAGGACATCCGCTTGGAGTAAATGATGCCGAAGGTACTGGTGACGGGAAGCAACAGAGGTTTGGGGATCGAGTGGGTCCGCCAGTATGCCGAGGAAGGCTGGCGGGTTTTCGCGACCTGCCGGCACCCCGCAGAAGCCGATGACTTGAAGGCTCTGGCTCACTCCCATCGAAGCATCACCGTCCACCGGCTGGACATCACCAAACCGGATGACGTCAGCGCCCTTGCGCGGGAACTCCGGAATGAATCCATAGATGTCCTGATCAACAACGCAGGCCTATACCTGGAGAAATACGAAGATGTCAGCCTGGACAACCTTCGATTCGACGACTGGGAACTGACCTTCCGGGTCAATACGTTAGGATGCCTGCGTGTTACACGCGCCTTGAAGCCAATGGTAGCCGCGAGCACCCGGCGCCTCGTTGTCGCCATCAGCACTCATATGGGAAGCATCACAGAGATAGAAACCGCGGATGCCTTCTATTATCGGTCCAGCAAAGCGGCCCTGAACGCGTCCATGAAAGGGGTCTCATTGGAGCTGAAACCGCTCGGAATCGGAGTCTTGATCCTGCATCCCGGATGGAACAACACCCGCATGGGGGGACCCGATGCCCCATTCAGGCCCGTCGACACAGTGGCGGGCATGCGCCGCATCATTGAACGATTCGACATGCGCCACACCGGAAGGTTCTTCAGATTCAACGGTGAAGAAATACCCTGGTGAAGGCAGCATGCTGCGGCGGTCAACGCCCTTCACCCTCCGATGATCACCATCCCCAGATAGCCGTCCACAGTGAGGACATCGCCGGTCCGGATCCACATCGGCCCTATGATTTTCCAATCCAATCATAGGCTGACCCACCCTCCTTGCATCTTGGAGGGAAATCACGTCCTGATCGGCGAAGCCAGGCGCAAAACGGCCACCGCTCCCCCAGGCCCACGGAGCATGGGAAGCGGCCCGCTGACCGCTGAAGGAACAAGGCTTTTATACACCATCAGCGCAGGGGTGGAAGGCAACCCCCACTATTCTCAGCTCAGCCCCGTGCCCAAGGTTCAATCTTCCTCTTCCCTTGAGATCCTTTTTTTCGTCCACCAGATGCCTATGACCAGGACCATAGCCAGCCCGATCGTTATGGCGATATTCTTCCATTCCGGGTCTTTCACCGCGAGCATGAGACGATCGGCAAATATGGAAATGGCGAGCACTCCGGGGACAAGCCCCAGTGCGGTGCCTATCAGATAATCCCTGAACCTTATCCGCGAGGCTCCGGCAATCAGATTGACAACGGTGAAGGGGGCAACCGGCAGGTTGCGCACAACCACCATGGTAATCAGGCCCTGATTAGCCAATATCTTTCCCAGCCGGTTGATCTTCTTGCCCCCCAATCGGCGTATCAAACCTTTTCCCAGATAAGCCCCGATTGCATAGGTCACGACGGCGCTGGCAAGGCATCCTCCAAGGGCGTAAATGCTCGCCCAGAGCGGTGGGAAGATCATTGCCGTAGCCCCGACCAAAAGGGTGACGGGCGCCATCAGGATCCCCCCCACAACGTAGGCCGCCACCACGACAACACCCGCAAAGGCACTTCCTCTTATGGATTGGGCCCAGGCGCTGATTTGATTCACATCGATCCACTCCGAGAGAGGCGTCCAGCGCCATGCAGCGGCCATCCCCAGAAGGCCCAGCACAACCACAATCGCTTTGATCAGATGGCGTTTACGGGATTCGGGCTTTTCTTCATGGACAAACTGATCGATCATCTGGTCCATCTGAACCGGCCTCTCCGGATCGATGTAAGAGATATCCGGCACCAGGGCCACCCCGTCAAAAGGGATATCCTGGTGCTCCTCGATCGGTTTCAGGGTGCGACCGCTGCCCATCAGTGATTCAATCGCCTCGATGAGCGACAGGTGGCGGGCGATGCAATCAGCCGCCTCTTCAGGGGTCGTTCCCAGGTGTTCGGCCAGCAGCCGGTTTCGAAAAGCCGCTATCCCCTTTTTCGTCTGTTGACGCCGATCATCCGCAGATTCAATGGCCAAATCACATTCCGAATCAAGCCCCATGGATCGATTGCTCAGGTTTGCTGACCCGATCCGCACCAGCCTGTCGTCGCTTATCATCACCTTGGCGTGGACAAACAAGGGGGTCTCGCCGTCTTTCAGAACCGGATACAGGACCTTGAGCCGCCCATGGCGATCCGCCTCGAACAGGCGTTTGAGGATCCGGGCCCTGATGGCATCCATGGCGCTCTTCTCCAGCCACCCGGTGCTCTCCTTGGGCAGAACCATCACGATTTCCGGCCCCTCTTTCCGCTCGAGACTTTCGACCAACGCCTGGGCCACGACCCCGGAGGTCAGGTACTGGTTCTCAAGGTATATGTAGCGGCGTGCAGCCTGGATGGCATCCTGATACAACGCCTCCACTTCTCTGACTTCCTTCCTTCCCTTGAAGGCCGGGAAGGTCCTGGCGATCCCGACCCGGACATCCGTCATGTCAACCTCCACCGACAAAGGCCAGGGAGCGGGGCCTTCGCTCCTTGGGCGGGGAAGATGTTTCCCCGTGGCCCGATGCCAGCGATCCCGAAACAGGTCTCCCAGTGCGGCAGCCGCATCCCCTTCCAGAAGCATCTGGATATCGTGAAAGGGTTTATAGGTCCGTCCGCTCGGGTTGATGCGCCGGGGATCGTGCAGGCGGTGTTCGGGGGTGTCCCATCTGTTTCCGGTCAAATCGATACCGCCGGAAAAGGCCACCCGATCGTCGATCACCACGATCTTCTGGTGTTGAGAAGCCCCGGTGGGATGTTCGTCGTCCATAAAAAAATGGATGCGCCGGTTTGAGTTCCATCCCAGTTTGAACATGGGAAGCCACTCCCGTTCGAGAGCATAAATCATGGCGAAATCCCAATAGAGCAGATAGGCCTGAAGGCGGGGCGTAGAGGCGATCTTTTTGTCGATGTGCTCCTTAAAGCTGACTGAAGCACGGTTCCTGTTACCTCTAAGCAGAGAAACCCGGCTGTCAATCTCCCATCCGGCGATGTAGATGGTCTTCTCCGCCTGGTCGATGGCCGATGCAAAGGCCTCGAAATACGCAGCCCCATCGACCAGAAAGGAAACCCGAGGGGCGTTTTCTATGCGCCAGCAGTTTTCCCCTTTCTTTAAGATAGACCCATGGTTGTCCACAATGCTGCTCCCCCCGGCGTTCCTCGACCGCCTTGATAGAAGTCCCAATACCACCCCTCTGCAGGCATTGGGCACGTGTAATCACTCCAAACGCAATCCCTATAAGAAAAAGGAAGAATGAAAATCAGGCATGGCAAGCACCTTAATTTACAGCCGGTTATGAAGAAAACCCCTTAAAGAGGCGGCAGGGTTGCCGGAAGGGACAAGCGATCCGTCAGTCATGCGGCATCCCCTACAACCCCTTTTGCCCATTGGACAACATCTTTCAACCGTTCAGGGGAGAGCTGCTGCAAGCCCTCATACGTCAGCCATCGGTATTCATGGTGCTCCGGTCTTCCGATCTCGGGATTGATGGAGAAGACCACCTTCGAGGTGTGGGTTTCAGCGATATAATACCTGGCCACCTTGTTTCCGCTTGAATACGGCGCAGTCTCGCGATAGACCTGCCCCCACCGGAAGTGGAAGTCCGTTATCCCTGTCTCCTCACAGGCTTCCCTTTTCGCCGCATCCAGGGGGTCTTCGCCCGGCTCCACCACTCCTTTCGGGAAATCCCAGTTTCGAAACGCCCTGAGAAACAGGTATTTCCATTCCCCTTTTTCCTTCCTGACGGGAATGATCCCTGCTGAAAGCACCATCAGATTCTCGCTCCAATCCTTGTATCAAGTCTCTAGGTTTTCTATCCAAGTAATTGAAAAACCAGTCGAATACAAACCACGCAAAATCCCGTATAATGAAGCACACGCATAAGTCCGCTGCACTGACATGGTATGATCGTAACGCAGCAGACGGGTCTTTTTCAACCGCCCTGAAATCCTTCACGACTTCAATGTCTGAACCGATTGTAAAGGTCGTGAACTTTCATTCAGCGCTCTATCAACACGCTTTTTCAACCCTGTGCATAAACCCCTGGACTAGACTCCGTTTTCGGCTACTCTTTGACTACCCGCCCGGAACCCGCATGATGGGAGACTTTG
>Ga0209270_1003249_pt1 | contig 14463 bp, 5 predicted proteins | sample MTBAKSrepl1MetaG_FD_187456 | JGI IMG/M metagenome (GOLD analysis project Ga0209270, IMG submission 187456) | Enrichment culture microbial communities from Arthur Kill intertidal strait, New Jersey, USA, that are MTBE-degrading - MTBE-AKS1... | ecosystem: Environmental > Aquatic > Marine >...
AGCTGGACCCCAACGAAACCTTCACCACCCGCGCCCAATTCTACGCCGACCCGGCCCGCCTGGCCCGGGAATTCATGCGCTGGGAGCAGGCCGTGCTCAAGGGCAACACCATTTTCGGCTGGCTGCGCCATACGATCTTTCCCCGACGGGACGGGTGATCTTCACTACTTAATATCTTCACTACCTTAGCTTCAGGTTCAATATAGACCTGAGTTTCCCAAAAAATCAGAACCCCAGCACCTCTTTGATGGCTCTTCGCGATTCTGGGCCAAATCGCAGCCCGCAAATACTCCTGAACGACCTCCCCAATCGAAAAATTCTGGACACTACACTGGACACTACCCAAAAGTGCGAAAAATTCTGGACACTACCTCTTAAAAGCATCGTGCTGCAAATCTGTGTTTTGCTGAAGCGTGGATAAGAAACGCGATTGTTGATGAGAACTCATTGACTAAGAATAGTTAACCAGATTACTGGCCCGGCTTCAAAGCCAAAATCGGATTTTGGGGGTAGGTCGAAAAGAGTAAGGCAAACGGTCGTTTGCTTTGCCAGGTGCAGGTGGCCTGGTTGCGCGAATGTATTTGCCGTTACTCAGGCCGGACACGCACAAACCTGGAGGCGGGCCACTGGAGCAGCGGGCGGGGGCATCCAATCCGACTTCGACAACCTGACTTCATCGCTCGCTTGTTGCCTTTGGGCAAAGTCGCTGCGTTCGGCACGGCCGATAATTGCCGCCTTATCGGACATGGCTTTTTGGCATGCGGGCTGCTTTTGGATGGGGCGGCACCCCGCCTGCCAAAAACCTGCCCGAACCAAGCTAGACATAACGGAACATTATGTCTACTTTGCGCAATGGGCAGCGGCCTTGTGCGGGTCTATCGGTTCGTGGGGTCTCGCCCGTCCGCCCCATAGGGGCTCCCCAAAAGGTGCCCTGTCTGATTTGATAAAAACTAAGACGGCGGTTAAAGAGGAAGTTGGATCTTTCAAACCGCGGTCAATAGTAGAAAAGCGAAGAACGAAGAGCGTCCCGCTACTCATTTTAAAATATCATAGACAGTGCATAACATATGAATGCAGCAATAAAAAGCAGTAAGAAAATCCTAAATGCTGGTGGATTCAATAGGCCGAAATACTTATATCCTACTGCAAAATTCTTTTCACCACAATTAGGGCAAACCGTAATAATGCTTAAATCGATTTCATCAATACTATCCTTCGAGCTATTTGCCTTTCTGCCGGGAAGGCGTCTTTCAATTTGATGAAAAAAAGAACTTATACCGTCTACCCTTGATTCAAGATATTGGGTAGCAGGGTACTCTGTGCCACACTTTTTACATATTATGTGTCTATTCATTTTAATTACAGCAGGATATTTTAACGTCCATAACAGTTGAAGAACCTAATGTTCCACTTACTGATCGATCATAACCAATTGCGAATCCAGGATTGTTAAATATACTAGAAAATGCATTGCCGCAACGGATGTAAGCTGCACCGATTCCGAAGCCGGGCCCCGGACCAGGTGGTATCGATTCGCCAGGATAACGTATGGGAAAACCTGGGTGCATTGTTATACCAGCAGCCACAATTGCAAATTGACCATTGAAATTATTTGGGTTTAGCTGATCGTCATAATCCTCGAAAGAAATTGAACTCCTTGTGGCACTGACTTTTACACCTAAGCCAACGCTTGGCCCTACGGCCCAAACAGTGATTTCGGCCTGTTTGCCATCCACACAATCCGATTTCAGTTTAAACCTGGAGAATGATGCCCCGGTTTTTTCTATTACTGAAACTTGTACGAGAGAACCATTCCATTTGATAAGGCCTTGTGGGTCTGAAGAATTTATAGGATTGTTTTCAACGTAGGAATATAGATCCATGCCTCCGTCTAGCCCAATCGGATCAGCCCTCAAATATCTCCCAATCTTAGGATCATAATATCTCCAATAGTTGTAATGCAGCCCGGTTTCACTATCGAAGTATTGGCCCGCAAACCGCAAATTATTCTCAACCGTCGCCACTGTAACATTGGCTTGGCCGAAGGGCAAATAGTCAGCGGCCCAGACGACGGTGCCACTGGCGTTGGTCATTTTCTGGGGTGTGCCCAGGTGGTCATTGTGGAAATAATAGACCGCCCCGGCCGCATCGAGCATGGCCAAAGGCTGGCCATTGAGCCAAACATAAGCCTTGACCAAGGTGCCGCTGGCCGAGGTCTCGGCGATGAGCTGGCCGGCCTGGTCATAATGGGATATCGCCGTCAAGGAATCCGCCACCTTTTTGGAGCGCTGGCCATTGTTGCTGTAATCATAATCGGCCTGATCCGCCAGCGGGGGCTGCTGGCCCCCTAAAGCCGCGATGGTGTTACCGTCCGCATCGTAGGAATAGGACTTGGCGTGCGGTCCGCTGACGGTCCGTAATTTATTGCTTCCGCTCAGATAGTCGTAGGCGTCCGTGCCCGCGGTATCGGTGCGTGTGAGTCGGTTGCCAACCTTATCGTAAGTATAGCTGATACTGCCGTAGATGCCGGAGGCGGCGCTCAGCCGGTAGTGATCGTCGTAGCCAAAACTTTGGCTGCGGATGCTGTCCAGATTGTCGGTGATTTGCACGATGTTACCGACATCGTCGGGTATGTAGGCACGCTCTATTATTCCGGTGGCGGTAATAGCATCCACCTGGTAGTTCTTATCGAATGCCCTGGTGAGGACGATGCCATTGCCGAAAGTCAAGCCGCTCACTGGCCCAAAGGGTTTGTAGGTCAAGCCGGAGGCAAGTGTTTGGGTTCCGTTGAGCCGCACGGTAGCGGTCCGGGCCGGATCGGTGGCGTTGGGCAGATATTGGATCGTTTGGCCCGTGGGATAGGTGATCGAACGCAGGTTGCCAGCGGCATCGAAACCATAGCCGGTAGTAAAGCTATGGGACCCCACGGTGCGCGTTTGGGAGACCATCCGGCCGAAGGCATCGTAGCTGTATTGGACGCTGCCGCCGGGATCCACAGTGGAGGCCAGGCGGCCCATGAGGTTCTGGCCTGTGCCCGTGTCGTAGACATTGGTGACATTCAGGGTGCTGTCCGCATACAGGATATGAGTAAGGCGGCCCAGGGCGTCGTATTGGTGCTCAGTGCTTTTGCCGTTTTGGATCTTAAACCTCAGACGACCTCCGTCGTCATAGGCATAGGCGGTCAGGCCGGTGTCGGGAGATTCGGTCTGCACCAGCCGGTTAAGGTCGTCATACAGATAGGTGGTGACATGGCCTTCGGCGTCAGTGACCGCGGTCAAGTTGCCGAGCCAATCGTATTCGTAGCGGGTGATGGCCTGGCCGGGCTGTTCCACCTGCTTGACGCGGTTGAACAGATCGTAGCTATAGGTGGTGGTCTTAAGATTGGCGTCAGTGACCGTTTTAACATTGCCGGCGACATCATAACTGTAAACGGTCTCCAGGTCCGTGGTGTCGTTATGGTTGCGGCGGTAGGTCTTCCAGGGCTTGCCGGGTGACAGATCCAGATTGACTGCCGGGTCGCCATAATCGTAGCCGCGATAGTGGGTCTGAACGCCGGAAGCCGTGTGGATGGAGGCTTCGATGCGGCGGCCCTGGCCATCGTACATGTTCACTATATAGTTGCCGGCCGGGTCGGTCACACTATCCAGAAAGCCTTGGGGGGTGTAGGCGTTGGTCATGGTGCGGCCCACAGCATCGGTTGTGGTCTGAAGTTCGCCCGCCTCGGTGTAGGTACGGCTTTCGGTCACGCCATTGCGGGTTGTGCTGAGCATTCGGTTGCGGCCGTCGTAGGCAAAGGTGGTCACCACGCCATTGACATCGGTGACGGTTTGCACATTGCCGGCGGCATCATAGGTGTAGGTGGTGGTGCCCACCAGGGGCAAGGTTTCGGTCAGCTTATCGCCGGTGTTGGGATCGTAGGTGTAGGAAACCGCGTCCTGGGCGCCGGGCAGCGGCCCATCGATGCTCTGCAATCGCCCAGCGGCGGTGTAAGCATAAGTGGTTACGTGTTCGTAGGGCACCACGGTGTTGGCGGCATCCAGAGTAAAGCCCCGTTCTATTTTACGATGCAAAAGTCCCGTGGGATCTTCATTGGGAACATCGTCCCCATCGTCGTCATAGTCGAAGATGGTCTGCTTATCGCCCGAGCCCAGCACCGAATCTTCGGTGATGCTCATCTTGTCGCCGGACAGGGGGTGATAGGTGTAGAAGAAAACCCTCTCTTCGTTCGTCCCAAACGCCTGGATTTCCTTCAGGGGGTCACCCAAGGCCGTAAAATCGAAATACTGATCCACGCGGCCGTTGGCATATATTTTTTGGATGACGTTGTAGTTTTCATCGTAGGAGTATCGGCTGTCGCTGTTGCTGCATCCGCTGGCACAGCCGGTGTTGTTTTCCACCTTGAGGACCCGTTTGATGCCATCCATGCGGCTAAGGGTGTAAGTCTTGGTGATGCCGTCGGCGTCGGTGACCGTCACCTGGTTGTCCTGCATCCCCTCGCCGTAGACGATGGTGAGATCTTCGCCGTTAACGGTTTGGTTGCTGACGGCACGCCCTTTGGTATCATAGCTCCAGCTAGCCAGAGTGCGACCGCTGCGGTTTTGCTTGCCGGTCAAATGGTTGGGGAAACTGGGATTGGTGTAAAGATAGATAAAGCCCGTGCCATCGGGATAGATCACATCGGTCAGGTTGCCGGCAGCATCGTACTGGTATTGGACCCAGATGCCATTGGGAACGGCCATTGTGGCCGGGCCGGTGATCTGGAAAATGCGGCCGTCACCGTTGTATTCGAAGGTAATGGTCCGGCCGGTGGCCTGGTCGGCGACCGATGCTATTCGATTTTGCGCATCGTAAGATATGGTTTTTTGATGACCCGCCAAATCGTCGATTGAAACGAGCCGACCGGTACTGTCGAAGTGGTATTGGGCCCCGCCTAGGCGATGCCATGTGTACCCTGACGCCTCCGAGGTTACCGTGGTGGGTTCGGTGAACATCCCCGTATAGGTGGTCGTTGAAATCCTTTTGAAGTAAGAGCCTGAGCCATCGACATTCCTGATTAAAAGATCATAAGTCAGTCCGCTGAAAGTCTCTAAAGTATAGCCGTAGGTGTGATTCCAACCGTGGCCCAACGAGCCGTTTCCCGCATACAGGCTGTTGTAGGATCGTTTGAAGCCAAATGATTCGGTTGGGCTGGGAAAGCTAAGGTCTTCTTGTGTCTCTATTTTGGCGCCGTCCAGGATACTGATGGGATTACCGACCCTGCTGGGGCAGCACTCTCCTTCTTTGCAGTCGGTCGGCGTAGGACTTGGCGGAGGCGGAGGTGTGGGTGTTGGAGTTGGTGTTGAGCCACCGCTGCTGCTACTGCTGCTCCCACTGCTGCTGCTACTGCCCCCACTACTACTGCTACTGCTCCCACCTCCGGGGAACTCAGGGCAGCAATGTGGATATTCATATGTTACGGGATAATTCTCGGCATAAAAATCCGCATAGTATGGACAACCAGTATAAGCACAGTAATTAGTATCATACTCGCAACATAACCCGTTGAGATCAGGATCAGTCTCCCTCCATTTTGAACCGTCACATGTATAAACGATAATCTCCCAACAGCAAGCAACATGGTCATAGCACCAACCGGAATTATTTGTATGAGCCTCCGTGCATGGTTGTGCGATAATAAGTTTTTGAATTTTAGCGGTGTCTGGAAGATAAAGCCCGATGGTGATCGTTGTTTCCAATCCTTCACAATCAACGATTCTGATTACGGGTTTATCTTCACAGTCCTCTATTGCGGGCGGCGCACAGTAAGTGCTGCCGCTTAGGGAGCCCGCACCGCTGACCAATTCGTAGCTGTATGAACAACCTTCGCGAGCATTTAAAACCGATATTTCCTGACATTCTCCCGTCGGCATGTTGCTTTTATAGTCAAGCTTAGGACCGCCTGCCCAAGCCGGAACGCTCATCAAGAACAGAAATGCGCATAGGATCAGGGCGGAAAAATATTGGAAACTTTTTCTGGAAATGGGTTTCATATTTGCTTTCACCTTTATAGTCTCCGAAGGTTTGATTGATCCAAGTTACTCAGCCTGATCGATTCGCCGCACGCGCTGCATTCGGCCGGCGTCATTGTAGTCAAAGCGCAGTCCGGCCGAGGGTGTCACGTCGATATCGACCCACTCGGAAGGCCCACGATTGCCGGCAGCATCGACACACCAGACCTCCAAGGTGTTGTCGCCCTGAGCGAAAGTCAGATCGATGGACCAGGCACCTGAGCCAAGGGCAATGGACCAGGCGCCGTTGATCCAGACGCTGGTGTCGGGGTCGCGTGTGCCTTGCAACGGTGCCATGAAATCGGTAGCCATGTTCTCAACCGGACGAGCTTGGATCGTACCGCTTTGAACCGTGCCTCCGGTAATCGTCGGCTTGGCCGGCGGCTGGGCGTCGATGGTAAAGCCAAAGCCGCAGGCCCGTGTGTTGCCCAGAGAATCGCTGGCCGTCAGCGATACCTGATAGGGGCCATCGGGTAAGGGCAGACTTGTTGGGACGAAAGTAAAAGTGTCGTTGCTCTCGCCGATACTGCCGCCTATGGGTTGCTGGTTCTCGTCCTTTAGAGCAAAGGAGGCGATGACCGCTGCGTCGGCGACAGTGCTTTGACTATCGTCCAAGGAAAACGATATTTGCTGGATCTGCTGCAAGAAAGCGCCGTTGGATGGCGTGTGAGCCACCAGGTGTGGGGCCGCGTTGTCGGCCACTTCAGAAAACAAGGCTATGTAGCGATTGTTGTCTTCGTTGCCCTCGCCCACACCACTCATACTGTCCGCCACGATCTCTATGGTAGGATCGCCGCCGGTATAGGTCCAGGTTTTAACAGCCTGAAGGCCGTTGCCGGCCAGAATGATTTCGTTGATCGCAACCGTACCGACAGTCGTCCCATTGATTTTAAAAGCGACATCAAAAAGGTCGACCACGGGTCCGCTTCCCACGTTATCGATGCGAGCCGTCAATGTGACGCTCTGCCCGGATTGAAGGTTGCCGGCCGGATTAACCGTCAGGCCGGAAACGATCAGATCAGGTGGGGGGCCATCGGCAGTAAAATGCCACACCGGCCCCGAGGTTTCCATTCCGCGGTTGTCTCTGGCAACTACGCTCCAGTAGTAGGTCAAACCAGCATTGGCATCGCTCACTATGTAGTTCGGAGTAGTGATGTTCTGGGCGCGTAAAGCAAGGCTAGAAGCGCTCGTTCCCCAATAGAGATCATAATTGACCGTATCCAAGATGTCTGGATCTCCACCGCTCCATTGAAGCGCGAGGCTACCGGTTGCTTGAACCCGCACTTGCCCCTCGGCCGGGGTGGGGGTATTGGGTTCAATCGGCGGGTGGTTTTCTCCGGGCGCCATGCATTGGATTTCGGCAGTGGCCCAGGGATTCGAATCCACGTTGCCATAGGAGCGGTCTCCAGTTGTGTTGGGTCCAGCGGTCGTGCCCCACCAGTTACTTTCGGCATTTAGGATGCCGGAACCGGAGAAATAAAGGCCATAGTTGGTATTTCCGTTGAAGTTGTTCTGCTGGATGAGCGGCAGAGCGCTTGAAATGAAGAGGCCATAAAGATTGCTAGCGAAAGTATTGCAGTTGATGGTGGCGGTGCTACCGCTTCCATTTATATAAATCCCGGCATGGCTGCTGTATCGGAAGGTGCTATAGGCGACGGTGGGTTTGGCATCGCTCAGGTTGAGCATGCCCTGGCCGCTGCTACCGCCGTATTCAAACACACAGTTATTCAAAATCGTAATGGTGTCATTGGCCGTGTTGTCTATTTTTATATTGCTCCAATAGCCAGCCGTAGGCGTAGCCTGGCTGGAAGTAAAGACGATGGGGTTGGATGCCGTGCCCTGAGCGATCAGAGCACCAGGGCTGCCCGATGATGCGCCGATATTCAGGTAGCGGCTCTGGTTAAACTTTAGCACCGCGCCAGGTGAAAGCGTCAGCGTGGTGATACTGTCGGCGCCATCTGTTCCCTGGACGGTTAAATAGGTGGCAACTACATAGGGAATAGCCGCGGTCCAGGTGGCGTCCTTGGTGATGGTGCTGCCGCTGATCTCAAGGTAGCTGGCGGTGGTTACGTCACTGAAAGCGCATCCGTTGACGAGTGCTCCCACGTTGTCGGCATAGGCCTTGATGGGGAAGCTGTCGTTCTGGTGAATCGTGTTGCCGCTGAAGGCAACGGAGCCCGTGGCCAAAAGATAGATGCCCTTGGTGATGGCCGAGTTGGCGATGGTCCCGCCGATGGTGCCCGTGTAGTAGAGATCATAATTGCCATTGCCGCCGAACTGGCAGCCGTCGACGGTCGGGGCGCCGGTGCTGACATAAATGCCGTGGGTGGAGCTGTTGGTGATCGTGCAGTTGCGAAGGGTGGGCGAGGCCTGATTGGCGAATACGGCTCCTTGGCTGCCGCTGCCCGCGTATTGGATGGCACAGTGTTCCAGGATCGATGTGTTGTCATCGGCCGTATTGTAAAAGCGGATGTTGTTCCAATAGCCAGCCGTAGGCGTAGCCTGGCTGGAAGTAAAGACGATGGGGTTGGATGCCGTGCCCTGAGCGATCAGAGCACCAGGGCTGCCCGATGATGCGCCGATATTCAGGTAGCGGCTCTGGTTAAACTTTAGCACCGCGCCAGGTGAAAGCGTCAGCGTGGTGATACTGTCGGCGCCATCTGTTCCCTGGACGGTTAAATAGGTGGCAACTACATAGGGAATAGCCGCGGTCCAGGTGGAGTCCTTGGTGATGGTGCTGCCGCTGACCTCAAGGTAGCTTGCGGTGGTTATGTCACTGAAAGCGCAGCCGTTGACGAGCGCTCCCACGTTATCGGCATAGGCCTTGATGGGGAAGCTGTCGTTCTGGCGGACTGTGTTGCCGCTGAAGGCCATGGCGCCGGTGCCGTACAGATACATTCCGTTGTAAATGGTGCTGTTGGCGATGGTTCCGCCGATGGTGCCCGTGTAGTAGAGATCATAATTGCCATTGCCGCTGAACTGGCAGCCGTCGATGGTCGGGCTGCCGGTGCCGACATTGATGCCGTGGCTGGAGCTGTTGGTGATAGTGCAGTTGCGGATTGTCGGCGAGGCTTGGCTGATGTTCACTGAACCATCGCTGCCGCTGCCGGCGTACTGGATGGCACAGTGCTCCAGGATCGAGGTGGCGTCATCGGCCGTATTGTAAAAACGGATGTTGTTCCAGTGGCCGGCCGTGGGGGTGGCCTGGTTGGAAGTAAAAACGATGGGGTTGGCCGCAGTTCCCTGGGCAACGAGAGAGCCCGGGTTGCCCGAGGATGCGCCGATGGTCATGTACCGACTGCTGTTGAACCGGACCTCCACTCCCGGCTCGATGGTCAGGGTGGCACCGGCACTGGTAGACCCCAGGACGGTAATATTGCCGGTGACAATGTACGGGCTGCCAGTCAGCGTCCAGGTGGTGTCAGTGGTGATGTTGCTGTTCACCGTAGTATCAGCCCATGATAAGGCCTGCCAAGTTATCAGGGGAAGTAAAGCCAGCCAAAACAGCACCAATTTTAAATGGCTCCGTCGCCTGAGTCTGCTCGTATAACCTTCTAAGGTTTCACTTAAAAGGGGCATTGCTTCACACTCCTAATTCCTTTGTATGATGATCTTGAGCACCAAGAGGGCACATGACCTTGCGCCCATGATTAACACTCTGTATGAACAATAAATTTCTTGGTTTCAGAGAAGCCTGAAGGGATGAAGAGACGTCAAGTTTTGCTTTGCTGCTATAAGGATGGATAGAAAGGCGCAGGTCTGGCATCATATTCACACAGTTCCCAGCAACGTACTGCAAGCAAAACTATACCGACAGATCGATCCGGCTCTTGACTACTTGAATAAAATGGATGGGTGTCTTACAAGGTGTAGAAAGCAGATACATTAGCATCGGACGGAAATCAATCAAAATATTTTTCTAACATTGTGATCTAAATCACAGACATTGGAGTTACCCATGTCCTTTGTGCTTTTTGAACAGAATGTCGATCAGCTTGTCGGGCCGGCAGGTGTTGGGCATGGGATAGAGAAGATCGAGGGTTGCCGCCTTTTTCTTCGCCGGCCGCCAGCCAGCCTTGACCGCAACGCGCCGCTGCCTTTGTAAGCAGCAAGCGCACCGCCTCGTATGAAGGGTGTCACGGCCATTCGCCCGTAAATATTCGCTAAGCTAATGGGTCCAACCCCAACATTCGAACGACCAGGGATCATCTGCTGTTTTACTGCATAAAAACCAGGGTCTTTTATACCCTTGAGGTTGGGCCAGCCAAGCTATCCTGCCAATTTAGCCGCTGTATTGTTCAAGACATTGCCTGCCTGGTAATAACCATTGACCACGGCCACCGTCTTATGCCCGCTCATGGCCATGATATCCCCCAACGGCTTGCCCTGCATGCCGGCTTCCGTAATAAAGCCGCTACGCAGGCTGTGGCCCCCGAAAAGTTTAGGATCCAAACCCGCCAACAAGGCCCGGTGCTGCACGATCCGGGCAACCGTGATCGGCTGTATGCTTCCTTCCCTTACCCGGCCGCCCTTGTCTACTGGCCGGAAGATCGGGCCGGCCTCGATGTCGGCGGCCGAAAGCCACGCATTCAAGGCCTCGGCCGCCCGGCCCAGAAGCGGTACGTCCAAACCATGGCCCTTCTGGTCTGTCTTGGAATGGCCCAAATGGTAGATAAAGCCATCGGCAACCTGCGTTAAGTTCTCGGTGCAGGCCTCGGCAACCTCGGAGCGGCGGCGGCCTCCCGATGACCAGGCGAAAAACAGAAGCGCCCGGTCGCGTACATCGATCAACTTATCAGGCCGGCAGGTATTGAGCATGGGGTGAAGCAGGTCCAAGGTGACAGCCTTTTTCTTCGCCGGCCTCCAGCCCGCCTTGACGGCCACGTGGTGAGCCTTGGAAAGCAGCAAGCGCACCGGTTCAGCGGCGCACGGGTTATGCTCCTTTCCGATCCCTTGGAACTTATGGGCCACAGACAGCGCCGCGATGCGCCGGCGCACGGTGGCAATCCCGTGGGGTCCAAGGCGCCTCTTGATGCCGGCAGCGACCAGGGCCGCATCGAGGCCCGCATCCATCTTCCCGGTGTGATCCAAGATAAAGCGCACCACCAGCGCCGCGGGTACCGGATAATTGTGCGCCTGGCCAGCCACCAGGTGCGCCCAGGCCCAAAAATAGGATAGGTCCGAGGCGTAGGCCCGGCGCGTGTTGTCCGCCGTGGCCGCATCGATTAAGTTGCCGATGAGCGCAAGGTCGCCTGCTGATAAGAGCTGGCCGCCTTTGATGAGGTCCTGCATAGGCGATCTGCAATAGTTCGCTGCCGGAGGAAAAACAACCTTTATTATATTCGATAACCGAAGATTATCGAACATAAAATGACTTGGTTCTGGATGGGCTGTAAGCATCCGCTGGCTGCTGATTGATTCGTAGCACCGGCTCTTTAGCGGCTGCTGGTGCGCCATGCGTATTTAACATGCCCTTCGGTCTGGGCTTCTACCTATCGCACCTAACCATATAAGATCTTGCCCCAGGGCGGTGGTCTTTGGGCCTTAGTACCTTCGCCCCCACCTTGGTAACAGACAAAACCTGTTCACGGGAGGCGACAACTCTCCTGACACAGGGGGGTATTCGACACTGGTTTCGAGCGCCACGAAATCCGCTGTCTTGAAGAGGCGATTCAGGTCTTCCAGCAGCTTGCCGGGGGCCACGATGAGTTTGCGACCCATGCGATAAAAGTCATTACGCAAGATCCCAGCGACAGCCGTTGCCGGAAAGCGCCGCCATTTAGATCGGCCATGATCAGTTGAAAAATAAATTCCGGGAATACGTTTAAATGCCGGCGAACTGCCTTTGGACGAAATCATAAAATGAAAGGCTTTGGATTACCCATTGCTCTGGGAACAGGCCGTGCTCAGGGGCAATACCCTCTTCGGCTGGCTGCGCCACACGATCTGTCCACGTCGAGACGGGTGATCTTCACTACTTTTGTCTTCTCTGCCTTAGCTTCAGGTTCTATCAGAAATGCATACCAACTCAATGTCATGCAGGGTTAGATCGGATGATAGCCGATCTGCCTTGCTTTGCTGAATAATATAAAGCCGTGAAAATATTTCACGCGCTATACAAATGTCAATCTATTGTTTTTTAAGAATTTTATTAATTTTCAGAGGCGGCAATGACATAAAATGGGCCGTAAAGCCGGTCATTTTGAAGCCCCTTTATACAATTCCCACTCGGCTCCCTTGCCACGCTTACCCTTCAGCGGCTGAATGATTTTTTCCCGGCGCATCTCCTGGAGCAGGTTGGTCACGAAATTCTTCTTCTGCTCGTCATTTAAGGCTTCCGACAGATTTTTTAATAGCAATTTGTCAAGATCCGCGCGCGTTGCAAGGTGGAACTTGCGCAAATAAGTCTCTACCAATTTTTTATAGTGCTGTTTGTCGAAGGCCCGCTTCCGGATATAGTCCACCTTTGTCTCGGTGGCGGCGGCGACCTCCGCCGAAACGTAAAGGTTTGGTTTCCTACCCTCGATCAACCGCTTGGCTTTGAGCGACCTAAACTCGCTTTCCGTAAGCGACTTGCTTTTCTGTACCTTGTCCAGCGCAATTACTTCCAAGATGCCAAGGTCGGTCCGTTGCATCAGCATCCGCGTGTATCTCTCGTCGATTACCTTTCCGATGATGCGGACCTTCACCCGCCCCGCTTCGCTCAGGTCGTAGTCCGGCATCGGGAAATTTCTCTGCCGTTGCATCGTGAACATCCGCTTGATACCGCTGCCGATGGTGTCGATCATGTTCAGATTCACCATCGCTTCGGCCAGAAAGCGATTGCGATAGAATTCAGGCGGTGCATCCTTGCGGATGACCTCTTCGACGCTGCCGGGTAGAAAATCGCCTAGGTTTGTAAACAACAGCGAGTCAGACTCTTCGACCAAGTTGATGCGCCCGCTCAGTTGATAGTCCTGATGGGCAATACAGTTGTGAAGACTTTCCCGGATCACCCAAGTCTCGTATTGCGCGATTTCGACCGGAAATAGCTGGCCGTTGGGCAGATAGCGGTAAACCAGGTTTCTGATTTTGGAGAAAACCTGATCGACGGCCAATAGCATGGGCGGGCCGAAATGGGCATAGTCCTTTGGGGCATCTTGGGCATCCTTTAATAACCAGGTGATCCTGGCGATGGCGGGAGATAAAAAATGCTCCGCTTCATTCTAGCCCAGCAATATGATTGCGGCCCGGGTGACCCTTCCGGAAATGCAAAGTTTAGCTTTATTCAGGAATGTGGTTTTGTCCCATCGGGCTACTTCCTTTGCCAAGCCCGGATGTTTCTTGGTAAAATTCTCGTGCGCGAGTGCGACAGCCTGGTTATCGAGGTCGTCTAGGGTGGCTCCCTCACAAATCCCGGCAGACCAGTCCTCGGCCGCTTGTCTTCGGATGCGTTCGATTTCATGAAGGCTCAACGGCCCAAGGGAATCATGGATGCGGCCATAGGCAATGCCGTCCCAGGTGGTCGGCACGCCCCGCAAGGCCGGGGGAATCTGAAACATGATCACACGACGGCCTTCTATCGTCAGTTCGTGGATTTGGTTGAAGGTGGTTTGGTGATTGGTGTGTTTTGAGATGTCGCGTTTGAGCTTTTCCAGACCCGGCTTCTGGTGACGATAGTGCGTGCCGACACTTTGCCGGGGTGAACGGTCGGTCACGCCGAAAATCAGCCAGCCGGCCGACTGCCCATTCAAATTGGCCTCGTTGCTCAAGGCTGAAAAATATCGGCCCAGCTCATTAAAATCGAAATTGCTCTTCGCCTCTTTAAACTCGGCCCACTCGGTTTCGGCCGGCAGGCTCATCAATTCCCGCAGAACTATTTCAGGATCATGGCCCAAGGTCATTCACCCTCCTCGCCCGTGCGGTACTTGATGTCGTAGTGCATCGGAGCGCGCTGTTAAAAGATCATTTTCAATGTTGTCGAATATCTGAGGCATTCAATACCCTTCCATCACATATTCTGCGTGCTGCATCTATTTGCCAAAAAAGTCACGTTGGAAATGCAGCTGGCGACCAGACCTCTAAAAAGTAATCCCCTTGCAATATGATCGGTTGGTTTCGAATTGGGCGGCTATCAATAAAGTAGGAACGTCCACCGACAACCAGGAAATCTTTCAGTCCACTTTCCATCACCAGAAAGAACCTCTAATAAATTGGCAGGGTGAAGGATAGAATTCCCTATCAATAAGGCAATTTACAGTCAGCATCCGTTCGTGTCAATTGATTTGGGAGTGATCAAAAATAGGGCACAAAATGTCTGGGTGGGCGACAGCGCCATCATCTGTAAAGGCGTGACCATCGGCGACAACAGCATCATCGGCGCCGGCGCCATCGTGGTCTCGTCCATTCCAGCCAACTGCGTGGCCGTGGGCAACCC